>JAAUXU010060912.1_pt1 | contig 48267 bp, 40 predicted proteins | sample 7278151 | NCBI WGS metagenome assembly JAAUXU01 (sample SAMN14350113, study PRJNA611818) | marine sediment metagenome | isolation source: surface marine sediment (1.8m) | place: French Polynesia: Moorea | collected 2018-08
CATCCCCCTCCCCTGGAAAGCGTCCACCGTCTGACTCATTTTCCCCGCTTCCATCCCCCATAATGACAAAGGGAGACTGTATCGATTTCCAATAGTCTGAGTTTCTGGCTCCGGGATTGGCTCCCTCCCCTCACGGTATCCCCCAACCCCCCCTTCTGCCAACAGCAGCGTTGCAGATTTATTGAAGGGAAGAGAGAAATGGATGTATTGATCTTTCCTTCCCTCCTCCCTCCCTCCTTCCCTCCCCTTTCCCCCCCTCCCCCTGGTGTGTACATATGAGACGGAGGAAATGACCACAGTCTGCTCGACATCTAACAGCTAACTCAGCCAAGTGGAAGGATGGAAATGAAGATTGATTAAATGATCAATAATGTTATTGTGTCTCCACTGTTCCAGCTACTCAAAGACAGGACTCTGCCTCTTTTTGCTAGCTGTTTTCTTCGCTCATCTGCGTGCGTTCTACTCGTGGGGGCATCAGGCAACGTCGAGAAAACGAGAAACAATATCTACTGTGCACGCGGGGTGGGGGTGGGAGTGGCGTCTTACGAGGACGTCCCCTACGTCGACGGCACGTTTGTCTTGCGTTAGTCTGCCGCCAAGTACCACAGGTGCCTGTAGGCAAAGTACACGACGTTTGCCAATGCCAAGTCCGTGTACCGTGCATGTGGCACAAAAAGAAGAGTCACTTTCGTCTACTTCGTGTGTGTCCTCTTGCATTTCTCTCCTCACCTTCAAACGGCTAAGTCGTCACATTGAGCGATATGAGAAGAGGGAAGGGACTTTGAGAAGCGGCCAAGAAACTCGATATGCTTTTAGCTTCGAAACCGCACCTCTGAAGAAGCCCACTCCCATGAGGAGACAGACAGACAGACGGACAGACAGGCGGACAGACAGACAGACACTGGGGGATACGAGGAGAGAGATGGGGAAATGCATCATCACTGGCTGTCGGATCTTCTCTGGCCACGCACGCTCGCTCGCTTTTGAAGACTCACCTTTCACATATCCCTTTGATAGCGAATCCCGCTGGGGAAAACATGATGATTGCCACGAGGCCTTGATGATATTTCGCTCATCAGCCCACGAGTCACCAAGTGACACTGAGGTAGAATGAAAGAAAGGAGAACTGGCTGGCTCCCTTCTCATTTTCTCTTTGGGGATTTGATGAAGAAGATGGTATAATGAGGAGAATCCTCATCGTCTCGCCAGCCTCTCCCAGCCACTTCAGCCTCGCGATCTAGTTAATGGCAGAAAGAAAGCTCAGCAGCTCTCCTTCTTCCACCCTTTCTTCTTCTTCTTTCTGCGCCAACTTTTAGCCAAGCTTGGAATTAACGCCAGAGGGGGATTGAGAGAAGTTTTGACGACACCTCCATCGGATCGGGCACCACTAACGATACTAACAGGGTGTGGAGTATGCAAAGTATTGCGACTGTGCTCATTCACATTCAGCCAGCGGCAGACAGGGCATGCGAAAGCAAACACAAAGTAGACGGGAGCAAGGGCAAAAAATCCTCTGGTAACAATTAACGAGCCCGCCAAGGGCGCCAAGGGCACCAAGGGCGCCGGCAGCAGCAGACACAATGGCGACAGACGCATTGTGTGCCAGAGAGATTCTTTCACCGTTTAGTCTTGCATATGCAAAGTCGCCGTCCTTCCTGCGATGAGCAGAAAGCGTTTTTTTGTCTCTCGGCGAATTTAGACCAAAGGGGTTTCGAGCGAACGGTTGAAAGGACAGACACGGCCGATTCAAATGTGCTGAGCGTAACGAGGCTCCAAAAAACTCGCTCCTCTCTCCCCGTGGGGTCTACTGTGCATAAGTACGAAGAGAAAATGACGATGGCTCCCGAGGGTGGCGGTGGCGACGTGGGCCAGCTAGGAGAGGGGGGGTCGATCTCGGGTTAGATCCTCATTCAGCAAACAAGGGATATTCAAATGACGCATGCACAGAGCTCCGTCGACCACGTAGCACGACGTGCTCTCTCGTACGACATGCTCAACGTGACCCTATCTTTGTTTAGACGAGATGAATACGGGCGACGTGACACGCCGCTAGTGCGCACAGGATGAGCAAGCACCAGTAGAGACTCCTCGGAAGCTGTGGCACCAAGACCTAAGAGTCTTCAGCGACTTGTTTTTCTTCCACACTTCAGCTGGCAGTTTCAATTCCATCGACACACGTTTTGTGCCAGAGCTTCTTCTTCTCGGCCCTCGAGATGACCTGGGCGCTCACACAGTGGAAATGGATCAAGTTGATGCTAGGAGGCGCACTTGGGTGTCTACACAGTGGCTAAAGACCTGTGGCAGAAGAAACGATCCCGGTACGCACAGCTTGCAGGACAGCGTGGATGCTGTAACTTTCGCTGAATGAAAGTTAAAGTGAGAAATAAAGATGAAGGCCAACAGCACATCAATAAAGCTTCTCCACCAGACTGAGGAGTACAGCACAAGAGGGACAGCCTCTATGCTGCCAAGATTCGAGCATGCATCTCTGTGACATCAAGGAAAGTCAAACAATGTGAACAGACTTCAGCAGCATAATCTCTGTGCTCTTCTTTACCGTCCTCAGTTTAAGTGTCTACCTTACATCGATTGTACACGTGTCGGTAGTCGGTGGTAGAGGCAAGGTACATGCTATGCTATAACGTCATCTGTCTCCTTATCAGCGCACGTACACGATTTTATACGTAGGTAATATTGTGAGGGGAATACGAAGAGGTCTTGATGCTCACTGATGCGAAAGCCCCAAACAGATCGCATTCAAACGTTTCTCGACGTAAATAAGCAGGCAATCCCCCCTCTCTTCGGACTCGAATTCGTTTTGCCAATCCGGCGAGATTTATTTCCCCTCCCCCCCCCTTTCCTAACCCCCATTTTGATAGCCCAGGAGGAGGAGAAACCTGAGTTTTTTGCCTCCGGGGTAGGATGGAGGGGACGCACACATGCACGTGTGGAAAAGTCTGAAAGCACCACACCAAATTGCGTCTCTCTCTCTCCTTCCAAATCCTGCAATGCCAGCAAGGTGACTCCTTTCATTCGTCGTCGATAAGGGGAATGGGTCTCTTTCAGCCACCATCTAACCTCTCTTTCCACTCCTATACCGTATGAGGTAACAATTATTTGTGCCAAGCAAAGTGCGCCGCCGTCTCCTGGCGGGTCAGCGCTTCTTGGCACCGCCTGGACGCCAAGTCCAACGTGTGCCGGAGCCTCCCAGTGCTCCCCAAACGCTGCTCCGCGTTGCTGTCTCTTTTTTTTCCGCACACGCACGCGCGCGCCCCCCGTCCTATTCTGGTTGGAAGAAGCCATTTCGTCCAGATCTCATTTTTGTGCGGCAAGATTGAACGTCGCCATCAAGAAGCAATCTCGGCAGAGGCTGAAGAAAATCCGCCTTTGGGCAAGCTGTGGCGCTGCTGTTGCTGCTGATGTGGCTTTTCTTCTGCTTCTCCTCGGGGGAAATTGAGTCACGCGCTTTTTCTGCTTGCTTGGTTGCATGTGTGTGTGTGTGTGTGTGTGTGCGTGCGTGCGTGCGTGCGTGCGCGTGTACGTGGCTGAATTTTGGCCGTGGGACATAAATTCCGAAATTGACTTTCTCCTCCTCCTCCATTTTTTGGCCGAGTCGCTCGCGGGAATTTCCAAAAGAGGTTCCTCGTTGGATCGGCTCTCCTTATCTCCAGATGTGCATTTTCTAGAGGCTCAGTACGACTTATTATACCTCAGCGGTACGGACCGTGCAGAAATTACGCCAGACGATAACTCTATCAACAACAGAGTCGGTAGGCGCAGCTACCACGCGCTGCTCTGGCGCCTGGGACTCCCTGGTGTTGCCGCCACCGGGCACTTGGTGCAGATTCAGCAATTCTGCCAATGATTCTCTTAGTCCCTGCCCGCTACTGGCCGTGTTCCGTGATGAATGGCTGGGCAAAGCTGGCACCGTCCAAAATGGAAACAGCAGGCTCAGGAAAGCCTTTTAAGAAAGAGCATTTCAGAAACAGATAAGGGATGGCAGCAAGCACTTTCCCCAACAGCCAATGCCGCAACAACCGTCATCTCTCCCCCTCCTCTGTGTAGCGTCCATGTAGAGGGGAAAATGGAAGAGGAGAAAAGCGGGCTTCCCCCCCCCCCCCCTAGTGTGCGTGATTGAATTCCCCTCTCCATCGCAAATCCCCTTTCTCTCCTCTCCTAAGAAGCCCCTCCGTCGTCTATGGAATTGACAAATACGTCTTCTTTGCTCTGCTTTTGCTTATACTGCTGCTGTCCATTGGGCTGAAAGCTTCCTCTTTCAACGCTGCTGGAGAAGGGGGGGGGGAGAATTGGATTCTGCTGGCAGCATTCAGCAAGCCTTCCCCATCTCTTTCCTGTCACATCGGACAATGGGGAAGAGTGGATGGAGAAGGCTACAGTGCGTACGTGCACGTACGCGTCTCACACCTCTCTCTCGTCCCTCTCCATCGCCCTCGTGCACACGTACAACGTGTTATGAGTAAGGAGGTTTGGAAAGCGGGCGAAAGTATTGATTGATTGTGTGACTACTGTCTGGTCAGGACAGCGCGAGAGCGCCAAAAGGCCATTGGCCAAGGAGGGAGAGAGGGGCGGGCACCAACCAACCGAGGGGCTTTCTCAAGAAGCTGACAGGGGAGAAGCAAAAAAGTTTGGGGAATGGTAAAGAACAAACCGCCATACCTACTCTTAACACACATGTATGAAACGAAGGTGCAGGCTATATTTTTCTTTCCTCCAGAGGCAGCGAACAACGGACAGTACAGGTGGCTCTTGTTTGTTTGTCTGTCTGTCAGTGCAGGATGTTGATCGGGCGTCGTCCAGCTGGCGTCCAGAGGCCACTTTTTGCTGCACTGTGCACATTCTTTCGCGGTGATTGCAGTATCTCTTCTGGTGTGCCACTTGTTGAAGAAGAAAAAGGATTATCCCATTATCAAGGGCGGAGAAAGTTCATAATGAATGAGTCTGCTGCTCTTGAATAAAACAGCCCAGACGAAAGAAGGAGAAGGGGGCAAATTAGGGCGAAAAGGGAGAGAGAGAGAGAGAGAGAGGAGTCGGGAAAGTTTTTTGAAAATGAAAGTTTGCAAAAGCCAGATGCTCTTGAACTTGTGGAGTAACTCATTGCTAAATCAGGAGTCGTCTGCATAGAGTGCAAAATGACAAAAGGTGGTGAAACTTTGATTTCCAGATTTGAATATTACTTATCACTCAAGCAGGTGTGTGACTATTGAAAAATACATACATTCCAGTGCCGGAGATCGGGAGACAAGGATAATACGTTATTTCACATTTTACAATGCCTTGAGTGAACTTTTGTAGAGGAGAAGAAAGAGAAAGACCATGCAAGCCACTCAGCCCCGACAATCTTGATGTGACGGCTCGCCTTCCAACTTGTCACTCCTTTTCTTTTACTTCATGTGTGTGCATGTTAGGCAGGTTTTTCTCCGTACCTTGGCTGTATGGAGGCCTCCGCTTCCTCCTCCACGACCCCGCCCTCCCCCCCTTCCCCCCTCCGTAGTGCTCCTCTCTTGTCGCTGTCACACGCAGTTGATCGACGGCTACAGGGACATTTTGGGGAAGAAAGAGGAGGAGGCAGAAAAGCGACAGCCATTTTTTATTCTATTTCTGTTTCTGTCGTTTCTGCATAATCCATGAGGCTTTTAGGGTGTCTTGGGCGACGGGCACCACCTTATTCTCAGGGGATTCCTTCGAATGGCTAAAAAGGAACATTCGCAGCAGCAGCCAGAGGAGCAGCATCCAGAAGAGGGAGAGCTTGGGGGGGGGAGAACGAACATTTGCCAGTAACCTTATTGAACACACACGTAGGACACGGCGACCAATAAGACCCAAAAGAGGGGGAATGGAGATATTGCGCACAACACAGCGGGAGACAAACTTCTTGCGCCCGCCGGAATATTAGGCGGGGAGCGACGGCTGTTGGTTGTTATGTGCGCTCACTTATGCAAAGTACCAAACGGCAAATGCTCTCTGTCCTGTCGTGGTAGCAGCTTACGACGATCCATATGCGAGCGTTCACGCAGGAGCGTATACAAAGGAGGCGAAGAAAATTTATGGCTGAAATTGAATTTTTAGGCCGTCGTCAGTGTCGTGTGAGTTCTCATTGCTGTCGGCATAGGGTGGCCATTTGTGCTGGAAAGCTATATTTTCTTCGTCCCGGCAGGTCGTGCGTAAAGGACACGTGTACAGTGTGCACGAAAAATAAACATACTTGAGGCTATCACATCGTACACACTTTGCTCCTACAATATGTACCTATAGGCTCAGTCGAGCGAGGAAGAAACCCGACGTCCAATATCTTTCCGAACCAGACACACACGCGTCACTTGGGGAATTGGTTTGGAACAGAAGGCTAGAGGACAACACACATGCACACGCACGCACGCACGCACGCACACAAAGCAATGGCAGCAGAGGGGCGAGAGTGAGTGGAGGAAAGTTCCATTTCCTTCTTTACGGTGAAGAAAAGAGGAGAGTCAGAAAGATGCATGGGGAAGAGGAAGAATGGCTGGCTCCTGGCGTAGAAGGAATCTCGTTTGAACAGACGGACTGACGGCTAAGGTTGGCAGAAAGCAAATCCCCCAGAGTTGGTTGGGTCCTCCTCCTTCCTGCTTCTCACAAAAAAGTCTTTCTGCTGCCATCCTCGCTCGATCTGTTCAGGTTTCGCCATGACAGCAAAGGCGCATCAGCTCCAAGACTTTTTCCATCACAAAAGAAATTCAAAAGAAAGGTTTCACATTAAAAGGCACCAATGCAGAACACTTAGACAATACAGTTCCTCGTGTGTACTTTTATCCCAGGGCCTCAGACAGGCCAACACTTGCACATGTCAGGCATGTTCTGTCGTTCCACGCATGTACCAAGTGTCATTATCACTGGGCGACGACCAAGAGATTTCAAGGCCTCGAATGCCATATCTCGTACTCACTCAATGATGACTGGACATGACTGATAAATGTGAACGAACTGAAATGGTCACATGGCTCAATACACTCGGTTCACTCAAAGAAAGTAGTCAAGTCTCCCTCTCGGTTGAGATCTTCAGCCAAGAGCAGAACTTCCCAGTCCAGTCAATCCAGGTACTCTATGACGGCTGTCTCGACGGAGTTGACATTCTCGCGGCAGCCGGCGATGTCACATGTCCAAATTGTCACATGGGAGGGGGTTGGCCCAAGAGAGGGCCAGACTTCTTTGGGCAGCTGGATGGTCAGGGAAGACTGTGCTCGAAGAGGCATTGTCCAATGTTTCTTAATAAATTATGTCATTGTTGTCGTACGGATTGTAAATCTTTTCGTACATAGCTCATGCACTAACACTGCAGGCACATATTGTAAGACTATACGTAACGAGTTTAACTCTACTGCGCAAAAGCGCAGTTGTGCGCCACACCACCTGCGCTCGAGGGCAGCGGAGTTCAAAGGACCGACGTACAGGGTCCACATGATGCACAGCGGTAATTCGTAGTGTAATGCCATGGCAATACTTGATGCGGAATTGCTGCTTGACTTTCGGTTGCTTTCATTGCGGAGGGAAAATATCTTCTATGCCACTACTTTTCAATGCTATATTTTCCGGGTATTTTTTTGTGTAGTTAAATTATCGCTTTAGGAAAAGCGATAATACAACCTAAGTGACAATTTGCATGGCACGATATTTTCCTTGTTTTCCTTCAGGCTTTGACCTCAATCGGAGGTTTCGATTAGGTCTAATCAACTCAGTTTAGATTCCTTCATTGCGACCAGGCAAAATACAGTTGATGTCTTCGATTTGAGCTGATGCGGTCACAAAAACATTTTCCCGCCTCACTAAAACGAATCTCCCGTCTTATGTCTACAGCAATTTAGCGGGCCATATGGTGAAAAAAAATACTTCCCCATCAAGCTTAAAAAATGCACACGGGTAGGCAATATTCAGCAAAGTAAGGCGTCAACTTTTTTATGTACCGTGTATAGAATCGTCATGCAGTTCTGCGAACCCATCAATCCCAGCACCCTCCCATAGAATCTGCACTGCGCTCTAAAAAAAGAAAAAAGTATTGATTAATGTAGCTGCCGACATGCTGGCTGGTCCCCCCTACTAGAACTTCCAAGCCAATTTAAATCGGGAGCCTATTTTTTGCATCCCTTCAATCTACATGTCCTCTCTGGCATAACGCATGTAGTGCAGTATGTACGTGATCAGTAATACATAAGTACAAGACATCTGCGCGCGCACGCACGCATAAAGGCAACAGAGCATGCAAAAAAAATGGCTTCGTCGGCTGCCTCCTTTTCCCTCTTCCCCCCCCCCCCCTCCAAATTGAGTTGCCATCGCCCACAAAATGGACTGAGGCAAAGAAAGCTCTCTTACTCTAAAAGGCCATTGGGCGGATGTCGACGAAGACGACGACGACGGAATGGGCTCGATTTTCTGCGCGACTCAGGCAAAGACTCCATCCATCTCATTGCCGGCAGCATCTATTCCACTACCTTCAAAGGCAGCAAAGGAGGAGGGTGGGGTAACGAAATTTTGCAGGCAAAATGGAATATGGATTCAAAATTTTTTCCCTTCTTCTCCCTTTTCTCTTATGCTGTACGACCATATGCATACTGCAGTACTATGAACTCGCACTATGAAGGTTGACTGGGAATGACTTTTTTTTGCCTTTTAAGTTCTCTGTCAAGCCAAACAGGTTAAAGAATTAAGGTTGACAAGATGGCTTTTTTAAAGAGAGAGAGAGAGAGAGGAAAGAAACCCCCTAGCACTAATGGACGCACTACCACATCATGGGTACATCAGCATGTGCGGTGCTGCACTGCACAGGAGCTCCAAGCAGAGCAGAGTTTTTGGGGTTTTTTTTCAACCGCCCATGACATGCATCCTCCAATATCATGGACAACATTCCCAGACTCACTCGACTCACTCAAACGTGAAAATAAAAAGTCAGTGCAGTGTTGTTTCATATGCAAATATGAAGCTTTTTTTTCCTCTCCTTCCAACCGCACTGGGAAATGCATTGAACTTCCATGGAGAGAAAGAGGGGTGGGGATAAACATATCATGTTGGCCAATTCATGCAAATCACGCACGGCAACCACCACCTCTTTGACCGCTGGCACGCTTCACACGCTCACTGACGCCTGTTACAGCACCGACGACGTCCGCACGGTGGAGTACGAGAACATCATGCCTGGCAGACTTTTTCCTCCGATGGCGCGCAGACACATTATCTTCACCGACCTTATTGGAGATAGCGTAACTTGGAGTCCTTGGGTTCGTCGCAAACTTCGCAAATGGATTCTTGCACGCTCGAACTTAGCACTTCGGTCTTCTGACATGCGAAATCATGCCCGTTTTTCTCGTGAAATCTTGCTCTTCTCTCTCTGTCTAAAGCAGCCTCCGGCCAACATTTCTTTTGCACACTCATGGAGTGGTTGGACCAGATCTCTTGAGCGGAGCCAGCCACAAGCAGCAAAGCAACGTCCTTCACTGCGACAATGGACATCGACGAGTTGGGCAGGGCCGAGCAGCGATGGCAGCGTACTTAGCAGCGTCAACGGTTCGTCTGCTGCCTCTTCTGTCAAGTTCTACGGTGTCGCTCGACCGCTCCAAGGCACTCCAGACATGTAGGAAGCAAAGAGCGAGTCTGCTTGACCGACACCTGAAGATGGTGGCAGAAACCGACCAGATTGGCTTCCGACTGAAGGAACTAAATGGACAACGCCAAGATATGAATTCGCTCATCCGACTTCTGCAAGGCGATAACGTCACAGAATGCCGAGACTGTCAAAGAAGAACAACAACCGTGTCTGGATGTTCAAGGCTGAATGATAAAAACGAGCATTCGTTAAGTCTGTCACTTAGGGAGCAAGACAACCCGTCCGCATTCCCATCTTTCCAGAGGGCCCATAGAGCAGTTCACGTCAGTGGAAAAAAATTGCTCCCTCAGGATTAATCCAGGGGCAACGACAGGCAGGCCCTGGAGGGGAGGAGGGCCCTCCGACAGTCCAAGGAGCATCTAACAAATGCCTACGCACATCAATTTTTGTATGCTGTTGGTCATTTCGAACTATGCCCATTGTTGACGTCAAAGGGAAGTCCTCTGGCAGTGGGTTCACTCTCCAGAGATCTTAACAGATTTTTGCATCAGTTTGACGAAAAAAATTGCACTTTCTAGGCCCAGACTCTGCAGCAAGGGGCTTGAATCTTATCCCCTCGATACTCCGGGGGGACTGGCTTGGTCTCAATGGGCCCAGCTAAAGAGCCTTTTCTTTCACGCGATCTGCTGAATAAGATAGGTACTTTTTGGGGCCCCACCCATTGTTGAGTCAGGGGGGGAGGCGAGGTCTGGCCTCCCGCTCTACACCCTGCGGGGACCCCTCTCGCCCTGCTAAGTGCAGTCTATATCGGTCCGGAGATTCTGATCACACCGACATGCAGACACACAGTATAGCTTTGCCCGGACGTGCAAAAAGAGAAAGAGGAAGTTGTTCTCTTATCATCGCAACGCGACGTCACGCATTTATTTACCTTCATTTTTTGCAGTCTGGGCCATTTGTCGGGCTGGTCTCTTCGCGCAGTCACATTGATGGAACTTTTTGCTTTATTCAGTGATCAATGGTTAGCAGATCGATTCTTTCAGTCCACTTTGCACTACGGTGTCGTGTCAGCCAGCCTGGGAGCACTGAGCGGGGTCGTCAAACCATATATTAGGATGGGAAGCATAAGACTTGCTACTCAACTAAATGTTGTGACAATTTATCCTTTATGCGTAGGCCATCAACCCCCCCCCCTCTTGTAGAACGAATAGATAATTTTGGGACCAGATGCGGTCTTTGCTTGTCCAGCAATCCTGTTTGCTCAATGAGGTCCGCTAGCTCAACTGTCTCCATGGACACGAAGTCTCCAAACGTTGTAAAAGTTAGTCAGACGGAGCTTGAGGGACTTTATGGAATAAACATAACCTGTGCTCATAACTGTGCGTATCGACATTTCAAGAAATTGGAGCTCCACTGAATTCCTTCTAATACACACTGAAGACCACTTGACGACACTCTGCATAATACGAAGAGCGCTCAAGTATACACAAGACTACTCTTTTCATTCACTAGTATGACAACCACTACTGTGACTCTTTTCTGAATGATCTTTAAACCTTCCCAAGCAACGTCTGTTTACTTCATGTCAGCTGATCTTCAACTCGAGGCATGTCATTAGCACTTGGGCGCTTCAAGACGCAAGGACTTTTACGAAGGAGAGGTTGAGTGCATGGTGAACATGAAGTCTTAGACGAGATGAACATTTAAGTTTTTTAGAAATATTTTCAAACAATGGAGATTAAAGAACCTGCGTGAAGCCACACGGCGTGACATTGGCTGATGCCGCAGTATCTGTAGAGTAGGTTTTGCTTCACCCTTTCTTTGAACTATAATCGTGTGCCTGGTGTTAACAGTCAGCTGACATGGAAAGAATAGGAATTGTTTGGATTGATCTGAAGGCTATTCACAAAACATTTACTGCCAAAGGTTGCACAGAGGTGTCTCGTCTATGCTTAAGCATCTCTCCTAGTACTCTGCGGTAAGTAGTACAGGTGCAGTAATTACAGCAGGCGGTATTTATTGCATTCCTGAGAAGTCGAGAATTCGGTGCGCTGCAGCAGTGTTCGTACATAATCGTTTATTTCCTTCCATAACATACATCCTCCCCAGCCTTTGCAGGTACAACAATAACTGCAATAAATATACTCGACGAAGTACGTACATTAGGTAACAGAAAAAACCGCTGTCTAGAACTCGTAGGACACACCCGCGTTGTTATAGACCAGGAAGCCCCGAGAGACCGTGTCGGCCAGGGAGTAGGAGGCGGGGTGGGCAGCCACTCGGACCGCGGCGGCGGGAGCGGCGTGGACTAGCGGGGCGGCATGAGTGGCGTGGGCCAACGACGTGGGGTGGGCAACCGTTCTCACGACCGTCGGGGCGGCATGAGTGGCGTGGACCAACGGCGTCGGGTGGGCAACCGTTCTCACGACCGTCGGGGCGGCTCTCACGATGGCTGGAGAAGAGGCGAAGGAGTTGGTTCTGATCACAGTGGAGGGGACATTGGTATGCTGGACGGCGTGGGTGACGGCAGGTACGGCGGAGTGCTGCTGCACGGTCGTGACGACAGGGGCGCTGGCGGCGATGACACGGGTAGAAGTAAGAGGGGTGGACTGCACGTATACCGGAGTTGCTTCGTTGATGTCGCTTCTGGTCTCTTGAACCATCTCCTCCTCTTCTTCATTTTCCTTATCCTCCTGGAACTGCTCGGCGTTGTTGCGGGCAGCGTCGGCCACGTCGAAGGCATCGATGTCCACGACATCCTCCTCCTCCGGTTCTTCTTCGCTCTCTTCGACCTCCTCAGCGTCACTGGCGCTGCTGAACTCCTCCTGTTGGTTGTTGACGGCAACGGTGAAAAATCTGCCATCGGCCGTCTGGAAGAATTGACCGGGCACAAACTGGCTGCCAACTGTGTTCAAGGCGAAGATCCTTCCGTCGGCCATCTGGAACAGCTCATGCGGGACGGAGTGGGAGATATGAGAGACGATGGGTTGCTGAACGACAGTCCTGCGTAGCACAGTAGTGGGGTTGTGGATGCGGCTGTCAAAGCGGTGGACGGAGGAGTGGGCATTCTCGATGCTCTTGGCGTGAGAGGTGTGGGAGGCGCCACCGCCCAGATCACTCCTCTGAATGGAAGTGGTGGCCGTGGTCAGGTCGACGGCGGGTGACGCGTACTGCGGCGCGGCGGCGGCAGCAGCCAAGAGGCAGGGGACGAGGATAAGGAGCTGCAATGGAGGGAGGGGTGGTAACTTAGGACAGGAGTTGATCAAGCTTACGCTTCTATCGTACCTTCATAGTGGGCATCAAAGAGTTGTTACTCCTTTTCTCTTCGAGTGCTCGACGGGGACTGTCTGGCAAGTGGTCACCTTCTAAGCCCTTATATAGTTATCCATCTGAATTTGCGGCCCGCCCATCCTTCCGCAGAGACAGACAGCATTCCTGACGGCAGAGGAGGACATGGTCAATAGCGACCCTGAAGGTGTCACGTGGCGGAACGAAGTCAAGTCAGCTCTTCTAAGAACACCGAGAGTCCAACGGAAAGGATATGAGAGCAGGGAGACAGAGAAAACTATTCACTTCCTTCTTCTTTTATCGAGCATTGTTGCTGGTCTCATCGTTTAGAATTCAAGCTCATGGTCGTCCTCTGGATCCTCTTACTCCACGTACGTAGAGCGCACAGGATACCGACTGGGATATTTCGCAGACTAGATTAATTGGGTCTTATGCGAGCAGGAATTGCTATCGTAGGACATTTATCATGGCTGCTAAAGGAATTGCGAGCCAGACGTGGCACTGGCGAGACACAGGACAATGCTCAGCATCTTGCCCATCTCAGAGGATTCTTTTTTTTTCTTTCTTTCTCCCCATCTCATCGTGCATACCGGTGTCACAGGCACGACTCTTATCAATGATATCTTTGCCAACCCCTGTTCAGGAAATGGGCGAGACAATGCTCGTATTAATCAAGGTCAATTTATACCTGTGCGGTTGGCGAATGTGTAGGAATCTCTTTACGAGGAGAGGAGAGGGACAGTTTTGCTCCACACAGGTGAGCAACAAAACCTTCATACGAGCACACAGTGAAGTTCAGAGGAGTGACAGGAAGAGATTCGCAATGTTAAGAAGGGATGGTATGAAATTTTAAGTTCTCCTGCCCTTATAAGGTGACTGCCATTGACCGATGACTTGTGGACCCTTCCTGTCAACTCATCGCTGAGGATGTCACGTACTTGGGTTGTCAACAAAAATATCACCAGTAGTAGCTACTAGAAAAATCTACCTTATCCTCTTGAAAGAGCAGTTCGAGGAAGCGTGGGTGAAGGGTTTTTTCACGTACGTACAAAGTAACGTCGGAAAATAAACTGTTCGAGAATGAATCTAACACGAGGAATCAGCTATGGTCTCTTTCTGCCGATAGCCAAATTCGTCGTTGGACGGATCCAAGATATTCGGCAAACACAAGGTCGAGGCTGACACGAAAATGAAATCTTTATTCAAAGAACGCAAGACATAGACAGATTCAGAAGTTGTAGTCACGCGTAATAAAGTGTGATCATTGCTCAGGTAGGCAACTTTTTTAATGACTATCGAACAATTCACCCTCCGGTGTTATGTCTCGACCCGACCTGCGTACATCACGTTTTCGCGCGCGTTCATTCAACGGCAAATGACTCGCCGCTTGCCCGTTACTTGCGCACAATGCGGTCGCGCCTTTGGCTACTTGTGCACATGAGCGCTCACGCCGCTGTTGCCATGAAAGTTGGCCGCTAGATGGCGCCCCAGTCGACGCGAGCTCCTACCTCATCTCCACAGCCTCAGTCTACAGCGCTCCCTACAGGCGGAGGAGGCGAAACGTCCAATGATCACAGACGGTGCTATCAGCGTTTCTCTCTTCCTCTGACGTGAGGACTTCACAGATGAGAGCATCAAGTGCATCGTGACTCGCAGCTTGTGCGTGTGTAAAGGCTTCGGGAAATTTCTGTGGTACTTCAGGATATGCTACGAAGGTTCAATGAACCCTTCTAATGAAACGAGTATGTGTACATAATGTGCACATACTTAGAATCTTTATCAGTTATCGCGTTTAACCTACTTCTTTTAAAGGTCTTCTTGACTCGCCCACCTCAAGACGGTAAATATACACTATGCACACAGTCGGAAGCGCATCGACTCAAGTCTCAGTACAATCGGAGTCAATGCAGGAATAAACTGTCAGCAACTCAGTCCATACGTTCAAGCACCATGTTGCTACGAACAGTATGGGGGTCCCTGATATTGTTTGTTGCTCATGCGAACGAACGAGAGAGTGAGTACAGTGAAGGACAAAGACACTTCCCTTCGATCCCGGACTTCCCTCCGGACTCGTCCAGCAACCTCGTCCTCCTGACGCATGAGAGGTCGTACAGGGAGAAGGTTCTTATGGTCTCCGACCTCGTCGGTAACCCGCTAGGTCAGGATGAAGGAAGCTCATCATTCTTAGCCTACAGCAATGACGACGCCAATGCACGGATTCCTCAAGATCTCGACGGCACCCACTTTGAGGGTGATATCGCCGGTGTCTCCTTGGCGGCCGTGGACATGTTGAGCCTCGGCAAGAACGAGAACGAGTCGACCGTCAAGAACGCCATCACCAACACGTACCAGCGATGGCCTGGCGGGGAGATCCCGTACGTCATCTCCAACAGTTTTTCTCGTCGGGACAGAAAAGTGATCAGACGGGCAGTGGATCAGTTTCAGGCCCAAAGCTGTGTGAGCTGGAGGCCTCGACGACCGTCGGACCAAAATTACGTTCACATCCTGAGGGACAAAGGATGCTACAGCAGTGTGGGGAGGAAATATGGTCGAGGTGGCCAGGTTCTCTCGTTAGGTGATATATTAATGGTAACGAATTATAGTACAGTTGATATTTGGTTTTTAAAACTTCAGTTAGATTCAGTCAAATCTCGAGTTTTGCAAGATTTCCCTGCCGACTGATTATAAGTCAAGTTTTTTCCATTCAAAGTTTGATAATATACAGTATGTACGTATAAAGCATAGTCCACACTTTTTTTGTCAGCCATAACTTTTGACTGAATTCAACTACAAAAGTGATTCACCCCTCTATGGGAAGCGAAGGAGCTCCTCTAAAGCGAAACTGATCGCCTTTGGGGTCATTTATTTATTCACTCTGCAGTCAAACTTTCACTAAGTAAACTCTGCTCCAGGATAAACTTTGATCCCATACTGTGAAAAAATGAGTGGTTCTAGAGGAAAAGTGTACATGAGCTTGTTTTTAGAGAAGCTTCTTAGCTCTCCGTAGAGGGGTGAAACACTTTTGTAGCCCAATCCAGTCAAAAGTTATGGTTGAAAAAAAAGAAGTGTACACTACGTTCACTACATACTGTAAGTTATGAAAACTTTGAGCTGAAAGTGCCCAAAGTAAAACATTTTTTTTCAAAAAAAAATGAGACTTGCACAAGCTCTAACAGTCTCTACTGCCAAATTTCCACCGCAAAGAACTAAAATTGATATTTTCAAACTAGCCTAATACCTATGTATTAACCAAGTACAGTAGACACCGCGTAAAGGGGAATCGAAAAAGGGGACAATGTCTGAAACAGAATTTTTACCATCAATGAGTTCCTAAAAGCCAAGTCTATATAGTCTGGATAAAGGATTTAATTATCTGAATAGTTATTTGAACAGTCCATTCCCTTGCTGATTGCAAGTCATTACATACTGCACCAGTGCATAAATGCAAAATGATACAAAATTGGTGATGACACTGATGAGTGATGATGACAAACAAAAGGAGGGACTTTTCTTGCCGTTACCGCTTTACGTCGCTGCCTGCAATAAGGGTGCTTTAGGCTGCAAAAATATATGTAAAAATGAAAATGAAAAAAAAATGAGCAGATTTATATAGACTGATGACGGCGTAGTTACTTTCACAGTTCTTCAGGAGTGTTTTTTTGGTAGTCACGGACTTTTTTCTGTGTTTGACTTGTTCCGATATTAAAGGCCTGGTCCGTAACCGAAAAATCCGACTTTCAAGCAACCTTAGCCTACATGGAAAAGGTGTTGTCGACTGCTGATGCAGTTGATGCAGGAGCTATTGGTTACAAAGGAAAACTGGATTGTAAGGAGAAAAGACTTGTAACAACGAATATGTCTCCCTTAGGCGGTTACTGCTATACCGCGTGGGTAACGGAGCTTCCACTCACCTATGTCATGATGCTCTGTGGCCCATACTTTGCTCCTTGTGCAGGTTACGGGTGCATGCACTTGGGCACCGTGGTTCATGAGATGCTTCACGCGGCCGGCTTCTGGCACGAGCAGAGCCGCCCCGACCGCGACTCCTACGTGGCCATTCACTGGCAGAACATCAAGCGCGGCAGGGAGGACAACTTCGCTCGTTACTCGCGCGGGGAAGTCTCGACGCTGCAGCTGCCCTATGACACGGCCAGCATCATGCACTACCAGTCCAAGGCGTTCTCGCGCAACGGTCGAGCCACCATCGTGGCCAAGACCAAGGGAGAAGTCCTGGGACAGAGAGATGGATTCTCGCCGATGGACTTGCAGAAGCTAAACAAGTTGTATGAGTGCGACGGCAACGAGAGCGAGATGACTGGGCTGACCACGACGACGACAGGTACGTCCAGTAACGCAGCAAGAAGCTCAAAGATGTCTCGTTTCCCTCTTTGGTGATCAGTAACCAATTTTTAGTACACGCATGCAACACGTTCTGTAGGCATTGTTTAAGGTTTGTTGCATAAACACTGGCTTCTTGGCAGCGCTGGTGGTAGATCCCAAATGCACGGATCGGTTGGCCGACGGGATGTGCGACGACTGGTTTCGCCAGGATGCCTGCAGACACTTCCACGACTACATGGCAGAGTATTGCCCTGAGACTTGCGGACTGTGCCAGAAGGTGATTTCCCCCGAAGAGTGCTTCGACCGAAACTCGCGCTGCGAGGCCTGGGCCGCCTTCCAGGACCAATGCAGCGCCAACAAGGACTTCATGACGGAGTTCTGCCCCGTGACGTGCAAGGCCTGCGAGCCCACTAGCGTCAGATCTGGAGCATGGATCCCCGAACGGCGAGCCAAAATAACAGCAATAGCAATAATACTCTCGACCCTCCTGGCTGCAATAAATACCTAAGACATGGTGAATCACTCCTAATTGTGATCGCGCATTTTCTGCTTACAATTGTCAGTGTGTACATGGGCGGGTGGCTTCCATTATCCTCTCTTTCTCTCTCTCTGGACGGTTGAGCACTGCTTCTCCGTGCCCAACTGACCGTTGAGTTTATTTTGACAACCGCTGTCGCTAAATGCCCAGTAGGTACGAAAACTATTTGGCTTGCTGCAATCAGTCTCTCTCCTGCTCGATTCAATTGCTCCCCCATTCACTGTCGTCGTTGGTACAGCGGTCATTTATCCTCATTAGCAACCGACCCACAGGCTTGAGTTGGTCTCCACTGGAGGCGACAGTCTGCCGATTGATTTGACTCCGTGTTGTCCAGGCCGGAGGGACACCACAGCCTGTTGTGCGCCTGTGGCTGGCCCGGCCGCTGCTGCGGCAGCACTACCTCACTCATATTAGACTTGGGGAAGACTCGTACGTGCGTTAACTTGCGGGTAGCATAAAAACCCTATTGCTCTGTCTTCCTATCTCGTCGTACTATGCACCCGAAGAAAAGTTTCACCGACATTCTTGAATCTCTTGAAACTATCTCGAGGACATAACGTATTAGGAACTTTTCCATCCACGACCTGCAACAAACGTCTGGGATAATTGAATGAAAATGACGCGCACCAAGAGGGACGAAAATATCACACCACGCGTGTAGAAATGTGAAAGCACAAGAAACAGCGTAATATACCTCGTGTATGTGTTCCCGCTACCTTCCGTTCCTCTTTCAGTCAAGAGGGACTCACATACTCATATTTTCTGGGGATGAATATTCCATCAGGGAGAGACTCTTTCCTTTCACTTCCCCCCTTTGGCTGGTACCGAAGAGCAAATTGAGCGGAGGAATAAGGACCGCCTGCCTGCTCAGGCAGCCATGTTTCATCTCATCAGTCTCGAGAAGTCTCTCCCAGGGGAGATGCAGACGCACTTGTACTACTTTGCATGTGTATCACTCGCGACGATCCTTTTGTGTCTGTCATCTCTGGAGAGATTGCAACACGTGATCCTCGAGGACAGTCAGGACAACGCTCAGGCCGGTTCAGACTTGGAAGAAAAAAGAAATCACGTACGCACAGCAGTCGTCACACGTGAAGGCAGGGTTCTCCTACCACAGGCGTGCGTGGTCGCACTTTGCTGACGGGAAAGCGCTCCCCAAGACTGTCCCTGGGCGGAAAAAAAGTGCATGACGTTACAGGTCACGTCTTAAGTACTGTAGAGTCACGTACTGTATACATATGGCGTTTTTAGGGACGGCTAAAACTTTTTGAAAGTCTTCCCTCTCCCCTCCAAATCCCCGTCTAGTCGACAAGAGTGACTTCGACCCTCAGCTCACTGCGATCAGAGTGAGAGAGTAAGAAGACGATGACGATGTCAGTTTGATCTCTGAGAACAAAACCAGCGATTCACCCCACGATCCTTTACTTCATCCCTTTCTATATCTGAAGAGATCCTCGCCGGGGGGATTGACGTGACCCAACGAAGGCTTTAAGCTTTCCGTCGTTGCATGAGAGTGGCACTCCAAGTACTACTTTCTCCTGAAAGTAGGGAGAGCGCAAATTTATCCTGCCACTTATGAGGAGTGACAATGATGCAACTTGTTTTCTGTCTTCAACGTGCACGGCATGCACGGCTACTTCATGTCTGCCCACGGCGGAGGAGATAGATGGATAGATAGATGGATGGATGCGCGGACGGTTGGAGAGGATCCCTTGCCTCCTTGTCTCAGGGTGATGCAATTCAATGAAGGAAGGATTACATTAAAAGAGGGGGGGGGGATCAGTTGACCAGACTGCCTCCCCATCCAGGACCCCCCTCCTGATGCAGAGGATTGTGCACGCACGGAGGAAACGGCATTGCCTGATTTGTCTTACATAAACACTGTTTAGACGGTCGATTATCATCGCGTATGGACGTTCTCCGATAAGCTACATTCATGGTACACGCGCAGCATTCTCATCAATTCTTGATCGATCACTGAGCATCGGTGGGACTTGCAGTACCGGGAACGACTTGGTCGTGGTGATACCATATTCCATCTAACCAGCAGACTGGGTCCGTGTTTCAAGCACTTGCAGGGTTGGACATGCAGTACCTCGGGGAAAGAAAATTGGCTCACAAAGTAAGAGGAGGTTGGATTTTTTTTTCATTTTTAGGCGCACTGATCGACGGTTCTGGGAGCAAACTTTTCTCATCTTTCAGTTTCTCCCCCTCCTTCCCCCTGCCGCTCACGTGTGCATGTCCATGCTATACTTGTGTGTTACGTATTACACTTGTGGCCGACGGAGAGTTCGCGAATTGCCTCACACTTTTCTCGTTGGTCGACGAAGCGTGCGACATGAGGAAGAATAATTTATGGGGATATTGCCTGTGAAGAGATGCCTCATTCTCAACTTTATTACGAAGAAGCTTACGCGTGGCGCACGTGCGTGGATGAGCCAACCTTATTTTTTGGTGCTGGAAGAAATCACGACTCATCACCAGTGTTTTGGTCTCTTTTTTTGCCTTCAAAGTATGCTCTGATTCTCTTTATCACGTGCACTCGTGGAAATAAAGGCTCGTTGCCGTCACTCGTAAAGACGTTGGACTTGATGACGCGAAAATCTCTTCTCTCTCTTTGTTTCTCTGCCTCGTACGACGTGTACCGAGCTCCTTTTCATATCGTTCAGGTCAGAGCTGCGCAGTCGAGGGCTTGGATAGCCCCATGGGGAGAATATTGTTTAACCGATTCTCTGGGATCCTCACAGTCACGACGAAAAGGGTGAGAGCTAAAGGAGACTGCGGGCGGTCTCAAGTTATATGCCCCATTCGCGACGGTCAGAATTCTGCATGAGCTATGAAACCGAGCCCCCCCCCTCCCCCCCCCCCCCCAAAAATGCATCCTCCGTCCCAAGATAACCGAGTCGTATCAATGTACCGTACTCCCAGTAATTGAAGATCATGGCTCCCGTGCATTTACCACATACCACCGCTGAGTTCTCTGCCCATTCTGCGTACTATGACGTACAGTGCACTCAACTTTACGGCCTGGGCCATGCAGTAAATACAAACAATCATGGTGGAGGCTCATTTCGTTCCAGAAAAGAAAGAAAGAACAGGAATTGCACTGTTCTGGGAGGACAAAACAAAGTTGATGATTGCTGTACGTGCAGGTTGTACGTGTACTGTGCAGCACGGTGGAGTTCATCAGAAATCTTGTTGCGAACCAGCGTCTGGGTGTTCTCAGAGTCCTGGCGAATTTGCTTCTATCGAATCCTTCATGGAAATGTCTCGAGATGATCAAGTAATGCCGGGAAAAAAAAATGGAACGGGAAAAGATTCGGGTCGAGGAAAGTTCACGATTGAAAAGAGATCAACAAACAAGGAGCTCCTCCTTCGATTGAATCCATTCAGTGATGTTTGCTTTCGTCTGTTCTCTTTACTCAGTGAACACACACATAACAGAGGGCTTGATATTATTGCGCACAAGGTTACGACGGACAAAGAGGGTTCCAGTGTCTTCTGTCATATCTTAGTGCCAGACACTTGGAGGAGAGGACTAACGTGCCTTGTACCTGTGCCAAGAAATATCTGGCTGGCGCGCGTGCGCACATTAGAGCACTCATTTGGATGTAAATTCCGCACATGAGTTGTTTCTTCCATTAGCGTTCACTGTGCGACGCGCTCGGCCCTACAAATACAAATAGTGACCATAAACTAGTCTTGTTACATCGTTTGTCAATGGCTGGATCAGACTAAAAAGCGATCGTTCCCAGGCTAGTTATCCGCAGTGGGTATTCGTACCGTGCAATCTATTATTCTTTCCGAGGCAATACCGAGACAGACGAGGGCGCTTTTCCGCGAAGGTCACTGCTCCACGTTCTTATTGTACGTACAGAGCATATGTTCTGCTGCAGCAGAGCCTATGTACGTACTGAGTACGTGCACAATACAGTATAAGCGTCTGGAATGCGAACTGGGCGTGCATGGAGGAAAGGGAGAGGGAGAAAATAGCTCTCTCCTCTATATTCATTATCAGCAGCAGTCATAAAGCATCATAGTTCTGCAGGGAGATATTGTATAAATCGCTCTGCTTGCGGCGAGATAGAGAGAAGAAGAAGGCGTTGGTCTCTCCATCAAATTCCTTCTTCTCCTGCTCTAAGGAGGCTCGGAGAAAGAAAAAAATCCGCCCACCGCTGGGTTGATTTTACCCCTGGACATATCCAGGCGAAATCGTAATTTCTTCTTCGGCCAGCCGCAGCATCAACGGACGCAATGGCGGTGGCTGCGGTGACTGCGGCGGCTGCGGCCACTGCGGCCGCAGCCGCGACCACCAAATCGAAACTTTGGTACTCGCCCCCCCCCCCCTCTCCTCTTCATGTCTGAGGCGAGTAAAACACAAATCAGTTTCTTTAGCCCTCGATCTTACCCATGCTTCTTGCCTCCCGCCGACTTCTTGAGCCAAGAGGTGACCACTGGGGAGGAATTTTTACCCCCTCCCGAGGAGTCTGGCTGACTGTTGCCATACCCGTTTTTGATGGTCGCGTCTTCGCTAAAAATCTGCTGCTCCGCACCCAAGCATATTTCTCTCTCTCCCCTGCCGCTGTCCATAGTCGAGATCGACGAAAAGTCTGATGACCCCGCCTGAGTTTTGTCCCTGAACTTCTCTCCTCGTCGTGTTTGGTTTTGTCAGTTTTGGGAGCGTAGCTCATAACTCAAATCCGCTTCGTTTCGCGGTCTGGCCAAGAAGTCTTTGGGGACAGGAGGAAGGGGGTGAGGAAGGCAACGGATTTTCCACCCGACATGCCACAAAGATCGGTCTTCCCGCTCCAAAGCTCTCCTCGTGGGGTGAGGGAAACGACAAGCATCAAAGGGAGGGAGTGCGTTCGTATTATTGCTCAGCCAAGGGATGTCGTCTGAAAACACAGCCAGTCTGGCGTAGTTAATTTTGAGAAAGAAGAAAATAAAGCCGTCCTCTGTGCAGTCCTTGGCTGTTGGTCCGTTCCCAGGACCCGGACAGAGGTTGTCCTCTGGGTCAGAAAGGCTCACACCCCAATTTGTGCATCGGACGGGCGGGTTAAGTCCGGCAACCTGCACACATTGACGGTCGTCCGTTGCAGCGGCGCATTTGGTATTGTACATGTGAATATGAAGGCCGGAGGCAAGGACGAAGCCAGGACCATTATGAACGGGGGAAAAATGTTTTTGTTGGGCTTTAAATACGCGGTCCGCTCTACTGTATTCTACTGACCGTAGGGGAGGGGCCGGCGATCGCATCTGCCGATTTTGGAGCTTTTGTGTGGCCTGGCTGGCCAGTCAGTCCCGACCCCGATGGGTGGAGGGGCCAGCTAAAGGGATATATGAATATGGATGCTGCAACAATTGTCATGTAAATCGAGGTCACTAACGGCCAGCTCGCCCCTCCCGCCCGGGCAAAGCCAAGGAGTAACTAGGAAGAAGAAGCACTGAATGTCTGAATGTCTCTCTTTTCCCCCTGGCCCTGGGGGTCACCAACGTACGCGCGAGTTTCACATGCATGAGTGCAAAAATGTGGGCTATGGGCAAGGAAACTCTTCTTCCGCGGTCTCGTACGTGTATGTATATACACGCACGTACGTGCTTGTGGCCCTCTCCTTCCGCATAGCTCGTATTAGCAAAGCCATGTCGCTTTGACCACTGCTCTTCCTGCTACGTGATCGCTACAGACTTGTTACTTCCTTGAGAAAGTCCAGCAGATGTTGTTAGGTATGCGGACAGAGCAGAGACCTCGAAAAATGGTGGCAGAGCAGTGGGAAGGAAAAAAAAAGCTGCAGAGCAGAGGAGAAGAAGCAGCCAGCAGGGACAGATTTATTCCTCTATGAGTTTTTTTGGGCGCTAAGAGAGACCGAGAGAAGCATTTGTCGTCCGTCCGTTAATGCTACAAGGGATCTAAGCGAGTTTTCACTCATCTTGTCCAGAGAAGGGTCACGGGCGGCAAAAAACTCACTTGCATATCAATGCCCCCTATCGGACGGGAGGAACGACACTTTTTTCCACCACCACGAATTTATCAGGGGCGCCGATCTGAATCAGGCTTATTGCAGCTGCCGCCAGAAAAAAAAGAGATGAAAAAGAACCCTCCTCGCTTCTAATTCCTTCTGTCCAGCACATGTCTACATTCCCCCTCTCTCTTACGGTCCGGAGGCACTCATGGGGAGCGGAGAGGAGGCTGAACCATTTTGGGCGAGAGAAAAGTGGTTGCTCGAGTATAACAAGGACATATAAAAAAAGGGGGACGCAAAGAAACTCACCAGCGTGGACCCCGGTTAAGCAGAAAAACACCCTCGAGGTCTCGGGGACAACGGGAGTCTTATCGAGGGTGGGCGATGCTGTCAGGTACGGTGTGTGTAGCAGGGGTCAGGGCAGGCAGGAGATGGAATCTTCTTTCTGTCCACCTACCTGCAGTGGAAGACTTATTCATATCCATTCGGCCATATTTGGCCTGCGAAAAATGAATGAAAGTTTTTACGTCCGCACAGAGATACTGCAGATGTTTACGTGCCGCATTACACCAGCCTCCCCTGACAGTATAACTTATACAGTACCTAAGGGGAGGCTGATGACCCCACATAGCGAACGTATACACAGAATGGAAAGAAATTACCACTCGCACTCCAAGGGGAGACCGGACAGGACTGATGAAAAAGAATTCAACCATGCGGACAAGATGATAAAGACACCGACTGTACGAAAAAGTTTTCTCCTGCAATGTGATCGTCGATAAAAAAGTTGAAGAAAACCCTCACTACAAGTATTATCTCCTAGAAGTGAGCCAAGCATCGCTGGGCTTTGATTTCTGCCGCCGGACGGCAGCCTTGCATGATTTTCCACCTAAGTGGCGGGGTCGGGTGGGGTGGGGGGGATGTCGGCATGCAAAAACTTCGAGCTTGTTTACAACAATGAGCAGGGAAAAGTGACTCCATTCATTTGGCCAAATGAATCCTAGCGTTCTCCCATGCCCCCCCCCCCTCCTCCGTCTCTCGCTCTTTTGCACCCCGAGGTCCCCGGAGCCTTGCTTTCCTAGGGGAGGGGACAACACTAGAGCAAAAAAGCTTCACAGCCAAGGAAGAACAATGGCCAGATTAATCCCATTCCAGTCGGGGTTGAACTCATTCATCAGGAGGAGCAAAAAATCCCGACGCTCCATAGAGGTATCCGCTCCAATGAGCTCATATGCAAATGGAATACTAATTAAGAGAGGGGAAAAAAGATGGACCATCGCTCCTCCGTATATCGGTGGTGTTGGTGTGGGAATGAGGAGCAGCTTGAAGGCGCTATGCGACCTTAATCCATATACGATTATACATATGCAAAATGTTGAATTCAATAGAGGATCGTCCTTTGGACGATCCTGGGCGTTAAGGCAGGCGAGAGGTTCGATGGGGGTGAGGCAACGCTTAACGACTAGAGCACACTAGTACGTAGCTTTGAACGTGGGCAAAACTCAATGTGGCTTCTGATTGCTGGATGGACAGGAATGACACGTCATTTATCGCTTTATTTGGGGGATTTACTCTTGCTGGTCCGGATCGAAGACTTGTACGATCTTGAGCGCTAGCTGCGAGGCGATCTTCTCATGAGCCATGACCGCCTTGACGAATTCCTCCTCGGTGACTTTGCCGTCACCGTCGACGTCCATTTCCCTGAAAGCGCCGGAGCTCAAGTCTTTGCACTTGGACTTCTTTCCGCCGTCCTCGGCCAGGAGAAGGTGATTTATGTCTTTGACGAGCTTGCGCATCTCCTTTGGCGAGATGAAGCCGTCACCATTAGCGTCGAAACTAAGGGACACGAACGACTATCCGTCTGTGGCATCACACCCTAAACATGGAATACATACACTCTGAAGATTCTCCTGAGGTTCTCCTCTGGCGTGCCGTTGGACATGATGTACATGACGACCATCAGCTCCCTGAAACTGATGAGTCCGTCACGATTCTCGTCGTACATATTGAATATGCGCTTCTCCAGTATGTCAAAGTCCTGTCTCTGCGGGAAGCAGTTCTTCATGAGGCCACGAAAGTCCTTTCGAGTGATGGCGCCGTTTGGGTGTTTGGCCACAAAATTTTCAAAGTGTGTGCGGAGGTCCTCTCGTTCGCACGCGGTGTGCTTGGAGAGGAAGTCCAAGTCATCCTCCGTCAACTCCATCTTCTTCGGCTGGCGAAGACGATGACGACTTCCTCGCTTTGGAGGACTGGTCGAGGTGGCAGCTGTGGTTGACGCTTTTGAAGATAGCAGGTTAAGCAGTGCCATAATAGTATGTAAATCATGGGTTTCAGGCAGGAGTTGCAGTTGCTACTGAATTGCAACTGCTGTTCGCATTACCTGAGTATTCTTTTCCCTGAGATAACACGCGGTTATGATGAGTACGGCAAGTGAGAGTTGTCCACCGATGAGCTCATGACTGTGGCGGGTCTGTTATCCGTGTAAACGGCCCACAGAGTTCCTTAAGCCACATCGAGACGATGACGCACACACCACTACTACACCGTCACAGATAAAGCTGTCCTGTTCAAACAGCAACACACGCACGGCGTTTGCGATAGATTGAGAGCATACACCGGGGCTCTACACTGACGTCGTCATATACGCATTACACATAGTTAGCAGACAGAGTCAGGTAGTGAGTTGCAATCTCTGCCAAGAGGATTTCAGGCACAAGCAGCCCCGCTGCTGTTGCTGTTGCATAACCTGAGTTCCTTCGTGTACACCCACCCACACACCCAAACAGACACCCACACACCCACACACACATACACACATGTAACGTCAACGAAAAGACCTTATTGAGGAAAGGACGAGCTGATTGAATGCAGCACCTCCCCTAATCGAATCTGCATGTGGAATAAGGTTCGGTAATAGTCTTCTGGTAATAGACATTTTTGCAGCAAGGAGTTTGCTACCTGTTGTGAGAAGGTTTCGTTACGGGACCTTCACTCTGCACTCGCTTGCAACCAGGTAGGTCGATCTACATTAATGTGCCAAATTGTTAAGTAAACCTAACGATACATCAAAATAGCGCCGTATCAAGCAGGTAGCTGTCATCTCACACGAGCGCGTGCGTGTGGAATGACCCAGAGGCCGTTTCCGCTCGTACCTACGTACTATATATTTGTACACATATGGAGAAATCTGGGGCTCAGCCCTTCCCCTTCATGATGGATTTAATGTCGCTGGCTGCAGGAAGAGCACACACTCACACACAAGTCAGTATGGATCACCTTTGATCTCGACCTTTTTCTCAGGCTGAAATGCTCAATGAGACCAGGAATTACTCGGCGGTAGGAACGCGACTTGGGACGAACATGATACCATGAACTCAGCACTGACAGACTCACAAGAGCAGGACACACAACTGACAGGAATGCAGCTGCGGTTATTCTATACCTGTACCTGGCTGGCTGCTCTCCTTTTTTTATCATTTACTAAAGAGCAATAGATTTTTCTTTTTCTTCCTCTTCTTTCGTCTTGTTCTTCCCCATCTGCTTTTATTTCTCTCGTGCATACGACTTCGTGACGTATGGTTGTTCGTGCATTACTTAGTGTCAGCCCCAGGGCCACACGTGCCCTCTTGTAATAGGTGCTCGTGCACACTCTGGCTTACTTTTGAGGGATTTTTTTTCCCCGAATCTTGGTGGTCTTGTTTTTTTTATCAATCCTACAGACGTCGGTCTAAGTTTCCTTTTGCGAACGAGAGAGAAGGCGGCGAAATTCGGCCATTTCCCTCTTAACGAGCTGCGTTACACGATAACGGCCTCGTCGCTGTGAATACGAGGGAAAAAAAATTCCACAAACACGAAGAGATGGAAGAAGTAGTAATAGAACTAACTGCGTACTACAGATTATACCACTCTTTATGGCCCTTGAGAAAACGCTTTCATTCGCCAAGAGGAAAGACACCTCATCCCCCTCAGGGCTGTTTGACTTTGTACTATCAAATCGCCAGCTGTGTTGACTTTCTTGACCCCTGATGGGCAGACAACGGCGGAAATGTCATCGTCTCTGGCTTCATGCGCGCCCACCTCAATACTCAGTCCACGGCTTCCAAGCCCCAAAACACCAACACAAGGATGCTCTCGTATTTCTCCAGCCCAATTCTGCTGGCAGCTACTGTGTGGTCAAATTGTTCCAGTCAAGCTTTTATGACGGCAGAGGCTGAGGTAGTTTGAACCGAATTATATCTTCTTTGCCCTTAACCACAGCAGTCAGACAGACACGAAGGCGGCATAAATGAAGCCGCAGACCTAATCTTCCCCCCCCCCCTCACACTCTCCATCTGCTTCTGTTTCCTGTCCAAGCAGGCGAAGAGAGATGTATTTCTTGGACAATTTTCCACGGTTCGGATTGACCAATCGCCCGGGGCATCCCCCGGGCTGAAAGGAGCCGGCCGACTCATTAAAAGATGAGGATGGGGAGGGGATTCTCAATTGCCGCCGTCACTGACTGTGAGGTCCCCCTGCAACGATTCCAAATTGCTCCAACTTTGATTTTTCGTCGGTCGGTCCAACTGAGCAGCTGTAGCCACGTACAGTAAAGTATTAACTGACACGAAAATCTTGATCTACGTTCCGTAGATGTGCGTATTTGCAGCCGCGCCACAACAGTGGTGAGTGCTGCCAGGGTTATGCGTGCGTAGTAGAGGTGAACGGGACACGTATTATGGACAGAGAAGAGGAAAACACGTGCAAAAAAAAAGTGCCTGGTTCGCGAACCTTCAATACCATTGATGGTCACAGAAAACCTTGAAAAGCCGCTGGAGAGCCATTCACTGACGACTAGCTGGGAGTCTTGACGGTGCTTATGACTACTCATGGCACCTCCGCAACCTGTGTACGTGTACCTGACGTCTGGGAAGACGACGACGGAGAGAGGAGGCAGGCAGCCTGAGACAGTGTGCAGGAATTGCGGTTCAGCGGGGTCAAACGCGAGGGGCCCATCCCGACTCCTACTCCCGACGTGTTCAGGAGGCCGAGGGACCGTGCACACCCTGAGAATTCCGTGCTCTCTTCCACCGGTGACAGTCTGGGTGAGCCCAGAGATCAAAGACAGTGGGAGAAACGCGACCTCTAGGAGTGAGTTATCACTCGGGCTGGAGAATTAATCTATTCCGCAGACGTAACGACATAAGGAAGACTTCTCGCGACGACCAGATGGCTTTCGGAGAGTCACACTCGGTTTCTTGAGAAAAACGAAACTAGCAGATGATCAGTTGAGATGACCTTGAGCGGTAACATTAATCCTTCTCCCGACTTGGGGTTCTGGGAGTTCACGCAACTGCCGGAAAGTGCAAAACCATGATTAATCGGAATTTTCTGTGCTCCTCTCATGAGTGAACGAGCAGTGGCGGTGAAAAGAAAAGTGAATGAGGAGGCGTTGGTATGTGCCATATTTTGAGAGGATTTGATTTTCCTCCTTCCATTCCACCAGGAAGGCGAAAATAGTCGTGCATTTCTTCTCCCAACGTTGCAATTAACGATCCCCAAGGTTATGGCACGAATCGGTGTAATAAGGGAGTGCTCAGGTACACGTCAATTTAGAGCACAAAGAAATGTCGAAACACGAACGCACAAACACATGCATCGTAAACAGATGTAGGAGTGATAAACATTAGGTGCCTGGGATCTAAACGTTCTCTCTGTCCTATTCGTTGCGATGCAATCACCATCATCTTCCACTGTTTCTTTTTGCTCTCCACAAAAAAATGCCTCTTTTCATACTCTTCGTTCAACGCTCTGCTGCTTCCAAGTGTCTCACTGCTCCTGGACATGTCTGTACTCAGTTTGGGATATACTAATATTGTTGCTGGCCAGTGAAGCTGAGATAGCAGCGGAAGAAGAAAAGAGCTATTATTTCACACATGCATGGGTCCAGCTCTACTGAGGAGTGACGACAAATGGACACGTACCAAGTCAGGTAGTTAAATGGCTTCTTGGAGATGAAGTCCGTAAATTAGGCTTTACCCACTTCCCCTCCCCTCCCCCTGCCCTGCCCGGTCTGCCAGTACCGCACCGAGGGTTTTCGGTGCGATATTTGCCATGTACATAACAGGCCAGTACATTCCTTTACTACGTGTTAAAGCAATGCCCTCCTTCCACCTCCTACCTGGGCATGCCCACGACCACGACAAAGGAAAGTGGGAAGTGAAATGGCTTTTTGCACTTTGTTCATGACCCGATTCTCCGCCTGTTACAGTTCCATTCAAACAAAGTCACCGTTGCTTGCAAGCTCACTCGTGTGTCCATTGAAAAGGCATCATCCATTCTCGTGTTGTAATATCTTGGACACGATTCTGACTCCAACGGCCATAAACAAGAGAAGCATGCCGCAAACAAGAGCGATCGTGTGAGGCGCAAATAAGTGCGTGCCAAACGGAGCTGCGCCCGGATGCTGCCGGCCTGGCCGCCTGTCTTCGGCACGGCACCCGGGGATCGCTGAACCGGAGCAGCTGATCAGAGTGGATCATCTTTGATGGAAACCAATCTAGCTACTTGGAATTAACTCTGCATCAGCCCATATCTTTTTTTATGTCGTTCTGCGTGTGTGCGCACCCAGGAGGGGAGGAGGAGGATCGGGCTCTTTATTCGAACAGAAAGGAATGGACATGAGGATGAACACACAATGGCTTGCTTGATCAGATGAGTCGTGCATTCGCAGCCACGCGCTTCGCAGCGGGGAAGGTGTCCAATATACGGACGAAACGCCGAGCCCGCAGTTTCTTTTTCCCCCCAAAGAACAGGACTAATTCAAGCAAATTAAATGTATTTAATTCAATGCAATGGGAGGTTATCTGCGGGGCTCCATCTCGCCCGCTTCTCGCCTCCTCCTCGGTGAGATTGGAATGACCCTTGGCTAGTGCGTGGGTTGAGAGAGAGCGGGCGGGGGCAGAGAATGGCGATGATTACAGTCACACACACGAGCGAACGCGCGCGCACACACACACACACACACGTCAAAGTGAGGCGCTGCCCAAAACCACCGTCATTATCATTCGAGGTCTCGCTGTCTCTGTCTCTCTCTCTCTCTCTCTCTCTCTCTCTCTCTCTCTCTCTCTCTCTCTAGCCGCTAGCTAACACCTCTCTACGCCCCGGAGAAGGCCAATCAAACGTTTTCGATAATTCAGGCGTTTTGCTGAGTCCAATTCGACCATAAGGTCCGGATTCTTCCCCCCATCCAAGATGATGCACGGCTTGTTTGCGGCGCCCATAATCGCTTTAGCACCCAATGACATTCGTAACGTTGCTCTGGGTGTCTGATAAGGGGGAGGAAATGGGACGCAGAGAAGCTGGTAAGTTACGAGTTAACAGCATTGTTCGATTCTCTGACTCCGCGATTCGCACCTATCGGATCTTGATCACTGGCCCGCGGTCGGTCAATCCCTCAAGAGAGGTGTCGAGTGGCTTCTGGCTCGCCCTGGCCTTCTCAGTCAGACACACATGCGAATGAAGTGGCTATGAATTTTCAAACGAAATAGATTCAGCAGAGGGGAAAAAAAGGAGAACGAGAAATGTGTTTAGAGAGAAGAAGAATCTCCTCTGTTCAGTGTAGCAGGTTTTGCTACAGTGATTTCTTCTTCGGCATTGCCGCACGTCCCACCTGCGACACCTGCCTCAATTAGCCGGAAAACGTATGGCTTTTCGGGAACTTCTCTCCCAAATTGCTGGTCAGGACGGCACGAGAACGATGATCGTCGTAAGTCTCTCTGCCTCCTTCTTCCGCTCGCTCTCCAGGTTGTTTCCAGACAATTTCTCAAAAGTGCAACTGCGACGTCCACCTCTCGACCATGACCATCGGGCCGGCGGAGCAGGAGCCGGCAGCATTCATAAACTCGGCTTTTGTGATGATGTTGGTTCGGTTCGCTTGCGGCGTGATGGACAATCCATTTTTCTTAGTCAATAATGGGAGCATTTTTTCTCTCTCTCTCTCTCTTCTCCGGATTCAGCTACGTGAGATGGACGCTTGTTTGGTTAGTTTTGAGAAAGAATGTAAAATAACTCTCCACCTGTCTGTTCCTACGTCTCTCTTCGTGCCCTGCAGCAAACCGTCGCAAGCTGTAGTCAGTGCGCGCGTGCGCAGCAGGTATTGATGCAGTGCAGACTACATCATTCTGCAGACAGATCCCATATTGCGCTCCTCAGTCGTGGTCCTGTCTACGTAAAAGGCTTTCTTTTTCTCCTTTTCATCCTGCCTAATTTTCCTCCGGCTGCTGATTTGGTTCCTTCCCACTTGGCCCATGTGTTTTCGAGAGCTTCAAGATGCCTCCTGGACATTGTTGGCTATTCAGGTCATTGAACATTCATTCCTCCGCTGCTTGAGTGTGTGTGCTCGAATACATGTGGGTGCCACTCCCGGCCTGCCTGTTGAGCACATCCAGCGCATGTTTCACCTACACACACACACACACACACAAACACATGATGTCCATTCAAGATATAATTGGACGTTTGTGACTGATAAGAAGCGAGCATCACTAGCCCTCGGCACTTTGTCTTCGCTCTCTCTCGGGCCAGAACTCACTGCACTTGCTGACCAGAAAACATCATCATAATATTCACGACCTCGGGGCGAAAATTCCGGGGCTCCTCCGGGGCTGCTCAGCCCCCCTCCTTCTCCTCCACCACTTTCTTCACCCTCCGGAATATGTAGATGAGGGCCGTATTCTAAGTGTTGCGACCAGGTTTCCTCCGGCCGTTCATATGGTCAACCAGGTTATACATACACGCACGTGAGACGAACAGTGTTGGACGGAATTACCGACAATTTTATGCGGGGCGTGCCTCGTCTGGTCCAGCCCGGCCAATGGGGGTCCGGCCACATCCTCACAGAATGGGCACACACCGAGTCTGAGAATTCAAATGGGCAGTAATGGGCGCGTAAACGCCTAAATTAATTTGGATACGCGGACAGTGGAGTGCGAGAGCTCTGGAAAAATCTGATAACGCGAATTTATGTGAGAGCAATGCAAAGAATGGAGGGCGAGACGAAACAAACCCCAGCCAAGCATTCTTGCTGTGTTGCTGTTACACGAGCACATTTTGAACCCTGAGCAGCGAGAAGCAGCCGAGAAGACGCTGAGCAAGAGTAACAACATCTGGTCAAACTCTTATGTATGACTTTGCCCTGGCCTGTTTTTCTTTTCCGTACGTACGCACCCCTTATGTCTGGAATGAGAAAACCAAGAAAGGCTGGCAATATCATTTTGCGTACACATGCACGGAGAGAGAAAGAGAGAGAAGGCAAAGGAATGTGTCTGAGATTATGGTCGCGGCCGCTCTTGTCATAACAATGGGTGTGGCGTCTGCTGAGATAATTGCGGACTATGAAGACAGGAGACCAATATCGACTGAGGCTGTCTCGGTCAGCGCAGCAAAGCTGATCGGAACAAGTGTGCAACACCTCCTTCGTGGTGCTTTGTTTCTTGCTCACTTTGTTGCGCATGAGGAGAGCAACTTTTTGAGTCATTCAGTTGCGCTCCGGCGTCCGCCCGGCGCAGACGGGGGAGGCAAATGCTCTTTCCATTAACTCTCATTAGCTTCTGTTTCTCTACTTGGGGTCGGACCCTCGACAGTGCTTTTCAAGGTCGAGCCACCACGATTTCAGGCAGTGGAGGAAACGAAAAGAAAGAAAAGAAGAATGGGCTTTACACAGAAGAACCCCCACAGTGTCATTACCAGCCGGCAAACCTTTGAGCTGTGGTTTTGGGGTTTGGTCAAACGGCTCTTCGTGTGTTGAAATATACTCTTTTGTCTCAATCCCACTGTTTCTTAGCTCTGTTTCTGCCCTGGCTGTGACGGCCGCACATAACATTGAGCAGTTTACTACGCGTGTCCAAGTGATGCAGGCTGCCTGCATCGTCCTCACTCATTTGTTATGCACTACACCAATACATGAATAAGCTCACTGACTGTGTACACTTTTTCCCCACCTTCCGCCAGGTTGCACACTTGAAAATGGCGATGATTGATTCTCGCCCATTTTCCAGTGCATTCACTTCAGAGCTGTTGCATAACTCCCGTCGAGCTCCGTTTGGCCGCAACAAGTGGCTTAAAGCCTCATCTTCTCTCTCTACTCATATTGCACACATACACACACACATGCACGCGGGCACCGTCAGCATCACCAGGAGCTTTTCTCTCTGTGGTCCAAGTGAGTCAAGTGAGCAAAGCGTGGGCAGACTAATGAGCAGTTTGCCAGGACTGCTTTGGTCATCAACTGCTGGCGGGAAGCGAGCGATCAAAGCGTAAAATAAGCTCCAGCAGCTCGGACTTTTTGGGGAGAGAGAGAGAGAGGGGGGGGTACATATTGGGTTTCTTCGTCGATTTTTGGGCGCGTTTATTCCTTCTCTTTGAGGGCGCTCACACCATTAACGGGGAGGTGTCAAAAATTCTTCGCCTCAGCGATTTCGACCTTAGCAAAGCCGAAGAAAAAAAATCCCCTCGTTCTAATACGATCCTGTTTGTTTGACCGAAAAACCGCTGCCTCCGGGGCGGGTCAGAATATGAGGGTATTGGCGGTCCAACATCAAGAGGATAAGAGATCGAATAAAGGTGCCACTTTTGGCTCTTTGGCTTCGATAACGGCTTCATCTACCTGGTCGTCTCAGGAGCCTGGCTGGGTGGTCTGGTTGTGGAGTGTGTGTACAACCTCCCCCTTTCCCCACCCACCCACCCACCTCGCAGCTCTACCCACCTGACATCGGTGTTTTGGACATGCCCATATGATCCTTTGACCAAGAAGCCGGGCTATCAAAACACCATCTCTCTCTCCTCCTGCCTCGATATGGAGGTGCAATGTTTCTAAGGCCGAAGCTGCATCGTCGAAGGTTTCTGCATACGCGCGCTTGGCTTCGGTAATTGAAAAGAAAACACGTGTACTGCACTGCCTTTGCTGCCCCCATCAGGGTCTTGGTGAGGCTGCAACGCTCAAAGCGCTCATGCAAGAGAGGCCAGCACGAAGATTGTTGTCGCTCTCTCTCTCTTTTTCTTCCACGGACTCTGGTCCAGTGTCGTCATAGACTCACTATTCTTCCAGGGTGAGGCTGGAGCAGCTCCAGCACCCTTTTTCGGAGATCGTGGCGACTTATTCCATATTTGCTTTGGCCTCTTTTTAGCGGCGCAAAAAATCGCTCTGTGTGTAGTCAAGTACGTACGCCCTTCTTTTTTTTCTTTCTTTGGTCCCCCCCCTGGCCCTGGTCAGCCTGAGCGATTCAGATCAGATAGCCGGGGCCAGAGTGTTTACGTCCGGGCGTGTCACGCATGTGTGGTCGACCGGACTTAAATGCTTTGACACGCGAGAGGAGCAAAAAAGAGCAGCGAGCATGCCTAAATTCGAGACTCTTGATGGTGGTGGCTGCTTTATTGACAGCCCAGTCGGACCCTATTTGGCTAGTCTGTCGTCCACCCTCCTTTCTCCCCAATAAAAATAATGGGCTGTGCTGATGCCCAAAGTAGCAGCAGCAGCAGACGAAAAGAAATCTGTGTGTGCGTGTGTGTGATATGGTCAGGAGATGCAGACAAAGAATAGCGATGACCGCACAGAGATGCTTGGATGCTGCTCTCTTGTTCGATTTTACGAGCTCCTCCAGCCTTCTCGCTCACAATAGGTCCATTTTTTCCCTGGCCAGACGTTTGTCGCCTCATTTTTGAGGCGTTAACTCTTTGGTGCTGCACAGGATGCATCTTTTTTTTCTTCTTCTTTCTCCCCATGATTTCTTTGACTGCTGAAGCGTAATGGTCTATTTCCCCCTGTCTTCGCAGTAATCGTCTCTTTGTGGCCTTTTCTTTATTGCGCCTAAAACGCGATGGCAGGGCTGTAAAATTATGCTTCCACAATGAAGTGGAATACATTAAGTCATGTGTACAAGTTGCGGAAGCAAGGTTGAGATCGAGACTTTTGTCATCGAGCCAAGGCTTCCAATGTCTGACCAGCGTAACAAATTTGAGATCCCCTACACAAAAATGTCAGCGTTCCATTAAAAATATCTCTGCTCCGCTCTCCTCTCCTTGTTGCCTCTGATGATTTGGCTACATTCTTGGTTTTTTCGACATTCCTCTCACTTAGCTGCCTTCTATGAGAGAGCAGAGAAATTCTCACTATTGGGGACTTTTCTCTTCCCACCATAAAATCGTTTGTAGCTTCATTGGGACCTTGGAAATGGCTTCGTCGCTACCACTTTGACCAGGGCCAAGGAGATACAGAAGTGAACAAAATTTCAAGTATGTACTAATGACTTGAGCCATCAAAAATTGGTCAGTGGGAGGTGGCGCAGAGCAGAAAAAAATCTTGGACTTTCTCTGTCCATTGGAAGCAAACAAAGGCCTCCTTCTTCATCTCAATCTGCCTCTGGAAAGTGTGAATTGCGTAGGAGCAGGCGATAAGAGTATCGCATTCCGAGAGAATTTGTTTTGGAGGCTGATGGGTACAAGGCACACACCGTGGGCGCATTCCGACCGGCATCCTGTTGCTCCTGCATAAGTGGACCATGAAGAGCGTGCTGTCGATGTGACTGACCGAGGAGGCCCCTCTCCTCTCCTCCTCTCCAGAATTTTTGACGCACCCTCCCCTCATGTTTCGTTGTCTGGTGCTGTTGCTGCTGCCGCCCAAAGAGCCCGAACCTCTTTTCGTTTCGCGGCAGGAAGCCCAAAATGAATTTCATATTTCCAGCTACAGCGTGGAGAGGAGCTGAGCGGGCTGAGGAATCCATCCGGGCGTCTGCGTTCTGCACTGTCCGCGCCCGGCGGGTGGGACACTTCTTTTCGGGTTCGGAATGGTCAAGTCTCTTTCTGGTGGTTGCTTGGTGGAAGCTGACTTGCATAAAGACCGACCGACCGACCGACCGACCGACCGACCAACGATCCGACCCATCGACAGACAGACAGACACACACACAGACACACAGAGCACGCAGGCAGGCAGGCAGGCAGGCAGACACTCATACACCTGGAATATACAGAAAAAGACTAGAGGAATATTGATGCGTCTGCTGTTGCTTGTCTGCCTTAATTGGAAAGGTGAGGGGGAAATTTGAGGGGAATACTGGATTAGACTCCTGCAGCGAAGCTGTGGAAGAGCAAAACGCGCTACCCGACACCAGTGGCTTGAGTGTATTCCCGGCCACGTTTGCTTTGTTCATTAAATGATAAGGTCGTCTTGCTACTGGGCGAATCTCGTCACGTCTCGTGATCACTTCGTGTCTTCGTATATCTCTGAATGATGAGTGCAGACACACAAAGTTTAATCGTTCCGCAGGAAGGAAGAACAAGGAGAGGGAATCTTCTTTTCCTCCACACAGAATTTCCGTGACGTTTTGCATGAGACAAATCTTGTGAGGGAAGCGGAGGAAGGAAGTCTTCAAGGAGAAATCGCCTCTTCTTGATTCCTCCTTTATGTCGTAAACACAGATTGCTTGCAGTAAAATGATGCAACACACACGCGCGCGCACACACACACACACACACCTACGGACGCTCCAGTAGTGCAGTTAGGGGGACCTTAGTAAGGTCTCTCCCCAATCATGTCTTGAATGTCAGGGAGAAGAGGTTGCTTCCAGTACTCTATGGTGGTGGTCGTGGGAGTAGTAACAGTAGTAGTAGTGCATGATGGCTAGCCTATTAGGTCGACAGGAGAGGATGAAAACTGAATGCATCGCCGTAGGTAGGCAGGGACGTATACGTACATGCATAGTCATAGTCGAGTCTGGTCAACTTGAGGTCCCTTCAACCCTGAAGGTGAAGCTACATTAGCATGTTTTCCGAACTAATTCCATACTTAATTCGAGGGTGCACGGAGGAAGTTGCTGCTGGCACCGCATTTTTGGTATCTCACACAGGGTGAAAGAGATCACGCAAAATTCGTCTCAATGAGCCCGGGGAGTCCAGCCTTGGACACATCCAGCCGCAGCCCCCTAAAATGCAAAAATCCTCCTTCCACGACGCGCAGACCGGCAAAATATGCATCGATGATAATAAGCGCGTAATTACCGTGTCATTAGGTAGGAGGAGGAATTTGAATACTATTTGGTCTGGTCCGAGAGAGTCGACCGTTGAGGAGGAAGAAGGACAGAAGAAGTATTTGGAGCTTGCACAACAATGTGTGTGGAAGCTTACGTACACATTTTCATTCATTGTTGACCACACTGTACGTGCTCGGTGGACGCACCAGGCAGACGGACGAAGGCACGCGGACAGGACGGAGGGGTGATCAGAAAGTTCTTGGATCGTGGATCGGTCTGGCTTGTATCAGCGCCCATCATCTCTGGAAAAAGATGATGACGATCTCCCAAATTACAGTAACGTGAGGGCCAAACTCGATCAGCGGGCAAAGTATGACGGATTGACGATCACTCCAAATAAGCGGGCTCAGCTTGGTCAAAAATTCATCAAGGAGAAGAAAATGCCATGTGCGCATTATGAGAGAGTCAGCCAAGATCAGCGAAAGTGGTCGTTATCATCCCCCCCCCTTCCCCCTGGGTCGAAATTCTCCTCCGCCAATTTACCTGACTGTTCTTATTCTTCTTGATGCGTGCGCACATGTGCGAATTCTGCGTGCGCTATCTTCTTTCTGTCTGTCTGCCTCCCTCTCCGCTATTTCTCCTGATGCGGCCCGCCCACAGATGACAGACATTCCTACATGAGTAATTCGAGCAAGAAAAGAGGAATAAATTACAAACGCTGCTGATGAATGAGGGGTCAACGAATCGGGTGGCCGTCGCGGCCGCCGCGGCCACAGCGGCCACCGCGGCCGCCGCCGGCTCCGAGGAGAAGGAGCTGCTGCCCATGTGCCCACTCAATCTTGAACTCATTAGATATGCTTCACAAACGCTTGGCACGAGATTCTTCCCTCCTCCAGACACGCACGAATCATGAATGGCCACAAGAGCACGTTCTTCGGTTTGCCATATGTCACACGCCCTCAAGTGCTTCGCTTTTGTCCCATGTTTCGGTACCTTACAAATGTTCCTTGTCGCCCATTACTGCTAATTGAGGAGAGAGAGAGGAGAGAGCTGATTTATGCCCAGTAATAATTAATTCGATGAGGGAAATCGCTCACGTCGCCTGAGAGAGAAGAAGTTACCTGACAAGTCACACACACACAACTCGACACACCACATGCTGCTTCCAATCATTTCTCCTCTGCTTAATCATCGCCGCCACAGTCTTAATGAGAGCACGAGAAAAAGAAGGCATCACAGTTATTCATTTTCTTCCTGGGAGTTGCTGCACTTCTGCACTTACCCTCACTTAGCATGGACGCACTTGCTCATTTTCTTCTCCTGCTCCAGCAGAACCATCCTTGTCATGGCCAAGCTCGAGCCCGCTATGATGCAACGGAGAAGAATCCCACTGGCACCATATTTTAGCAGCCTAATTAGCCATCCTTCTGGTACGACTAAGCAAGAGCTTAAGGTGCTTCGGTGCCTCTTCTTCCCCATGTTCTCCGGCTGTCAGATCAACAGCGGGAGCCACACGAATTCTCTCTCTCCAATCATCATGCGTGCGTGCGCGTGCGCGTGTGACGTATGAGAATTCCTGCCTCCCGCGACAACTATCGTGAACAGGGCAAGATTTATCGACCCGCCATTTTGACCAGATGGCTTAATCTACTTATGTCTTATTGATGATGGGCTCCTCCTATGTACGAGGAGGCGAAGATGTTGAGCGGCGACGGCAGCCACGGCGGCAACGGCAGCCACGCCAGCCACGGCAGCCACGGCGGCCACAGCACGACTTACGGACGTGTAGCGCGATTTTCTTCTCTCCAATCACGCCCATTAATCTTTTTTCCACACTGTGACTTGCGTGGATTCCACAGAAGAATCTGTGGCAAGGATTTGAGGTCAGCAGCGCATCAACATTTCTCCCTGCCTCCCTGGGTTCGATACATCGATGCCTCCACACACAAGTTGTTCTTCTCACTCAGCATCAAGCCTAATTATACTTCACCTGCGGCCCAGATATCTCCTCACGCACACAACAATCGGTCAAATTTCTCCACTCCCTCCCCAAGAGTTTCTTCGATTACGCCTGGCAAGGCATTAAATCGATTTCTGGATGATCGAACTGTCAAATTCCCCCCCGGTGCAGGAGCGAATTAATGCAACTGATCAACTCTCCCGACTTATGTTTACTTAGCCGTGCTAAATGGCCAGGTACGAACGAGAGTACAACTGCTAACCTGGGTGCGTGTGTGTACGGGTCCAGCCAGCGAAACGAACCAAAGCACCCCGGGTGCACCGTGGACAGTAAATGCTGTTCTTTGGTGATATGTGCAGCAGTGGTGTAGTACATTCAAGTGGTACAACAGGTAGCAGATGATAGCACTACTACAAAGGCATCATGCAGTGGCTACAAAAGGAATCAATTGATCTCTGCTCTCAGCGTGATTCTCCTTCTCTCTCCCACAGATCGCCGATTTGTAATGACACAGTATGAAGCTAAAAGAAGAAAAAGAGCCCAGCACGAAGACTGTGAGACAAGAACTATGTGTACTTAACACGTATGCGCATATGCGTCCTCAGCTTCGACTGTGGGCGTGGAAGGGATGGTCCTCCCGAGGGCCTCCATCGCCGGGTCCTCTCACTCTCCCCAGCCGGTGAAGCTCCAGTCGTGTCCCCCCCCTCCTCCAGTGTCCTCCTACTGGCTCACACTGCACTGCGCGCTCTCAGAGCTGTGCATAGGCTCCCCCAGCGTGCATGGCATGATATTTTTGACCACGATACCACAGTTGCAGATTCAATTAAGATTCGTCTGGCCTCCCTCCGACGCGCACTGCATGTCATTGACTATCTTTACTACTTGTTAGGATACTAAACACAGCATCCGATTTCGCAAGTGTACAAAAAACCTTTTTTTTTCCCTTTGGTGAATGTTTGAGCGGTCTCAGCCCATTATTGCCCATTCTGGTCACGGAGGGAGAGACTCGATATAGCACGTCCAACTGATGAATGGTCATTAAGCCGCAATATTCGCTCCCTCCCTCCTCATAAAAGGCTTGACGCTGAATTAGAAAATGACCGATTGAGGCATGAATTTTCTCATCCGCCGAGAGAAGAATTGATTCTTGCTTGGCCAGTTTTCTTCAGCTCACAGCTATAATGATGATGATGACAGAGGGCAAAAAGCTTCAAGTAATGAAGTTGAGATTCAGAACGTTTTTCCTTCCTTTCATTCTTTCTTTCTCAGGTAACCGGAGATGTTACGAACACGCAATTGAAATTCAATTGCCTCCACCTCTTCTCCTTCTTCTTCCTCCTCGTCTCCTTCGTCGCCGTCCTCTTCTTCTTCCAGCTCTTACCTGCTGATTGGCTGTATAAATAATCTGATTTCGTGTTTGGCCAACATCAATTTCCAGGATGGTCAGGCCAAAGCTGAACAAGGAGCTGCGAAGAGGAGGGAGAATAAACGATGATTCGAGCCGACGGGCAATGAAATTAATCGGCAATAAATCGGGCGAGCTACGAATAGAGATTTTCTCCTGCTGCCAACAGTTGCTGCTCCTGTGGGTTTGAACAATGGCTCGATTGCTATCACTGTTAGGACTAAGCCAAACATAAAGCATGTTTCAAAAATGGCCGCATCTTAAATAGGATAAATGTGGCTCGCCTCTTTTTTTATCGCTGAGATTTACGGTGCTTCTGTCAATCCCGGCTACTTTGTCACGCTCATTCTGGCGGTCCACATCGACAGATCCAGATTAGTCGATAATTTCGATTTAGAAGGAATCCCTAGGCCAACACTTTCACTGGGCCAGGAAAGTAGATTGATACGTTTTCTGGCGCCCAGTGACTTTCTTAAAAGATCTAGAGCATTCTTCTTCAGTTTGAGGATGTTGCAGCACCGTGAAGGCGCTTCCAGATAAGTGTGTGTATTGTTGAACGTCCTCCAGGACATTCGACAACAAGAAAGTATGAGAAAGCTGTGCTGGAGACCAATTTCCACCCCCTCCTTATCCACGGCCTTTGCTTCAATCGTGGTTGCGGCGCTGTTGAGGCCATTGATTCCACCATGGCGGTGCCAAAGTCCCCAGCCGGGTCACGTATGGATCATTTAAGAAGTGAACTCTTCCCTCATTAGGCAGTCATTAAAGCTCATTTGCCAAATGGGGAAGAGGACAAGTCTTCTTGATAAAGGCCACTGATTCCGTAGCGCCATCTGTTTTTAACCCTATTTTCTAGCCTTCATAGGCCGCGGCAGCGCGCGTGTATGTCTCTCTCTCTCTCTCTCTCTCTCTCCAACACACGCACACAAGCACACACACGCACACAAGTACACACACGCACACACACGCGCGCGCACGCACGCATACGAGTTCCCTGTGTCGCTCTCTCTCGCTCTCACATCGAGGCCGCCAACGGCAGCAAAGGCTTCTTCTTCGTCTTCGTCTACGTCGTCGTCTTCTTCTTTTCCCCCCACCAAAGGGAGTTTCTCCGGCTGCTCCACCGGTGAAAACAGGAAGCCTCGAGAGCTCGCGAGCGCGCTGTTGAATCCTTAGACAATCTCCATCAAGGAGATCCCCCATTCCTCTCACTCAGTCAGAGCCTGACCTCCGTTGAGGATTCGCGACTGCTATGCCTGCCTCATCCTCTCCAGAGACATTTTCCTCTCAGTGTTGGACATATCACTCAATCCCTGGAGAAGGAGTCAGAGAAAGAGAGGAAACATTCTTTGTCTTTTTGCCATCGCACCAGTGCTTGCCCAGACTCATAGGTCTGGCCTCACGTGCTAATTGCTGCCGTTTGTCCTCGTTGCGTTGGTGCCTCATTCATTCCCCCCCCCCTCCAGATCTTTAATCTGCTTGTTCAGTGTCTTCTCTGCTCAGCTTTCTACGGACAAGAGATGATGTCAACTCTGCTCTCATCTCCCTCAGTCTCTCTCTACTTCGGAAGAATTAAATTAACGCTCACTTCCTTTAAAACCACCAAGGATGAGATTTTTTTACCTCACCAAACTTTTGATCCAGCTGCTCCAACCGTCTCTTGGTATTTTTGGGAGAAGTCAGGAGAGAAAACTTTCTAGACTTGTTAACAATTTCTTTAATTGCGGCTCTCTCGCTGCATACTAATCGTCAAATGAGACTATGAGGGAAAGGCTCTTCTGCAGTAGTAATAGCAGCACGGGGGAGAAAAGCTAATTTAACGGGAAGGGATAGAGGAGAAGCCCCTTGGATAGGTGTGGCTATTCAGGCGTCTACTATGGCTTCCTGTTATTCTGAAAGGTATTACACGACTGCTGACTCACTCACTGTCATAGGTATGTGTAAGCCAAAAAAGGATGACTTTTCCTGTCATATCTGTGGTCTCAGATAGTCTCTTTGGCCTCCTTGCATACTCGTACATTTCTTTTTTACCTCTCATACAGTATGTGGATCAAAGCCTGCTGTGAGGATGCCGAGGATCTGTTTTGGCTCAGACGTTGCTTCAAGGCATGCGGAAAAAGTAGCGAAAAAAAAAACAGAACAGATGCCAAATAAATATAACACAACTTCCCGTCGGGCGTCCTTTCCTCCCTCCCCTAAACCAAAAAAGCTTTTTTTATCTCTCTCCTCTCAATATCTTTATTCGAAACCTCTGCAGTCGTCAAAGGTATAAATTCCTAGGCATTAATTGCGTCGGTCTCATTAGTCAGTCAGTTTCCTTTTTCCCACTTTCAAAGTTGAAAGAGCCTCCGGCTAAAAAGGAAAGCAAATCTGGCGGTTTGAATCAGCCACCAAAGTTTTCCATGGCTGCTGAGGAATGTGGAGATTCCGCACGTAACCTGCGCACTTCCGTGGACGTTGCCATAAATTGGACAAATTCAATCTCGTGCTGACCGCAGACAATCGTAAAAAGCGGGAATTCCATTCGAATCTCTTCGTATGCGAGCCCACGAATACATGAATGTGCGTAATCGTCTGATCTGTCCCATTTTGGACAGGCCCCTGAGCATCTCCCTCTGCTCCTTCACACACCAGGTCATTCTCCGAGTTGGAACGACATTTTTCGCAGACTCAATTTATGGGTGATTTCGTGGTCGAGAAATCTTAAGAGAGATTCGCTCTGCTGCTTTCTCCCCCATCTCGTGGCGGATCTCCAGATCCGCCTCGGAAGCCAGGCAGGACTTTCGCTTCCTGCAATGAAACACTCAAAATAAACTGCGCAAAGGAATGTAAACAATACAGACTGATGCAATCTGCTGTGACACAGCTTTAATTTCTCCCCACCGAGCTCAGGCTGTGTGTGGCAGAACTGCCAGGGGCTGTGGAGGGCAGGGCTGGAACACCTGTTTCATTTACTTGCCTGCAAGGTCTTCTTGACTTGCCACGTGTTGGAAACGCGCGAGACCATGTTATATATGCAAGAAAATATCATTCACTGACGTGCAGCTGATAGCAACTGCTGAAGGCTTCCAAGATTGAGAAAAGAAATACGTAGACAAAAAAAGTCCCATTCCTGGCTCAGATAACAATTCAGGAAAAGCAAAACTGGCCAAATGGTCGCTATCATTTCCTCTCTTTCTCCCTTCTCCGGCCGCAGCATTATTGTTGACATGCTGACTTTCCCCGCATTATTCCACAGAGATTCCCCCTTTTTTCCCGGATGGTACCTTACCCAAAGTTTGTGCGTCTGTCTGTGTGTCCATGCGGATCCCATCTGCTGCCGGAGTCACTGAACCGCCGGGGAGGAAACTTGGCCAGGGGCCCCTCTCAGTCCGACCCTGTCGTCAACAATGCAACACATTTCAGTGAATCCTTTGCATAGTAAGAGAGAGAGTTCCCCCCACCCCCTCCTTGGGCCTCCTCAGAGTAGATCCACGAGTTCACCTCTCTGGCGTCAATGTTGACCCAGAGAAGAGCTAATAATAACCGGTGCAACCAGCCACGTGCCACTATAAACTCAGCCGAGCTCTGCGGCAGAAAAAAAACCCTCTACCTTGGCCTGTCAGTTATTAAATTCGGGGACGCAGCAGGAAAAGCCCCGAAAATGTCCCCCGGCTTAATGTCAACGACGAAGAAGAACAAGGCTTTAAGAGACAGAGGGAGGAAAAAGCAGGAAAGATGCGAAGAGCCCGGACGATATTTCAGGACTTATAGGGAAACGCGGTCAAAATAAACATTGGTGTTAGACACACACGACTCTATGCATTCATGGCATTTCTGTCCGTGATCCCCTTTACGCTACAAAGTATTCTCCACGCAAGGAGGCGGTCGTTACAAGGTGATAGATAATATTGCGCTCACGTTATGTGGTGATTTACACACGCTCTCTCTCGCGCGCTTACACACACACACACACACACACACACATGCCAATATAAAATTTCACTGCCTGTAGCGACGGATGTTTTCCTGCCGATGAGAAATCGAGATTTTTCCTCCCTTGCCTCACGCAGACAAAGAAATAATCAAGGTGACCTCAAGGGTCAAACACGAGAGACTTTTTCTCTCTCGGAGGTGTTGGAGTTCGCAGCTCTCGGTGCTTGAGAGGCTTCTTCTCCTCCTTCTTGCTCCTCGTGTGCGTCCCGGGCGCGTGCATGACACAAAACAAGACGCATGGAAGACTCGGTCGTGTGAGGCACGAAGAAGACGCCGTCGAAGCAGCACTGACTCACGTCAGACCCGTGCGGAGTCACCCTGACCGGGTGCGAGATGAAGAACATAGAGGCCGAAGGGAATTTTGGACTCTTCGGGGAGAGAAGGAATTTTTCACATTTCCTATTTACACTGAGAGGTCTCAAAAGTCTTCCCCGAGAGATCGTCTTGTTCTTTCTCTCTTTCTTTCTTTCTCTCGTTCAAATCGTGTTTGAAACATCCGCGACGAAAATGGAGTTCACTTTATCATCCGCGCTTTATTAGCTGCTCGCATCCCCAGGGCCATCCAGGGCCATGCATCAACACCGGGGCTGCATAATTGATTCAAAGAGGTGCTGGGAGGGAAAAATTTCGGGGGTTCCGTTCAAGAAGAAATGCGTTCTCCGTGATCCAATTCCTGGAGGGGGGGGGGGAGAAATCGAGGGCCTTCAAGGGGGGGCTCACAGGGTGTCACAAATCGAGTGGTGAGAGAGGACAGCGGTGGATGCGGGCCGGCAGGCGATCTGAGGCACACTGTACGGGACGCTCGTTGGGAAATAACGTGGGGGCTCTCACAGGGTGTCGACAGATTAAGCGGAGAAGTCGACTCATGAATGATTGCCGATACAGTGCAGTAACCAATTTGGCTCGTCCCGGAAAGCTACAGGGCACAGGGTGTCGACAAATGAGGATCCATGGACTCGTGAATGCATCTGGCTCATACTGTACATTAGGAAGCAGCTCACGGGGTGTCGGCAGTCATGCCACAAATCTGTCACAGGTCCTGACTGACTCGTACCGTACTCTGGTACTCATGACTGTGCATAGCTGGAGTTTTTGGCGTGACTTCACACAAAATATAAATTGTCTGTAGCCCCTACGAGGCTTGGCCTTACTGTACTGTTGTCCGTCTGTCTGTCTGTGTGCGGAGTCACCGTCTGCTCTGATTTTTCAGTTTGGGAATCGTGCTAAAGCTGTGCAGAGGAGTCATTTCTCTTTGTTCATGGCTGCTCCCTCGCCTTTGTCCAAAACCAGCAGCACACACAAAAAAGAGTTTAATGGATTCCCTCTGACCACACGTAAGACGGGAGCTACCTGAAAATTGCCTCTTTCTCCAACAATTTACTGCTCGTCGCTCATTTCTTTTGTGCTCTCTTCTCGTGTTCTACAGGGCAGCTCAGTGAAAAGTGCAAACTGGTGAGGAGACGGACAGACAGACGGACGGACAGACAGACAGACGTAACCAACAGAGAGCAGGCAACAAGAGAGGGGCTGAGTGGTAATTTTAACGCATCTGATTAGTCCGTCATTACGAGGAACTCCGACCTGCGAGACTTGACTTTGGCGGACGAGTCCTGCGGGGTCGTGCCAACCTGTAGCGTCGGCCTTGTCGCGTCACCCTGTAGAGCAGAGTGAGAAAAAAACCCACTGTTTTGGTCACCGTCGTCGCACGCACGGGAATCGTGACGGACTTTGAGACCTGCAGTTAATTGAACGCAGTAGGTAAGATTCTCTCTCCCTCCTCTTTAGTCCCATGCACAAATGGCTTTTCCATGCTTCCATCTTGACATTATTTCCTCCCCCCCGGAAAGTTAATTAAAAGTACTTTTCTGGCTTTGCCCAACATGACAAATGCGAGCACAAAAAGTCTTTGTTCAGTCGGTCAGAATGATGACGCTGATGATGATTGCGTGACTTCCAGAGAAGCAATTTCAGGAATCATTGTTTCGGTCAAATGATGTCTAATGACTTCTCTCCAGAGACTCCGAAATGGGTCAGCGGGCATAAATTGACGTCTCTTTCATGTGTGAAGGACGGGGCAAAAACCCACATCGTGTGCGCGCCATCGCCCGGGGGCCAAATTTGCCGGCTGCTTCTCCCCGCTGATGTTTTCGCCTTAATCGCCCCGGTCAGAAGTGTCACATTCTCAGGGCGTGGAAAAGTATTCGGAAGTGGTCAGATGTGACCGGTTCTGCCCCCGGGGGAGGCGCCCGGGGGAAGAATTCCCACGTTTTCATGCCCCATTCTCGCCCTCTTCACCCCCCCCTCGAATTCCCCGTAAAGACGAAGCCATCGTGCATGAAAGGGGGGGGAGGGAGACCCGGGGTAAGGGGGCAATTTAAAAATGAAGGGGTTGTGCGAGGCTTTTTTTTTTCAATATTCACTGCGTGTTTTGGTGCCAGCGATCACGACTTCTGTCTTCTTGTGAGGTGCGCACAAGAAGCGTCTTCTTCTTTTTCCGCGTAAATTTTCGCTTCTATTTTTTTTCCCTCCTCTTCTCTCTCCTCCTCCTCCTCACCCCTTTTTTTTGCTGGCTGCGCTAATTCGCAGCTTCTGTGAGTGTGCGCACCGTACACGCATCGTGTGATGCGTAAAGAAATGCTCCTGGCCAAGTTGCGCCCCTCTTGGCGCCTCAGCTTGTCTCGCCAAGATCATTATGGCTTCTTCCTCGCAGCAAAGGTCAGTAGCTTCTTCTGCTTCTTCTTCGTCACGCCACCGAAAATTTCGTCCTTCCTCTCTTTCCCGCACTCATTTGATTGTAATTAGCCTACTTCTTCTCTAAGGTGAGGCCGTCGTGTGGCCTCTTGAACTTTGCCCGGTTGTTTGCAGCCATTCATTGCAGGAGAGTCATAGAGGATGTCAAGAAATTTACGAGAGGAAGAGACGCTACTTGAAAAGACACAGATACTTACTTCTTGTACACCCTGTGCCATCTCCTTTGTGGTTTTTCTCTCTCTTGAGGCTGGCGGAAGACACCCTGATCGTGCATGCTTATTGTTCTCTCGCCTGTGAGCGTAGACGGACCCATCGACGGACAGATAGATACACGGACGGACGGACGGACGGACGGACGGACAGACGGACAGACGGACAGACGGACAGACGGACAGACGGACAGACGGACAGACGGACAGACGGACAGACGGACAGACGGACAGACGGACAGACGGACAGA
>JAAUXU010050455.1_pt1 | contig 48257 bp, 42 predicted proteins | sample 7278151 | NCBI WGS metagenome assembly JAAUXU01 (sample SAMN14350113, study PRJNA611818) | marine sediment metagenome | isolation source: surface marine sediment (1.8m) | place: French Polynesia: Moorea | collected 2018-08
TGGCCAGGGACATCAGGGGCGGGAGGATCCCTTCATCCCTGAAGCACTCTGACGTTTCTGAAGTTTTTCTCTGATGGAAAACTGCTTAATGTTCATTGGTCACAGATGCCAATGAGGATACTGGTGAGGACGCCACAACTGTTGCACCAGGAGCTCAAGGATGAGCCAAGGACAATCATCTCAGATTAACTGGCATGTAGTTCAATAGCCCCCAGCACCCAATGGAGAGGGTCATGAAGGTCAACCTGGGGATGAGGTCACACAAGGGACACACCAAGGGCACACGTGATACACCCTGGCATGTAGGTGTGCTGCTGGGAACATGCCAAAAGGCTGCTCAGCTGAGATAAAAAAAAGGTTGCCAGCCAGACCATCATCTTTACTGAGAAATATTCCACCCTTGCACAGAATTCAAACAGGCAAAATGACAAGTTGGTACTGTGCCCGGGTGAGTAAGACCTGGCTCCAGATGGCAGCTGGTGTTATGTTCCTCAGAGTCATTGCCAGCAATTGACACGTTGCACCACTCATCTTCATCAAAAAGGGGATAAAGACCAATGCCAACAAGTACATTAGGATCCCCAGTCAAAAAGTGATGCTGTGGGTGGAAGCTAACTTTTAACTGGATACCTCTCTGTGGCGACAAGACAGTGCAAGTGCTCACACGGCACAGAAGGCGCAGGACTTTTTGCACCAGACAGGATGTAGCTTTCGGGAAAAGGATGACTAGCCATCATCATCACCAGATCTCGCACCACTTGGTTACTCAGTCTGGGAGAGAGTGGTATATGTGACATGCAGGATGTTTGCACCAAACATCACAATTCTCAAATGCCAGGTTGGCACAGCCTGGAGGCAGACTACATCAGGAATGTCTCAGGTAGCTCTAGGGCCAGGCTCCAGGAGGCCATCATGACCAAGGGCTGGAGGATTGAGTTGCTGGCCCAACACGGCTTAAGGACTCTTTGCCACATTTTTTTATTTGTAGTACGTGTCATCTAACCATGTGGTTTCGGTGCAACGGCACAATCCCTACATTACTGCTCAACTGATTGATTCACTACAAGTAACTCGACATGGCATGGGACTTCTCTCGTATTCAGATAAAACTTCACATGCTGCACACGGTCTCTATATAAAAATTCTGATCCAAAACTGACAGAACTGTGTCAGCAGCTTGTCAGAAGATTAAGGACTTTTGCACCTCCTCTCAGCCCTCTTTAGTAGGTGCAGGCATGCTCTCAGACCAACAGCCATGACTGGGAAAGCACCCCTTCCTTGGTCATGAGGACTTTATGGTTGGCATACCCACTAGGGGTAGGGCTGCGCTAAGAGGCCGCGACGTACTTGTTATGGCATAACCAGCAAGATATTAAGTGATGGAATTATCACCTGTGGGCATTTGACATTGGCCTGTCTAGCTGGTACCAGATCAGCTTCATCAGAACCCTTCCACTTCACAAGGAACATGAGCTCTCCTGAAGAGTCTGTAGCCCCAATGATTCTGTCCGCCTGGAGACCCCGGTCAAACCCACGGGAACGTGAGTCTTCCTCAGGGTGGGCACGCTGGTTTGCAGGGGAAGAATTCCTGCTGCTGCTGGTGGCGGTGGTGTCATTCTTCCGCTTGCGCTTCGTCTTCAGTTGGTCTTCAAATTCCTGAAATGTGGGGAAATTTTTAGCTATCCATTCTTTCATCATTTCTTTGCAAGCACTGTCCACTGGAGCACTTTGACTGCAGCTAAAGCCAACCAAGACTACTTCAAGGTTCGGTCCCTGAGTCATGTACACCAGCTTGGCCTCCTTGGGCATCACAGACCCAACTAGGAGTCACTGCGTCAACTTTTCCTTCGTCTCTGGTGTGAAATAGTGAACCCAGGACAACTTAACCACGCTGATAAGAGTGTTTGAGGTGGTTGCATTGTCATGTCTGCCAATAAAATCCCTCATCATCTCTACAGTGAGTGTCAATTTGATAGGAAAGTCACTAAAGATGTAGTATCACTATATATTTTAAACACAATGTAATGATTCTGTCTTCTACAACCATGAATAGGATAGTAGGGTGCAGGGTCATAAGCAAGTTAGGCAGTTTGTGAGGGAAATGATAGCCATTTTTCAGGGAGAAAATTGATTAGCAGAAGTGTCAATATGTCAGCTAATCTTTGGGTACAGCAGAGTAAGGTATGCCTACGCCTGTGACTGTAAGTTACAGCTTGTCAGACTTGTTGGATCCCAATGTGATCTCCTCAAACCGTGCTCAATGGCTTCTTCAAGTTCATCCAGACTGATTGCAGTGTTTTCTCCTTCAGAAATTTTCATTTCATGTCCTGTATCATTAGAGGAAGGTGAATATACTTTCAAAGGTGAACCCGCATTAACATGAAGGTGACCACCAACTGAACAGCACTGGTGAAACATAATCCAGATTTAAATCCTCTTGTAAAGTGCTTTACAACACTTCTTGCCCAGTCATCAGGAAAATTAGGAACTGCCCTACACTTGTCTGTCGAAATAATCAAGGAGAAATCTATCTCCATGATATCCCTGGCCTAATCCAGCCTCTTCAGCTTGTGTGTCTTGCTCCCGTTGGGTCTAGAGATAACGTACTTTAGCTAGCCAATGCACCTGACACGAAATGGTCATCCTCCGGTCCCATGAGACAGGTGTAGATATTGAAAGTTTCGAGAATAGGCCCACAGCGTCTAGACGAAGGTGACCACTTCAGAATTAACCAGGGACAAGATGAAGATAAAGAAAAAAAGAGAAAAGAACAAAGAATTTTTTTTTCAGGTGATGGCGGTGGGCTTGGTGGCCTCTGATGGCTTCAAGATGTGTTTGACCTCCATGCTTCCCAGAGAGACAATCACCACAGCAACGTATCAGGAGAGGAACTTGAGGCCCATGGTGTTGTGGATCACGGCAAAGTTGACACTGTGCAAGGCCATCTCTATAGGAAATGGTGTCCTAGCATATCACTCCTTCTCCTGGACTCTTCCGCTCAGAAAGTTAATAAGGAAAGCTTCATAAGTTAAGACATGCAGCCACCAAACTTGCCTGATCTTATTTATTTGGATTTTATGACCTGAATAATTCTAAAAAAGGCTCCATAGACATTCTTTAGGATACCTGAAAGAAGATCAGCTCTAAATTGATCACAAAATGCCATGCTTCAGGGCCAAGCAGACTGAGTGCTATTGCTGTTGTGTTATGCCAATAACAGGTGAGTAGGAAAAGGTGCCCATCAATGAAAAGTAAGGAAACCAAGGTGCTTGAAGAATGTTAGAGAAGAAGAACCTTCATGTCCACAATACAGCCAGGAGGCCTGCTTGAATGACGGGGGAAATATTTGGACAATGGTTAAGAAAGTGGAACAAGCAGTTGTGCTGAGAGAAAAAGAAAGTCTTGCTCTTTGGTTGGCAATTTCAGGAGCCGCACAGCAGACCAGCAGCTAGAGAATTTTGAGCTGGAATTTTTCCACCCAATGTGACAGTCATTTTGCAGGCACAAATCATGTGATCAAGGCCCCATTCAAATGCCGAAGGCCAAATTCCATCACCAGAAGATGTGTCACAAGATTCTCCAAGTCCTGGAAAACTCAGAGAATCAATCTGCCATGCAATTACCATGCAAAAATCTCCACCCTGGATTCCATAAACATGTACATGGCTTGGGACACTATCAGTAAAGTGGTGATCAGAAACTGCTGGTCCAAATCTTGGCTAAAGCTGAGGCCGCACAGGGCACCAGAGAAAAGTCCTCCAATCAGTCAGAGAAGGACAAAATGTCGACCAAGAAATTTGGACTTCCTCGCTGAACATTGGTTCCAAGCTTCCAACTTGTGCCGAACGACCATAGAGCAAGATTGCTGAGAAAATGTAAGCCCATTTTGTTGCTGCTGGTGATGCTGAAGGCAAAAATGAAGGCTTAAGTGATGTGGATGAAGAATGGGAGACCCAGGCACCTCCTAGCCTTCATGATGTAAATGAAACATTGTCTGTGATCAGGAGGGGCCTGCAGATAAGAAATCACGAGAACACTTCAAGCAGCCTCCTATGTACTGGGGTCTAATTTTGTCAAGTAGTTAAACAATAAATTATTCTTTTATTAAGAATGTTTAGTCTCTCTCACACTAACCTATACTGTTCCATGTTGCCAGCTTCATATGGCATTACATGGCTATCAGACATGAACCATTTAATTCTCCAGGGTGCTACAAGTAAGCCAATTGTGGCCTGAGCCACAAACCGTCGGACAAGCCAGTCACAGCATAAGCCTGTTCTTGGCACAAGCATAGCCCTGTCGATGACCATGGTGAAGGCTGCCAAAGATGTAAGTGGGTACCCGCAAACAAACTAACCTTGGACCAGTTTGGACACATCTTTTGGGGGCCTTGCATTACAATCTACCAACTCGGTAATCCCAAAATACTCACCTTGATCAATTCAGGGCAGTCTAGATTCTCCTTAGGCTCCCACGTGTTGTCGTCAGGCCCGTACCCTTTCCAAGACAGGAAGTACTCGATCTTACCCGCCCGGACCCTCTTGGCCAGAATCTTGTCAACAATATATTCTTCTTCATCGGCCATGGTCGACTTGACACAAAAATACTTTCTTTTCTGAGTGATACCGCCGCGATCTGTGGATCTGACGCTTCAACCAGCCAGAGTTGCCAGATCTGGGAAGGTCATTGCGACCGGGTCAGGTGAGGAAGTGAGACGGGCAAAAAGTTTAAGTGGTAAATTCGGATTCAAAACTAGTCTTAACAATAGTATCTTAGTTTTGCTCATCAAAATGACTAGACTGGTCTTGTCCTCAAGCGGTCAAATTTGTGTTCTTGTGTAAGTCTATAGGTAGCGCCACATGGAGAGCTCGTAATGATATTGAAATGATCCCAGAGGTCATAGTGACACCGACCTCATTCACTGAAAGGTAATTTTCACTTCGCCAAACTTTGGAGTTCGCCCGGCTCGAAATTTGGCGGTGTTTCATAAGTGACCGAATCGACCGAAGTGGCAACCCTGCAGCCAACAAGTAAGCTGACGCCGCCGTCGCCGTAGATGTCTACAGTGATTTACTTCCGCTAACCATGCGTTTTCTGCAACCTCGTCGTGAGTCACAACGCACATAAGGAGTCCACGACCCCATGTGCCAGAGAAGCAGGTTGCGTGATTCTTACTCAAACTACCGTCTAATATTGGGTCACTCGCACCTTCCGTCGGAATGCCTCCTAACGTTGCGGGTCACCTTCTCATCAACCTAAGGCTGCGGGCCACCTGCTCCATGTTTACGTCAGTGCTATGCCGCCATGATACCTTAAGATTTTTCCTCAGGTTTTCTAGTTAGATTTTGACCTGACTAAAATCGAGCCTCTAGGAACAGGAAGCACCGAAGGGTACATGTGTGCATTTGACGGAAGAAAAGTCATCTCCCTCCACCGGTGCCAGTGCCAGCCTGCCACAACCAAAGAGGCAGGCTGCCAAACTCTCTGGCAGTACCGGGGTAGGCTTTGGCATTTTCTTCTTCCACGCCTTCGGCGGCCGAGCTGGCCCCGCGCCAATGCCGCCAGTCACTTCTTCTACCTGTGCAAACCTCACCTCCTCCCTCTCTCTCTTCCTCCAACCATTACGGTCCCCCCTCTCTCTACCTATGGTATGCGATATGTGTGCGTGCACATCAGTTGCAGCCTCGTAGTAGTAGTATAGTAGGCGAAGGAGGCGGCTGAGTTGGAGGAAAGGGGACTTGACCCCTCCCTTAATCATGAATCACATCTTCTGCCTAGTCCTGTTGGTCGCGGCCACCTCCGTGGCGGGTAAGTGTGTGGTTATTGAAGTTGGAGCAGTCGTAGCCTTACGGGGACGAGTGGAATTACTCTCTCATCATAAACATGCATAGGCTACACCCGGATACGACGCCAGCTCGAACCTTCTTCAAGTCAAGATCAGGACCAGACCTACCAGCTGGAGATCAGCTTTCCCACCATCAACGACGAGGAAGTGACCAACGATGAAGGAAAAAGGGTGAGAGCGTGAAATTTACATGCACACTTCTCGTGCTATTGCATACACATAAGCTATGCTTGATGATGACGAGATATTCACGGATGAGTGACTTTTTCTAATAATAACCAATCTTCCTGCTCTGTTGCATGTAGGAGCGCATCGAGAGACTCATCCAATCGATCATCCTGGAGCAGAATAAGCTGAATGTCAACGACACCTTGCCCAACGTGCAGTTGGATAAGACGTCGATAGCAATCAACAGAGAATTTGCCTGCAACGATGGAGAAGTCGTGGTGGAAGAGGAGTGTGGTAAGCCTCGACACCTTGCACAACGCTTAGTTCGACAGTACTGAAAGCGCTATTTTTGTATCGTAGTGCCATGTCCAGAGGGCACGTACTTCTCGTCTGAGTCACGTCTCTGCCAGCCATGTCCCATCGGCACCTACAACCGGGAAATTGGTCAACTGCAATGCCAGATTTGCCCAGATTTCCAAGGGAAGGCAGGAGTCACTGAAACTATGGCAGCCACCAGTGTTGATGAGTGCAAAGGTGAGACCACGTGGTGGACTTGATGAGAACTGTTTCTCTGAGATGTCCGTGTTATCAGAGCGCTGTCCCGTTGGCCAATACTTTGACAAAATCGTGGACTTGTGCCGCCCCTGCGGCTTCGGCAAATACCAACCAGAGGAGGGTCGATTCTCCTGCCGATTGTGTGGCCTCGGGCTGACCACTCGTACTAAGGAGGCCGTGTCAGCTGAGGAGTGTCGAGAAGAATGCAATGATGGCAAGCAGTTGGGGGTCGATGGAGTCTGTGAGGTGTGCCCACTTGGCACTTACCGCACCAAAGGACTGCACCTTGCGTGTGAGCGCTGTCCTGATGGTTTCACCACTTCCAGGTATGTAACGTACAAGTGAGAGCATCATAGAGCCTCTTTATGCTACTACAATGCAGTCTTTGACTTACAAATTAGGATGAATATGCATGATGCACTGAATGCGAAAGACCGAATGCGCCATGAATTTTCATGCACAGCCTACCCTCGATCGGTACATACGTGCAACATCTCTGCAAATGCGGCCATTGATCGGCGCAGACAAAAAATTGACTGGAGATGAGCTGCCCTAACAAATATTTTCTTTGTGCAAACGCAGAGTCGCTCCTCCAAGTGTGCTAATATTATGTATTCCGTTCATGCAGCTGTGAACAGTTCGTTTCCTCTTCCTCCAACAGATCAGGAGCCACCAGCCAGGGTGACTGCTCACTTCCAATTTGCCAGCCCGGCTCATTTCTCAACTCGACCCAAAATGAATGCGAGCTCTGTCCTCGAGGCTACTACCAGGACGAGGCACAGCAGGCTTACTGCAATGAGTGTCCTCCTGATACCAGCACCAAGGCAGAAGGTTCCATCTCTGTCGATGAGTGCACCAACAGGTGCCGCGTGGCCGAGGGCCAAGACGCTCTGTGCGACAAGAATGCCAACTGCCTCTTCCTGAAGGAAACCAATGGCTTCACCTGTCAGTGCAAAGCTGGCTACACAGGATCTGGCGCAACTGGAGATTGCTTTGGTATGTCCGATTGGAGCCATTACTTTTTCTTGCAGTTTGACTCGATGACAGCACAAAGTTCCGCGGGGCAAGCAAAAATATTGCATGAAAATTACCTATCGTAAGGTCATGTTATTGCCGTGCCACATTACAGACCTTGATTTTGCTCGCTTCTATCGCTTTTGCTGCAGGAATAACCCTTGACGAGTGAGTAATGGTGAACTGTTTTGCAGATCTTTGTGACAACTATTGCCACAACGAGGGTACCTGCCTGAAGGACAAGCAGGGGATGCCTTACTGCCAATGCGCAGGATCATTTACCGGAAAGCTCTGCGAAACCAAGTCCGTGTTCGCGTACGTGGCTGGTGGAATTGCCGGGGCAGTGGTCTTCATCATCATCTTGGTCCTGCTCATTTGGATGATCTGTGTCAGAGCCAACAGGTCCCACTTGAGCAGTCCCGAAAAGATCTTGTCCAATGCCAACGAGCAGAACGGTTCTCAGGTGAGTATGTGGTGACGTTTTATGGTAGTACCCTTTGCATGCACCGACGTATTGGATGACATCCCATTACGCGTGCAACTGTGCACTTTGATGTGGTCACGACGAACTCTTCTTCAGGTAAATTTTTATTACGGCGCCCCGGCTCCTTACGCCGAGTCCATCGCTCCATCACATCACTCTGCCTATGCCCATTACTACGATGACGAGGAGGATGGGTGGGAAATGCCAAACTTCTACAATGAGACGTAAGTCTGCATAGGTCACTTTTGTGTCGTCTCACGTAACGGCCATTCATTCTGACTCTGCGTAAGACCACAAAGAATAATCTACGAGCGTTGCACTTGCGTTTGCGATGTACGCAGAAACCTTTGTTGGATCAGGATTTGCAGCCAGTAAAAAAAAAGGAGTGTGATTATTCCTCATCTTTTGCGCTTCATTCTTGCATTGTTTCATGCCCACAGTTACATGAAGGATGGTTTGCACGCCGGCAAGATGAATTCGTTGGCACGTTCGAACGCGTCCCTCTACAGTGGCAAGGGTCAAGAGGAGTTGTACGACAGGCTTAGGAGACACGCATACCAGGGAAAGAAATCAGGTACGTCCTTGACCAGTCCTTGATCAGTAGCAACAACAATGGCGAAACTGTTTTGCAGGGAACGAGACGACCAGCGATAGCGACGGCCAGTGAGAGACTGAAGGGGCCACCCGTAGCTTGAAGACGTCAACAAAAGCAACTTCAAGATGAGGGACTAAAATCTAACCAGAAAGATAGAAAAAGATACTGCCCATCGACGCCAAATTTCAGTCTTCCCCTGTACAATTTTACCTCTCTCGCATCTGTAAGCACTACTACACATATATAGCACGACAGACTGGTACCAACCCAACATTGTCACGACACCTTTCTACCAGTATAGAAAAAGAGAGAGAAACATATGTTCCTGCGTGATGTATACACACTATTTTCCACCGAAATCACCTGTTTGTGGTGGAAAATGCCAACAACACTAGTGTGGTTGAGCTCAAACTGTGCATTCGATTGTTAGTGAATTTTTTAATTCTGCTGGAAGATCTCGTGTGACTGCTGTTTACACAACATTAGAGTTCTGAGACAATTGTAAAACAATGGCGGTGCGTCGAGAGCGCTAGGTAAAATCAGTAACTACTGAACGTATGAATGCATGAAGATATTACATGTAACGTTGTTGTGCGTGTGACTGAGTTACTGAGAGTATTGAAAACAAAAATTCGGAATGTTTGTCAAAGATAGGTACTCATTGTATGTGCGAGCGAGCATGGGAGTAAATACACTTTTGATCGACGAAGCACGTGGTCCCCTGGTTCGTTCTTCGTATTAGTCACGGTAGGTTTCGAGATCACGCAGAGGCGCTTTTGCTCCTCTTGCGCAGCTATAAAAACTTGGCTGAAACTTACCGATACTACCTTGTTATACAAGCTTTGATGGCACACTCGAGGAAAACAATCATACTTAAGCGCAGTAACTTTGTCGCGTCATAACCTGAACATGTGCGTGCTCTGATGAGTTTGGGAGTGATCTTGTGCAACGGAGTCACCGCTGCCCCCGCCGTGGCACGTTAACTACCGTTCTACCTGTGCTCCGCTAAGCAATCATCGCCCAACCTTCATAGAGCTTGGTGTGGAAGCTGTACGTAGGTAGACTGGGGCATGCTGTTGGTGGATGCAGCAGCAGTGAGGACGAGCAAGGAAGCTCGGGCGAGGGCTCCTCCCTAAACATTGCATAGTATGATGAGCTCTTCGGTGATCTGCGCCTCGTTTCTTCTACTCATTGCTAAGGCCTACTCGGACACAGGTGACAACAAAGTGCATTGATATTCTTGTGCCTCACTGAATAAATGAAAACACTGCTTACTGCAGGTGTCTCACAGAACCCTCGAGTGCGTCTAAGGCAAAAGCTTCTCTCCAACTACGACCGGTTGGCGCACCCCTCCGGGGGTACAAATGAGACTGTGTTTCCCCCCGTGACCGTCAGCCTCGGGATGGTCCTCAGACACGTATCCCTCGACGAGAAGCGCTCAGTGCTCATTGTCGATGCGATATTACGCATGCGTTGGTCTGATCAAAACTTCGTCTGGAGGCCACAGGACTACCAAGGGCTGGACAGAATGTATTTCAGTGTCCACGATGTGTGGAGGCCTGACGTGCTCTTATACAACAGGTAGATTCGCTCAGTTGCAATAGATATGCGTGACTCATAGCATTTTCTCCTCCTTAAGCGCGGACGACTGGTTGGAAGAACCGTACGACAGCAAAGCACCCGTTGTGGTCTTCAGCAACGGTACTGTCAACTGGTCACCTAACGCCAAGTTCATGTCCTTCTGCACGGTGAACTTGGAGCTCTGGCCCCGAGACACTCAGATTTGTACTCTAAAGTTCGGCTCTTGGACGTCGCATGGGGATCAGATTGGACTTGCACTTCTGGACAACAATCATCAGGTACGACTTGCACGTACAGTACGTTAGAAGTCTACATCTCATATACACTGTCAAAGTCATCTATTCCTCATAGGTGGAGCACACTCGTGACTTCACTGCGGATAATGAATGGCAAGTGCCTACCGGGAAGGCCCTCCTCACCGAGCTCCTCTACCCCTGCTGCACCCAAGCCTTCCCGGATGTTAGCTTCGTGATCAATCTGGAGAGAAAATCTCCAGCTTACGAAGCCATCATTGTGATACCTGGAACAAGTTAGTAGTCCAGCAAATGGATAATCCTTAAAATGATGTACAACTATAGTGTCTCTATTGCAGTTCTACTACTGATGAGCGTCGTCGTGTTCTGGCTGCCGCCTTGGTCCGGTCAGAGGCTGTATCTTAACGGCTTCTCCTTCTTGGGAATCGTCCTCTACTTCATGTATTTCTTCTCCACACTGCCTTTCCACTCTTCCAACCTGCCCAACATAGGTCATTAGAACGAACGTGAATGCAGAGAGCCCTGTAATTAACCAAGCTTTCCCTCTTTAGTGTCGGTCTTCGCGTCTGCCCTGGTGTCCGTTGCATTCAGCCAGGTTATCAACTGCTGCCTCATCAACAGTTCGCGCAACAGGCAAAGAGACAGTGGGCCTCCTCGGCAGCTCCTGGCATTTTTCTCTGGTCCACTAGGCATGGTACTTTGTCTAGACACTTATCACACCAAGGTACGTGCTATTATGGAAATTTAACTCCAAAATATCGACAAATCTTATCAAATGAACTTTTCGCAGGTATCACGGGTTCGGCGGCTGCCCCTGGCGGAAGACTCGGCAGAATCAAATCTAGTGGCTTGTGAGGAGTGGGATCTTCTGTACACAGGACTGTCCAGGATGTTGGGGATCTTATATGCACTTAATTTTGCCACGTCATTTCTCCCAGTGTTGGGTTAAGTCTGTGTGGTGATACCAAATATTAACTCGGGCTGTGACTATGAAGAAAGGCAATGGAGGCCTACTGCGGCTGTTGCAACGAAAGGATGAAGAGTCTGTAGACCAGTTTATATTTTGTCCATTGATTATTTATACCTATATTTGCAGTACACTCGCCTGCTATATACTGCGAACGTACACGCGCCTTCTTTGCGTCATGTTGCGTGTGCGCCACAGCTCCATATCGATGGGGTCAATACTCTACGTAGTTTGTGCTGTGTACATCGGTAGGTTTAGGGACTATTCTCTATCAATTTTTCCGTCCACCTGGGACTGGCAATAACATGTTCTTCCAGCTGTCGCTGGTCCACGTGTTGGCGGAAGACTGACAGATGCATTCCAGTAAGAGTCAATAGTGTTCAAAACAGTAGCTATAGAACAGTATTAAAAGTGCCTTAAATGATGTTGCGTGCTGATGAGAAGATACGCTACGACTGTCCAGAATACTGGGATCGTCGTTACTCCAGCGAGAATCACTACGAATGGCTGCAGCAGGGATACGTGGACACTTTGAACTTGCTGGATAAGGAAATAGGGCGCAAAGATGCCAAGATCCTCATTCTGGGATGTGGCAACAGTAGGCTCTCGGTAGATCTGTACAAAGTAAGTGATAGTGTAATAAGGGTCTGACATCATGTGCTGTTCTTGCGCAGGGTGTTGCTATGTGCTTAAAATGCTTGAGGAACATTTGATCCGCAAATGTTTTTTGCATTAACAACGTTTTGCACGTGTGTGTTTGGCATGAGCACATTTCTTTGCAGCGCGGCTTCCATCACATTGTCAGCACGGACATTTCCAAAGTGTGCATTGCCAAGCAGCAGGAGAGGTACAGGGATCTCCCGGGCCTCTCCTGGCTCTGCTCGGACATGACCAACATGAGCGAGATCTCCCGGTCTTCCTTCGATGCAGTCGTCGAAAAGGCCACCTTGGACGCGTTGCTGGCTGCTGAAAAATCTCCGTGGGACGTCAATGAAGTCACAGCGAAGAGAGTGCACAGCGCGCTCCTAGAAATATCAAGGTGAAGGAGACAGTTGACGTGATGATGTGAGGATTCGCATACACAAGCAAATAAGAGCACCAACCGTTCAGCTTAACGTGGCAACTTTTTCTTTCAGGGTGTTGAAAAACGAGGGAAAATTCTTTTCTGTGACTTTTTCGCAGCCGCACTTTCGATTGCCTCACTTGGCCAAGACCGAGTTCGGTTGGGGCGTCCAGAGTCAGGTGCTGAACAAGAAGGATTCCTTCCATTTCTACTGCTTTACCATGACAAAAGGCAACACCTTAGATGAGGAAGTGATCAAACGGACCAAAGTCAGCAATCTCACCGTAGTCAACAACCCTGACGCATACGAGCAGAGCTGGGACGCAGAAAAAGATCATGAATTTCTCGCCAGAATCCAGTTCTAACAGTGGTGGAGGCCAAGTGATCAGAAAAAAGTGATAATGTGTCATACAATCTATAGAAGCTGACGTTAGATTGACGTACGTTTCACTGTGACAATATTGCGACGTTGTGGTTATAATTGATCAATCACGCTGACTGTGCACATCGGTATTGAAAAAACATTGATGTCGTCCATATTTACTATTGTGTCCGAAGTAATGCTTGAGCATCCATGTGAAAGTATCCCGCTAGACTGAGGACACTTCCAGCCCTAAGGGTCCTTGAAGAAGTATCCTCGGACTTCCGGGACACACGGTAAATACTCAGAGTACGTAAATCAGCCTGCTAGATAGCTGAGCCCATCCTGACCCCGAGGATGGCTTACCTGTGCTGGACAGATGGACTCAATTGTAGACACGACTTTTTTCTTTCTCTTTTCAGACAAGAACAGGAGACGGTTAAAAACCTATGCGAAAATAGGGGCTACCTATATTAGAGGAGTTGCTTATACAGACCAAGAAACCCCTCGTATATTTTAGGGTAGCTAATGCGGTATTTGGCAGAAATCAAGCAGTGTGCGCATGAAAAACGCAGGTTCTTCGAGCACCAGCTTCATTCCGAGAAGCAACCGTGACTAGGGCTGGTTCTTGGGAAGTTATAAAAATGCGCTGATATTTATTTGACTAATGTTTGGACCGTCTGTTATTCATAGCAATAATATCCATGCTTATTCGAAAGTAGCCACTCATGCAATCAAAAGAGTGCAAAAAACAGTTCAGTGGTAGCATTCGCACATACCCTGTTTGCGTGCAAGGACGTAGTGGAAACACCGTGTGTATCGGATATCGACTGGAAAATTCCCCGGTCCAGGCCTGAAACTTAAATTTCTAACGCCTCAGTACACTCTTATGTCACGACATGCATTTTCCATTTGAAGGAAGGGCGATATCCAGGTGTTTCCGACCTGGCTCTGATGCAGCTGGACAAGAAGGTGGCGCTGTAGGCCGATGTCGACTTCATACATCGCCGGGTGCACAGTTTTGAACTCGCTCTATGTGCATAGCATCAAGTCTACTTTTCTACAATTTCGACTAGAAATGTGAAAGAAACCTGAGATCCACAGCTGATCGCCTCTTGACCCTGTTCTGTCAGAAATTTTTAGCGCATACTTTCTTCTCGTGCACTTGCTTGCATGTGGGTGGAACCAGGCAGCTTTCTCAATGTTGCAGTAACTGTCACACTAACAACTAAGCATAATAACCATCTGTCTGTAGCAGACATTGTTCCAATAACACCTCATGGCCGTATACTTTGTATAGACATCCCTTTTCTACCGGTACTAGTCACAGTGAGGTGCACGCCATGGTGCGTCGAGGCGCCGTAGGAGGCCGCCTCCCAGGCCAAGCTGATTCAGATCGCCCCATCAAGGTGCCACCACTAAATTTCTACGTTAGGCTTTGTGCTGTTTGTCATTTCTTACGGATTGGGCGCAGAGTAAGTTTTCAGTGCACCGGGTGTCCGATAAGTGGCTGTGCATCTTTTTAGGGCCATTTTTAGCACCTTCTGCAAGCTGTATGGGCAAGGTGATAATTTTTTATTATTGACTGTAGTCTAAGCTTTATTTTGCTGGCTTTCTAGTACATAAGTATGACCAGAGTTTAAGCAAGATGCCTGGGCTGTGGAAGAAAGTTGTCACGCGGGTTTTGGCAGATTATGAAGTGTGACGAGATTTCTGCTGCAATTTTTTGTCGTTAAAATCCATCAACATCAACAATAAAGATGTGGTTTTAACCTCAAAAAGCTAAGCCAATTTGACATGTGCTCTGTATACACTCCTCCGAAAACAATCAGCATACTTTAGCAGCTACGTGATGAATGACAGCATCCACAGGATTGGCAACACCAGCAAGGCCACCTGCATGAGACCCCAAGATACTGCTCTGGTCATCATAGGGAGCTCAAGTTCGATATTGAATTAAAAACTTCATTGAAGATCAATTGATATTTATTAACCCCAAGTCTAACTTTGTCTAGAGCAACGCCGCTAGCATTTTCTGGGCGGCCCAAAATATGGTTAGGCAGTTACGTCTTATTGGTGAAGTCGCTGAAAAGGCTCTCATGATGAACACGTGCATGACATTTCTCTCCCAAAGTCCTACTTCGCCTTACCCAGTACCAAGTATAGCGCCCTACTTATATTGTCGTGCCCAGAATCACTTCATAGTCAACCGAGGCGTGCAAATCTTCCCTTTTGAGAGAAAAAGATGAATAGAGCTGACATGCATTTTGGGTTCATCATCTGTAGATGAGTACTGCACAACCTTTCCAATTGTTGAACCTCAACTGCCTCGAAGCATGTGATGGCAACGCTGGCCGCCTCCTGAAGGATACAGAGGTCTAGCAACTGGACGTAGAAAACGTCCTCCATTTCACATGATCCGCAACCCGTCAAGGCGAGCTTCTGGTTCTTCGCAATATCACCGCAACATGTTTAGGGCGGAGTGGATCCAGACGAGGAAAGCAAGAGAAAAGATAGCACAACTGGCAAGCTTCCTAGTGGAAAAGGGGAGAGAAATTAAAGTAGCACCGGGACCCGCCGGTGGAACGTACGTGGAAAGTCACATAAAATCTGAAGGCGTCCTTACATGAAACACATCTGGTCCTGTTCGCAGTTCAAGAGCACAGAAATCCACATTTCTGTGACGGGTCAAAACGGCAATAAATTGCGTTGTTTCAATATCCTTGAAATCCAAACTGGATGTGCACATGTTGAAACAGTATTGGACGTTTAAAATTTGTACCTCCAATATCTATGTACGACGTGAAATATATATCGCAGGGCAACGAGATCTCTGCCCCATTCACTCCTTATTCGCTTCCACTGAACCATGTCCAGCCAGGAAGTGAGGCCGGAAGTGGGTGGGAAAAGCTTTTTGCGGGGAGAATAATTGGACAATCAGACCTTTTCACTCGCTCCTTTTATGAAGACATCACTGCGATAAAGGACGCAGTCGGGGTTACACGTGGCTTCTCCTGTCCACTGGTCTTGGGGTGCTTAGCCATCATTGTCCGGGCGGACGTGCGAGGTCTAAAATCTGGACAGAGACGTCGAAGCGCACGTACGTGTGCAAGCAGCTCCGCATTGTGCAACGTCCTGTTACAGGTTCCGCTGAGCATTCCGTAGTTGCGGACTTTTGACTTTTAAACCTAATCAGCGCAGAAAATACTCGGCAACAGCTGTGTGCACTTTTGGCCAGGAAATGATGGCAAATGAACTCGTTATTCGGCTACTTCATTGTTTCTTCTCTTCTTGGGCGACAAACGCGCGCACCAATTATTCTCACATTCCCGGAATGCTTCTTCAACCCTCTCCTGCTCCTCCTCAGTAAGTTTTGGAGATCGACTGGGTAGATTGTGCCAACAGGCGTCGCAAAATGACACATCATACGACTGGCAGTAAAAGTGACAGCAGCTGCCTCACCGAGGTAGGATCTCAGCAGAGACAGAGAGTAGAAGCCAAGGGCGGAGTGATGTAGAGGGAAAGGTTGTCGGAAAGTTACTCACGTGTATTTTTGACGCGTAAAGTGAAAGACTGGAGCTAAAGAAGTAGTCATAGTCACACCATTCAGCTCTTCTTGCTGCTCTCTCCTTCTTCCGCTACAGCCAGCGAGGGTCTCCGCAGTAGCTTCTTTCTGGGCTCCGGAGTGACGATTGCGATCTGCTTACGCGGGCTGACGGTGCTGGGCTGGGACTTGGCCACCGGAGTCGAGGAAGTGGCCTCTTCCATGCGGGAGAGCTGAAAAAGAGCGCACGGAGTTGAGTGCGTGTTGCAGTGGACTTCGCGAAATGAGGGCGTGGTGTTAGTCAGCAACAAAGGACACGTTTTCTCTGGCTCAAGTATTGCAAAAGCACCCACGTATGTGTAGTTTTGCGGCGGCTGGCATCTCTTCTCCCAGATTCCACTGTAATGCGTGCATAAAAAGTGGATCATATGTAAGAGCAAAAGCGATGATTTTTCAAACACGAGCGTAAAAATGATGCCCTCCGCTGAGTCATTCCATTAGGCTCGCGGTGAGGGGTCAGAGAAGAAAACGAGGGGGGAAGAAGTGTCGGAAAATAACTCCCCCCCCCTTCTCTCTTCACACCCTCCTTCCCCACGTGCCCCTTCGTTCACTCACTCGATTTTTCTTACCAGCTCATTAAGCATTCCACGGACATAGTTGAAGCATTCCTCTTCGCTGCCGCCGCTCGCCTCAAGCAACGCCAGGCAGTCGGTGCAGATCTTGCACTTGTCCCCCGCGTCGAAGCCGAATTTGCCCTCTCTGCAGAAGGAGCACAGAACTACCCGCCGCCGCTTTTTGCGGACGGCCGCCACGGCCGCGGCGGCGCATTCTGAACACGCCGCTGTCGTCAGCCATTCGGGAACTGCCCGCGGCGCTCGCGGCGTGTAGTATTTCTGGCACAGCGGGCAGCGGCTTTCGCAGCTGTCGGCGGTGACTGCGGCGGCGCATCCGCAAGCCGCCATCGCCGCCAATCGCCGCCGGTGAATCTGCTCATGAGTGCGCTCATGCGCAAGTAAATCTGTCACTCTCTTCTCACAGAGAAAGCACCTCTCGATCTCTTTTTCGTGCTTCATCGCGTGAGAAATGGCGTTGGCGGCATCAACTTTCTCGCCGCATTTTGCGCACACGAATTCCACCCGGGAAGACACGACCCCGGCTGCGGCGTCCACCACCAGCCGCACTCTCTGGCGCAAAGGGCTTGAGCCCGCGCCACTTACGCCAGTGGCAATGTGGGCGCACACGTCTTCGAGGGAGGCGTGATTTAGCGCCAAGTCGACGCCACACGGCGCACACCTGTAAACCAAGCGTATCTGATGGTCTCCGCCAGCAACTTTTTCTTCAAAAGTCAGCGAGCCACGAGAAGAAGGCCACGAGTTGGACACCGACGAGGCCTCAATGTTAATCTTGATGCGCCAGTCACGCCGGCGCTCTGCACTTAATCGGTCCAGCTTATGCCTAATCAAAGTCCGGATCTCTTCGGTCAACTGCTTCTCGAAGTCTGCAATACTGATGCTTTTCCTGCGCTGCTTGCAACGCTTGCGCTTGGTTTCACTAGATCTACCCGAACTTTTCTCTTCGTGACGAACTAACCCATTGTCATCCCGAATGCTCGTATTAAACGCCAATCTGACCATTTTACTCGGGCTTTCTCCCTCTGCCTCGGCTGATTTAGTACTTGACGACGTCCACCTCAGTGGACCCAAATGTGCATTCATCTCGTCTGCTGCTTCATTCATTGCATCATCCAGCAGTTTGGGGTCATAATCTCGACCCTCTCTAAGAGTCTCTAGTCTTTCCCCTCTTCCCCTCTTTCTTCTCACTCTTTGTGCAGGCGATATTGCTGGGTCTTCTGAAGAAAGTTGTTCGTGAGGATCAGCCAAAGAAAGTTTTCTGCTTTCTTCTTCCCAAGTGCTTTCGTTTCTCTGCTGCTGCCTGGGCGAAAAAGCCGGTGGATCTTGAGCCAATGGCGCTCCCATTGGGCTATGAGAGAATTCCTGAGGAGGTAGAGAGGCTTGGCTAGTGGCGATCCTCTCATTGGACGAAGACTCCTCTTCTTTACTGGGAGCGTCGAAGAGAACGTTAACATTGTTTTGCCGATGAGACGATGGAGAATTCCTGCAAGACGAAAAAAGAGATTTCTACTGTACTGCAAGTACAATTGTACGTGTGCGTGTGTGTGTGTGTGTGTGTGTGTGTGTGTGTGTGTGTGTGCGCGCGCCACTATGATGGTGAGTCTGCACCTTTTCCTGGTGGGTATCAATAAATGAGCACTCACTCTTGCTCTTGCTTGCTGCCTCGATCATTCGTCGTGGGAGGGGTTATGAGCTCTTGCAGATTGATTCTTGGGTCATGGTTGTAGTCAAACTTATCTTCCTCGTTCTGCCCCTGTGGCGAACAACAGAAAGGCTCTGAAGGCTCCGAGGATGATACGCTGCTTCTGCAAGTAAATAAAGAATGAGTCAAATAAGGCACAGCTGTTGAGACTCAGGCGCACTCACTGGTCGTGTGTCCTAGGAGAACCGTACGCGATTGGGTTCTCCTCAAAGTTCCTCTGGTCCTCGTAGTGTGTGCACTGAGAGGCCTCGTAGACGCCGCTGGCTCCGTTGCTGTTGGCGTCGCTGTTCGGCGACTGGAGGTGATCTGCGCACGTCGAGTAAGGAGTTGGGGGGAAATGGTCGGCGGGAATGCTGTTGGTGCTCCTATAGGACGCAGCCCTGCTCTCGTTGTCGGTGAGGCTGCTGCTTGACGTTGTTGCATCGGTGACTCCATAGGGTGAAGATGACACATAGGGTGGCGAGAGCTCTCTGGAGGACGACGAGGACGATGAGGACGAAGGAGGCGGAGGATAAGATTGACCATAGGGATGGTACAGATGATGCTGATGGTGTGAAGACCAGTCCTGACTGTGCTGATGGTGGTGAGAAGAAGAAGGGTGATGTCCCCTGCGTATATTAATGGCCAGCTCTCCTCCACCGTACGACGAGGTTGGGTAATGGTGATAAATGCCTTCGCTCTGGTGGTGCTGGCCTCCTCCAACTCCATTGACTGCCCAAAAGTCATCCTTGGTGAGACAGTGCTGCTGCTGTTGGTTGTAGAATTCGCTCTGGGGAGGCAGGGGAGGATTATTGCTCCTGACACATTGTCTATTGTAGTGCTGTTGGTGTTGATGATGTGCCAGACTCATCATTCTGGACGGCGGCGGCGGCAATGGCGGCGGGTTGAAACGGAGGGGTGAATCAATCACGTGCATATTTTTTGCCTCACGTCATCCGTATCATCGCCCGCTGCAACATACAAAGGGATCCATGTGTGAGAAATGAGCAACGATCATTGAATCATTGTGCGTGTGTCTTGTGTGAGAGACTCAGAGCGAGAACGAGATAAGGTAAAAAACTATCTGATGGACAACAGACTACGGACAGACTTTTGTGAACTTCACGAGTGAAGTGCGTTAAACAAAGAACTATCACGTTAGTTCAGTGGTTACCTACGCATACAGAGATCCTCGCTCGCCATCCCCCGCATAAAAAAATTTGACTCCGCTCTGTTTGTACTGTCTTTTCTTCCACTGAGTGCCAAACTGCGCTTGGCAGAGCAAGCAAATGCTCACTTGTTAGTTGCAACTTTTTTGCACCCAAGCCATTGGAGCATTGGAAACCCTCTGGCAACCCGTAAACACAATGCCTCGACTACTTCGTCACTCCTTCTTTCTTCGAAGCCACCGTTAAAGGTATTATGCAGAGCTGAATAAATTTAACTGAAATGCTACCTCCCGCCCTGTCTGAAAACTGCCTCCATATCTGAGTTATCACTTGGCCGTTTATCCCTTCTCTTCTCCCCTGACTTCTCTCTTTCTCCCCGAGTCACTTAACCCAACTGTGTGAGAATAAGAAGCAAAGAAGAAAGCCTCGACTGCCGAGGCTGCTTCTGGCTACTGCGCTATTCAACTAGGGGAGGAGAGGCACAATTTATCTTCCAGACTTGTCAAAATACCTTTTGAAAACGGGATTTTAATGACGACAGCCCGGGAATGAATCCGGTTCAAGGTTTTCCTTCGCCCTCCCCGAGCATAGTGACTTTATTTGCTTAGGCTGTGTGGGGTAATCGCCTCTGAATCCGATTAGACGGAGAGAGAGATTCTTCCCGAGCGCACGCCCAGCGAGATCCTCTCCGGGACGGACAGGGCTGGACTCACTCTTGGGCAGTCGGTCGGCGGCCGGAAAATAGATACAGTTGGCGGGCTAATGTGCATGAAATTTGCATTTTCTCCGCTTTTGTTTTATTACGCGCTCCAAGGCATGACGTCCAGAGTACAGAAAGAGACGTGAGAACTTTGTTTTACCAAAGAATAAGTAAGTTGGGACACGATTAATGTGGCGCAGATTCGACGTCACATACGCAGCAGAGATTTTCCAGCACGAGGTTTCGCGGCCTCGCGGGTCACCGGTTTCTTTTTTGAGTTTTTTTCCTCGTGACTGGAGTATTTGCTCAACTTCTCTTGGCTCCATGATTTAGGGACAAGAAATGTCTTACGCACTCGTATGTGTTCACGTCGAGGGAGAACGACCTGTTAGACGAAATCTGTCCACCTCTAGGAATACGTGTACTATAAGGAAAAGTGGGAGTGCGCAAGACGAGATCAGCACCAAAGGATGCTCGCATTGAAAGCAAAAATAGCCGTGACATTTGCCACTGTGTCCATACAGTTGACTTTTCCTGAATAATCCGAGCCTATCGCTGTCTGCTGCCCCCCAAATGCTATTGTTCGGCCATTGACGTTTATTCGGTGACGGGACAGCACAAACAGAGTGAAAAATTGCCATGGAAAAGGAACACGTTATTGAAAAGAGCAAGAGGGAGACTTCCCTTCAAAATCCTTGGTTTTTGCCAGTCTTTCCGCTGTTCACAACTGACCTGGACAGACAGGCCAACGTTGGCGGCTCTGGCCAAGGCCTTCAGTTCAAGATTCTTGCAAGATTTCAAAGTTACTTCCTTACGGGTGTTCCATATCTAGTGGCCATCCAATGGTGCTGATAAGTTGACGATTGCTGCCAATGTCTGCCATATTTGAGTCATGGCGGCAGTTAAAAATGAGATGCAGTCAACAACAAAAAAAACCCCACGTGTGTATGATGGAGTAAAGCTACACCACAACTGCCGGGCCGAAAATGATCCCATTTTTCACTTCTACTCACTAAATGAGTGGCTTGCCTGAAACAGTCTCGTCCGTCCTAAAAATTATGTTTAGTGGAACAAACATTACCGCTTGTCCGAGATTCGCAGCGTAATTGCACTTGTGCATAATCACGATTATCTGTAGCACGTTCTCCTCGCCTCGTTTTCGCCGGTCGACTGCTCGCTTTCTCGCCGGGCGCCACCCGCGCCATTCGCCGTTGGCGGAGGCGCCGGCGGCGGCGGCGCCAGCGACTGCGACGGCGATGGCGCGCTCACTCTCTCGCCCTTTCTCCACTGAGAAAAGGTGTTGCCATAAAAGCCAATCTAGTGTTGATGAAGATGACACCATTGTTTTTCTTTTTTGTGGCTGTGTAAGCAAATAGCTATTTCAAGTTGCAAATCATTCGCGTGTCAGCAAATAGCTTCATATTTAAGTAGGACACAGCAGCAACCTTGCAAAGTCTCAGTCTCACGTGGACACATCCGCAATATATAAGCATACACGTGCTATGACTGTACTGCATAAGTTGCTTGATATGTATGCACCATCGTACATCATCCTACCCCCAGTGACGCGCCAGAGCTCGTATGACAATGCCTACTGAAGAAAAAAATGAAACTGGTACATGAAACCCTCCCTCTTCCGTCGATTTAGGAAGAATTTATAGCTATGAGTTACGTTCGCGGGCATCATGAGCAAATCAAAATTGAAGCTCTCATTTCCTTTAGACAGTAGCCATTATTGGCTGTACCGAATACCACCAGCGACCACCCAGGGGCCATCATTTGGCTTCTCTGCACAAAGAGCAGAACCGTTCATTAGATTCAATTAGGGCCACTGTTGCTCCTTGCAGTGATTGACCAGATGCCCGAGTAAACATCAAGGCACACCTCGGAACGTATGTAGTGACTTCGTATAGGCACGGGGTGGTGGTGGTTCAGTAGAATTGCATTAGACCACAGAGACAGGGTCACAGTCAGTCAGTCAGTCAGTCCGTACACCATAATGAATGGTCATGCTAAGTAGACTTGGACGTTTACTGAGGCAGAAGAAGGCTGAGCGTTGGCAGCATCAGAGCAACGATGAAGACGATGATGACGCCTGTGGGTTCGAGCTGAACACCTGGACATGTGAAGAGAAAACCCGTCAGACTGGTTGCCAACATTTCCAACCGACTTGGTCAGACAGCCGAGGTTCCCGTTCTTTCTTTATTCCCTTATCCTCCAAATTAATTAGCCGAGCAGCAGCACTCAGTACAGTTTCGCCCCCCCCCTCCAAGATATTTTTTGTTACTTCAGCAACGTTTGTGTGCACTGCACTTGGCACTGTCGAGTCTGGAGCATCCCTGGTCTCCTCAGGAAAAGAATGAATGCGACTGGGACGCATATTTCTCGAGTGGCGACGGCGGCACGCAAGAAAGTTCCCCCCCTCTTCGCTCTCTCGCAGGCTTCGTTAATAGCCCCCAATAGAATTAATTACCGCGCTGGCGTCGGCTGCCGCTGCAAAGGTGGCGGCGTCATTTGACTGTGACTGCGCATGCATGTGAACGATTAATGAGGGCGAGCGCGTGCGTGCTAAAAAGAAACTCTACTTTGTCATCGGTGACAATTCCATTGCTTGCCGGAGACAGACAGACAGACAGACGGACAGACGTGAGCGCTGGTGTTTCTCTGTGCTCATTGATACTCGTAAACACGTCAAATTCAGATGAGCACGAGTTTGTTTCTCGCACACAACTTGTTTTGCATGCGCGTTGCAAGGGGGAAAGAAAGCAAAGCAGAGCAGTCATGCAAGCAATATTTGTGACTTTTTTTCGGGGGGCTAATTTTGTTGCCGTCGGTTCCCATTGGTCCCTGTTTTCCTGCCTGTGCCTTTATCGACTGTTTCGTTTCCGCTCCTAGACGAATGAGAGAAAGTCGCAGATTAATTGGCCTCAGATCTCCAGCTTGGATAAGATAAGGGACTCAGAGAAGCAACGGCAAAAGTGGCTTTTCGGCGACTCCTGCTTGGCCTTTGTTTACCTGCGCTGAGAAGCGAATGAGCTGCCAACGCTGCAGGACCCCATGGAACCGATTGATACCTTGCGGCGCGCTTCTCATTTCTCCCCGACCCCTCCGAGGTCTTGTGGCATCTACGTATCTGCTGAGCGCAGGTATCTTTGTCTGTTAGCCCTTGGCTCGGCACAGAAGTAAGTGTCCTTCTGGGACGTAGCGCGCTTTTGCTTATTTATTTGGGGTCAGTTTTCTCGCCGTCATTTATGGCATCGCTGCGACCAGCCATAATACTGACTCAATTTCCTGGACCAGTGGTCATCTGAGTCGACTGGCGATGGTTTCACACACACAGCACGACGCACACACACACACAGAGAGAGTAGTTGCCTTAATGCTCTCTCTTTCTGCAGGGGTCGTCTTACTTTGGTCAGCCAGAGATAACGACACGCACGCACTCGCAAAAGAGAGTTGGGGCTAATCAGACGAGACGCCGGCAATTATCGCAAGAGGGGAAAATTGGAGAGAGAAAGGGAGACACTTGCGTCCTCCTCCGACCCGGCGGCGGACGAGGACGTCCCCGTCCGTGTGGGAAAACTACATACTGCACTTGGAGTGCATCATTGAAGCATCCTCGTTGCACGTGCCACAGACGCGACGCCGGACGGCGCATTCTTGACTGGCGACAGAGGAGAAACCAACCCTTTCAAGCTGTCAAGAGTAAAGATGTCACGAGTGAGGAGGGCGATCGGGAGACACCTTGAGATAAGAGAACGAAGAGGTCTCTGTCAATCGAAACAACAGTCAGGTTTCCGTCCTTTGTGAGATGTTTATGACAGCTCTGCAGTCTTAAAAACGCCGAGACAAAAATCTTGTTGTGTTTTTTTTTTCTTCAGTTTCTACGCTAAAAGAGTTGTTTCTCCTTGGTGGCAACGATAGGAGCCAGAGAAAAGTCTGCATACGTGCGTTGTTCCTCCTTATCTGATTGTTGCGACGCCACGATTGAAGGGAGTTCAGAAGGCTGCCTGATTAAGACACAGAGACTTGGAGCAGCAGAAGAAGTGTCAAGAGCAGCCGGCGCAGTAGCAAAAGATCAGACCAGCTGTGGTTTGAATAAAGCTTATTGAGAGAGAGAGAGGATGACAAGTGACACCAGCTGGAAGCGTAGTAGCAAACAAAAAAAATCAGCTCTCCTTGCTTCCTATCCTTCTGGTGCAGCTCTCTTTATTTTTTTGTGTGTGCGTGGAGGATCTTTTGGGGGAGGGAGGAGGAGACACATTATGCAGACACCTGAGGCTAACTACTTTGGCTGGCCTAATTCTCTTTGAAGCCGGCCCTAATTGCGCCCGAAATGACGGCGACGTCTTCGACGACCCCTGGACTCTTACAAAAATTGAGCTCAAAGTCATTTCTCAATCCTTGCACGAGAAACACCGTTGGTTTTTGCCTCTGAAGAGAGAAAAAGAGGAGAGCGAAATGGATGGGTTCAAGCAGAGAAGCTGACAAATGTCCCAACAAGGGCATAAAGCAAAACCGTTCCCCCCATAGAACATTCCTCGGAATATTTGTGGCTGTGTTCTCTTCTGGCCTCCCGGGCAGACCAAATTTTTGCGCCCTTTTCTTCTTCTCTCTGGAGGATTCTTGGGCTAAAGAGTTATTAATTCCTGCCACTCCACTGCTGCAACATTTTCTTCTTCTCGTACTTCAGCAGAGAGAAAAAAACACCCAAAGATGGTGTCTCTCAAATGCCTTCACCGCAGCTTGCACAAATAGCGAAGGAGAAAAAAAGAGCTTGTTGCTACTCATTAGAGCTCGTAAATAGACTGTTCACTGTCGTTAGCAGAGATAACAATGTGGGCGACTTTGCATGACGTCCCTATTTTGGGATGTCGTTTTGTTTTTAAAGGCGCGTTTGCACTCGCGTGTGCAACCAGTGGCCAAATTCGGAGCTACTTTTTCACCTCTGTCAAGCGTGGTTGGAGCTGTCAAATGGACAAAGCCACAGGCTGGAGGAAGCCAGCGACACCGAGCTCGGCTTTACGAGCATGTTATTCGAGAATCCGCCCAACTACGAGCTCGCTATACTAATGACCGAGAGCCAAATTCTCAAATTGCTCGCACTCCCTCAGCTTTTGCGTCTCCCCTGCCTGCGAAAAAAGTCGTTAAAGCCCTGCTTGCGTTTGGCAGCCAGAACAAGAACAAAATCGGCGGTCAAAAATCGCCTACGTGCATTGAGGTGTGACGGGCCGTACACAGGAGGACGCATGTGACGGGCGAGGACCTCCGTCCGTCGGCGCTGCCGGTCCAAGTATGACTAAGCGGGCGTCTGGAATCCGCGCATCTATTCTCGTTTGATCGGCAAACATTGGCAATCAATAACTGTCTTGGTCCTCGGACACGTGCCAGTACTCTGGACCCCAACCCGGTGGGGGGGTGGGGGGTGGAGGGAAGGAGAAATGGAGAAAAACTCCAAGTTTAAAGGGAGTAGATTTACTGGGACGCAAATTGCAGAGAAGGGTTGTTTTTGAGACCTCTGCTAATTATGGTACTTGCAACGCGGTGGACACAAAACTGCCCCTAAAACATGTGTCGATTTTAGGGGTTCCTCCTTAAAAAAAAGCCGTCATGATAGCAGCTAAATTGGTTTTTTCCTCTGTTTGTCTTCCCCTCTCCCCCATACCGTGAAGTATGCACAAATACTACTACGTAGTAAGTGCTTCAGAGCTCAAAGTACGCATGCTACTTGAGTATGTAAGAGATAACGAGAACGAGAAATTGGTTTTTCATTCCACTCGCACAACACAAATAAGAACGGGCAGGATTGAAATCGCTTGTCAGTTCTGAATTGTAGGATATTTTTTTTTTCGAAGCTGCATGACCTGTGTACGTCACGTATGTGTAGTCAACAGGAAATGCGTGGGAGCGAGAGTCTGTCACGATTGTCACATCATCACTCCCGATCTCTGAGGCGCGTATACGAATGCACAAGAGCGAAATAATCCTCCGTTGCCCTGCTGACGTGGTGTTGGTACACGCATTCTCACCTCCGTTACGTTATGAATGCTTGATGACCTCTCTCTCACACATACAGATCGATCGTCGGTGGCTGCGATAATGGCTTTATCCGCCTTTGTTCAATCTGAGCAGCGATATGCAACAACGCAGCTCCAAATGGAAAACGACCAGAGTTGGCATCGATGGAGCACATTGGCAAGAAAGCGCAACCCTCACACATGGATCGTCGGGTGGGGAAGAAGTGGCTACTGGCAAACGTGTCAGTCCCTTGGGGGGCTCTTTCCACTAAGTGACAACTTTCCTAATGCGGTAATGGATGAATGCGAGAAGAGGAGGAGAAAGGAGTAGGAGGAGGGGTATAGTGTCAGACGTGGAAGGGGGGGGGGGTAACTTGGCGGTGTGAAACCATCACTCCAATGGTCGATCAGTTTACTTCCACCATCAAGGAGGGTGTTGCGGATAACAGCAGGAAGCTGGGTGGAGTGTAAGCAAGCATACGGTCCAGGGAGAAGCGTAGGCAATGTGGCAGCTACATAAACCATATGACCCAATAGCAGGGTGATGTTGGACGAGGAGGGGGTGGAAAAGGTCTTTTAGACTCATCTTGTACGTATGAGAGAAGAAATGACTGTTCTTGAGAGAGGGAGGAGAGGGAGCTGAGTAAATGGGAGTTTTATCCCCATTGTTCACTTTCTGCCCGTAGAATGTGTGTGTGTCTCTCTCTCACTCTGATAAACCTTTAGGCAAACACTGCAGAGGGTGAGGATGAGAAGGAGGCGCGTGATTAGAAAGCAAGCTCGTTGGACCAACGTCGCCGTCATCACATTCTACAGGGCGAAAAATGAGCGGGAGAAGCTTGAGAAAACATTCTCAGCAATATTATATTTTCTCTCCCATTTCCTGTGTGTGCGCTTATGTGTGGTAGGAGTTGCGAATGCCGTCTGTATCTTCCCTGGAGAGTCTTTCTGCTTGTTTTGACATAGCACATTAAATTTCCTTCTTCCACAATCTAGTCGTTGCAAGCCTCCGACGCACTTATATTTCACTTTTTGGCACTCATCCTAGCAAGAGCATTAAGGAAATGGAGACTTTTTTTCCCTCTCTCTCTCTCTTTATGCCGCTTTCTGTCGGCCGAATGAGCACAATATTTAACACATGGCTAAGCCGTTGGCCAAACAAACCATAAAACTGAAGCCACGTGTGGATTATCGGGCATTAGCGATTCCATTAGCCTGATGAAAAATCCTTGAGCCAACATGGACGAAACAAGTTCATTCAGCTGAGACGTTCTCACGGAATAAGGAGCGAATGAATGGACACTTGGCAGCCAAAAATGCTCTCCCAATGATGCATATGTTAGTGGAGTCTTGGTCCTCACCTCACTCAATCCTGGAGAACGCGTAAAAAACGACAGCTGAATTATCAATTAAGTTCCGCCATTGGTCGGTGTCGTAAGCCAACCAGGTTGTTCTACCTGCACGCCGCTAATTAGGACCGTAGGGATAGTGTTTCCCCAGATAAGGTCTCGGGGTGGAGTGAGGGTACTTAACGAACGAGACTTGAAAGGGAAAAGACCATCTATAGTGTACTGTAACAGCGTGCGCAAATGCTATATCTGTATAGCAGACAGAACAGAATAGGACGCAATATTTTCATTAGGCGACGACAACTTGCTCATTGTCTCTTTGAGACCTTTCTAATGGGGTCTGGCGGGGGGATAAATAGTTCTCTCAGTTATGACAGGAGGGGGGGGGGAATTGCAGAGGGTGCGAGAAATGAAAAGGAGCAAAGCATCTCTGGGGAAATATCAGTCTTCTCTCCTCTTCCGATTTGCATTTCCCTCCCTCTGCTTATCTTACCAATGCAGATGTAGTAGTAAGAAGAGAGCTTTCTGCCGCGCACTCTTTGGTTTGTGACATATGCAAGGAATTATCAGATATCATATTAACGGAGATGAGTCAAAAGGAATGCAACATTTATACAACTGCGGGGTCAGCTCCGAACTCCACCAGCTCAGAGCTACATAAAGCAAGCTGCGTCCGCACTGCACGGTACACACTCATGCCGCACTGCCGCCTGTGCTCACCTTTTTTTTCCAGTCTTTTTTGGCCGAACGGTTTTACGACGCTTTTATCGGCCCTGCCGTCGCTTGCCCACGTCCAGGAACTCTAAGGTGTCGGGAGATATTTTTCGTCCTGTGTCTCTCCTCGCCTGTCACCTGCTCGCAAACTCTCTTCCAAAAAACTTGCCCATTCATGAACGAGGGGCAAAGACAAAGACTTGGGGTTCCCACACAGCAGGACCCGCATAAGAATGCTTTCAATTTTTGCTTCGAGCAGTGACAATGTCAATAAAGCATTTTACAGACCCAGCACGAGGGTAACCTCAAGTCACACACAAAGAGAGGTTTCGAACTGCACAGGAAGAAGCAGAAGAAAAAAAAAAGAATCATTTCTACTGTGTCACTCCCCTAGCATAAAACTGTGGTACCCTTCTGCAGTTGGCTGGGAGGAGGGAGAGATACATCAAACTTCAAATTCTGCATCTAATGGTTTATCACCGTTGGTGGTGTCAGCCGTGAAATTTCAGCCGAGCGCCGCTAAAACTGGTTGGAGCGACTTTGCATAAATTTAATTCCACTCTACGCAGAGATTAGTATCAGCAAGTGAGGCACAAATTGTCTGGCAGAGGTATAAATGGAACATTTATTCTGTGGAGTGGAGTGCATGTACACGTTCTAGGTGGAAAAAAAATGACAAACAAACAGTGAACACTCAATTCATGGCATGAGAACGGTCAATAACACAAATCGTCACCATCCTTGTTAGATCAGAGTCATTTCCTCGTACGTATGACTGTATCTTTTTTGCGCCAAGTGTTAGTGACAGGATCCCTCTGACTCTCCCTCCGCCCCCTCCTCATTCAACTTCAAGCACACATTGGTAGGACTGACAATTTTTTTCCCAAAAAAGGAGCTGTGGAAGACTTGCCCCCCCCCCTCCAAAAAAAAAAACTTGACGTCGCTCCTTGGCTCAACAATAACATTAAAAAGTATCGAGGTTTCCCTATAGATCTGGATATCACGTCTGCTGTCCTCTTTCCCATCTACTCTCTGCTGAGATTCGCCAATCTGTTGCTGGCCGAGGCCCAGTGAAGCGTACGCTAATGTTATAAATGGTTTATGCGAGTGCTCATGAGACGAGAAAATGACTGCGCTCGCTGAGCACTCGGGATTTTCTCAGCAGGACCCTTAATATTCATGGGATAGAGAAATGAAAGGTTTCAAGAAGCAAATGGAGAGATTTGATGTCGCATTGGCGATCATGCGTACACGGTACATAAACGTTTATCCTTGGCTGGAGGATAACTTTATAGCTCAGCCGTCTGAAGCATCGCAATACTCCACTGACGACCTACTGGATTACATCTGTGTGTACTCTTCAGTATAGACGTGCGGTGGGGTATGGACCAACACACTGACATGTTGTATTGAGTGCAGCGGGTCCCGACGGGGTCTAACCTGTCCATGGCCATCGGGAAGAAGAAAGTTGTCGTAGCTCATACACAAGTGACAAGATCCCGAACTGTGGATCCACGTATCATCCAGCCGGAGATGATGAGAGTCGGACTCACTCTACACAGAAGAGAAAAAAGGAGCTTACAATTCTTAAGGGAGGAGCTGCCAAAGTATCACTGAGGCTTTTGGAGCGTTCATCCATCACTCAAATCCTGCGGAGCTCCCTTTGCTCATTGTCACTAGGGCAAACAAAGAGGAGCTAATGAATAATGGAGTAGGCAGCTGACCGAAGCCTCCCGTGGGATTCTCGTATTGTACCACGTGAGCAGAGAGGTCGACTCTCATGTATCCAAAACTCCTTAGTCCAGAAAAAAAAAGAAAGACGTTCGTCATAGAATCCAATAAGTGTCGGAAATCTTTTATCCCTCTCCCCTTTCCTTTGTCGGCGACGACAAATGCAACAAACCTAACAAAAAAAGAAAGAAAAAAAACCGAATTCTTCTTGACGTTGGGAGGAGAAGCGTCGAAATTTCGTGCGACACCCGAATCAATCCCCTCAAAAGGGTGGCGGCCCAATAAATCTGAAGGCGAGATAAAATTCTTCAAACCCCTTTTAGGACGCAATATGGCTTGGCTTTTGGTCGCACACCGTTGAAAAGCACGTCCCATTGAGCCATTGTGTGGGTCCCATTGTCATTTAGTAGGGCATGAAATATCGACATCACGGGAGACCGTCACTAAATCCAAAAGCGATCACCCTTTGTCCGATAATGAATTAATTCGCTATTGTCGAACACAAAGTCAGGCATATTAGCCGGGGTAAAGCGTCGGACTGAACTGTTGCTCGCGAACTCGGCTTTCGCTTCAGGCAGCTCGCGTTATTAATAAGTGAACACAATGTGTTTTCGTGCCCGCCTTTTTTTATTCGCGTCCGAGAAGAAAAAAGGTCGGTTTTACTGCGCGGATGGGAATTACTTGTACTTGCTCTCAGTTAAGTATAAGGCAATAGCCAGTAACTGAGATTGAATGAGTCAATTTCTCTAATGGCGCCTCCTTCACAAATCCCTCAGTCAGGACTTGAGGGATCTCTATGTAAATCGCAAATCCCATATCCAGTGTGGGACGAGAGGGGGAAAAAGTCTCGCCACACAGGAGGGGGGGAATCCAATGGGGTCTGAAGCACTTAATCCAGCTATTTTCTTCTCGTACGTCCTTTTGCAGAGCCATCGTCTGGTACAAAAGTCTCGATTCAATTTCCAGCCGAACTGTCGACGTTGCAAGATGGATACCACCACCAAGTCCCATATGCTACGCACTACATACACCTTGTCTGCAGATCACGAATCTTCTCTGGGAGCTCCAAAATCATCCAAGGTATGACTTGTACGTACAAGCTGTCAACACCCAGACACCACGTACGTACAGAGGTGCGACACAGAGGCTTGACTCTGTTCCTTTTGTCAGAAATAATTTACACATCCAGCGCATGGGTTGGATTCTACTACGACTCTTCTGTGTGGCTCAGTGAGGCCAGCAGCCTTTTTCTCGTTGATGCTTGGCGACGATAACGGGGTGAACGGTCATTTATTTCTCAGATTGGAGTATCACGAAAAACCGTCTCCCCACCAAGTTCTCTCTGGCTAATGAAACAAGGGCTCTGGCGCAGCTGAACCACGCGCTTCAACTTCTAGTGCTCCTCGTCTTCGAGTGGAAGCAGAAAGAAAGAAACAAGCGTTTAGTGGTAGTTGTCTTCGTTATGGCAATGAATCATTGGAGACACTAAGAGATTCTGGCTTTTTGTACGTGTGTCTCTCCCCCTACCTAGGCTGTCTTCCCGTGCTGCTGTAGGTCACGCTGTCCTCCACCAGATAAGTCCACTGACATTCTGACCCACTCACTTCTGACATCACGTTGACGAAGGACACTCACTGACTGCAAATGTGACCAATCTGGTGGTCACTTACTGCAAATTTGCTCTTCTGACAAGATGCAGTCTCCACGCACCTCTTGCCATGCCATGTCTTGTCGAGCAGGTCCGGATTTCTTCTTCTTCCAGAGGTCCCTTCGTTGTGTCACTTTGTCTAATGGTGCCATTTCTTATCGCCGGAAGACTTGTAGGAAGATCAAGCGAAGCGATAAGAAGTTATCTTTCAGGAATTTTAAGAGTGGCTATATTGAGGAGGGGGGGGTGAAGACGGGTAACTTTGTTTTTTCTTTAACAAGGAGGGCGAATACTGCTTATTTTGAGCATTAGATTTTGTTCTAGCCAAGACACGCGTAGAAAAGTATCTCTGTCGGCAAGGACTGGAACGGGTAACTCGGCTGTCGATGCAGATTACATAAACATTTGGTAGTAGTATGCGAGCGTAGGACAGTACATCATTGGCTCAAGTCTCTTATAGTGAAGAAGTCCTCTCTTAATATCCGGGGGTTCCAGGCACCAGCGTCGGAGTCAACTTCCTTTCCCGATGGACGTGCTGTAGTGAGGTGGCCTCGACCTCCCTCATGGAGCTGCACGGTGACGCCAGACGAAACGAAGTTCCGTGACTTCATGTTAGACTTTCCGATTGACACCTCGCGCCCGCTCTCTACTCGAGATGCCACCCGAGCACCCGATTTGCTGTGTCGAGCCGGATTCGAACGTTTCTGTTTACAAATGTTGGAGTCGAGTAGGGTTTGACTCGAGTCAGACTCGATTCGATTCGTATTACGGCCCGGCTCGACTCGACGCGCATTTTGGCTTAACTCAACTCAATTCATGTTTCGGCCTAACTCGGTTCTATTTGTAATTCCGGCCTAACTCGACTTGACTTTTCGTGATTTACTCCAGCACTAGCTGTTCAGTATGCTGGAGTTGGAGTCGAGTCAGGTTCGACTCGAGTAAAGTTCGACGCAAGCAAAATTTTGTCCTGATTCGGTTTCATTCGAGTCAAATTTTGACCGGACTTCACTTTTCCTAACACAAGTTTTGCTCTCTCTCGAGTTATTCGATTTTGCAGTCGGAGTGCACCTAAGTAACCTAGTAAAAATACGAGATGCGCCATGCTTGGCTTCAAAATTCATTATGCCATAGTTTGCACATCCATGCACGTTTTTTTTTTAGATTTTAGCATCAGTTGACCGGACATTCAGTGCTGAGTGCAGCTGTGGACTAGGCTGAATTTGTCACTTTATTGTAAACAGCAAAATCGTGCATCAAGGTTGCAATGCAAACACCAATCCTCATAGAGAAAGATAAAACTTCAATGAGGTTGCCAGATAAAAGCTGAAGTTTTTTTTTGAGCTCAGAGCTTCCTCTGAGCACGGTGAATTTCGTTTTTGCAATGCCTTTTTCAATCACAGTATCTTGAGTCACGAATTTTCAGTCACACCCTCATTGGACACCGGCAACTGCATCCCAACGTAACCTGTTCGAGTCAGAAACCATTTGAAACACGGGCACGTACTGTCACCGACACCTGTCATAACAGGTTCAGTTTGGGGAACACTTTGTAGAACACTTCATGGTACAGTCAACCTCTCTGATATAGAAAAGATTCGAGATTGAACTCTTGTGGACTATTTGCGAGATAGTGAAGAGCCTCGTCAAGGTAAAGTTATTCTTAAAGTCACTACGCCAACTGTACTTGCTTCTTGGCTGTACACTTTGTAAGGTCGCTCGGGCGGACAATTCGGCCCTCTTGCTGTGGGCGCCAGACACTGCACCAATCTCTCTCGGCCAGACATTTTACCGCCCTCTCCGCCTGACATTTCAATCTCTCTCGACTCACGGGGTGTCCGCAGTTAGGACTAAGACGATATTTCAAGATTGCCACAGAAGAACCGATTGGCACCACACCTGAGGATATTCCTGCGTGTCTGCCACGCCTGACACAATTAGACAGTGTCTGAGAATGATGAGAAGACCCACTGGAGCAGCAGAAGCATGAGAAACCGCAGATGTCCTCCAGTGATTTCTTCACACCCCGCGTCAGTCGAACACAACAGCACTAATTACTGCACAGTACATCCACATGCCAGTTTTCTGCTGGTCTCCAGACCACTCCTCTCTTGTTGGTTTTTCCTCACCTCAAGTCGTGGTGGCGTTTTTACAACTGGCACATTGGAACAGAGCGAGATTGCACCTATCGGTTTCTTCAGGCGTGAGCAATTTCCAAACGATAAAGCATGAGAAAAACAACAAGATTGGAAATGAAAACAACAGCTGAGGTCCGTCCACGCATGCATACGCACTGCAAGTGGGAGTCAGCGCCTTCTTTGTGTCCCGTCGGCCTGAACGTTGTGGTCTCCGTCATTGTCTCTCCTCTCCAGACTTGTGAGCTAATTAGGAGTTGGCTAATTCCGGGAAGAATGTGTGTAGCTCCTCCTATGCAGTATCTCTCATCAAGATAACAGCTGTGACAACTTGCATAAAAAAGAAAGGAAATGAGACGCTAATAACATTTTTTCATTCTCCTTCCTCCTTTCCTCGTTGTCGCAAAAGGATCTCCAAGGAGAGTGAACTTCTCTCTGCTGGCAGAAGTTTATGCATCTTGAGATTCGCTCTTTTCTGAAAAATCATGGCAGCTTTTTTTGTTATCACGTTCTTTAGCGCCCCTTTTTTCCTCTCATTTTCTAGAGCAATTCCCCCCCCCCCCTTGCTCGATCGATTTATATAGTCGCAAGTGCACCTGCCTCAAGAAAACCGCAGCAAGTCAAACTTGGCTACGACTCAGGAAGGGAAGACGAAGGTAAAAAATATCTTTTCTGTTTCCCCTCTGAAAGCCTTTACGTGTTACTGCGATGGGATCGAGCTGAAAAAAAAAGCAGAGGGAGCTTCCCCAGAAATCGCGGCACCACAGTGTGACGCTCACGTAACGCAGGCACAAATATCAACATGGACTGGGCAGACCAGCTCGACACGTTCGGTCTCTTGGGCACGTTGCTCCTCGTGGGTGCGTTCTACGCACCTGCCTTCACCGCCGGTGCATTTTGTTTGGCTCAAACTCTTTTTGGGTATGGCACCCTGCCGCAGTGACTCCTCCGCCGCCGTCGTCGCCGCCGCCGCCGCACAGGAAACGACGGCGACGAGAGAGAAGAACGCTTCCACCACTCCTTCTCTTCATCCTGTCAGTTGCCACTAAGTTGTCGCATAGAGAAGACGTGAGCTGAGAGCGCTCACGGTACCTTTTTTTGGAGGACGCGTGGAAAGTTTATCAGAGAAGCAGTGAGAAAGAGACACTATTATTATGCTGAAACATTGTCAGGCAACTGCCGCCGACCACAATCGTCGGTCGCGCCGCACCAGCCTCAACAGCTCGCTCAACTCGAGTCTTGAGCAGAGCTTTGACTCTCGAAGGTCTTCCTTCTCCAGTGGAGAATCGCCACCGACCAGATCATCAACATTGCTGAGAGGCTCTCCCATGTCTCTGGCCTCCAGCCTGTCAAGTCTGCAACAGCACTCGAGCGGCGAAGCCAGGACTCCCATCAAGGTGTTTGCCAAGTGCCTCCGTCCGGACATCGAGTACAAGACCTTGAGCGCCAGGCCCCAAACATCTTGTAGAGAGCTCATCTGGCAACTGCTCTCCAAGTTCAAGATGAGGCACAGAGACCCCAACCTGTTCTATTTAACCATGGACGTGGGAGGAGGCGGAGCAGCCTCTTCTTCGCTACCTTTGGACGACGACGCCTGCCCTGCCCAACTCCAGTCCTGTCATCCCTGGAGAGGAGAGTGCAAATTCACTCTCCAGATGAGGAAGGGGACGTTGGTGAGAGTGTACGACTCTCTGCTCATGTCGGGATCAAAGTACAAGAGTCTCCTGGTGGCGGAGCACACGACAGCGGCCGAAGTGGTCTCAGTGCTGCTCCACTGCTACGGCCTGGAGCGAGTGGAGCGTGCGGACCGATTTTGTCTGGTCGAGAGGGTGACATCTGCTAACAACCAGCATTGCTATGAGAGGAGGCTCCACCCAGCAGACAGACCAGCCCAGGTCCAGAGCTTGTGGCCCGGAGGACAGCAGTTTCACTTCGTCCTCAAACACTGTGAAGTGTCTGGTGCCGGAGGATTCAGCAGCGCCGGGGTCAGCCCGGTCGGTAGCGACGTGGAGGACACCGCTTCCAGCAGTTCTTCTTCCTCGTCTTCTTCTTCGCCCTCTCCCAAATTTCGCCTGAGCGGCCTGGTGACGAGGAAGGCGGCCTTTGCTCCCTCACTCCACGAGTGCGGCCTCCCATCAGCCACTGCAGCCAGTCCAGTAAGGCCGCCACCGCCTCAGCAGGCCCCAAAGAGCCTCATGCTGCTGGGAGGAAACTTCCGGACCTCTCTGGCTTCCAGCACCTGTAGCAGCACTTCGCTGCACGATTACGAGAATTACTTTTACATTTGAAGACGTCTTCGTTGTTGTGCTGCCTTCTTCTAGTCTTTAACTCTTCCAAAGGAATTTCTTCCAAACTCAATATCCAAAGGTGTCTTCCGGCCAATGACTTAGAATGGTAGATATAGAAAGAACGCTACCTGCATGTTTACCTGTACTGTTTTGAGACACCATCTAGATGTCTCCCACGTTGCGTACGTGTTTATATTTTTAGTACGAATCAAACTGTGATATCAACAGTAATATTATGAACAACCGAAGAAATATATTTTCCGTTGATCTTAGCTGCGCCTTGTTAGTACCGACTTCTTAAGCAAGGATGAGCGTTAATGTCAATTACGTGAAGGGAGAGACGAGGCATCATTTTCGGCTGAATGGGAAGCTCAGATAGCTGAACACATGTTAGGATTTTCCGAAGGGCCAAAGGAGCGGCGACGGCGGCCATTTTTCCATCTCTGTAATTGGAGACTTCCTGCGAGCTCGACTCCACTCAGCTCATAGGTACTGTACGCACTGTGAAACTCATCTCTTTCCTCTCATTTGGGGCGAACAAGGCTCCTTCTGCTGGCGCAAATAATTCTTCTCCTCTGTCTGCGATGCTAATGACGAAGACTTCTGCATGACTGCCCCTAACTGGGTTTTGAATTTGCACGAGCTTCTCAGGGAGAAGCCCAAAATGCACAGCTGTACCTGCAGTAGGAGTAAGTACTGGTGAACCCATTTCCAACACCGTGGGGAAGCGCTCGCCTGCACTGAGACGTGGTTTGACAAATGCACTGCATTAATTGTGTGACGTATTGTACTGTGTGAGTCGAAAGAAGTGTCCGATATCGACGACGTGGAGGGGAAGCAGGCGGAGGTCCACGGCAGAGAAGGGGCGACTGGAGGGGGTCAGGAGCATCAGGAGGGGGTCAAGGAGAGAGAAACAGGGGGAGAGCGCGGTTGAAGAAGTGTCCGAAGAAAACTGGACGGGGTAAGGTTGCAACGAAGATATGATACGACGTGGGTTTCGCTTTTTTTTCTACTCGTTTGCCACGTCATGAGGCTCTAACAGGCTCGTCAGGGCTATGACGTATTGACACTAAACTATACCAGTGCAAGCGCAGTGTTGGTTCAGTCTGCTACTCGAGCCTGCGTCTGACATATCTGTCCTGTATACAGTACATGGCACCTCCTCGTACACTTGACGTTTATAATGTCTGATGGAGATCTTCTTTTGTCAAACATTTCTCTTCTGCTAGCTGCGCGTGGCACGCGTCCACGTCGGTGTTGTACAGGAAGTCAGTCACACCCAGTAGAGAGAACAAACAAAACAAAAACTCTCTCATGCAGCACACAGATACACACCCGCGCAGCCACACACGCGCACGCACACACACACACACACACACAGACACTCGGAGAGAGAATTTTTCTTGTTGCTTACTAATGAATGTCTATGGCTTTACTTCAACTTGAGATGGGTACGCACTGGCTGCGCCATGTGTTTTCAAACCACTATTTTTATCAATGGTTCGACAAGCATCAGTGTGACAAGAATTATTTATTCAAAAATTAGTGAGGCCGCGCTTACTTGAGAGCAACTAAACTTATGTTTAGTTACTCTCAACTCCAGTGTACTCAGTTCCTGGCGTCATCGTACGTACCAGAAACGAATGAGCAAGAAGCCGAATGGGGAGCGGGATTGAAGCTTTAATGTGTATCCCAGACAAGAGGGAAAGTCTATTTCACCTCATGCAAGTATGGTACTTGACAATGACAGAGCCGCTATGATAATCGTTGGTTAGCCTGTCTCTGGTTTTCGAGCCTGGAAACTTTCTGAAAAACCGTGGCAGTAATCGCGAAAAGTCGTGTTGACGTCCAGACCAGATGCAATCTCCATTATCTCTCCCCCAGTCTGGCTAGAGCACCAATGACGACGATATTCTCTCCTCCCCAACCTCTCCTCCCTGGAAGTCAAGATCATGTTGCTCTCCCCTCTTCATCTGTGTTTGTGTCTGTTAGGTTCATGTAAACAATGAATGAAGACGTCCATGTGTGTCATCGCATGACTTGGAGGTGTTAAGTACCAGCTGTTTGGTGCGCATGTGTGACAGGCAACAAGAAAGTGCTTACCTGAGGTGACATGGATAAAGTATTGTTTTATGACGTATACGCAGATAGCCTCAGACGCAGGTTACACAAAACTAATGTACGCTTATATAAGCAACTTATAGTTTGTGTAACTGGCGGAACCCCAGTTTTATATGTAACGCATGAAATTGCCCACGGGCCAACCTTTTTTTCCATTCTTAATGCATGGACGGGTCATGTTTAGTGCCAGCTTCCTCGATATATTTGCCTAACAAGCACTGTTTCTCTTTCTCGTAAAATGGAACCGTGTCCACGTAACAATGAACGTCTGAGTAGAAGGAAGTAAAACCCCTCCAAGCGAAGCACGTGGGATTCGCCTCCAAACATTGGGCAAACAATACCTCCTTTTGAGGCGTGCGAATTTCCAGATTTTCCTCACGAAGAATGGCTGGGAAAACAGTTGACAACGGCAGTCCTATACAAGCCATGACACTGTCTTCAGCTGAAATGAGGTCTTGCAATTGAGTCGTTTCATAGCTGATTTCTTTGTGAAAGCGTGAGTAACGTTGGATCTCGACTGGAAGCAAACATGATACTCGCACGTGCACGATACGTGATAAGGATGTGTATAGGTATGCGCGGACGACTGTGACGCAAAAGACCAGCGTGTCTCTTTTTTTTTCTCGCTCCGGTTGTACGTGTTGTAGTCGTAATGTACTCACAGTAAAGAAAATGTGAAAATCTTGGTAGCTAAGTAGAAACTCAAACTTTCTCTGAAATAGTCATGGCCCTCGTCGCTCGTGCCGTCGCCGTCACTTCTTCCTGCCATTTTCTCATGATTATATACGTACTAGACCACCGCTGAGTGCGTGGCTTTGGTGGCTGCAGTAGCGGCGTCGGTGCTACACAGGAGGATCCTGAGCTCAGCCTCGGCTGGCACATAATTGTCTCCTACCTGTGTGGAGAACAAAGAGAGAGAGGACCTGCTCACAATAAACCACAGAGCGAGAGCGACAAAGTCTCTTCCTCTTTTTTCACCTGCGCTTCCCTCAAATAGGAAATTGGCTTGATGAGCATGACCCAAAAAAAAAAGAAGAGCTAGGAGATTTTTTTTTTACTTTTGTATGGAGCAACAGCGACACAAGTTTGTTTGCTCTGCCCAACAATCGTCAACAGTTGGCCAGTGCTCCCAACTAAGACGGCAACCGGTGCTCGACAGCGTCAGTCGGCCTGCGCCTCTTGTGCGTGTCAACCCACAGCAACGCTGTTTTCCAGAGCCTGATCTCATGGCCAGAAAGGCCTCTCTGGCAGGCGAATTGATTGAGGAAAGAAAAAAAATATTCTAAATGGCAATTTAAAGGGCCAAGTCTATCGAACCATCAGCCTCTGGCTACTTTTGCTGTCTCTGGGAAACTCGTAATCTGACCGCCATTGAGATGTTGCTGGCCCATGATCGTTCTCACGATGGACACTTTCTCACGGCGAGGAGAGCCTAACCCGGCGAGCTGTGTCAACAGGTGCAGCAGAGGTAGAGAGGAAACGTGTCATTAGATTTCCTGCACGGGCTTGAATAGGGGCCCGGAGTGGTAAGTACGAACAGCACGAAGGCTCCAGTGGTATATACGTAGTGAGACGTACGTGGCGCTGTCGTGCTGTACGTACTTAAGAAGGAGGGGGGGAGGGGAATGTCCTCCTGGTACACAGTGGACCCTCATTTGTGGAGCACCCTTGGGAGCACGCAAAAAGCGCCCTACAAGTGAAGTGGGCTTATAGGAGGGGGAATGCGCACTCCAAAAGTATTGTTGTACCTTCGTATGAGCTTCAGTTTGGCTCTTTTGGCTGCGCCGAGTTATTTTTAGATCTGTTTTGAAAGAGGACCAGGGTGTCCCAGTAGTCGGGGCTGTTCCACAGGTCGCGCAGCTGCTTGGTGGCAGAGAACAAGTACAGACCACGACAATAGATGAGTAGCATTGTCTGCTCTGTTACGTGAAATCAGAGGGGAAGAGGGCGACTCCGGACCCTTGTTTATTCTCTTCTTAGAATCTCAAGTTTACCCTCAGCCGCAGGACTCCCCCGACCTCACCTTTTGCGAATGCCCCTGTGGGCCTCCATTACACTGTATTGCTACTATCCTCCTGACCCTGAATCTCTTCGGTCAACTGGTGGCTGGTAATTTGGCGGCGAACGAACCCATGCGTGCACCAAATTATAAGATGCGATCTTTGATAACCACGAACGTACGGACGTAGCGCTAGCTCATTCAATGCTGCTGGCAGCTACCTGGAACATGTACGACCTCTCCACTATAACTCCTCCTTACACAAACATTAGGTAGCTTGGCGCAGATTGAATGGGCCTCTCCCTCGGCGATTTTAATCAGCGCGACCCCCAAAACTTTACCCCATAGCGAACGCGGTAAAAACTTTGTCTCGTTTACCGTATACTGGGGATAATGACAACTTGCGCGCTCCACGCAGTGCGTGCGTCCGTCCGTGGTGATGTGATGCGTGTTCGTACGACAGACAAACTCTACCTCATCTAAGTTTGACACCATTTTTTAGTTGTCTTGGCGCTACACACAATCTTGCATGAATGATACTTTCATGGAGGTGAGGCTTAGTTTGCATTTTTTGTTGTTTGCATTGGCCAACGCGTCCAGCATTGTATTTAATTAAAAATTTAGCAACTGCAGTGGAAAAGTTCAAGACTATCAGGTTCACTTGAGCGTTGCGAGAGTGGCAAGGCCAATTGAGCAACAGCTCTTCACGATGGCGATCTTTGGCCCCCAAAAGCTTGATTGCAAATCTCTTTCTGGCGTTTTGCCACGCAAAGCAAGAGCATCCCTTCCTCAGGCTTATGTACGCAATAAATGTGGCCTGAGCTACAGTACCGGTAATAGAGCAGCAGTTCAATGAGTCGGTAGCAGTCAGCAGTGCCATGTTTTCTCTTCGTAATGCGCTGATTTTTTTTCTTGGGGTCGCCGGGGTGATTCGGGGAGGTGAGCCGGGTCACTGTTGGAATCCGACTGCATGCTACCACTGCGTACCTGCAGGCAATAACGACCAGGGCAAGAGCACCCAAATGACTGATAGACTGCGAGCCCGAGTAAAAAACCCCCAGATGATCCTGCATGTCTTCATTGCTTGATCCATCCTCAACGCGATCATCGTCCTCGCAGTGTAGCCATCACGAACTTTTGGGGAGAAGTTTTCAATGCTCACCAACGGCCGCTCCCGTTTCTTTTTTCCTTGGTAATCCGGGAAAAGTTCGCATTCCTGGAGTCAAATGTACCCAAAAGGTGAGAGAGGCTGAGGTAAGAAGAGGTGTAGACAAGCCAAGCTCACACCCAGAGTGTATCAAAGGGCAATAAATCAGTTACGCCCCGTCGATTTCGGCCGTTTTTTCCCCTCCTTTTTGGCCTCGACTCTGAAAGAGAGGAATAAATACTTGGCACACGCAAACGTTGCCTTTTGTATCCAATGGCGCGACCTCTTTTTTTTCTTCTTCTTCTTCTTCCTTGGCGAAGGTGGTGGTGGAGGAGTATTGGTTTTCATAGCGAGTGATTCCTCGGAGTGAGTCTACTCCAAAGCAGCTCCATTGAGCGCAGAAACCAAATCGCTCTGGCAGTGCTGGAGCGTAACGTACCTGTGCCCGGGTTTCATCCAGCCCGGGCCCGTAATGGGCCTTTCAAATATGTCTACGGAAAGATTCGTGTTTTTTGCGGCGCGTTTTCACCAGACCTGATAGCGCTGGGAAGAGACGACAGTTGGAAGCATGCGTTGAGCAGTTCATTTCCGCGAGCGCGAGGAAAAGGAAGTTAATCAAAGAGTGAAAGCTACAGAGTGGTGCAGACTTCCTTCTGTAATCGAACTTTCTTTAGCGCCCAAGCTAGATTATTGGGAGGAAATCTTCATCAGTCATGCAAACTCAGAGGCCAAAGGTGTTTTCTAACATTTCATCGTGGTACGTTAGAATGGTACCGGAGCAACATTCCAAGATTAAATCGATGCCAATACCTACTGAACTTTCATCGATACCTTTTAAGCCTGCGCTCACGTCAGGAGAAAAAAAAAGGTGAAAGTATTGCTGATAATGCGATCTTAAAGCTTTTCGTGCCTGCCACGCTAGCACTATAAGAGATATCAACTTGATAGCTTTATCGTTGAAGCGGTTTGGATTTGTCTCATGCTATGAATGAAGAGGAGGAAAAGCACTTGTTCCCTTGGCTTGATTTGGGGAGAGGAAATGGCTACTTGAGTTTCCTGTGTCAGTCCAGCCAGATGTTTCCTCTATTCGCCCCCCCCCTACGCGGGCGGCTTCACGCCCGCTGGTCACAGAACAACACCAGCTCTCTGGACAGGGGACACCCATGGTGCAAACCTACAATCGCTACACTCACAAGCATATGCGCAACACACGGACGCACTCTGCACTCTCACACGTGTTGAGTAGGTCCTAAGTTATATAGCGCGAGCAGGTTGCTGGGGCCATGATGTTGGTTTTTCCAGGCAAGCTTCTTCGTATTGAGACTATCCGGAGAATGGACATCTTTGGCGGTGCTGATGGTCTCACAGCTGGAAGAAATGCGAGAAGATTTCTCTGGTGACTTCTTCAGATCGCAAATTAGACCGGTGGCAAACACAGCTTGTTTGTCTTTCCGCGTGTCCGGTGAGAAAGAGCAGGAAACTGGTGGAAGGTGTGGCTGACGCAGATGGGCGCACGCACGCACGCACGGACGCACGCACGCACGCAACGCCATTCTATCAATAGGCAGATGCTACCGCAAGAAAATGACACGCGACAAAAGGAAGCAGGTGAAGGAATATCTTGAGACCTCCCTTGCTCATAGTACACATACATTGTACGTACACACACAATGAACACGTGTTCAACAGCGACTGACAGCGCCGTCATTGGATTATTTCTATCGACCACACTACTATGGTTTCTCTCGTCCTGTGCGGTCTCATTGTTGTACACAGGTACAGGATAGTACGTACAATTCAGTACGTTATAGCACGCGTGCTCACTGTGTATTGGCTGACCGTATTGTAGCAATATATCGTCAAAGCACTCACTAAAGTGATTTCTAATGGTTCTGAAAAAAAAACCCTGAAAAATTCTTAAAGTGGCTGTATCCAAAGCTATGACACCTGCACACACGCAGTACGTCAACACAAAAAGAGGGTTTAACCAACCACTCTAACCACCGAGCCATCTCGCCTTGGGGACGATCTGACCCACAATCTAGAGGGTCATATTTAGATTTTACGCCCGACTTTGACCCCCAGACATTTGTCTTGCTAAGTACTTCTTGCCCTCGCACCTAGAAATTTTCACCAAAGGAAAAGAAATGACGTCAAGTATACACCACTGCCGGTCTCAGTACATCATACTGTGTGTATCGCTCTGTGCCTCGTTCGAAACACAATTACTCTCCTCGTCTTCTTACACCTTGATAATGATTGCTGCTCCCACATTGCTGATTGGAGGGCCTGATAAATGGGGAAATCATCGCTTTCGGCATGTGAAAACTCAAGGAAGGATCTGATTAAAAAGAAGGCCATGGATGATGAGAAAGAAGCCAAATCACGCCGTGGCTGCTGCTGCCGCAGCTGCCGTCGCTGATCCTCTGATGTTAGTTATCTGCGTATATGTGTACCACTTGCTGCGGTATTGTGCTCGCTTCCTCGCAAGGAGGTGGCGGGGGGATTAACCCCCCTCCCCTCCCCTCATGTTTATATCCATGTTACACACTTTGAGCGATTCAGTGTTTTTTCGTGAGCAGCCGACCACAAACCTTAGCGCACGTTGCTGATCGAAAAAATGTAGTTTTACCCCATGATGAACAACAACGAGCAGTTGAACTGGCTTCTCTCCTCCCGCTTCCCTAATGAACTCACCAAGAACAGTGCCAAAGAGAGGTAGAAGGAGAAGAACTTTTTTTTTTGGCATGGATGGGTTTGTTCTGAACGCCTTTCTTCGAGCAGGGACAACCGACCTTTCAGCGGCGGAGAAACTGCAATGAAAGGCCAGACTAATATTGATTATTTGAGCCAGAAAAAAAAGTAGAGCTGCGAGGCAGTGGAGAAAACAGTTGACCCACAACTGGATGGCGGAACCGTCGCTTTGCATGTATGCTATGGAACCACTGGCCCACAGGACGGAGATCCTTCTTCAGGAAAGTGTCTAGGATCAAGGAAGAGGGAGCCATGGGAGGCAGGACCTTCTGGCACGGATGGGGAACGTCCACTTCATTCTTCTGTAGTTTGTCCCTGTGGGTCCCAAGTTCCTCCCCCACCACATTGGCAGTCCTTTAAAAAAAAGCTCTCTTTTGGGGGGTTCTCTTAACTGGCCTCAAAAACCGTGAGAGAGAATTCTACCTTCTATTTTCTCTCACCCTTTTGTCATCTGTCCACTCTATAGCGCCACCCTGGTTCCTTTTTGTGCTTGCCACACTCGCTCAATGAAGCGAAGACACTATTGTAGTCGCAGTGTGACGACGGTAACGAACTGCTGCTCTTAAACCGTTATCGGAGAGCTCAGTCTTGTGATAAAAAGGAGAAAAAAGAAAAAGAACAAAAAGACGTCTGATCGGTCTCACGTGCGCAATTTGGGGCTCATTTTTCTTCGCTCAAGCCCAGACAAAGGAAAAACAGTGAAATGGTAGCCAATTGAGGCAATGAGCTGGCCAATTGACTCTTGAAATAGCCCCTGGGGCGAAAATGCTGCTTGGTGTGCCACTGTTCTATAAATACTGTACTCAGACGTGCGTGGGCGCCTGCGTGCGTGCGTGCGCGTGAGTTCATGTAATAACAACGGCCGACAGCCTGCGTACACCTAAAGCTCAGGGCAGTCCTTTCATGCCGACTGTGGAGCATCCACGCACATGCACTGTTTCGGGGGGGAAGAGAGGTGTAGCTTAGAGGAGGACTTGGCCCAGTAGCTTAAGTGTACCAAAATCTGGAGCTTTATCTTGTCTGGTGGATTTCGCTCCGTTGCTTATTTGCCTCGCGGCGTTTCCTGTCCAACCGTGAAAAACCGCTCGCTCTCTCTCCATCCCCACGCACTGCGCTGCATTCGTTCGGCGTCATGAGGTACAACACAATGTAGGGTCATCTTGAGCGTCTGTGCGGATAGAATGGGGAAAATAGGGGAACTTGTTCGTGATGATGTCTGACAATCCAAAATCCCAAAGGCGCACTTTGGGTCTGTCGACCTTTTCCAAGAGCTGCACAAACGCACAGTCAGATGCTCCACTTTCGAAGGATTTCCTCCTTGATATCACGGGAAATTACCAGCTTATCGTCGTGTTGGAGCTCAGAGGTCACAGGGCTTTTTGCTAGTGATGTTGTCCCAATGATGAAGTGAGCCTGTGACTTATATAGCGAGTGGCGGGGAGAAAACTTGTGCTTCAGGACAAGAGTTACGATGACTTTTGAGAAAGAGGGCAATGGATGTACAATACTTGCTTGTAAGGAGCATTTCTTTCGGCGAATTACTCGCCCAGACATTTTTGTACGTCACAATTGCGCAGCAGAACAGTGGAAACCGTCTAATGTGGCAGATCCGGCGTTGTGGCAGTCCCATTTCATCTGGGTGCTATAAAAGTTTAAATGCACCGCTTATTATAGCAGGCACTTGTGGTTAATGTCGCAGGTTGTTGACCCTTGACTCCAGTAAAAATGAGAATGAGGCAAAAGCAGAGGGAGTTTCTTGACCAGTTCATTTTTGCAGAAGAAAATAAAGTTTTCATCATTCACATTACTACATGTATTCTGTGTGCGTGAACTGTGTGAGTGAGAATTGTATTGAAGTGTACTGTACGCATGAGTTAGTGTGTGTGCGACGATTTGTAGTGAGCCCAGAAGTTGTACGTTATTATACGTTGCAGCAAGTCAATGTATCTGACGGCCCTCATGCTGTAAGCGGCGGCCACTGCACAGGGTCGGTCAGATATATAAGGATATTTTCGCTCAAGATCGTGCCAATCATCTCTTAGTCGTCTCTGGGCTTGTTGACCCTCGTCTTGGCCACCTCCTCCGCCGATTGTGCACGTCAGGCATGGTGGCCTCGGAGCACCTGCAGGACTTATTTTGGCACCTGATTCTGGGCAGCGATTTGATTCTCACTTAGGTCAATATTTTACCTCTTGTTGCTCCTGATATCAATTTGGATGAAGTTGAAAAACTCCATTTTTTTTCCTGAATGACCCTGTAGGCGAATGCTGGAAGAAGCAATCATAGAGATGAATAAATCATGATGAGGGTCTCCGAGGAAGAAACTTCAGGCCTACATCATAGGTCATGCAGTGGGCTCATACATATAAATTTCAATGTTACCGAATGAGATTTTTGCTTGGGGCATGCATACTCACACCTTCATACTTCAGGCATTGCCTCTGAAGCATATGTATTAGACTAGACCAAAAATTTCAATCTCTTTCTGCGCGCTATATTTGGTGCAAGACTCCACTTCAAAGAATTCCAGTCAAATGAAATGAAGAACCAATCAATTTTTGGGTCCCTTCTACTCCTTCAAAGTTTTATGGACACACTACATAAGGGTGTCAAAATAGCATTTCAATTAGCCCTGCTTAGTCACTTTCCAGATGCCAAACTGCTGCACTGCAGGCAAATGAAATTGAAAAGAAACTGCGTTTAGTTTTGCCTTCTAAATCTGAACACCTCAGTATGTACTGAACTTTCGTAGTAAAAGATCATTGCAAGAGTGAGGAGTCATTTTTTTTTGTCTTTTGAAAACCATTTGACTAGCGTTACCTCGTCTCCAGTTGGCAAACCTCATATACACTCAGCAAATTTTCAGAATTTCGTTATTTCTAGCGTCATAGGCACGTACGCAGCACAATGAAAAGCGATCGTGGCGAACTTACGTAGATATAAGATTAATGTTCTTTCTGGTGGTTTTGCCTTGCGACAATTTTTTCAGTGCAAAGCGAATGCTTCCCCCCAAAAATGTGAAAATCTGGCCAGGTAGGATTCTTCTCATGTTTCAGGCCTGAATCACCCTGTACGATATAAGTGCATTAATTGGAGCAATTTCATTTTTTCTAGATGCGCTGGAAAAGATAACCTGCTCATTTTGACTCACTAGGGGCTTGCACGTCACTCTAAAGTACGCGCAGCAACTGTACGACGCAGTACACTAGTCTAAGCACACTAGCGCATGGCACAGTAGTCTAGTCTGCTCTCATTATACGCTTGAGCTCCCATCCCACGTCCATTTCTAGTGTAATCAGCACGTACTCTGAGTAGTGGGATTGGCACCCTGCCCATCCACCCAAGGGTGTTCAGAAAAAAAGTCCTGCGGTGTCCATTCCATAGACCTCAATCAAGGCGTGGATCCTTCAATCGCCTGCTTATCATTCAGCGCAGTTGGAAGGATTCCATTTCCCTCCTCTTATTTTCAGCGACGTGGAATTCCTCTCGGAGGAGTCACTGTCACTAACCATTGCTCATGGTCTGTGTGCGTCGTGTTTGTTTGAGTGCGCGTGTGTGGTCGTGCAGCTGAATAACGCCCCGTACGAATATCATCTTCATATAAAGGACCAGAACCCTGGTTGGTACTTTTTTTTTGGGGGGGGGGGGGGGGGGGGGGGGGGGGTATTAATTGGGTTGTGGAAGCCCCCACAAAAGTTTTCGACGGGGGGACGTTTTTATTACAATACGGGGGACCCACCCAAA
>JAAUXU010085900.1_pt1 | contig 48242 bp, 52 predicted proteins | sample 7278151 | NCBI WGS metagenome assembly JAAUXU01 (sample SAMN14350113, study PRJNA611818) | marine sediment metagenome | isolation source: surface marine sediment (1.8m) | place: French Polynesia: Moorea | collected 2018-08
CATCCTTTGCCCTATCCACATCTTTCGCCACCACCGCCCCTGGGGTCGGCGCGCGGGCGCCGGCGGGGCGGCGCCCCCCCGGCGCGCAAAGTCTTACCTACTATGCTTTTGTTGGGCTTGAGCGCAGTACTTTGATTTATGACTGTTTATGTAAAATAATCCCTCTTTGCATGTGGACTGATTGACATTCGAGGCTTGTGCTTGCCAACTTCCTTACTCTCTTATTAGTGCTGCATCGAGCATACAGAACATAATTAGTACGTGCAGGTACAGTCGTGAACTTCATTACGTGTGTCTTCACAAATAGGGTCTCTTAGAGCACCATCATGACGAAAGAGCGTGAATGTTATAGTGGAGGAGAGGAGTCGTTACCTGCCAACTCGGGGAATCTGTGATAAAGCATCCCCGTCCTGGCCAGCCACTCCAGCTGCATGCTCTGGACGTTGAAGCCACCCTTCAGCATGCTCTCCAACGACGCCGGCAAAGGGGAAGGCGGCGAAGACGCCGCCACGGTCGCAGCGGCCGTAGCCGCTTGCGAGGACACCGTCATTCCTGACTGCTGGCTGGTCGATGATGGCGGGGGAGCTGCTGGTGGCGGTGGAAAGAGCGGGTGATGTCCCTGCGGCCCGCCTGCAGCGGCCGCTGCAGCAGCCGCGGCCGCAGCCGCATACGAGTAGAATGCGGGATAAGGAGGAATGTGCGGCCGCGGGTGCTGCAGTGAGAGTGGCGGCGGCGAGCTCAGGGATGGCGATGATGGCGGGGAGGTTTTACCCGCAGCCGGCTTCAGGATGGAGTCGATGCAGAACGAACGACGCTGTTGTTGTTGTTGTTCGGTGATGGGACTCACGGCTGAAGTCGTGGTCGCCTGCACAGGGGACGAGGGGCTCCCGGACGCTGACGGAGGAGTTGCCGCCGCTGGTTCTTCCGTCGGCGCGGGTGGTTGCACCGGCGGCGGAGAAGACGCCGGCGAGGAGGAGGCCTCGGAGGTCATGTTCAAGCTGGAAGCTGAAGAGGGACTGATTTCTCTAAAAGTGTCGAACGACTCTAAGTAGAAAGGCGGGAGCGGGAGCGGCGGCGACGCTCATTAAGGCTCCATAACACGTCATTACCGATTCCCTCTCTCCCTCCCTTCCTCCCTGGCCGAGTTGAACGGCATTTGGCGGCGCGGTTCGCCGTTGGGGGGCTTTTAGTCGCTCCGGCTGTCGGAGGTGGTGGTGGAGGGAGAGCACGAGGTGGTGGGTGTGGCCTCCCGCCGGCCGACGGCCAATGAGCGGCCGCGCGCCGGAGGCTCCGGGAGCAGCGGCGAAGAAGCAGAGAAGATTGAGCGAGGAGGAGAAAGAGATGATGGGGCTCATTAGCTAAAGTGCCCCAGGGTGGTTGTCTTGGGCAGTGAAAGAGGATCAGGCTGTTTGTGAGAGAAACTGGGGAGCGACTGAGAGGAGAAAGCGCGATCTTTAACGAGATAAGTCGAATTCTCTGGGAGGCAATCAAAGATGGAGGTTGTTGGGAGGCACCCGGAGAGAGAGAGAGAACAAAGGACTGAAAGAAAGAAGGAAAGAAAGAAAGAAAGAAAGAAGGAAAGAGAGAGAGAGAAACGGATGAGAGGAAAGCTGCTTTCTTTCTCAGTCTCGCCATCCATCTGCACGCGCTGTATCCGAAACTTGTGTGCTCTGTTTGATTAAGACTCACTCTATTTCTCTCTACGGGGCGGCCGACTTCAATCAGATCAATTAGTGCGTGGTATTTCTGCCAAACAACCGCGAATTAAACGGCAAATAACAAGACCTTGCAAAGACACTTGTCGGTGTCGAGCGAACAAAGTGTCAAGTGCGTGGCTTCGCTTCCGCTCTTCCGCGGTTTCATTGATGCCCATGGACTCTGAGTCATGGGCGCAATTCGGGCCACGCCAGACAAATAATGCACAGTAGTGAGGGAGGGAGGTAGAGGCGTTTGTCAGTGAATTGTCATTGTCACTTATCAGGTTATCCTTCATATCTGTATTAATGCTCCCAGATTTCCTTTGATTTACGGCCGGGAAAGACCGGGAGATCTACTACTCAAGACGTCAGATGTCAGCCTGTTTTTTTCACCCTCGGCAGAGCTGACACCATCCAAGAGATCTATGCTCAAGTATCCACTCATGACCAGTGATGCCTGAGCTGCACGCATAGTATATGGCAAATAAAGAATTATGATCTCGCAGCCCTCACACAGTCCACAAAAACGGTCATTAAACTTCATTGTCGCCAGGCAGACCGGCGACTGTGAAGATAACAGGACGGATATTATGTCTTAATTCCCTTTCCCCCCCCCCCTCCCCACCTGATTCACATCTGTCATGCGTCGCTACTAACTGTGATCATTACGCACAAACTCGTCGTGTACAGGGTGAGTAGAAAAGACACCTTCCCGGAGCTGGCGGGGAGGGTGGTGCGCATTTCTGCTACTATTGAGCTTGTTGTTGATTGACTGAGGAGATTCAAAATATTTACTTGGAATCAGTCATACAGTGATCGAACAAGTTGGCAAAGTTGCAGCGGAAAAACCTGCAGAAGATATGGCGACATCTTCTGAAGTACAGTAGAGTTCCCGCTAGACGGCGCTAATAGGAGTGAGAGAGAAAAGAAAACCTCACGTTAACTCTTTATGGATGACATTGCAGTCCTTTTCGCCGGAATTGTCGGCTGATTATTCTTCTTCTCGGAGTTAGATCAGTTCACGTTAGTTTCAAACAGAGAATGTGACTTTACACTCGTACTCTTTTGTTACTTGCCACATCTTTGACTTTCTGCTCACCCTGTACTCTACATCGAATAGGAAGTTCATAGTTGGGTAGAGACAACAAGTTAATTAATTTGGAATAGCTTCTCATTTCGATAAGAATCTTGGTAATTAGAGCACAAAAAAACCGTCGCAAACGCTTCAGTTAGAGATCTGGAATGGCTGCTCTTTGTACATAGTTACGTAGGATTAGTCTGCAAGGCATATGGTAAATGAAGCAGCCGGGATGATGGGAGGACACGAACACAGTGGTATTTTTCATCGCAAAATTTTACATTGCCTGCCAAAAAAAGCCGTGCTATTATTGTTCTGTGTTGTACGGAGCTTGTGAGACGTGACGAGGTCGATAATTTCTCCTGTGCACGCGCATCAAATTGAGCTCACACCAATGTTGTTGCATCGCGAGTACGAGGGGAGTCGACGTGCGACGTTGTAGTCGTAACTGAGTGAAGAATAAGTCGTGCACGTGCAAGTGTGATGAAGTGGTTGAAAGGATTGACCGAGTTTCCCAGTCTCAGATCTAAAATCTAAATCTTATTGCCAGCTTTAGGGTCGAAATGAGTGACTTCTAGCGATGTCCCACAACATGCGTACAATTTGCCAACGGGATGCGTCAGTTTGAGGGGAAATTTTGAAAAGAGACACTTTTTGACATTTGGCCACATGATCACAAAAGTCAATTCCTACTGGTACCTAAGCCAGTGAACAATTTCAATTCACCTAAAAAGCGAGGACAAATGTGAGATCCCCAGTGCTCATCGGTCAGTTAAAAGCCGCTTGAAGTGACAATCAGGAATATACTCTGAATTGTTGCTTTGCTCATACAAACTTTAAAGCCGAAAAAGTCTTGATTTTAAAAGCTGCGACACGTCGAGTGTCCCTTTAAGTGACGCACCCTGTACCTCGCACAAACTTCTCTTGGGGCGATGACACACCAAGCAAGGTCAGAGCGGCCTTCGATAGGGAATCGAGAGAACCCTAGTATGACTTTCGTTCTTTTTCTTGCAGTGGAAAACAAGTGTGAAGTACGAAGAAAAACAATTCTAGGAATGTGAGTACGGTGCAACGTACTACGAGTGGTAGCGTCAGGTTCGCCGGGGATTCCAGTCCAATCGATCATATGGGAGACTTTAAGTACTTTAGTTGTATGCAGTTACTATCTTAGCTTTCAGTGCTGAGTCTCTTTGTCATCACATCCACCCTTGTGTTTTGCACAGTCGCTGACATGCAGAAAAGTGGACTTGTCGTGGTGCAAAATAAGAATACACCCTGCAGTCACTCAGCATGTACGGAGTTGGCGCTATAAATCTTGTTAGACTGATGTTCTGTTAAAGAAGTTGCGATACTGATGACATAGACGTACCACTGAGTTTTGGGCATCTCACATCAAAGGCATCAATTGCCCCCCGCAAACAACATTGGCGATGAAGATCTTTTTTTCTTCGAGTACTCCCTGTAGGTCCGGCAAGCATGACCTTCCTGGCCACTAATCCTGCCAGTCAGCTGAATCACTGAAAGGGCCTCGTTGAAACTTGAACAGATATTTGGTGAACATTTGCAGGCCTCGTGATGTCTACATAAGGTAGCCGTCTAGTCGTGCCACCAAGGGACAAAAAACAAAGCTTGCACTTCAGAGAGTTATTGTCTGAAAGTGTCATCGCATAGCAGAGCAAGCTCGGGACTGAGCAAATCTGTTCTTAGACATAAATGACGGCTCTTTCAACAAGCGACGCCATTTTACAAGAGGTCACTGTCGGTGCCAGCTGCTTTCGCCCATATAAATGGACTGACGTTGAGACTCTGTCACAAGTGGAGTAATAATTACCCCACCGGGGTTGTCAGCCCTTCTCATCGTCCTTGTGTGAGGACTCAGTTTAAAGGTAGTGGCAACTAAGTCTTAGTCAGCTTGCTCTACATTCTGCAGGTACGCCAGGTAGAGACAGTTTTGGAAGGTGGAAACACGTGAACTCACGCTGTCCTACATTTATTACGCATCTTTTACAGAAAGGTCCTCGACTCAGTTAACGAATAGTAGGTCACTAGAGCAGAGACGCAATAGCTCCCGGTTTCACACTTGCTCTCCCCCTCCACACTTGTCAGTGTCCTACAGGGTGGTGCAGCATACAAATGTGCTGTTCGAGATTCTCACTCTCTCCAGGTTATGAGCGAGTGGGGACTTTTCCTCCTGTATCGTACGTAAGCTACAGTTTACGAATATCCCCTGTCGTACCCCCAACTGGGTAAGATACACGAAGAAACTATCACGTAATGTTTTACTCGACTGATCCACATGTGCGGTGTGCGCAAAGACCTCCTTGCCGGTGCTGCGGAGGATGACGCCACTGAGATCTTCAGTGGATGACGCCACTGAGATCTTCAGTGGATGACGCCACTGAGATCTTCAGTGGATGACGCCGCTGAGCCAAGTCGAGACCCATGTTCCAAGTAAAGGTGCACACGGCGCACACTGCCTTGTACACATGATCGAGTGAGAAACTGGAAATGTGTTTGACACCCCGTCCTATCCCAATTCTGATTCAATTTCTGTTTCTTGTCGTAGTGCGTTCCCTATGCATGAAGGACCTGCACGGCATGAAGCTGTTCAGCCACACACGATATCGGTAGTTCAAAGAAACCAGGAGTCTTTATTTGCCTTTGAGCCTGCCATTCCTCTCCTGTTTGTTTCTGTTCTTGTGGGGGCCTTGTCTTCGCCACCTTCTTGGCACAAGTGCACGCGTCATACACGGAGGACTTGGAGTACTTCATGGCCTTGACAACGACGTTACTGCTAAGACCGTACCGACTGTCACTAATTATTTCACTTGCTCCATCGCCTTTGCTACTTTTAGGCACCTCATTTTTGCAATCCTCCGATAGTCGAGTCTCGTTGTCCCTTACGTAAATTTTATCTCTCCTTGCTCCCAACACTAATCTGGACCTGTAATAATCTGTACTGGCTTTCACTCAAAAGTTTGAATTTGTCTGACTGATGATTTATGAATGACAATGGCATCACATGTAAACTGAATGTATGCATTAGGCTAGGTGGAAAAGGGGCTAACTTTGGAAATTCACTGACGGTGTCTGGGGTTTGTTACATGGGGTCAAAAGATGAAGATGTAGTCAAATACTTTGGAAAAAGAGTTGCATTTACGTATGCCCAACTTGATTTGAAATTTATGCAGTAAGCTACGGTAGTAAATTTATTGTGAAAGTAGATTTCAGCTCTGGTAGCTGTCAGAAGCTGCCAAAGTGGGTGAAAAGCACTGGCCAAAATGCTGACCTGCTCTAGTTTGTTCAGCAAGTCCTGAAGAAAAAATTATAACTTATTTTACAGTTTTATGCAACTTTAAATGCATTTGGGCATAGCTAAAACGCCTTTTCTTCACTTTCATTTGACTACAAAGTCTTCAAATGGTGTGCGGTGACAAATTTTGGACACCCACAGGGAATTCCAATTTTCGACCTAGCCTAGTATGCATAGTGCAGTTTATAGTACAAGGACCCCAGAAAAAGGCATTACGTAAGTACCACATGTACGGACAACCTTCGACCTAGAAAAGATTTGACTTTGATATGTCATGCAGTGAGTACTTCATTCGCTTGTACCGAAAGTACCTTCGATGTAGTGAAACGAAGCTCTCTGAATGCCAGCACATATGCACTTTTCTGGTGACTTCCCTTTAAAAAATTATGTCTGTGACTTGCTTCTTCTCTTTCACTCGACCTCGGACATGATGCATCAGTTCTCGATTTGGCCCCGAGACTGCGGGCACGACACCGCGACTTTTTTTTGGGGGGGGGGGGAGGGAGGGTTGCTTGACTGGGCAAGTACTGCCTAACCCTTTTTGCTGGGTGTTGAGAGCAGATGTTGGAGCTTGCTCGCCGTCTGCCTCTTCTTCACTATCACCTGGAGAACCTGCAGTCGGATCTGTGTCAGCGCATAGTTCATTCAACCATGGCAGCTTGTGGTGTCCAAAGGTTTCTCTTCCATCTAGACTCATTTCCGATCGAAGTTTTCATCGAGCAATTTTCTCGAGCACTGTGTTTTATATAGGCATCCTGGAGTGGTCTCTGACTTAGGCGTAGAATCGTTTCCTCCTGGTTCACCCTTGTTGCGCAGTCTGTGTTTGGTCACACTTCGACGTGTAGTGGACTAGGGGGATCCTGCAGCGGGACCGTTTTCTCCCTGTCTGTTAAACAATCGGTGCTTACGTCAATGGCGTAGGCGAGGCAAATTTACTCGAATTGTTGCAGGCGAAGTGTCTCAAGTAACACCCTTACTGTGTACGTACGTGTGTACGAACTGCCTATGAGTAACGTTCAAACGTACAAGGGATTGTTGAACCTTATGTGAACTTTGAAATGAAAAAAAAAGGAAGCTATTAGTCCCATTCATGAAATTTCGCCACAGTGCGCTAAAATTGTGGAGAAGGAAATGAATTGTCCGTACTCTACGTACAGAGTGACATATAGTTGTTTGTGCGAAGCATACACTGTTACACGAACACTCACATGTGCGTACCACTACGCTGAGCGAATTAGTGTGTGTTTTTTAAGGGTTTCTGCGCACATGCCCGGTCGGAAAACCTCGCAGCCTCAAAGATGCGTAAACCCTGTCCCGGTTTGTACGAGTACTCGCTGTTTACTGCGTACTTTTATATAACACAGTTCTATTTTTTTGTTTGTTTTCTGATCGCTCCCGAGGTCTCGATTTCGTCAGAAACCGGCCCGAATGCGGACGCTGGCGCCGGGCGAAATCTGTACCAAGAGGATATAAGAATGGTCAGACACGTGCGAGAGCCAGACAGTAGGAGAATCATTGCTACCGATCACACCGGAGAAAGAGAAGATCGAGAAAACTTCCAAGAATATTTCAGAGGTATGCAGTGACCATTGCACTCTCGGTGCATGTGGACGGTCTTGAATCCTGCTAGAATGACTTAAATAGTGTGAACGTGTCCCGCACTTCAATTTCATTCTGGGACTCATCGAACCCAGGGATTCAGTCCAACGCAAAACTTGACATCAAATCTTCAATTCTTAAAAACCAATGACGGGATGAATGCCTAAAATCATGATCTGAATCACTATCGGGTATTGAACAATGTGATCTTGAATCCCCCCGAATCCTTAGTCAAATGGGATTGAAAGCTGATTTGAATCCAAGTTTCCCACTGTACCGGACTGAATTTGGCTTTTAACTGCCAGATGTCCATAACATCAATCGTGGAGACACCTCAGCAGCAGTGAGGCAGTGCAAGTCTCAACAAAGAACCTTTCGAAGAAAGGAAAATCCTGAGCCATTCCGAGTTTTGGAGGCAAAATTCAGGACTCGTCGTCCCAATCTTGAAGGACTGAATCCCATGAGTTGAATCCTGCACTGAGATCATGAATCTGAATCAAGTGCATCCTTTGCTTACCTGAATCCTGGATGAATCAGATTTGAATCCTGATTCAATTCATTCTTATCTACTTTAAATACGCTATGTTTGCCGTGCATAAACCAGAACGCAAATCAAGAGTTCAGTGATAAGACTGAAGTTGTGGCTGTCTCTACATGACCGATCAGCTTAAGCTTCCACCCAAAGGGGTCTTGGTCAGTACAAGCTATGGGTGCTGATGCACGGAAGAAGTAATGTGTATATTTAGTTAACAGTAGTACTGCTGGTGCACTTCTAAACTTGTTCCCAATGAAAATCCAACGAGGCCAATACAGTCAAACCTCAGACCTGACTCATGTATTTTGGGAGGGTCTGGCAAAAGACAAATTTATTTTATTGCTTACTTTTAGAAATATTGGTTTGAACCCGAACTTGTTAACGTCCTCCGGGAGCGAATTAAGATCGAGTTCTGAGGTTTCATGGTATTGCTATTCAGTCGTCAGTTGATTTTCGTCAAGTTCGATTTTGGAACGATATTTGATTTTGCAAGTATTTTTCTGGGGAGGGAGGGACTTTTCTCTGCAATAAGAATCATTCAATTTTGGAAACCTTGCCAGGAATTGTGTCAACTTTCTTGCACTTCATTGCACATAGTACGTAGAAGTGCTTTTTGTTGGAGACACACTTTTACTTTGCTTCAACTTGAAGTGAATGCTCAGTGCAGCTATTCAAAAAGACCAAAGTGATGATCTGGTAGTCTATATCCTTTGCTCTGTTAGTTTAATTTGTTTCGGATCGTTTCAGAAAGTATACAGTGTGAGGAAAGCTAAATGCAACCCCGACAGCCAATCGTAGACGCAGTAAACGTTGTAGTTAACCTTCTCCGCTTATCTTTTGAAAGCTACCATTGGAGACAATCACTTGTGTCAATTTTATTCCTGCAAGGAACAACTTGACGAAATTGAATGGCGACTGTAAGTAAAAAAAGGAGGGGGTAGAAAGAAGCGGCGCCATATGTTCCCCAGTCCAGTAATCAGAATTGAGCTCCTTGCATCCTCCTCATGCACTACATACAAAGTGTACGCGTACTCGTACAGCTTACTATACGGACGGTGCACAATCCCAAAGCGCAAGTGCCGAGGACTAGTTTTACTAAATGAATGAACTCTAGCAACCTTTGGCATGATACTCGTTTGAACACGGATCCATATGTTAGAAGAGATTCTTGTTTAGTCCGCCTGATGGAGCGACCTTTCTCACATCAGTTGCGACTGATTTCTCCTGGTGGAGACATCTCTCGTCTAAGGCTCGTCTTATCTTCTTCTAGGGAGAGAACTAAAGATGGCTCTGTGGCAACCTTCGAGGATTGTGGCCAGCGGAAGGCAGTTGACTGACAAGGAGACAAAACAGGGCGACTTGGTCAACATAGCGGTAAGCACGACAAACTAATGCACGCGCCCAACTTGGAATAAATGAGGAGTGAGTTAGCTTCACTCAAATTTACCTTGAGATGCTAGAAGCATCTGAAAGCTGGAGCAGCAAAGCTTGGTCTACGCACCTTCTCGTATTCATTGGATCTCCTTTGATTGTAGGGAATGCAAAGTTTGCACGTTTGGTAACGAATTCAAGTTTGACCCCACAACTATTGAATTTAACTGGAGATCAGTATTCGCCAAATGTTCCACGACAATAGCATGCAACTTCGTACTTTACCACAGAAAATTGCTGATGATGGAAAAATACATACGTAGAAAACAGGATAGAGTATGGGCAGACAGTTCAGCTGCAGACTTTGACGAGTCCTGAGAAAGTTGTTGGCAAAATTTTCGCCTCACTCAGGGGAAACGTACTTTATGAATAATGTTGTTCTATGTAAGTGAAGTACGTAGGGTACACAGCTCAAAAACATGTGGGGGACCTGATTTGGGGCGATTTTGGAAACTGCACCTCCGACATGGATATCTAAAGGGTGTAACGGCAAAAATGTCAATGAGTCTCACCTTGGTGACAGAGTCTTCTAAACTCGGCCCGAGAGTCAAATTGTTCGAGTCATTGTCTTCCTTGAAGGCTTTGACTCTCGGGCCGAGTTTAAGAGACTCCTTCATCAAGGTGTGGCCAGAGATTGAGAGACTGACATTTTTGCTGTTACACCCTTTATGTGGAGCTTGATGTACGATGGAACCCCAGTCATATACTCTTTTGACTGCGCCAGGTACACTCACACTTTTGCAAGGTCATAGTCATTATCAGGCACCTCCTAATAAGGACTATGGCCTTGCAAAAGAAGACCAGACCTCTGGGTGTTGGTCCGAGGAGCCTCAATGTGAAATCATATTTACCCCAAAATGACCTTCCGAACAAAAGACTAGAATATAATTTTTTTAATCTTTTATCAAAATTGGATCCCGATGAAGTAAACTTAATTAAACAATCTTTTCTGTATCTCACGAGTTTCTTAAACACTTTGTATATGTTGAAAGCCTGACAACACATATGTTTTCACATGAAGTTCCACATCTAAGGTAATGCTGCAGATGCATTTCCCAAAATTGTCGAAAAACAGACCACACTGTCACATAGCGTAGCATGTTACACACAAATCCTTTCAATTTCTGCGCAAGGACTTTGATGAAGCAATAGAGAAGAAGGCTTTTTACGACGAGATTTCTATTAACTTGAGGTTACGACTTATCAGGGTCCTTATGAGGTATCCGGATTTGCAATTAAACGTTTCCAGACGTAAAGGTGAAAGCTCACTGGCGCATCCTGTTGCACTTCTGCTATAAAACATGAGTGAAAAAAAGAATCATAACCAGAGTTGGGAAAAATGTTTCTTTTTGCCATACGCAGCTACAGTAACTGCGCTAAATAAAGTCTTTGTGTCAGCTGAGCTGACCCAGCGCACCGCAGCAGCGTCAACGACGGTCAGAGCAATAGAGGTTGCAGACCCAGTCTGCAGTAGGGAGAAGTACAGTCGACCTCCGATTTAGTCCTTTGGGAGTCGGGGAGAAGTTGACCAAATGAGAGGTTGACCAAAAGGGTAGTGAACATTCCGCTGCCCAGGAAAACTAAATCAGAGGTCGACAGAACTTATACCAACACCGATCATAGCGCAATATGATAACGAGGGACGCTAAAGATTTTCTGCTAACGTGAGAATGTTGTGTTCCTCAGGTTCGTTCACTGGCTACCAACGCTCTTCGCTTTGCCACGGGTGCTTTCTTCAGAACGGGAGCTTCAAGCCATGAGAGTGAAGCGTCCAAGACCGGGGCCATCGATGCCTGTGACGAATATGATGACTTGAGTGGAGACTACTTCTATAGTGCACTCGACCTGAACAAGCGCGAGAGCCCCTTGGACATATCCTCCACCACTGGGCGTCGGGCGGCGAATCGCGGCTCGCTGGAGACCATCGAAGGCACGCCAATCGAAGAACAAGAAGAAATCAAGGAGGAGGACTTGCCGGTCATCTCACTAACAGAGGTCGCTGAGCACCGCTCTCTAGACAGCGCCTGGATGGTCATCTATGACAAGGTGTATGACATCACAGAAATGCTCTCAGAGGTAAGAAAAGTAACCGCTGTGCAGAAGTATATCCCTTTCTTCATCACTGAGTCATTACTTTACTATTGTAACGCAATCTGCAAGAGCAACCTCATAAAGACAATCTGAGCTTGTGCGTGTTATAAGGTTTAATTTCCAGCGTAGAACGCTACTGAACGTTACATAGGAAGACGGATGAAGCTTTTTCTATTCTTCGTGTCACTGGAAAAAGTGCTTGAGGGGCATCCTTGACACCCTGCACTGCCGTACTTGGTTCTGAATAGAACAAAAAAGCCTTCACGTGTTTTTGTTTTGCAAGAAAACCTGGCAAAACTAGTTTGTCTAAGTTTTCGCAATCGCAAAATGCTTTACTTCCTATGTATTCCTTTGCAGCATCCTGGCGGCTCCGAGGTCATGGAGGAGTATCTCGGATACGACGCTTCTATGGCCTTCCGCGGCGTCGGCCACTCTGCTGATGCCATGGAGATGTTGACCGAGTACCTGATAGGAATCTTGCCTATGGGTGAAAGGATGTACCACAATTCCAGCGACTTCTCCTGGTGACCAAGAGGAACAATCGAGTTTAGGAATCAACAAATTTACAGTAACGTACCTTTTCTGCATCTTCGTCAGTGACTCTGTACCTATAGCTGAAACGTCCATACCTGTATCGCTTGACTTTTAATATCGTATAGTGAACAAAAACAATCTTATGTACATCATCGTATATATTTATAAGTCAATCTCAATGTCTCGTGCACGTATGCATAAACAGACACCTAATCATTATGGTAATGGTGCTACTTTTTTAGCCCCATATTCAGGTGTCAGAATAGTATATCCTTAGTCTCTTGTTCCAAGTGGTACATCATTAGAATCTAGACACAAATCATTGGAGACACGCATGTTCTACTTCAGTAAAGAAATATACTCATTACTTCCCAAATTGATAACATTAGTGGTACCAGTACTGTGTCAGGTGCCCCGGGAAAGAGTTGGCAACAGAGCCACGTAATTTTCCGGGACACCTCGTATGTTCTGTGCGAGTAGTAGAAGACGCAACAACGGCAGTTACTGCAAAACATGAAATTGTCACTTGTTTCAGTTTCGCGATTTTTTTTTTTAAAAAGACCCGGAGAATTTAAGCAACCCCAAAACAGTGCCCCGGCGGATCAGTGAGCCGTCGTATTAGCCACTATGTGTACACGTGCACTGCGGTGTGACGAGTCCGAGTCGAAGCAGTCAAACGCAAATTTAAGGAACGTGAGCTTAGCTACAAACACAAAACCACGAAATTAAAGTGTTACACACTACCCAAACAATCTCAATTGTGCGAGCATCTTCGTCGTTGTGCAGGTCCTTCGAGATGCCTTTGGGGCATGTCAAAATTGTCTCTGTTCGCGAGAACTCACGAGACAACCTTTCCGTGTGCCCTTTAACTCACTCAGAGCATACTATCATAGGTTACAGAGTACTGTGCCCACTAGTATGTTGTCACAGGGGAAGACACACGCCCATACACACGAGGTGCAGTCATCATAAAATGATAAAATTGCTGCAGCAATTAGCCTGTTCCCTTTCGAGGTTTTCATTGAATGTGATTTCTTGACCGCCTTCCTTATCAAAGTATCCATTGAAGCTGCCCATCCGCACGTTGACGTAGCCCACGTCGATTAGGTTTCTCCAGGTTCCTTCCTACTGCCTTCAGCAACCCGGAGAGGGTTCAGATAAGCCTTCGGGAGCAAGCACATCCACATGATACCAAAGCTTTGAAGTAGGGGGACAGAGTTGGCATAGACCGTACCAGAAAAGTAAAAGAAGACAGTGACCATTTGCTTCTTCCTTTATGCAAACACACACCTCTCCTTCGTTGGAGTCCCTTTTGGCTGACACAGAATGAATTGGTCTTTAGCGTAGGATGGATGCAGGCTTCCCATCGGAGGTGAACTTCTGATGGCATCAAACGCAACCCTCTGTTAGTTCTGACGTCAGCTGCTTTGGATCCATCTTGTGGAGTTGTTGGAGGTCCAATGTTCTCTGGGAGGAGTCTCCACGTAGTGCCATAAGAGATGCCACAAAAAGGTTGAGGATGGCCTCAATCAAGTTGGGAGTCGGTTGGTGTAGACACGGCACCTCTTCAATGTTTTCTCAGGTGCACCGTTCAGACTTGGCCTTCGCACCCGTGGACATCAAGGATGAGGCTCTTCATATCATTGGCAATTTCCCAGTGAAGGAGAGGTGAACAAAGAAGTTGTGTCGTGATATTTTCATTTCTTGTTCTAGCAGAATGGGTCCGGCTAGTCACATTTCTGCTACCAGGCGTTGACAGACAAGGGCGGAGGAAACAGCAAAAAAAATACAAAGTTCAAAATGAGTTGACCAGCATTGAAATATCTGCCTTTCCTATTTTTATGCTGCACTATCTTATCATTACTTGCTTCCAATGATGGGCACGGGACAGTTTTTTGTTGGGGGGGGGGGGGGCGGGCCGGTACGAGATGAGATATACCCAAAGGATAGTCTCGCGACAAATTTCTTGGGCTCAAGATCAAGGTCACAAATTAAAAGTGAGATCAAGGGGTGCAGCACGATTTCAGCTACAGGGAAGTACTGCACCGAGACCAGTGCAATGTAACACTTTGGGATGTGAGCAAGATATCTCGTCTCAGAAGTTTGCTCTTGTTTCATCTTTAGCTATTTTCTTTTGTATTGTGCACATCCCTGGAAGAATGTTCAATTTGGTTCATGATCAAGAAACCAAATTGTAGCTCGTTGAGACAATATTGGGATCAACAGTGACCGAGATCAAAAAGTTCGAGATGGAACAGGATCAATCCTGCCCTGTACCATCTGTACCGTCCCTCGCTCACCCTTACCATGATACAAATGATTTATCATGACATAATGACTACACCTTGCACTGTACATGTAGCATATATACAGTAAGCGACGAAAGTCAGTAGATCCCAGTGAATTTGGCACATTTTTGTACATGGGTCAGAGAGGAAAGAATGTTTTAAATTGAAACTAAGTGTGAAAGGGTTTTGTGTTTGATTGCATTTACGCGGTAGATATGTTTTGTAAAGTCCGGTGCTAGTTTAAAGGTCAGTTCCTCGCTTATCATATTACTTACAGAACCGATTTGGAACCATTCGATGCCTGACTTTCTAAAATCTAAAAAATGTGTGGCACATGTGTGTGCACGTTTTTGCAAGTGCGCACAAAAATGTAGTCACTGTACTATGCGCACTGTACAAAAGTACTCCTGAAAGCATTTTTGTGCCCCGTAGAAAAGAAACATAATATTCACAGAACGACGCTGAGTGAGAACAAAGGATAAAATATTACATTATGCTCTCTAAACATACTACATGGGCAAAACTAAGAGCTGTGAAATGTGTGCCCTATTTCATTTGCTCAGACGTTCTTAATTTCACACTCAATTTCAAGCGGCAACGTGAATTTACCTCTGATCCGTGCACAAAAAGTGCAAATTTGCTGGGGTATGTTGACTTTTGTCGCCGAGTATATGTGCCGTGTAGTAAATCTATAACTAGTTTTGTGTGGTACATTAGGTATAAAGCAAAACTGGAGAACTAAAGCTAGAGAACATCTGGAATGAGGCTGCTCGGGGAATCACAGAGATATCAGTCAATCTGCATGCATAAGATACCTTAACCTGAGCAAAACCTTGCTAAATTGTACTCCAGGGACAGACGTGATCATTATTTGTTATGCGTTGGTTGACATAGCCTTGGCTCTTTTCCCTTTGTTGCACTTTACTCCAGCTCCTCTTGGGGATTTTCTTGAGGTCTCCTTGTCTTCATCATTTCCAGTGATAGTGCCGCGACTAGCACGACTGCGCTTGCGAGAAACAGTCATGGGGGATGGTGGCCCACTCCGTGTTTGTGGCCGCAAGTCGCTGTTATTGGGGGCTTCCTCTATTGTCTTGAGATCTTCTATTCTGTTTGTGGTGTCTTCTTTTCCTCCTTCCCCCTCAAGACCGTCAATTTGGACAGCTACTGGAGCACTGCAGCGGATACAGACAGAAGGAAATGACTCGGCAGACTTGGACCGCCAGAACTGCATCTCAGCCTTGCACTTGTTCAACTCCTTTAAAAGAAAGCATATTAACGTAGCCGTAAAATTATACGAAAGTGACGCAAAATATCCTTACTGCAAGAAGGGACCGAAATTTTCTGGAAGTGTCTTCAAACTTCTTGTCGTACTCCTTCACCCTTTGGTTGTACTCGACTAATTGTTTGTCTTGAGCCTCCACTTTTGCTTTGTATGATTTGAGGTCTCTTTTCACTTCAACCATCTCATCATCATACCTTGAGGGAGATATGATATTATGGCATTTAATTTTTACCTGCTATATCTGTACAAGCAGCTGCTTTCTCACCTTTTCATATCTTGCCCAATTATTCTAATCCTTCTTCTGAGCACCATGTTCGATCCACCAGCTTCAGCAATCTGTCGTGTCTCATCCTGCTGAGTGGCTGACCAAGGCTCTGAGCAAGAGGATCCTGCTACGGAAGCACGTGAGGAACAGGAGCTCCCCGCTCCACTCTGTTTCCTACGCTTGGATGGACCTACAAAAGAGATTGCAATGAGAAGTTCCCCCCTTTAGGTACACTTAGGGGGTACGAAACACTTACTGATAAATGGCGTTGTGAAGTCCAAGAAGTCTGTCCGAAAGGTTATGTCTGGGAGTGTCCTTTCGATGTTCTCCTTGAAGTACTCCATGGCCATGGTAGTAAGGTCGCAAAGCTCGTCAGTGACACCATAAGCACGACCCAAGCTTGGTGTTTGCCTGATGTAGCACATGATCCGGTACACCTCATCCAAAATCTGAGGAGATTAATACAGTTCTTACACCATCACACATGTGATCAACTCGAACGATGCGTGGTGAACCCACTGTATATTTGCAAGCACCAGATCAATATTGTGTATCTGGGAGAAGCTTCACCCTATCTTGTAGATGCCCCTAAGGGTCACTCATCTTTGTCATTAGCACGACCCCCACTCACGTCTTCAACGTATGTGAGTCACCTTGGTCATCTTAGTGACCCCCAATAAACTTAGCAACAGGCGCCACTGTCTTGTTGGCCTTCAAATAGCCCATAATCTGTTTCTTGTCTGACAGGGCCTCAGTCATGGCCATTTGATAGGCAGTAAAGATTTGATGGGGAGGACTAACTAATTTGACCGTAGAGATCTCGGGAATAAACGCGAGACAAGTAAAAATATTGAATTTCCCCCCAGCTGGCAAGTGTCTGGACCATCCTCTTAAAACGCCTCTTGGGCTGCTCAGAAGTAGAGTTGTGCGTAGCCCCCGAAATTACAAGTGTAGCGTAATGCCACGGACATTTTCATACGACAAACAGCAAAGCTCCATAACTTGTTCCTGATAAAGTTAAACATATTTACTACATCATTAAAAAGCAAAAGAAAGGCTTTAGAGTGAATTTTTCTCAATAAATCCACCTCCGTCTCTGACTAATGCCTTCAACCTCCTCCTGAGAGCAGCTCCGTGCTTCCACATCAAGGCCAGCCCCAGCCTGGTGTACAGAGGACTTCATGGTCTCAACACTGCTGTGGCAGATGAGACAGGCCTCACTCTCCACGTGACAACACGCTGTGCTGTAGTCCAATGAATTCAGGTCTGGGGTGGACGGCGGCCAGGACTTCCTGTCCCAGGAGGAGAGATTCAAAGTCAGCCCATTCTTTGCTGAAGAAGCTGTGGCGGCAGCCGTCCCATTTTCCTTGGGAATGCACTCATCTATTCCCATACACGTGTCAATGCTAGGCTTGACCTTGGTGACTAAGACATCAACGTACTCCACTACAGTCAACTGGAAGCCCATTAGGAAGCAGACTGGGGGCATCATGTCGCCGTTTGAGCTAATGACACCAAGCATTATGGCTGAGGTAGGATGCTACGTCTTGGAGATAAGACGTAGATGTATGGGATCCTTCGTCGAGGACATTGTTGTTGAATTTGACGAAACAGTAATTACTGCAGTTGAACATTGGATCGGCTGCAGAAAAAAAATGACACTTCCTCCATAGCTCTTGAGACTCTTCACAAGGACCTTCACTCTTGCAAGACGGGTTTCATGCATCTTTTCAGTCAAAAAGGGTCTTTCTTGACACACAAGGGACCCCCCTCCAGCTCACGTCACTGCAAGTGATAGTCATCTTGGTCACATCAAAATTATTGGCCACAGTTGTCATGGACATGGCGCCTCTTTGACCTCAACAAAGAAAGTGTCTGGATATCCACTTCGGGAGCAGTCAGCAAGGCCTCTAGCAACGTCATGGGACTTTTTCACATTCTACATGAATCATCTGTTCATATTGCGAAGCTAAAAGACATCCCCGGGGGTTATAGCATGCTGAGAGTAGAGCAGTAATTTTGTGTCTTCCTGCCCCTGTTTCGACAAATCATCCAGCAAAAGACGCATTTAACAAAACAGATATGTTCATATATCAAATAGTCTTGCTTTAAGACATTCGCACGATCTCCCAATATAACCTAGAGTAGGCTAGGTTGAAAATTGGAATTGGGATTCCCCATGGGTGTCCAAAATTTGTAACCACATCCCATTTGAAGACTATGTAGTCAAATGAAAGTGAAAAAAGGAGTTCTAGCTATGGCCAAATGCATTTAAAGTTGCATAAAACTGTAAAATAAGTTATAATTTTTTTTCTTCAGGACTTGCTGTAAAATATTAATCTGATAAACTGGAGCAGGTCAGCATGTTGGTCAGTGATTTTCACCCAGTTTGGCAGCTTCTGACAGCCACCAGAGCTGAAATCTACTTTCACAGCAAATGTACTACAGTAGCTAACTACATAAATTTCAAATCAAGTTGGGCATAGGGAAACACAATTTTTTTTCAAAACTATTTGACTACATCTTCATCTTTTGACCCCATGTAACAAACCCCAGACACCATCAGGGAATTTTCAAAGTTGACCCCTTTTCGACCTAGCCTAACCTAGAGTGATATAAACTAGAGCTCATGAAATTACATCAGGCGAGGTATGTTAACTTAACCTGATGGACTCAATAAAATCCTTACCCCTCCAGCAAAGAAGCAGACGTGCTTCCTCTCGATGTGTTTCCCGAAGGTCATTTGGAGAAGGGAGAGCCTCATGTGCACTGTTTCAACAATATCACTCTCTCGTGCCAGAGGATGGTTTCTTCTAGCAGATTCTCGGCGAGGCATCTGGCTCTTGATCATTTGCAAGCGCTCTAACGTCAGAGACTGGAGCTTCGAAAAGGTGGAGTTCAAAATGGAAGCACATATTTCATTGAAGCGTCGAGAAACCTAAAACAAAAAAGATGCTCAGTTGAAGTAAATGAAACTAAATGGCGAGAGTTTGGGGCATTATGAGAGGGCATTTCATTAATGAAACTTCCTTCTGTAGCAATAACTCAGTATGAGATCTGATGTCACATCGTTCTGTCAGTTTAGTCACAACTTGGTTCTGTCAGTGCCCATGGACTGCTTCAGAGCCTTCATACTCTTGCAATCCTTGGTACAGGCTGCCAGCTCCACTTTATACCAGGCGCTGCATTCTAGAAGATTTTGATATGGGAAAGTGACCCCATTCCTTTGGTAATTTCAGCAAGCCACTGTTATTAGTAGAGGTTAATTGACATCACAAGGGAGGGGTACCCACCAAGGTTCATCCGGGGACTGGTCATTTTAACATCCCAGGAGACTGATTCTAGTAGTTCAATGGCTCAGCTTGTCAACGTCAGAATTCTTGTTGAACATGTATGTCATGTCCAGACAAGATGCCACGATTGTGGTAGACTGGGCTGGAATTTTGTGAAGTGGCAACCGCACCTGGGAAACATCAGCAAAGTGGTGCTTTGGGCTGAAAAACGGTGCCTTCAACCTCTAGAAATACTTTTGTCCTTCCTTGTTGGAAAGATTCCCAATCTCAGCCAAGTTAGTTTTCAGGCACCAGAAACCAGCCAACATATACCAGGTGCACAGATTGTCTGAGGACGCTAATTTTTTGGGCTAGGTCAAAAATTTGAATTGAATGGGGACATGTCTAATTATTTACATGACAAACTAAGACTTCATGGTCAAATGAAAAAAATAGTGTTTTACCTTTGCCTCAAGTCATATAGAGATTTCTGGACCCAGTACACAAGGATGTTAGGTCAACACTTTAAATTTGAGGTGGACCTGTTTAGTTCAGTTCTAGATGCTGTACTGAAGTGATCTCAAACAAAAAAGGGGCCGTAATACCAACCAAGACACACTGTGCCAGCCTCCAGAAACTTCCTAAGGAAAATGACACCAGAACAAGTCCTCATGGATATTGTTTGGTGCTGGAAGGGACCAAATGGACTACTATGAAGCTTCACGGCAGTCAGGAGACCATACCAATTGAGTTCCAAAGCAGAATTAATGTGAACAACGACAGCTATGTGGATGATGATGATGACCTGTTCATCACATTAACTCTGCAAATTTGACAGAGCTCGAAAAATTTGTAATTGAGTACTAGGCTAGTTCAAAATCCGATTTTCAAGATGGGAAATTGGCATTAGACCCTGGCCAAGCTGGGGGAAGTCTTATTTTTTGTAAAAAAAATTGATTGACCATGAGCACTTTTGATTTAAAGTTTGTTTTCATGCATCCAGAAAAATCTACTTAATTTTACCCTATGCCAGAAACCCAGTTAGGAAAAACATAACTTTCCACAAATAGTACCTTTTTGAAGTAGCCTGTTGGGTCCATAGCTGGCTATGTAATTCGGAAGGTTTGGCACTCAGTTCTGTTGAGAACTGATCTGCATCATGCATTTTGCTCAAGTGAATGTGATCAGGCACTTTCCCCACCTCTGCCTCATCCACCACAAGCAATTGTGGTGGACTTCTCTTTCCATCAAAAACTGCAGTCGCACTCCTTCAGTTGCATGGCAAGATTTTTTTACTGTGTTGGGGTTTAAGATTGACATCACTGGATTCAAAGAATTCATTTAAGTCATTTTCATCAGTTGTCCAGTGTCAGGACAAGCGGAATGATACTTTGGCAGTCCAACAAACTGAGAGTTCGCTACATTTTAATTTCTATTAACTATGACCCAAATTTGACTTCAAGGTGCACTCCTCTAACTTATTAGGTTCATTTCCTGTCAGGCAAGTTCTTCCACATGGCAGCAACGTCCTTCTACTTGATGTTGGTTTACAGTTTCTTGGAAAGTTTTGAGGAGCTCACTTTCAACATGTGCTGTGCAGGCAGCTGTAGGCCTTGAACTCCACATAGCCACAGATACAATAGTCAAGAGGTGTGAAGTCTGGTGATGTTTGCTGCGTGAGAGTCACTGGCCAGAATGCTGCCAGCTTCTCCTTGCACCACTTCTGCGTTTTTTTGGTCTTGTGCCCAGGGAGTGCTGTCTTGCTGCCAGGTGTAGTTGCCCTCTGGGTAGCTATTTTAGCCAGGGCTTCACCACAGACTTCATGACCTTCAAATACTTGTCCTTGACCACACTGAGGTCCTTTGGTAACCAGTAGGGCAGCAACCTTCTCTTGTCAGACCCCATGACTCCCAGCATCATAGTGCTGGCCGGGTGAGCCTGGCTGGGTGCCTGGTGTGATAGATGGCTGGAACCTCCTGGATGCAGTTAGCCGGGAAGCAGAACTACTTAGATAAAACTTCAAACATGAATAACTGCATCAAGATCTACTTCTAGAGAATATTTTTTAACAAAAAGTCTAATAGAACTAATGTACGCTTCATTTTAGATATTGTGGCCACTGTCAGCCTTGATGATGGCTTTCAACCAGCCCATGAAGGAGGAGCAGGCCTTGGTGACCTCAGCCACAAAGAAGGAGGCCATGTTCCTCCTCACTGAGGACTTCAGGGATGTCAAGCTGTCATGTGGTGTCCTGTTTACCTTCCTCCACAGCTCAGACCACAACTAGTAGTGGCACAGGTTAAGACCTGGGCTGTGGTAGGCCCCTCATCAGGCTTGACCACGCATGAAATTGCTGTTTAAGTATTTCATTGAGGCCTTGGACGTATGGGCAGGAGCAGAGTGCAGGCTCCACAAATTTTCTGTCCTGGAGATACATGGAAGCCAACCAGGAAATGACAACATCATTCAGGAGGTCCACGTACCCAGCAGTGTTCAGCCTGAACTGGGGTAGACATGGGCAGGCATCATCCTTCCATTGCTGCTGACAAGGCCAAAGACCATAATCTTCGCTGGAGTTTGTGTCTTCATGACAGGAGACCCAGAGGCTCTGTCCGCAGCAAGCCAGCAGTTGTTTGGGGGGTTATAGGTGCCATCAACAGTAAAAATGGACTGGACAGGGAACAAGATTGTTCTCAGATTGGTGTTGCAGATGCGACACATTTCCTTGGCTCTCTCCAGCCTGGTTGCCTTTATCTTCTTGGTGAGGAGGTGGTGCCTACCTCTGATGTACGATGTCAACCCCAGGTCCTACTTTATGGCCCTGGCCATTGTCCTTCTGCCCAGACTGCTGGCCGTGTATGCTGTCATGGACACAGCAGGGTTTGCCTTGTTGGACCTCTTCACACTGGCCAAGAACATGGGGGTTTGCTTTTTCACTTTGTGGGAACCACATGGAGCCAGACCTATGCCTTGGCCAGCCTTCAGCTTCTTCAAGACATTGTACAGGGTCTTTCATTTGAAACATGAGGGAAAGAACATGTATTTTCTCCATCGTTTCAATAATCATGTGACATTGCAAATATGTTTTTGAACTTGTCATGGTTGGCGGTTTTTCGAGATAATCATCAGGAACAATTCTAAACCAAAAGTTTAACACAAACAATAAGAAGGCAGAAAAGCTTTCACAGGTGATGCTCCACATGTGCTCCATTTTCTTCAATGACCAATTCCAAACATTTTTGAATGCTACAACAGGCAGTGCAGATGGTGTCCTCAGTGATGGAAGCAGCAGCAGCTTCAACCTGCTCCTTCATCTCCAATGTGGCTGGTTTAGGCAGTCCCTTCCTCTTGTGCTCAATTGCTCCTCAACAAGAAATTGAGGGGTGACAGATTGGGAGAGTGAGCTGGCCAATTGATGAGACCATTGTGGCTGATGCTGCACAGTCCAAAAGTGTCCCTTAAGAGTGCCATATTGATCTTGGCCATATGGCATGTAGTGCCATCTTGCTGCCACCAGATGTCTTCAATGTTGCTAGTGGCCATGATGGTGGGAAGGGCTTCTTCCACCATAACCTTTCAGTAAACCATTTGGTTTACTCTGACTGGTGATCCACTGTCATCCTCTAACCAAGTCCACACCAACAACTTCCTGCTAAGCAGGGCCGCCCAGCAGATGAGCTTCTTTTCCCCTGGACATTTACCTCACAGAGCTTCTCAGTCCCAGGATCAGTGATGGGCCAGTAATGGTCATTTTGGTGAGTGACAGAATGAGTCAGTTGGTACCACTTTTCATCACTCCAGACAACAAAGTCTGCAAATTCCTCTGGCTGCTCCAAGAACCACTGCAAACTGAAGCCTTCCTCTCTGGTGCAAAGGAATCAATCAATAGCTGCACCTCCTTCAGCTTCCAAGGTCTCATGCGAAGGGCATGCAATGCCTGCCAGACTGCTGACTGGCTTGCATTGAGGGCATCTGCAGCATCTTTGGTTGATGCCTCTGGATCAACCAAGAAGAACAAAAAAAGGACAAAATGTTCAACTGGAGTTCCTCCATCTTCTCCTTGGTGGCATCAGACTCCTGACCATTTCTCTGGACATGGACACTGCCATGCTTCTTCCAGTGGTCCCAGATGCGATGAAACATTTGGTCATGAAGGTTTTTTCCTCCTTCCTGCACCTCAGAAAAGCATGCATGAAGTTGCGGCAGATGGTGGTCACACTCAGCCCTTTAGCAAAGGACTCAACAATGAACTGTTTCTCACTTGGACTGAACATGACTGAGCTCTCATATGCAAAACTCACATCTCATGTACTTCATGGTGCTATACAGTACATTTGGTACTCTATTTGCTCTTGCTCCTGCCTCATACTGGTCTAAACTCTGAGAAGATGCCTGGCAAAAACAGCCAACCACAAGTTCCAAAAATGTATTTGCGATGTTACATGATTATTAAAACATTGGAGAAAACATGCATTCTTTCCCTCACATTTCAAATGAAAGACCCTGTAGACTGTGGTATGGCAAGAGCTTGTGATCTTAATGATTCTCACTCCATTGTTGCCAGCGGCTTACTATTTGACAATCACTTTGTGGTGCTGCTTTTGTGGCTTCACGTTGCCATTTCATAAAAAACTTTATTTATAAATATTTGTTGAAGCTGAAGAACACAGGACATTTGAAAATTCCTTGTAGTTAAAGAGTTACAGACATTCAAAGTTTTTGTCTAAATAGTTCTGCCTGACCCTGTAGAGTCACAGTCCTCAATATCAATTGTGACAAAGTTTGTCACTAATTTGGGAAATGTGAAAGACGAAGCTTTGACCTAAAAGAGCAACAGAAATCATGGCAGAAATCATCAAAGCATGTGGCCCATCAAAATCAGAGAAGATAAAGTTGCATGGAGATGGTTCGTGGCTTACACAGGGAAGGAGTCTGGTTATAGGGGAATTGACTTTGGAAAGTGTTTCGTCTTTTTAAAAGACAAACTCCACTACTGCACCAGGCCGCCACTCATTGGTGCACTTACTTCACGTTGAGTTTCAAGTCCAGCAAGAAAACGGGCCAGAGCCAAAAAGAATGGTCAAGATTGCTGGAGCAACTTGGGTTATGTTCCACACAGTAAATGCATGAAGAGAAGTTCACTTTTCTTTATGCATCTTTGTTCACCTACAGAAAAACGAACTCAAAGAACAAAATGAGAAGTTGAGAAAAACCCCTTCGCCTTGTGAAAATGTCTCAACAGGAGCTGGAAGAAAATTACTTGGTTGAAGTATCATGCATTAACCCTATCTGGGCGGGGCTCTAGCATTTCTTTAATGGCTGGGGGGGCCATTTTGGTACAAGTGCTTTTTTTCCGAAGTAAATGTGAGAATACTCAAAGGGCAGAAATTGATGACGAGAAAAAAAATTATCTTTCTCACCTTCTTGACTCATTGATATCAGTCACCACCCATCTTGGGCTCCAAATGATAAAGATGAATTGCATGATGAAAAGAGTAGATTTGCAAAAATGGTGCAAATATCAGTGCTAAGCATAATAACCTCCTGATGGATATATTGCAGTTCTTGACATCTTAACTCAATGTATGGCAAAGATAATTTGCCATTTGCTTATTTTCCAGAACACTATCTATTTCTTAGCACATTCTCTACCGACCACTATGTTTCAGAATGAGGGGCTGGCATCTCTTTAGAGGCAACTTACCAATGATTTTGTTGAATCAGAAGCACATACATGCTCAAGGAGGAAAAGTCACAAATTTGTCTAGGATTGGAGGTGTGCAAGATGTAATGCCAGGGAAGAATTAAGACTCTGTATTGAAAAAGTCCCTCCCGCCCAAATAGGGTTAGCAGTGAAGATATCTTCTGACAAGATCTTCACTGACCAACTGCTGAAAGTTACTGACAAAGCCAACACAGAAGGTGGGGGGGGGGTCTACGGGACAAAGGTTCCTTTGCAGGTCATGGCATTTGGCCTCATAGCCAGTGATGGGAACTAATCAACTATTTGGGAAAAGAGGAGCACTCCAACCCTCTCCTCAGTTACCATGGCCACCAATTCCTGAAGAGCAACTCGCAATGACTACTGTTTCATTCAAGATGGCCCTCCTAATCCTTTAGCCAAGGGAAAATCATGTGTTCTATGCAGAGAACTGGGCCGAGTTCTGGCTGCTGGACCCCTGGTTGTCCTCTGGCCCTGACCTCAGCTCCTTGACTTTGTGGGGAATGATCTTTAGAGGAACACATGGACTGTGCTCCACAGGAGAATTAGTGATTAATAAAGCATCAAGAATACCCTGGGATAAGACGTCTTCTGACCACATCATCGATACCGATCAGAGCTTCAGGATCTGGATGGAAGTCGAGATTGCCAAAGAGGGGGGGGGGGTTACACAGTGAGTGAAAAAAGATCAAATACCACTTTACAAAACATATTTTTGGCATAGTTCTCTGCGTCTCTCGAAAGCATGATTTACTGAGGCTTAGTCGACTACTTGCTCGGCCGCCCTGTACTCGTCCTCACTGAGCTTTACATGACAATGTCACTCACCAGCCTAGTGGAGCTGATCTCACTGAACGTGAGGTTCTTGATTATCTTGACCAGTATCTCCGCCGGCAGCTCTATCCAGGGAACTGTCTTCCCCAAACCAGGGACCTCGGCGTAATTTCTTCCAGAGGTTTCTGACGCTGCAGACGGCGGCGGCGGCGGCGGCTGGACAAAGACGTCTGAGTCGGGAGCGGCCACGGCGTTACACTCGGCGCACTCGTCCTGACACTGAGTCCGTGTGTGTGGCCGCATTTTGTGACCTCTGGCCTTCATTCAGCCTCTCGGACGAGTGCAATGGAACCACCGCACTTTTTCTCCTTGAAGTCCCGGAGGTCGAAGCCAAGCCCGACTGGGTCAGCGCCAGTCACGGAGGAGCAGAAGCGTGAGAGAGAGGGAAAGAGAGAGAGAGAGAGAGAGAGAGCGGGGGGGGGGAGGGAGAGAAAAGTGAAGTTTCCGCAGACATCTATGTGGAGTTCGAGCAGAGAGGGTGAACAGCAGAAGAAGGAAATTGGCATGAAAATTGAAGAAATGCTCCTCATATTGCAAGAAACGTCTCTCTGTGGTGTGATTGCGTCTCTCCCAGCCTTTAAGGAGCGATTGCAATGAAAATTTTCGTACCTTCAAAAGTTTGACAGTTCTCGTCTCCAGCAGGAATCTGCGTTGGTCCCAGCGGCAGAACTCGAGCGCACGGCAAAATGGGGAGTCCAATGACATCGAAAAAAAAGTGCAGAGAATGCCAAACGTAGCAAGCATTTCACTAATTACTCGAGCGCCATTGTACAGATAATTATATAATTATCGCTAGAGCCTCGAGTTGGTGACGCTAAAGCATCGAGAAACTGTCAATCAATCGGCCAGGTCTTCATCATGATTCGCAGGCCCGAATCGTCCATCACAGATGCCCACCTCGTCTGCAACGAGTCCGACGACTGCTGCCATCTGACAATGGGTCTCAATTTTGACTTCCTTGCAACCTGTGTACACTAGTAGGCGATAGTTTCAATCCACATGCTGAATTGTCTCAGGAACATCTTGTCTCTGTGCTAGTCCAAGTCTAAAGCTTTTCTTTAAAGCAAATATTTTTCAATGCAAGGTAGCGCCGACATCAGAGCGCGCAGACCTCCTGCAGCTGCGAGGCCCAACATCGTAAACAAGGAGACATGAGGAGGCAGCTGCTGCAAGCGACTCGGTGCGGAAGGAGTTCGGAACGATACCACGGTAGGGATGTCCGAGAAGGAGACCACCGTTGATGCCACGGACGTCGGCGGCAGCGCCAGGGGCTCAGGGGACAGCAGGATCGACACGTGCGATCTGGTCCGCGACGGTCTCAACAGTCACCTGCTCAGGTGCTTTCGATGCCGTTCCAAGATCCTGCCCCAGGGGAAGGGCACCTACATGGAGCTGGACGAGCCCTTCTCGTTGGTGACATTCCGCCAGAAGGACGGGGAAACCGGAGAAAGCGAGGAAAAACTGAGTCAGTTCTACCGCGTTGAGGACATGTTCGACTTCGACAACGTCAGCTTCACCAAGACGGTGGGCTCTGTGCAATTTCTCGCGTGCGCGGACTGCGAAATCGGACCCGTCGGATACTTTGACAGGAACAAGAAAAAGTCTTTCGTTGCGCTGGCCAGGGTGGAACACTACCTACCTAGTAGGTGATAGTCGCCTGTACCTTTTACTGCCTGTGTGCACATGTGACATGCGCTGCGCTGTCCTTGTCTGTTAGGCTACTTGCAATGAGGCGAAGCATCTAAGCAGTCTCTTTCATGGTCACTGTGAGTATAATACATTTTAATAAACCTTTGAACAGTATTGCGAATGAGCAGTATGCGCCAAGCAAGTTCGTGATATGCTCAAGTTCACCAAGTTTGCAAGGACAAGGACAAGATATAGCTCTTTCAAACATTGAATAAAAGTTCTTTCATAATTTGACAATGTCTCTCACTGTAACACGAGTCTGGAGATCTGGTGTGAACTCATAAGGAAGTCCTTGGGCACTTTCATTTACTACTCAGTGGACTGGGCCTGCAGGGACTCCATTCTACTTCAGAAGGTAGCCTTAACCGTCCTGTCTGTCACTGATGCCTTACGTCATACACCAAGACTTAAGAGGGTTCAAATCCAAGGATGATGCCAGCTACAGTTTCTTCAGCTGAAAAGGCAGCGTCATGTAATCACTGAATGACCTTTGGTGAGTGAGCAGGGTCAGAGTTTTTATGGAAAACTGATCGCTTTTCTGAAGAAGAGGGGAATCTTACGCAAAGGCTAAATGAGACTACTTCACGGAATTCTGTGACCCCTTATTCTGATGCTGTTGTTCTTCAGTGGATCAGTGACTTTCGAATGCTCCACTGAATGGGGAATGAGGTATTTGGCGTCAACAAGAATGCAGAAGAGCTGGCTCAGAAGGTGGGAAAGGATTCTGAGGGTTGGCTGTATCATCTGAAAGTAAGAGAGAATCTTAAGGACGAGAATTTCCATGGGGAGGCTGCTCAAGCTGATGTTGGTGCCCAGGCCCATTGGCTGGATCACATGCGACCTGATCTGAGGGAGGGGCATGAGCTGGGACAGATCTGGAACTGTGATGAAAGCTGGATTGATTTCAGAGGTATTGCTGATTACCCTCACTTTTCAATATGATCAGCACAAAGGGGCCAGGAAGAGCAAATAAAGGATCACAGTTCTTTTTTATGCAACAGGAGGGGAGAGAAACACAAAATGTTCATCATCAGAAGGAGCAGGCAACCAAGATGTTTCAAGGGTCTCAAAAAAATCTCCCAGCCAACTTTGACGGAGCAAAAGTGCCTGGATGACAAGTACTTGGAAAAGCGGCAGATGCAGTGAACGAGGAGCTTAGGCTGATGGACAAGAAGATCCTCCTCCTATTGGACAGTTGCGACACTCACTCTGAGAATGTGGTGCTCACCAATATCAAGTTCAGTTTTTTCTCGCCCAACATGACCTCCATCCTTCAGCCCCTTGATGTGGAAGTCATTTGTAATGCAAAGACTCTCTAAAGACGGGACATCTGCCATTCAGTGGTTCGGAAGCTGCACAGGGAAGAACAGATGGGCACCAGAATAGCTCTTGCCAAAAAACCCTCATCCCTCTTGAGGGTATCCATCTTTTTGCTGCTGCGTGGGATTGAAGATGGATCGACTCATGATTTTTCAGTTCCGACTCCTTGAATATGAAACTTCAATCCCGATTCCACTCTTCCTCTTCAAAAATATATCAGTAACTCCCATACAAGAAACAGGTAAAACTAGGTTGCTTTAGATGCATAGTAAACATACCAAGTATCCCATCCTTCTTCAGTATGGCTCCCATAAAGAGAAATTATTTGAGCATCATAGCAACTATTCTGCAGAGAGTGAATGATATTAGATAGGATCTCTTTTAAAGAAGAGTGATGTGCACTTTTCCTCTTCTTCGTTCCACATTTGTTCACAACACGGTCAAACTTTTATGTAATAAATCTGCTATCCTTCATATACAGCAAGAACTCCATGGCTGTCTGTTTCTGCGTCTGTCTGCAGGTCTGTCTGTGCGTCTGTCACAGTTTTCTGTTCTGCACAAGTACCAAGTTTTTGGCCCCTAAACGAAGGATTTGGCCCCCAAACTAGGTTTTCGCCCCAAAACCAAGTTCTCGGCCTCAAAACCAAGGACCGTCTGATTCAGAAACCCTTTCCAAGAGGGGGAGGAGCAGGCAAAGCCAGCGGGGATGAATGGGATGTGGGGCATGCTAGAAAATGTTCATGATGTTCAGCTCTTTTTGACCCTGTTCTTTTTTTGCTCCGTTTTACTCATTCTCGCTGAAAGGCCAGTTATTCTCGGATACCCTAAAGGGGGAATAGGACAGATATCCTCGGAAAGAGGGCGTAGTGTTTGCATGCAGCATATGCAGTTGCCATATTTCCCACCCAGCAAAGCGGGTTGAGTCTGCTAGGACTACATATTTTCGATCCCATGTTGAGGATTTTCTTTTTTTTAAAAAAAAGATGCTTCTTCCAGCCATAAAAGTGTCCAACGTCAATTTTTCTTAGTCCAAACTACTAAAATTCGCATTTTCGACCTAGCCTATTACGTACACTGTTCTTTGCCCTCCTTTTTCTTATTGTTATTACCAGCCTTGTTTGTTTGTGTGGGGTTCGCATGATCGCATTGGATTTCACGGCCACAGGAGGAGAGCAGCCCAAAAGGCCTTTCCTCTTCCCCCATTGATGACATACAACGATGAGCATAGCAAACAGTTTTACTTTGCCCTCCATTCCATTGCCCTGCCACTACAATTCATGCGAATGAATTTGACTAAGCATTTTAGGTCAAGAGAGTGCCTGTCAGAGACTGGAATGCTGTCAGCCTCTCCTTGGAAAGTGCTGGGCACTTGCACGCACGGTGTACGAATTCCTCGCGCTCCTCCCGGCTGAAGCAGCACCTTTGGTCTGGGTTCTTTTCTACCTTGAAACTGTCCTAGTTGGTTGAGAGTTGACTTGCAGCAGTCCATGACCAGGGTAGATGAGGCCTCTCTGCCTTCCAATTCTGGAAGAGCACATTGACCGTCTATGAAGAATTCAACATTCTTCCCTGGAGCCAGTGGCAACCTTATGCCTGCTCTGGTGACAGTGTATATTTCAGCCTGGAAGACGAAGGACATACTCCCCAGTGAGCCCTGACCCAGTACCTCCACGCTTCCATCAACTATGCAGAAACCCCAGCTGGTAACTATGTTTAAGAGGGTGCTATCTGTTTGGCACTGGACATAGTCGCCTTGCTTCAGTGTACCATCAGTGAGGCTGTCAGGGTCAATCTGGAATTGAAGCTTCCACTGTCGATCCCTGTGGATGCCGAGCTCTTCATTTATCTGGACAGAGCGCTCGACAGAGAAATAGACCCATTCGTTGATATTGGGCCTTATAATCTAGTGCACCTTATGGTCCGAAAAATACGGTACCGTTTTTGTAGGCTTGCATGTCAAAATGAACTGCTAGCACACTGCAATTCTTTGATATTTCTAAAATGTTTGTCACTGCTGACCGTTGCATTCATCCACACCATGTCTGAGCCGCTCAAACCAATCATAAGTAATACTGATAGTGAAGCCTTGCAGCTCAACGGATTTATGTGGTAGTGTTAGAACATGCAGAGTCCTTGCCATAAGTAATTTCCTCAGGCATGACTTCACCCAATACGCTGTGCTGGACTGTGTCGAGGTGGAATTGTGATGAGGACCTTGTGGATGTGATACTTGGGCACAATGTTGAGTACAGAGGTTCATTGTCAAGGATCGTTTAATGTCACCGTAGCATTTTGGTGCTATAGTGCGCGAAAGAAGGCCGCATGGATAGGGTAGCATGCTGGCGAAGCTGGAACTTTGGCTTTTGAGGGAATCAAAGTTGATGAAATTGTCTGTAACTTCAAAAACCCTACCAACCTCTACGATAAACATGGGGATTTTGCATACTAGCGCAAGAGGAAATTAAGGGCCCTGGAGGCAGAATTTCCCCATGAGAATTTCAAGCAATTTCATCAACTTTTTATGCTTTCCCTGAATCTCATCCAGGAAGGGCACCAGACTATCCTCGATGAACAGAACTTTCGATAGATGTCTCAATTCATTGCCTGCTTGCTTTAACGAAAGACTGGGCCAGAGATCCCTTTAGGGCTGATGGCCATCCAAACCTGAAGCTTCTGAGTGAACTTCTCTGTAGATATGAACCTCACTTGAAGTGGCACATCTGCTGCCATATCTTTTCTCCTGTAGGAGACTTTGTTGCCCAAGATTTTGTTGTTGTTGAGGCCAAAGTATGCTTCATGTCAATTGCTGTTGCTACTGACAGCCAAAAAAGGGATGGCACACAATTCCAGATACTTTTTTGACCTTGTAAGCTGATCCTCTGAATATTTTGGAGATTTTCTTCATCTCATGAATTGAACCTCTTCCTGCTTAAGGATTTTGCAGCAGTACCGGGTGCATCATAGATTGCGAGACCTTTTGAAAATGATTTGATTAAGCTCTCTTGATAGATCTGGATGAGATAAAACATGCTCATTAACCATTTTTTTTTATCTTTTTGACATCTTAAACTTCATTACTTTTCAAACACATCACTGTTTGCCTCCACAGCAGCCTCCACCCTGGACCTGAAGTGATCGCAACATTTCTTGATGTGGTTTGGAGCCATGGCAGCCCACGTCACGAGGACAGAGGTCTTCAGGGTGCTGACACTGCTGTGACTGTTGGCACAGGCCTCACTGGCAACATGTGCCCATGTACTGAAGGGTTCAGGTTTGGAGATGATGAGGACCACATGTCCTTGGCCCGAACCCCCTGGATCCCAATATCCTCTCCAAGTATGCTTGTGTAGTCTTTGATGAGAGGCAGAGAGCTCCATCTTGAATCCAAATATACCCCCCACAGCAGTGGGTGGCATCCAGAGCTGGGAAGACCTTGTGGGTGAGGATCCACTTGTACTTGGCCATGTCCATGGTGCCATCATACCAAATTGGAGGCAGAGTTTCGCCGTCTGATATTTTGATTCCCAACATTGAAGCCTTCTGGGGAGTGCTTTGACAGGCCCAGGTACCTAAACTTGGGGTCGGCAGCCTTGGTAGAGGTAGCAAGGTACCTGTCATTACAGCAGTTGACCTTCTTGTCCACATCAAAGTCCTGTTCATCCAAGAAGGCTAAGATGCGCCTGTCTTGGCCTTTCTACAAAAAAAATAATTTTTTTCCTCTCTCCCCCCTTGTGATTCTGTTCCTTGTCACCAGTGCTTGTACAGGTGTCTAGGAGAGGTACTTACAGTCCATGTCAACCTTCACCATGTGCCTCATGGTGACTTCAGGCAGGTTTTACTCCCTAGCACGCTTCCTGATGGACATTGAAGGATTGTTGTAGATCAGCCATGGTCCCCAGGGTCTTTTGCTTGTCTCTGAACCTGTAGACTGTGCTCCTGGACATGGAGGACCTCTTGGCGACATCAGTTGGGCCGTCACCACCAGTGAGGCATACTATGATTTTTTGTATGATGTTGGACATTGCTTGCAGCTCAAGAATCAGTCGAGATATTTTGATGCTGTTCTGCCAGCTGACTTAAGAGATTCGAAGCGCAGTGCAATCCAAATTTCAGTGCGATATTCAAGCTAGTTTATCCACTACACTTAAATGAATCGGTGTCATGTGACAAATGACGCATCCGGTAGGACTTTTTAAGTGGAAACCACATACTTCTCCGTCTTTGGCCCAAACATCAAGCTCACCAACATTTTAAAAACCTGACTTAAAATCAAAAACTGAAACTATAATGGCGACTAAAAGTTAGTCAATCCCATCTTAGATTAGCTGTTTGATCCCTCTGCATGATTCTGGTGCAAAAATTCAAAAATGTTCCTGCTGAAGCAATAGAAAAAAGAACACGAAAAGGCCTCAGAAAAAAGGCTACGAAACAGAAGTTCACAGAGTCGAAGGGTTACTGTGGACCGAAAAGGTTGAGTGACCGAGAGCTGTTTTTATGCTCAAAGCATCAAAATGGTTTTACTTTTGTCGCACACAACCGACGAAGCTCGAAAAGTTTGTTTATGCATTCCACATCGTCCTGCAAAAAAAGAAAAACCAGTGCTTTTCTGAGTAACACTACTTACGGCAGAATCGGCAACGCTGTAAGCGTTCTTCCGTAATGTAACTGGCGACCCTGAGCTTTGGAGCGATCTCGGAAAACAAACATTCAGCTGATTTTTGAGGCGCAAAGACAACACACGGACAGGGAAATGCAATGGCTTCTCGATGTAACGATATATCTAGGCAGAAAATAATCTCTTCACTTGTCTCCAGCCAAATTGCTGTTTATGTACCCTCTTTTACCAGTTAGAAGTTTTATTGATAATTCTCAATGTAAGAATAAATTGTCAGCTACGTTATATCCCGAAGTCACTGTATTACAGGAAAACAAGAAAAAAAAGCAAACATTCGGTTGAATCGAGCAGGTTAGATTAGACGAAGCAACTCGAGTTAGACTTGGGAGTAAGAACCATTCTCGGTATCATGTTCTCCGTGAGTGGTTTCGAGAGCTCCAGACATGCCGACGAGGAGGTGCTCATGAAAAGGGTGCTGGGAGTGGAAGCCGATGACGCCGGTGACGCCGATGACGGCGCCGAAGAAGGGTCGAATCCTGTGCCACCGCAGGACGGGGAAGAGTATCTCAGGCAGGTGCGGCGAGAGGCCAAGAAAATGAAAGACGTCACTGTTGGTAAGTGTAAAGGAAGAGAGTTCTGGGGTGTGATTCGCCTCGGCACCGGTTGATCGTCTTTTGACCTGTAACTTCCAGCCCCCAACGCGTCCGAACTTGTCAAGTCCATCCAGCAGCCATCAGGTCACTTCCAGAACGTCGAGAAACAGTCCATTCCGGAACGATTCGTTCCCAGCTTGGAGTGGCAGCGGGAGCAGGAGAGAGCCTTTTCCGAGGTGCGGACCAATCTGGAAAGATACCAAAAGAGAGTCCGTCCACAACGTCAATCTAATCTGCCTCGGAAGCATGACGAAAAAGGCAAGTACTTTCACAGTCCTTTGCACTTTGCCAATTTCGTGCAGAATTGCGGGGCATAACTGCTCTGAGGACAGATGTGTGTGAACATCGTTATGTGCAGTCGAACTCGATGAACGTCAAAGTCAGAGACAAAAGTTGAGTAATTTGTAGGACAATTATCGCTTTCCATTTGACAGTGCATTGGGACTTTAATGTCGGCTGAAACTGTCCTTTTCAGTCCCTAGAGCCGTAAGTCAAGGCAAAGTGCATTTGGCTTTCTTCAAAGGCAAGAGTTATCTCGTTCCTTCATCCTTTCCCTCCATTGTAGGATGGTGCATTTTCTGCTACGGCGACGACTACTGGGAGGCCGTGTCACAGGAACGCAACGACGACACTTCTGCCGAAGATGAAGCTGGGGAGGAAAAGGGGCCGACTGTACAGAAGAAAGAAAAATGTCTTGGCAATCCTCCTCTCACCAGCGTGATCGCCAGCCTGAGGCCCCACGAGGTGGAGATTTTGTTGAAGTTCACAGTGGGCTGGTGCGAGGCTTTAGGCGGACTGGCTCCCAAGAAAGCCGACGAGTCCAAGGACCAGAAGTGGAAGGAAGTGGGCGCTTGGTTGTACGCGCTCATGTGCCGCCTGGAGAAGCCTCTGTTCCCGGATGTGTGCAGTCAGCTGAGGAGCCTAACATTAGTTTGCAGCCGTCAGAGGGCCGAAGTGATTAGCGCTGGAAATGACTTGGAGATGGTCAACGCGCTCACTCTCATAGTTTGCTTGGTTGGCAGATACTTTGGACAGCTTGATTTAGCCGACTGAGGTGATGCTCAAACGTGCAGTGCGTGATGAACTCAAGTATCGTGGCGTCTAATGTTTGCTTATACAACTGGAGTGCCTCTGCGAGAAAGAAGAGGAGATTGATGTTGTACACCATAATTTCTGTGCTTCGCGTAACTGTGCTTTATTTTTCAGATGAGTAAGAAGACTGTTGCTGCTTTGTTTCCTCCATTCTACCCGGTGTGTCGTGCTCTGGCTGTCCCGGGAGAACAAAAGTGCCCCGAACTTCTCGTCGGCCTTCGACGCGCCGTTGAAGCCACGCCAGCAGACGATTTGGAGGTACGTTGCCCCTTGAGAAGGAGATGAGCTTTTAAGGAGCAGAGCTCAGGAGATGTCATCACAGAATTTTCACGCTTCTTTTCAGGTGCTGAGCGAACATCTTACTTTTCCCTTCGAGGTCTACTTGGAGAAACCTTGGCTCAACGAGAATCACACAATCAACGTCCTGAGCTTTGTCAGGGACTTCTATGAAAGAGTCCCTTTAAGGAGGGTGCAGTTTCTCTTATCTACTACCGATCAAACACTGAGACTTGTGATGAACGAAAGTGATCAGAAGCATGCTTCGGAGGACCTAAGAATTGCAGTGTGTAAATGTGTGGCTTCTCTTGTGAAGAATGCGACGTCGGAAGTCCTGAAAGACTTCTATCGACACGACAAGACTCCACTGCTGTTGGCTCAGCTAGTCAAAGTGTCTCTGGATTGGATATGGCAAGACAGAATGATCTTCTCGATTGTTGACTCATGTGTATGTCTACTGGAATCTTTCTGGCCGGAACTTGAGGGCGAGCGACGCCTATTCAACCAAGACATCGATCTCTTTGACCTTTTCTGTTTCACATTTCACCGAATGTTGCCTGGGATCTCCGGGAAGAGCGCCAAGATATTTCTGGACGGCGCAGTCGGACTCAGAGCCAAGTCCTTGGTGATGCATTGTTGGACCAGGCTCGTCTGTTGTATCTTTCACGAGCTGCACTTCAACTCTGTGTCAGACTTGCAGCTCGATGACTGGCGCCCAGCTCTTTCGTCAAACAGGTTCTCCCCGGATCAGACATGGCTAGACGCTGCCACTGGACACATCTCGAACGAGGTGTCGATCCTGACCTCATTGGCTTCTTCCCTCGCCAGTAGCGGGGACGATTTGGCCGTTGCACCCTCCTCAATAGGGCGTATCCGCTCCCAGCTATTGGAATCATCCAGAGAATTCTACACTTATGCATGGTCCAGCCTGGGCAACGCCAGTGGTGGCTCCATGGTGTCGCTTCTATGCAGTCTGATCTCATCGTCACTAGAAAACGACGACAAAGTTTCTATCAAAGGTAAAGACCTCCTAATGGAAATTCTGTCACGAATGAGTGAAGATCAGAAACGAGGACTGGCGTCCAGCGCACAGGAAGCAATTTTTGACGCCACAAGAGCATTGGGATCAAAACCACCTGCGCTCCTCGAGACCGAGAAGTTGGGGATGACATTGGCGCATATGCAGGCTCAGATTCTACTCGTCAAGAGCGTTGAGGGACAAAGGTAACGTTGGCACACATTCACATCTGTGACAAGCTTAATGTTATGGACAGTTGACACCCGCTGACTATAATTAGGAGGCCACCCAACTTGCGATGATCAGCAAGTATACGCAGCACGCCACTATTATTGAGCAATATTATATCAGCCTTGCAAAAATGCCTTGCACAAATGCATCGTGCGAATGCACGTCTGACTCCAAAAGTAATTTTGTTTTCTTTAGATAAAGTCAATTGTCGCATTATGGTGTCATGTTCAAAGTTGAACCATTGCAGTAGGTATACATAAATCTTAGTTTGGCAACGACGCTGAGGCCTGTCGTGGTACAAGCACCATAGGTACACAGCAGCTGTTCTACTTCATAGCAACGCCAAACCTTGCTAATTAACAACCACTACCAACCTCCTTTTACCCAGTTCGCACTGCATAGTCACTTCGCGAAAATTACGTGCATTTTTATCACTTCGTTCATTTTCAGCCACTTTTTCTTCTCCGAAACCTACACCGGCTACCTGGTGAAAGCCTTGGTGGCGATTTCCAGGTTGGAGGATTCATCCTGTTTTCGAGATGTAACTGCTTACTCGTCTGAAGAGGACTTTCTGTTCCGACCAGAGTTGTACTCGGCAGATCAGAGACCTCGGAAAGATTTTGTCTACTTGAGGACCTCCTCCCTGCGAAAGCGGTATTTAGCGACGTTGTTGTGCCTATCCGAATGCGTCAGCCTGAACTCTCTGGTTGAATACTTGCTCGGCTCAGAGGTGTGTGAGGAATCCTTATTGCTCATCGGCGACCTAGTTGACGGTAAGCAGAAATGATTACTTAATCTTATCGACAAGTGCAACTGCCATGCTAGCGGCTACAGGCATTACCGTAGTTGATGTTCACAGAGCGACTAAAGTAGCGCTTTACAGCTCGTGGGACATATCCATGTCAGCAGATGCTACAAGCTTGTAATATGTCCCTTTTGCCCACCATTCCGCATTACAGTAGAAGCCACTACGGTTGTCGAACGCGACGCCTTCAGCTGCCTTAACGAGTTTCTCGTCTCTAATGCACCTGCCAGTGCGTTGCAGTATATGGCGGTCTGTTCAGCAAGTCGCGCAAACATAAGTTGACTTATTTCATTGCAACATATATTGCGTACTGAAAAGTGTTACAGTGAACCACGATTGCAATGATCACATGGTTGCAACGGTCAAAAACCCCGGTCCCAAAGTTGTCCGTTGTAATAAAATGGACAGTATTGTAGTGTAGTACAGTGCACAACGGATGCAACGACCAAAATGTTGCACCTAAAAATGATCATTAGATTCATCGTCCACAGCTTTATGTGATCTCTGGTAACATCTATACAAGGACTTGAATATTGCAGATGGAGGCCGCGATGTGTGTCAGAAACAAACTATAGCATATGCTGTACAGGGTCTGCCAGAACTGGCGGTTTGATTTCAATGCTTACGATAATTCAGAGATTGCATGATTTCACAAAAGACGACCATGGATAGGACAACGATCATCAATATGGTCATGCAGACAAAAGAAGAACAGCATTTCATCACTTTGACATCAACGACACCAAACATACCAAAATTGCTTAGAGGCCATGATGCCCGCCATTTTCATCTGAATGAGATCATGGCAAGAGTCCGGTAAGGCATCAGATTCAGATAGCTGGGTTTTTAATAAACTACTAAAATATAAAGTTTAGGTCACAAAAGTCTCATTCTGTTGCTGGTTAGATGAAGAAAACTCGATTCAAGTCGCTGAGACAAAATGATTTGAAGTCGACACTCTAGTTCTGGTGGACCCTGTACTGCCAGTGCAATAGTTGTCTAAGGTTGCATTTTTTCAGCTCTTCGCAGGTTGATTGATTGCATTCTTTTGAGCACTATCAAGGAAGATTGATTGCATTTTTAGCTCTACATAGAATGACTGCAGAAAACAAAAGGTTATGTTTTTTATTGTCGTACAACTCTTCCTCAGGGGCTACACTGAAAGTGACTCTCGTTGAAACTTTCCTTTTTCTCAAGAACTGATGCCCTTCCACTTTGAGGTGCCAGTGCATGTGGCAGAAAAAGTTCTGACTTAATTTACATACTTATCACGTACACTTGCAATGAACGGACTTCACCATAGGACATGTAGCGGCATATTTTTGGAAATTATACAGGGTTGGCAGTGTAAATCGATCAGTTTGAATCTGGCGCTGACTACGGCACCTCCTGCGCATGTGCAGCCTGGCAATTTTGGTACACATCAGGTCAGCTTGAATCTCCACCACTCTTCTTTACTACTCTGCCCTGGTTTACATCATGAAGAAGGTCTATGCGATGGATGAGAAGTCACACCGCAGCATGATTCTGCACCTCCTTGTGTGCAGGGTCAAGCCTGCCGAGATACAGGTCCAGACTGGGGCCTCTCTCTCCACCATATGCCGTGTCAAGAAGTGCCAGAACTCCGAGAGGAAGAAGAGGGACTTTCCTAAGGGGTATGACAATGACCTGGAGGAGCAGGTGCAGCAGGCACTGGAGGACAACCCCAGGAGGACAGTGGCTGGCCTGGCAAGGGAGGTTGGGGTGATGAGGTTGACAATGTGCCAGATTGTGGGCAAGGAGCTGGAGAGCAGGTCCTATGCCAGATCCAGGAGGCACTTCAGCATTGAGGCCAGGAACCGCCACCTGGAGCGTGCCAAGAAGATCCTTAACAGGCTCAAGAGGGTGGACAAGAGGAAGACCATCATCTTCTCTGATGAGAAATTCTTCACCCTTGCACCATTCAGCAACAGGCACAATGACTAGGTGATATGGCACAAGGGTGAGCTTCAGGATGCCCCTGATGATGTCCGCCATGTGGCTCTGTGCCAGAGGGAGGCCGGGCCATGTTCCTGGCGATCGTGGCCAGTGATGGGAAGAAGGGGCCCACCATCTGGGTGCCTAATGGCATCAAAGTCAATACCACTGTCTACCAGGACCTGTTGCAGCAGCAGGTGCGCCCCTGGATCAATGCAAACTTCACACCTGGCACATGGGTGTGACAGCAGGACGGCACCACAGCCCACACTGCGAGATCCATCCAGAAGATGCTGGGGGAGGAAGGCTGGGACTACTGGAGCAAGACAGTGGCCACCTTCCAGCCCTGATTGCGCACCCTTGGACTATGGCATCTGGGACTATGTGGCGAGTATGGCCTGCAGGGACACTACTCCCAACGTGGCCACCCTCAAGGAACGTGTGAATGTGGCCTGGGAGAACATGAATGCCAAATTTGTCAAGAAGGTCACCAAGAGGTTCAAGGAGTAGGCTCGAGGCTGTGGTGGCTGCCAACTGTGGCAGAATCGAGTGAAACTTCTTGTGTGTCTTCCATACAGCTTAAACTACTTTTGTTATTTAATAAAGGAGGTGTCAGGTGCCAAGTGTTCCACAAAAATGTTTTTGGTAACTGATCAATTTATGCCACCAACCCTGTACAAGCTCTTTCAGCATTTCATTTGAGCTTCATGTCTCACATGATTCTTGCCCAATCCTCTGTAATGACAAAACTTATACTTCAAACATGTGCCTGCGTAAATGCTGAGGGTAGTGCCAAAATGAAAGCTTTTTTGGAACAGCTTGCAGAACCTTGTCTTAGTTGGCCTTTATGTTTTCTTGTTCTCCAGCAGAATTTTTTTTAGGGGCGCCAGGTTTATCCAAGCCCTGGAGTCTGACGTTCTGAACAAGTGTGTCCCTAGGCAGTGTCTGGCTTGTGGTACAAGGGGGTGGTAGCGAAGGCCATAGTTTTTTTGCCAGTGTACTCATCCATAGAGAGGCCTGTTGAAATGACACGCGCTGTGCATACAACAAGCCAGTTCATTGCTTGACAGAGAGCAGAGGGAGTTCCAGAGAGAGCACGAAGATTTGAGGTATGAAGAAGCAGAAGAGGAAGGAGAGTGATGACTATCAGGGGAATAATTGAGTTTCCTGGCACCTTATCTCTAATCATTCCCATGCTTGACATCATTCTCATTCTCCTTCCTCTTCTTCACTCCTAAAGATTTCTTGCACTCCATGTAACTTTAATAACTTTTCTATCCTCTAAACTTCATGACAGGCAAACGTCGGTCCTAATTGCGGTTACATATGGTACATATTCTGGTACATATGGTTCCTAAATGGTAAACCAGGTTCCTCTATTTGGTTGGAGAGTTAGGGATTGGGCTCAGTAAAAGACTTACTCATGGCACTCGAGTCGTCCCTATATAATGTATAACTTATAAAAGGTCAGCCCAAACGATAGTAGGGCTTTTTTCTCATCCACTAGCTATTTTCAGCCCTGTCAACTCCAGTGATCTCTTCTGATCACCCCGACGGATCTTCTCTCGTGAAACGTTCTTCCGCGGAGATCTTGCTTCCCCCACTCACCGACCGTTTTCTGGACGTACTCCGGGCTGACGAATCAGAAGAAAAACTTCGACTGGAGAGCAACGCTTTGGTCCCGGTGAACCTTGACTCCTCCAGACCTCGTGTTCAACATCGCAGTCACGTTGACCGGTGTTGGACTCAGACAACTCTTGCCGTCGAGGGTCTGGGGCGAGTGTCTCTAGCAGCGAAGCAGTGAGCCTAAACTTGACAATGTATCGCTGTTGCTTTCTCCATTGATCAATTCCTCTTCATTGTAGCTTTGGCTGGTCTGAATTTAGCGCGTTCTACTTGTGCCGGTGCTTGCCGCTGTGCGTCTCCGTCGTCGATGGGACCAGCTTGATGCAAGCTCAAGTCTTGTACAACGCTCTAGTCGACATGGCGGAAGTGCGGCAGCAAGAAGACACTCGATGTAGCAGAGTGAAATCTTATGGCTATTTCCTTGCTCTTTAGGGCTGCGACTTCGAAGACGTTCCTTCGATGCTCTCTGCCCATCTGGACCACCTGACTCGCAACCTCACGCTCCTGCTCAGAGGCCTTGGAAGGCCTAATAAAGCCCCAAGGCCAGGCTTGCCCATCCTCCTGCGCGCAGTCATGAGGATTCGCCGGAGCGGTGGTCATGATCTCGAGCTGTCGAGTTGCGTAACGACTCTGCTTACGCAACTCGACGTTTCTTGGATGAGGCCAGAAGCGGAAGTGACATTGGAAATGCTCCAGGTGATCCTAGCCTTCGTCCAAGGCCTGGAGATAAAGAAGATCACAAAAGAAGAAGAAGTACTGTGCATGGAGGCGATGAACAAAGAGGAAGGAGCGCTGACGAAGTTCATAAGAGGTAAATTATTGCTCCATCCTCAGGGAGTTCGATTGGTGGTGGGCTGACTGGCCTGTCTCGTTCATTGTTGTTCATTTCGATCACGATCGCTGAGCCTAACTGTTTACAGTAACTGCTGGCCCACGGATTACTAAAATTGGACAGGTCAGTAATCCGAGGCCAGCAGACGTCCAACTGTCAAAGTCCAATCATAGCAACAACAAAACGACATGGAATGCCAACGTAGCGAGTAGAAGATGGAAAGGTCGGTAAAGATGCGAGCGGTGTCTGGGCTTCGGCAATGCGCTCTATTTTTGGAAAGTAGGACTCAGAAAACCAGCCTTTAACCGCAATTTCCTTCTCTTAGGCGTGAAGTTTGTACAAAATTCTCTTGAACAGTGCAGAGATAACAGTTCAATGTTTCCGCGAACCATTTGCAGTGTTCAAAATGCTTATATATCGTATTGATGGCAGATTTCTGAAACTGACCAGGGCTTGAAAGGAGCACCTACCTCTTATGGCGAAAGTGGTGCCATTTGTCTGCTTCATGAGAATTGCAAAAAAGGTCCCTGAGCTTTCAATCCCTGCTTTACATTCGTTTGTGACTAAACATCCATTGTTATAGGGAAAGAATGTTCAGTCGTATCCTGTTGTCAAGGAAACAACGCTTTTTCCCTCTTGTGCCCTTAGATTTGAGAATATCCGAAGTCGAAGACGAGCTAGAGGACGAGGAGGATTCTGCCGTGTCTTGCCCACCGGAAGGGTTTCACCAGCAAGAAGGAGAGGAAGACGTAAATGAGAACCTGTCGTTGGGAGACGAAGGGGAAGAGCAGAAGGTCGTCGTTTCTCCTACCGTTCGCCTGCTCCGTGACGTTATCGGACACACTCGACATTTCGTCTCTATGTCCAAGCGTCCGGAGTGGCAGATCGTCGCCATGGAGATCGTATCAAGGAGCGCCAGGCTTATAAGTTTGAATACGTGAGTGTATGAAATTGTCTTAAAATCGACCTTTTTTTTAAAAAAAATAAAAGAATAAATGAATTAAAGGTGACTCTTTTCAGAGATGAGTTACTTCCGTTGATTCACCTCTGCTGGCAGCCGCTGAAGCTGCTCTTTGACTCCTCCAACTTGTTGATATTGGAGAAGTCATTCTCTGTTGTGAAAGTCTTCGCCGAGCTGTCCGGCGACTTTGTGAGAAGGAGGACCCTGACGGATGTGTTCCCTGCAGTCATGAAGCACACTAAACGCTTGAAGGTAAGAAAAGTATGACCTGACCTTGTACTACCAGGATTACAAGGTGATGACGATACTTAGTCGTTGGTAGGCTATCAAAAATCGATGGCCATCGAGCTTTCTCCACTTTCACTTTGCGTCTGGAGTTTTTTCTCACGTTGCCCTATCTTTTGTCACCCGGAAACGACCTCTTTTCCACCGTTTCTCTCCTGCATTTAAAGCTCGACCAAGCAAAAAAGAAATGTGCCTTGAGATGGGGCGAGCTTTGGCATAAAGTCTTAAGCGAAAGTGTTGCAATAAAGAAGAGAAAGTAGTGCTGTTTTATGTTCGCCATGAACTTTTGCGACGTTGTGAAAGTTACACTTTTTCCTGGCGTTCAGGCCCAACTTAATTTACGAGATTGCAAAGCTGGACATACTGTACGATGGGCGAAGGTAGGAGACAATTCTATCGATTCATTGAGACCATTGTTCAAATTAGCTTCGTGGCTGTTGCAGAACAGTCGTTGAAGACTCGTTCAGCCTCAAGGAAGAATATTTGCAAAGGCACTCTCGCAAATTGAAGGTTGAGTCGACGTGAAAAATGGCCTCCTTGAAGCTGTTATTTTGTGTAACCCAATCTCCTATCTATCGATGGAGTCAGCGCCTGCCTTGCTGTAGGCGATTTCTGACGCTACAGTTGTCAGACCTCACCGTGCGTCTCGTGGTTGCTCATCCAAAACTTTCTCAAAGGTTTACCCTGTGTTGCTGCTGTTGCATCTTTGTAAGATTTGACAACGTTCGCCACCTGGAGGCAAGGTCCACTGTTGTGTCTATCAAGTGCACTGTGCGTACTGTTCTTGCCGTAGGCTGTGATTGAGGATCCCTCCCGCCGCCATACCCACGGGGCGCGGAACGCTCGAAAGCTTCTGTCGCAGCTGCTCGGCGGACTTGCGGACTTCCTGCATCTGCTCGACCTGGATGAGTTGGACGTCGACGACGTCTTTGAGGAACTGATTGCGGCCAGCCGTGGTGGGGACGATGACTTCCTCGATAGTCTCTGTCTCAAGAGACCCGTGGATGCGGACGCTCTTTGGCTCAAGACCCGCAACCTGAAGCTGTGATTTTACATATGTCCGTTGTAATTCAGCAGAAAATGCAGGAGTATGTGTGACTGGCTGTGTGGGCAGACTACGGCGCACGTGTTTACCATAGTTTGTACGTACGCACATAAACTATGGTTTTGATCTTTAGGTGAATTGAGGTGCTGTGAAGTAAAAACTCTCGTTGTTTTTGGTCACTTACAGCATTTGACGTGTACTGTAGCCCAGTAATGCGTACATCATTTGTGTAGTAAGACCCGCAGTACCACAGATGGTCAGAGACCGCAAATATAGATAATAGCCCAAAGCTGGCTAGCCCATCATTAGAGTTTTTGTCTGCCTTCAAGCTTTATCTCGCGAGATAAATGAGGATGGACGAGCTTCAGGCAGGGAGAGAGAATCTTTCGGGACTTTCAAGCAGAAAGGCTACTTAGAGTGCAAAACTTTCTGAAACTGCAGATGCCTGACGATAAAGGCGGCGTGAAAATCCCGAGAAATACGTGAGAGCCATGATAATTTTTAAGTGTATTTTCTCGTCGTGCATCCGGATGAATAATACGCGCACTCAAAACAGAGCAGACCAATTTAGAAGCTCTTGCTGTTCTGTTTGAGGTCAGATCAAATGCTTTCTACCAGGGCTTATGTACTCGACGCACGCGGGGTGGCTGGTGCAGATACGTACTTTGGAGACAGACAAGTCCCTTGAGAATCTCCAAACACAGCCTCAAAAGATTTAGACGTTATTTGTTTGTGTCAGACGCACTTGGATTCTCCCATTCAGATGCATTAGAGCACATTTTTTTCTCGCTTTCTTTAAACGGTACGACAAAAACTGCTTAGCGTGCGCTTTTTGTTCTCTGTACACTATTTTGGCGCGCCCATCAAGTATGAGCAGCGCGGGTGACTCCTCGAACGTTAAGCCAAGATGTGCTAGAATAGGAGGGGGGCCGAGAGACGAAATGTTTGTATCCCCTCGTCCTATTTGCTTGCTGCTCGGCACAATCCTGCGAAAATTTCATTTCTTCTATCTTTACGACAAACTTCCAGCCTTCTCCATCTCACGATCCCGTCGGAGGAGAGCCGAAGCTCGCTCGTTTCTCTCGTTCCCCTCACCCGCCCCCAAAAGTTCTTGAGCAATCGACATCATCCGCCTCCGCCAGTGCTAAACTGCTGCATTAAGAAGGACTGAGAATTTGCGAACCCATCACAGTTATGGCTTTTTTTATTATTTCATCATGGGATGACTTGAAGTTGCGGCTCTTTCCAAAAAAATACATCTTGACACCAATACTAACTACTTCCCCACGTACAAGAGAGGGGACACAGTATGAAGGACGCTGTATCAGCTGTGATAGAAAAAAAAGCAACTAACGCTAAATTAATGGTCCACGTACGTGTTACTTTAAGTGACTAGATTGTGCTGGAACATGACAGATATTTTCAACACATGAATGCTGCGGCAGATTTGAAAAATGACGTTGCCCATTTGAAATCGTTTTCCCTCTTAATTGTTCTGTTGCATGAAAAACACAGCCAGCAAGACGTTCATTATTCATTCATCACGCATTAAACACAGCTGCTGGCAAGCTGCAGTAAAAAAATTTCTTCAGTCACGATCTTTTCACAACTTGGGATTCATTGCATCATTGCTACGTAGAAAAGGAATAAAATAGCTGCTATGTCTGCTTCTCCTCTACGTATACCTACATACATGTGTCTCTTGGTCTTTGATTTCTTTGCCTGTTACAACCACACGTCCACCTCGGTGGACAGGGCCTCCCCCCCCGAAGAGCTCTTGGTCTCCTGCCTCAGGAAGCGGAAGGTTTCTCCTATCAGCTTTCTCTGGTGCTGATGATTTTCTGACGTTGTAGTTTCTTCGCCGGGCTGAGTGGACGAAAAAGTGGGCGCATTTTTATGGCCTCCGGGCAGACGGGAGAGCAGTCTTTGTTTGATTCCACCACTCCTGTCGGCCGACGATGATTGGTTGCTTCTTTCCGCCCTCACAAAGTCCTCATCCTCGTCGAAGATTCCACTCTCTTGCGCTTGAAGCAATGGCTTCTGGCAAATTTGAATCGCGTCATCGTCGTCGTCCAGATGCTTTCCTTGCAGGATCATCGGGGCTGCGTCGTCGTTAATGAGCGCCGATGTGGCCCCCACGGTCGTCAAGCCACGAGGACATGAAATAGGCGGAGGCGAGTTTGACGACGATTCATTACGAGCTGCCCCTGCTGCAGCTGCGGGGCTGACGACGATGCCGCAGCCGCCATTCCTCACCAAGTGCTGGTGCTGGGCGGCCACGTATCGGCTGGTGTGACGTTGACGGGCGCTGCTGTGGTAGAACCTGAGGAACAACAAATCCATGACTTGCACGTAGTAGCTTATAGCACATTACTCCAACTGCCCATTAGGGTGGGCCCCTTGAGACGAATTTTTTTTAATTTTTTTGTTCCAAAATGCGCACCCATCAGCAGTTGCGACTGCTATAGAAAGTCAGATCCCACCCAATCAGACTGACATTGGTCTACACACAAAGGTGCTACAAGGCAGACAAGGTGTCGGAAGAGGGTCCTTCCTGAAGGACATGGGTCAATGCATTTGACACCATATGAAAATTTTATCATAAAATGTGATCCTTCTGGTCAAAAAAGTGCTAATGCACTTGTTTCACAAATTTAACTTGATCATACTTTTTTTATAAGATCCAACACCTCATTAGCCTTGTAGCACCTTTTTGTGTGGACCAATGTCAGTCTGATTGGGTGGGATCTGACTTTCTATAGCAGTCGCAACTGCTGATGGGTGCGCATTTTGGAACAAAAAAATTTAAAAAAATTCGTCTCAAGGGGCCCACCCTACTGTACATGCGTACAGTGTATTCAAGGGTCTCCTCTCTGTTTTAATCGCGTTCAGCTCGACAGTCGGAAACTGTTGGACAATATTATAGGCATAAAAGAAGTCGATTTCAGGCCATTAGAACTTTTTCTGATGAAATTACCCCTAATTGAAAAGAAATTACCCCCATCTCAGTGGTCCTTTAGCCTTTCTCGGTTTGTTTTGTAGTCGTTAGTGGGCACCATGGGATTGTCGGTGGCCACTGACATCTCTTTTGGCAAACATCTCTTTTTGGACACTACAGTGCTGTTAAACAAGATTTCCCTGCACTAATGTGCAATAAGAAAGTTGAAAAAAAAACCAACATTTTTTTGCTCTCTGAAATTGATCTTTTGTGGTTATTTTGGCGCCTTTCATCCAACAGTTTCTGGTTGCTGAGCTCTAAACGATCTAAACAGGCAAGAGACTCTGGGACGCAATGTATGTATAAGCTATCTTATGTCATCCCAAACCTGTTGCTGCTTCCCCTGAATTTGCAGGTGAGCGCATTCCTAAATCTTGATCCTACTGCGCAGTAGATGATAAAGTTGACGCTGGAATTGATCATGAGCGCGAGGTGGTTGATAGCACTGACTGCGAACAACCACTGGGGCTGAGCCACGAGGCGGCCGTGATGGATGCACGTCCAAGTGTCTTGAGCCACAGAGACCTGCAATCCGGATGTTGGTCACACAACTACTTTGCGCACAACATATATGTATATATTTATATATATATATTAGGCTATAACAAAAATTTTAGACCCTCCATGACATGACCTATTTGATGCCTATTGATATAAAAACAAGTGCTAGTCAAATTGCTCAAAAAAGCGATTTAGCTTTCCCTCTCATCACTTAAAGTTTTTAAAGTCTTGAGATTTACGTCAAGGTGGAGTGATTAGGAGCAAAGTTGCAAACAGATCAGACAGACGTAAGAAAAAAACAGATTACTTTACAATGCTGTAGTAACTCATTAATGTCAGAAATATCAATAATACTGTAGTAACTCATTAGTATATGTCAGAAGTATTGTTGTAACTCA
>JAAUXU010122529.1_pt1 | contig 48177 bp, 88 predicted proteins | sample 7278151 | NCBI WGS metagenome assembly JAAUXU01 (sample SAMN14350113, study PRJNA611818) | marine sediment metagenome | isolation source: surface marine sediment (1.8m) | place: French Polynesia: Moorea | collected 2018-08
CCACCACCACCACCACCACCACCACCACCACCACCACCACGGCGCCGATTGGCCACAAAGGGACAGTTGCAGATAAATCATTTCAGGTTGGGTCAACCCCTTCCGATTGAGCAGTGGCTGCCTAATAATCTGAGATGACTTATGCGACCATAAATCTGACGAAAACACAGAAGTGTCCAGCAGCATGAAAAAGGAGAACCCCCCCATTCTGTTGGTGCCAAAAAAGAGGGCGCGTGCGACGATTGCAGACATTTGTTCTGCACCAGCGCTCTCCGGACGCTCTCCTCGTCCCAAAACGCGTTCAACATCAACTCCGGCCAACACTTGTTCACCTGTTATGGCGAGCAGCTCGCTCTAATCAGCGTGTAGCGATGTCGGCGCCATCGTCCGTCCCTCAATGTATGCTAATCCTCGCCAGCCGCTGGTGCGGAGGATTGAAACTCCTTTTAACAGCGACTGAAATCGTGTCCTCCGGACTGAACATGACAAATCCTTGCTCGCTCTCGTCCGCTCGCTCGCTCGCTCGCTCGCTATTTTGACTTCATTCTCTTACTCCATGAGCGACGCCGCTGATTTGAGTTTGGACAGGTCGCGTGCGCTCTGGATGAGCGATCCCCGAGGAATTAGCATAATTACAATTTAAAGAACAAAAGCCCCAAAAGTTTGAGGCAGCGTGAGAATCGGGCGGGATAAATCTCTCTGGGGATTGGATGGGACATTTATCATTGGAGGGGAGGAGGCGTCGTCGTCGTCGTTGCTGGCGTTGCCGGCGTTGCCGGCGTTGCAGTCGTCATTGCCGCAAACTTCTGCTGCAAACATGTTGATGTTCTGCTTGTCACTTGACATCAGCTTTCTCCATTTGTGTGGACGTTTCTCATTTCCAGCCATTTCGCATGCCAGCCGTGAGCAATGGACGAAAATGCCCTTCTCTTTTTTCTTTCTCTTCATTTCTGCTATTGAGTCAGCGTCGCCACCGTCATCACCGTGGCCGCCATCGTCACCGTAGCCGCCCACGGCACCGGCGGCAACAATGACTCCATTGCAGCACGGACCCATAGTTTCCGGTTCATCAAATTTCACAGCATTGTTATGATTTCAGCCGCCGCCGCCGCCGCCGCTAAAAGTTCTTTCCTCTCTTCAGTTCCGCTCTCTCGACTCCCAGCGCGCCCCCCGTGAGTGACCGCAGGAAAGACTCCTTCCTCTCGTCCACCCCCAGCCCAAAATGGGTCATAACTTTGGTGCGAATACCCAAAACTGTCAACATTGGGCTGCGTCGTTCAGCCCCGGCTGGCCCCGACTGACTCGGTCTCTTCCTGCTCCGCTCGGCTCGCTCTTGAGTGCGTCCACCATCGATCCGTTGTTGTTGTTGTTGTTGCTGCGCCCATTCCTTGATTGTCTTCTTCATTAGGACGCCTTGATAGGAAACGTGTCTCGGTCAGTCGTAAAAATTCATGGTCTAGAAAGAGAGCGAGAAAGAGCAGAGAGTTTTTCGGCATCACCATCCAGAGTGTCAACATAAAGCTTGTGAGACAATGGCCGGCATCAGAGAGAGAACGAGAAAGCCGCACAAAGTGACGCGTGCACGGTTTCCCTTATTTATTCGGCGGAAAAAAAAGTCGGAGCTTATGAATAGGAAAGCAATTCCTGAGCTTTTTTTCATGCTCTTTACGATGGGAAAGGAGCAACTTTGGGATGGTTTCTTAGAAATATGGCTGATTGAAGCTGAGAAAGAGACTCTGTCAGACAAATTGTGCAGTAAATTGTGTCTGAATTGATCTCGTTTTCTCTGAATCTGGAGTGCCATGAAGATGGCATCTGGTGCAAGCGCCTCCTCGTGGCCAACGACGACAACGGCGACGACAGCCGCAACGCCATCCATCGACGACCGTGAGAACAACGCGTCCTTTCTTTCGCTCTTTCATTCACCCTTTGCTGCTCGTGCTTTCAACTTTTGGATCACGCTGCAGATGCAAAAATGTGTCTGCCCTGCCTTAAACCGCCCACGTGTGCGTGCGTACGGACGGATTTGACGCGCGAGAGTTGAATGACGCGCGTTCGACCACCGACGAGTTTAGAAAGCGCCGGCCCGCGGAAGTTCGCGCCACTCTCGCCGGCGCTGTCGCCGGCGCTGTCGCCGGCGCTGTCGCCGCCGATGTCGCCGCCGATGTCGCCGGCCCCGCCACTCATGCTGCTATCGCTCCTGCTCTTGTCCCTGCTGCTGCCACCGGCATTCGAGCGCCGACTTCCACCGAGGAAGGACGGGTGTGAGTGACAGTCATGGCAGTGCCGTTCTCCAGACCCAAGTACCCGGGAGAAGAAGCCAGAAGAAGAAGAAGACCCAGGAGAGACAGGACCGCAGTGCTTGTGGTGGACCTCGACAACATGAGCTTCACCTCCCGCCTGGCGTTCTACGCGCTGTGCGAGGTGTGCAGACTCCTCAGACAGCTGCTGAATGAAGAGCAACAGTCACACGTCGACCTGGACCTCGAGGTCGGGGTTCGACAGCGGAGACCCAAGCAGGAAGAGGGCAAAAGCCCAACGACAGAGAAGCAAGTGGCAGAAGACGTCGGGTCGCTGCCGCCCCCAGACGTGACAGTGGCGCAGAGCGACCGCATGCTGCCAGACCTCATCCCCCTGTGCTGCCTGCAGGAGACGTCGCAGTGTAAGAGCGAGACGTGGCGATGCCTGGGCAGACAACTGTGCCAAGTGGCCTCCGCCTTCGAGGTGTTCCACGGCAGCAGCTTCGCGCGAAACATCGTCTACGGTCGCAGGTTGGCCGCCAAAGACATATTCTCCTGGAAGGGAGTCCTGTTATCCGGTGTGTGGCTCCTCATCATGAACACGCACCGCTGAAGCAATCCCATTTTGTACTATTTCTATGTAAATACATGTATAAGTTGCATTCGTCACCCTCAACCTCAGTCTCGTGTAGTCCAACTTCTTCGCGTTCTGTCCAGGAGAGAGCGGCAATGGCGAATCCGCGTAGAACCTCGCTCTCTTCTTCTACTACAGTACTTCTAGCAACTGCTATCCTGACCATGACAATGATCCCACCAATAAATACAGTCGTTATGGATGTCACGGACTTGATGGCATGGAAAGATCTTATAATTACTACATTCACTGTACACTAAAGCATAACTACAGCACACATCAATAGTCGATACTGTCCGTGGTCCGGCTCTAGCACCCTTATTTGACGAAGGGTTTGGCACTACTGTGAGTGTGATGACGATCATAGGATGACTTTACTAGTGGAATTGACACTACAACCTATATCAAAGCACTAAAGAGATATGGTTGTTAACTTTAGCATAGTTTTGATGGGCAAAAGAAAAAGGCAGTGAGACAATGGGCAAGTTCCTTGCATCATGCTACTAACGGTGATTTGAGTCGAGATAAAACTTCCTTCTCATCTCCAGATGAAGGCAACTTTGTTGTGACTTTTGCACTATTCCACTGGTGAAGCCAGCTTGGCCTAAGAATGAGATCCTTTGGTAACAACTTTAACAATTGACTTGATCAACGATATGACGTCCTTCATCACTGCTGTTGCTGCTGCTGTCTGTGATACATGGGCGTTGGTCTGACTTGGGGGCCGGACAACAACCGGTCCTCTTCCTGCGGGTCCAACATCGCCAGCTGGCGCCTCCTCAGGGCCTCCCCCTCGTCGAACAACTCGTCTTGCAGGATGACGGGGACCCGAGGAGGCAGGGCCTCCGAGTAGAAGAGGTTCAGTTTGCCAGCCTTTCGTTTCTGATGCAGTAGGCAAGCCAAGAGCAGCGCCAGCAACAACATGCCCACGATGATCACCGCGGGCACCAAGAATGTCAGCAGATCCTCAGACGAAGGAATGAGTCCGTGGAAGACGTTACTGCCTTCGTCACCGTCGTTGACGCGGTCTTTTCCTCCGCCGGCGTCTTCCTCCGCCGGCGCCGGCGTGGTCTTGGCGCAGGTGCTGCGCATACGGACTTCCACGTTAGACAGCTCGTACATGGCGAGATGACGCACTAGCGCAGGTGCCGGTCGGCCGCTGACCGGGTCGAGGAGTCGATTGCGTATCCACGCAATTGCCGGGTCGTTGCAAGGCGCACGAGCCAGAGATTTGTTGAGCCAAACGAGCGAGTGTTCGTTGTCCTCCACGGACCGCACAATCACGTTCTCGGGGCCGTTGTCTCCAAAAAATTGCGGCAATGTTTCGGCCAGCTGGACGCGCTCGCCAGATATGTCACTCTGGAAGCTCAGTCGGAACTCGACTCCGAAACGCTCGGCGAACGCCCTATTGAACACGACGATCTCGATGCCGTCGATGGCGCTCAAGCCAAAGCGATCGGAGCAGACCTGCATGGCAGATGGAAATAAAATCTTACGGAGAATACAAACATCTACCGCATACCAGTTGGTACTCCTCTCGACCGACGTCCTCCAGAAGCGGCACCCCGTAGAACTCCTGATTACGCTGGTCGAACTTGAGCCAGGATCGAGGCGAAAGGTCCTCGCTGTTGATGGTGAGAAGCTGTAAGGACAACCGCGGGGTCGCGCCGTCCTCCCGGTCAAAGCAGGTATCCGCCGGTACGCGGAAGCGTAGCACCTCACCCGCGGTGACGTTGAGCCGGTCCAAGGGGTTGCGCACCACGGGTACGGTGTTAAGCCCTGCTGGTGGAATCTGCCGCTCTTGTACACAGGCGCCCAGCAAGTGTACGCGGGCCGATGTCGGAGACATCTCGGGACCCAAGGCTCGCCGCAATTGCTTAGACGGCTCTCCAGACTCTGGATCTGACGAGATGACGCGGTGCAGGCGCCTGATCTCCTCCATGGGACAGGAGTGCTGGATGAGCGAACTGTTGGTCCAGCCGAAAGTGAGCTCTGGCCGCCCGCGCACAATCCTTTTCACCAGGAAGTTCTTCGGTCGGTCGTTATACAGATAGCGTAGTTTCTCAATCATCTGAAGACGTTTACATAGCTCATCAAGGTCGGGGGACAGGGGACAGGCAGTCTCTGCAGTTCAGTGGTCTTTACCTGCCACTCCCAATTGTTGCGCTTCCTCTCGTTGGTCGTCAAGAGCGAGAAAGCAATCTCGAAGTAATGGTTGACCAACCTAGAGCCCGAGTACTGCCTGACGACGATCTCGAGGACGTCACCCACGCTCTGGCCTGAGCGGTCGCGAGCAGTTAGGTGGAACTTCCAGCGACCGATCTTGTTCTCGTCCACCGGGCTGCAAGAGAAGGAAAGCGTCATGTGAGGTCTCGCTCATTCGGTAGAAAATTCTTCACACTTACAGGACAAACAACTCCTGCCTCGCCTGATCGAACTTGATCCAGTTCTGATTGGCCACGATGGTGCCGTTGGTCCAGCGGAGCGTCAGTCGCAGATTTCTCGTCCCGCCGTCCTCCTCGTCGTAGAAGGTATCCTCTGGCACGAGACGTCTGTAAGAAGGAGTCATAGAGAAATGATGATTGGTGACCGACTAAGTCACAAGCTACCTGACGAATTTGCCTGCGGTGACTGCCAGCTTCTGCAGCTTCCGCTTCAGTACCGGCGGGGAGTCCCGGATTCTGTCGGTGTTGATGGTGCTACTCCTGGAGCCGATGCCGACTCCGGGCGTGGGCGTGTAAGAGACAGTCTGGCTCAAAGATGGAGTGGCCAATTCTCTGTACCCGGAGCCTTCCTCCAGCTGTAACATGGACATAGTGTTAATGACCCATTCCCATTCCTTGGATCACCGAGCACGTACGTAAATGGGGTCCGGGGAGGAGTGGGGTACTTCTTCTTCTTCTTCCTCCTCTTCCCTCGTTGCTTGTCCCGGCCCCAGGACGGGAACCGGCGTCCTCAGCCTGGGAACGACTCTGCTGGGCACGACGGACACCGACACATCGTCCTCGTCCTCGTCGTCGCCCAAGCCCGAGCCCTCCTCCAGGAGCGTCTGGGCCGACACCGTCGCCACGAGCAGCCACGTCGCCGTCAGTAGCCAGGGACGCATGGTGCGTTGTGGTAAGCTAGGAGGCGTCCGCCTCCGTCTTCATGAAGAAGAGGAGGGCTATTTTGGACTTGCCCACTTTCCTCCTTCCGTGGACCTGCTATTTGTCTTCCTTCTCGGTCTTCCTGTCCGCCCCATCGATAAGTACGCCCCCGCTCTACCGTGAAGCATCCGCTCTCCGCTGTTGGTGCTCGAGCTGCCGCAGGAGGAGCAGCCGCTGGAGCTGCTGCCGCTGCTCTTCCTGCCAGCGCCCGCCACTGCCACTCCGGCGATGCACTGGGCTGGGCTGATCTCCGGTCTGCCGCTCAGTGGCTGCCTCTGCCTGCAGCAGCTTTTCAACCTCGTTTTCTCTCCCCCAACTGCTGCTACAGGGTGGACTGAGGAGGTTTTCGAGGTTGCAACAACGTGGGAACCACCCTGTACATGTGGTGTCTCAACATCAGATAAGAATAACTCATTTTACCGCCAAATAGGGATGTCCTCGAATCACTCATTGCCGAGTCAAGCACTCAATGCAGATTGGTTTGCGTGCATGTGAATGCAAATTTATACATGCAATACGGATAACAAATGTTTTCCATTGAAATCGAGTCAGGCTCAACGCATCCCTGCTGGAGCTTCCACAAGTCTGCTTGTTGTGGACCGACCAGGATCACTTGTTGGGATGACTTCTCCTTGATAGGACACTGAACAGCGAATATCTGGCAATGGCATTTTAGTCCTTAGGCCTTCTTTGGGTGGTTCAGAAAGTGCAGGACTGAACTACAGGACCTGAGCGATTGCGATCATGGGGTGCGACTTAGGCGTTGGCTACTTCCTCGCATTCTTCGGTCCCGGACAATTTGGACCGGAGGTGATGGTTGGATGATGCAGGACAGGAGGAAGCACACACAGAGCAGACTCCTTTACACAATTCTAGACACTTGCAAAGCAAGCACATAATGAGTCTGACTTCACCTCATACGCATCACTGGAACATGTTGAGGTGGAATTTTGATGTGGAACGTGTAGATGTGATACTGGGGCATAATGTTGAGTACACAGGGTCAATGTCCTGGCTGCCCATTTTGGTGCTAGAGTGCTCAAAAGGAGGTCAACAGGAAGCATGCCGAAGAGAATTGAGGTCCTCTTTGGCAGAAAGAGCAGGCGGACACTTGCGGGAAAGACTGGTACAATTGGGCTAAATCTACAGGTTAAGCAATCGGTAATTATCTTTAATATATAAAAAATGTCCTGCAAATACACGTCCTTACCAAGTGTTTTAATCCCAACCTCAGATTAACTTCACACCTGCTTACTTGTACTTATTTAGCCTGCTATCTGCAGTCTCAGTAGCCAGGGGCAGTAATCAAGGAACTATGGGCGTACAAGTAAGCATGTAAGTGTTGGTCTCCTTCATCAAATATTTGCAAGCTCTCTCTCCTCCATCAAGGGTCTCTTCCAAGTGTCACACAACCTACTGGTGTTGCAACCAAAGCTCTCCAATTGTTGTATCCCCCTTACAATGACTGGTTTGATCTCAGGAAATTACAAGTTGTAACACAAGTCATCATCAAGTCTGGTTCAAGCCAAATTCCATGAACACACCTGCCACAGATTTTCTATTCTTTCCATCTCCCTCTCAGCTTCCATTTCTTCAGTATCACCCTGTGACCTTGCCTCTTTGAGCTCCAATCTGAGCTCAGAGGTTTCCTTAAGAAACTGTGACTTCTCCTGTAAGAGAGACTCAAGCACACTTGTGAGCTCCCTTCGCATGGCCTTGCAGCCACTCAAGCAAGAAGTTTTCTATCTGAATCAGCAATTTTTACCATTCATAAGTATAGTAGATTTTTGCTTATTGTGCGCATCTTTTATCTCTCTCAAGTCCACATCCTTCAGCCAACCTCTCGGACGGTTGCCTCTTGCTGGAGGAGCGTGTGCTTCTGGTTAAAGGCGATGCTATTTCCACGCAGGGCATCGGTCACACACTCAACCTCGTCCCTCCCCCAGTCCGGCTTGATCCATGCTTAATCGGCAGCCCGTCTCTCTCTCCATGGAGTTCCCGAGGACTGCTAGACCTGGAGCTGCTGCTTGCAAAGCCCACCTGGACTCCACGGATCGGATGGGAAGGGTGGGGGAGGGGGCAAGGAGCACTCGCTTTGAAAGATGAGTAGGTGGTCATACTGCCTCAGCTCGAGAAAGCTGTGATGAGACATGGCCAAGTCCAGGTGGCAAAGCACTCTAAGCATCAGTGCTGGGGAGAGCTTTTTTTACCCACTTCTTCCGTTCGCCCATCTCCCCAGACCCGTAGGGTTGTGCTCTGACCGACCACGTGAGCCGGATCAGGCTGGGCAGGGGTTATGTACCTGACAGACCTCGTGTCATCCATCGCCGACGGATCCATAGGGAATTTAGTCATTGTGTGATCTTCCAGCATGTGCATCAGTCCGGAGAAGCACTGGCAACGCGCAACCAATGTTACACAGACGAGAAAGGCAACGTCGCCATCAGCTGCAGCTGCTGCTTCAAGACATTCGGGTTGTGCACCCGATTCGTGATTGTCCTAGTCTGACTCGAGCCGTTGATGCGGCTCGGGTCGGCTAGCAATTCGAGCCGCGGCCTATTGACGCCCATTCCTATCTTCTCGTTTTCAGCAGCCAAGTGTTGTACTGTACTTCTGCTCTGCCTTTGCCTGCTCCGTCGTCGTCGTCGTCGTCGTCGTCGTCGTCGTCGTCGTCGTCGTCGTTGTCTTCTCCCTCTCTCACCACGCGCACGCTCACCGAGTTCCGGAGCTAAAAGGGTTGGATATTAGAGAAGTTTTGTCTGCTGTCGGCCACTGACGTGGACGACACCTACTGGGACATCGACAGCAAGCACGGGGAGGCCGACGTCAACATGACTGAAGTGTTGCCGGCTTCGAGTCCTCAAGTCAGTGACCTAGGCGGAAAGATCGCCGACTCTGTTCTTATTCATTGTCTTGAATTTGCAGTCGACCAAGTTGTCCGAAGAGGAAAAGGGCACCGCGGATAAGATGGCCAAAGAGGACGCTTTGGCCAAGGATACCTCCGCCAAGAAGGACTCTTCGGCCAAGGAGGACGCTTCGACCAAGGAGGACGCTTCGACAAAGGAAGAAGCCTCGGCCAAGGACACTGTCTATGTCCAAGATGTGGGATTTAGTGTCAAGATCTCAGTGCCAGGACTTGACCAGTTCACCATCCAGGCATGGACGAAACTTGTTATCAATCAACAACTTATAGTTATGTCCTTCTGGCCTGTTATTAGGTGTCCTCCATGGAGCTGGTGCAGGAGATCCATCAACTCCTCATGGACCGTGAGGAGACTTGCCACCGCACTTGCTTCTCTCTCTATCTGGACGGAACCATGTTGGACAATTTTGCGGAGCTTAAGAGCGTTAAGGGGTTGGAGGAGGGATCCGTACTCAAGGTGAGGAAGGCAGATATTTCTCGTATAAGGATGAGCATGCCTTGCTTCTTTGGATGTTTCCTCGTGTGCTTGTGCCCATCTTAAAGGTCAATTTGTGGCACAAGTTGATAAGTCTTAGGCAATGCAGCATGCGAGTCATCTTTCGTTGTGCCACTAGGTGGTGGAGGAACCCTACACTGTGCGTGAAGCCCGCATCCACGTGCGTCACGTTCGTGACCTGCTCAAATCGGCCGACGACGTGGACGCGTACAATGGCGTTGAGTGCGCCTCACCCGCCTATCTGGGCGTCATCTGCCAAGGCGACGTCATCGACAAACGCCACCAGCAGCAGCGAGGTAAGGACAGCATCGACTGCACTCCACCGGACTACATCCTGCCGTCGGGGGAGGAGAGGCCGCTGTTGGCACTTCACCCAACTTGGAAGGACAATGCGAAACTGCATTGCCTGAAGGTGAGAAGCGACCCCGGCGTCGTTGAGGCAGAGGTCGAGAAAGTTCACATATGTTAATCACATGCAGGTGTTTACGCCGTCTGCTTGGAACCCTCCTCCTGGGCCTCGTAAGCTTCACGGCGATCTTCTCTACATCTTCGTGGTGACCCTTGAAGACAAGCGCTATCACGTCACCTCTTCCACGAAGGGATTCTTCATCAACCAGAGCACAGAGCAGACGTTCGATCCCAGGCCTGCCTCGCCGGTGTCCATCTATCACTCTCTCATCGAGTTACTCTCACAGATGAGTACGGGCTTCAAGAAGAACTTTTCCCTGCTACAAAAGAGACGAGTGGCGAAGCATCCCTTTGAGCGAGTAGCAACCCCCTATCAGGTGAGACGGGCTGTCATGAGTCGTCAGGGGACAGGGATGAGATAGTTGAAGGTCATATTATCACGTTGGGAGAGTTCATCACTGTATGGAACACATTATCATGTGTAATAGGCTCTAGGAACACTATGCAGTACACAGTGCACGTCCCGGTACTTACAGGTCTACTCTTGGCTCTCTCCGGTGCTTGAGCACACGATCGACGCTCTACGGGCTGAGGACGCGTTCTCCTCGAAGCTGGGCTACGAAGAGCACATCCCTGGTCAGACAAGAGATTGGAACGAGGAACTCCAGACGACCCGCGAATTGCCCCGCAAGACGCTGCCGGAGCGACTGCTCAGAGAGCGCGCAATTTTCAAGGTCCATAGCGACTTTGTGACGGCCGCAACCAGGGGCGCGGTAGCCGTAATCGACGGCAACGTCATGGCTATCAATCCAGGCGAGGACGCAAAGATGCAGATGTTCATATGGAACAACATATTCTTCTCACTGGGCTTCGACGTCAGAGACCACTACAAGGATCTGGGTGGCGACCACGCAGCTTTCGTGGCCCCCAGAAATGACCTGCAGGTGGGGGATTTCGTTTTTGTCTTCTTGATCTAATTAATTGATGCTCCTGCTGAAATTGTGGTTTCTTGTCCCACCCAGGGGGTGAAAGTTTACAATGCGGTGGATCTTGAAGGCTTGTACACTCTCGGCACCGTAGTTGTGGATTATCGCGGCTTCCGAGTCACCGCCCAGTCTATCATCCCGGGCATTCTCGAACGTGAGCAAGAGCAGTCGGTCGTTTACGGTTCCATCGACTTCGGCAAGACTGTTGTCTCCAATCCGAAGTATATCGACCTCTTGCAGAAGGCAGGAAGCCAGCTCAAGATAATGCCGCACACCGTTCTCAATGACAAGGACGACGAGGTAACAACCTTTTCTCATGAAGTTCAAGATGTCACCGAGCCACTTTGTTCGTCTTGTTAGGTGCTCTTGTGCTCCTCTGTCGAGTGTAAGGGAATAGTTGGAAACGATGGGCGCCATTACATCCTTGATTTGTTGCGCACCTTCCCTCCCGACGTCAACTTTTTGAGCTTGGAGGGCGTGGAGTTGAGCAAGGAAGCTCAGGCCTTGGGATTGCCCATCATACACAGCCACAAGTTGGCGTGTCTCAGACAGGAGCTAATCGATGCCTTCGTGGAGTCACGCTACATGATGTTCATCAAGTACGCGGCGGTTCAACTTCAGCAGCTGGGGCTCAAGAAGCAGATGGACATGTTCGGCAGTGCCAAGAATGGTGAGAAGCAGCAGACGCCCGCGATCACGACTGCTACAGCTATCCCCGACGAGGTGAAATTAAGTTGTAAGGACCATCTTGTTACTGTTAGGAGTATCATTTGCTGCTGTTACAGATTGCCTCCAATGGGTGTAGTTCTGCCAGTGCTGAAAACAACGTAGATCTCAAAGATGACAATAGTTGCCAGAAGAGCAAGATGGAAGACGACGAGGCCAAAAAGATTGTTGAGTCCATAACCGATTCCATCACTTCTGGCGACAAGCGAGAGATCGAGGAGTCGACCAAGGACATCGTCAGGAAGGCTTCTCAGGCAGTGGGATCCCTCAAAGAAACGGAGTTCGACATTCGGTAAGACGTTACTGAACTGAACGCAAATGCTTTCTCATTACGTCTTCTCTTCCAGCTTTAATCCGGACGTGTTCTCCCCTGGGGTTCGCCACGCTCACACCGATGAAGCGTACAAGAAGCAATGCGGGCTCATCCGAGATGCTGCGGACTTTCTACTCACCGTCCAGATTCCTGCTTTCATCAGGGACTGTCTAGACCACACATCGGTTCCGATGGATGGCCACACCCTGTCGGACAATCTGCACAATCGCGGCATTAACATACGCTACATCGGCATCATCGCCAATATGATTGGAAAAGTGCCTCAACTATCCTACATTAACTCCATTCTGGTCTCCGAGGTGCTAACTAGGTCGGCCAAGCACTTGTTCACCTCCTACATGCTGGGCCTGGACATGACTTGCCTAGCCAGCGCCGTCAGCCACTTCTTCAACTGCTTCTTCACCAGTCACACCCAACCCAAGACCGCTGGCGCACCCGCAGATCTTCTCTCCCGCTCGGCGGCATCCAGGAGACGCAACCGCAAGCAGCAGCCAAAGGGTTCCAAGCAGGAAGAGTGGACATCGCTAACTTCCAAGTCGCTGTGGAAGGCGCTCAACGAAGAAATGCTGTCCTACTTCCACTTCGAGATGAACCTGGACAATGTGGACGCGATCGCCAACGTCTACCGCGTACAAAAGACGTCGCTTCTGCGTTCTCTGTGCCATAAGACGGGGGTTCAACTGCGCATGAGGGAATACTTCAGCGACAACAGCAAGCTCTTCTTTGCCGAGGAGGACGTGCTCAATCTCTTCCCTAGGTCTAAGCATATCAATCCTCGTGCGTCTGATGCGTACAACTTTTACACGACTGGCCAATCCAAGATTCAGCAGGGCTATCTCAAGGACGGCTACGAGCTGATCAGCGAAGCCTTGAACTTGCTGAACAACGTGTACGGAGCAATGCATCCTGAGATAGCGCAGTGCTTGCGCATGCTTGCCAGACTCAATTACATCATGGGCGACCACGCTGAGGCCCTCTCCTTCCAGCAGAAGGCCGTGCTGATGTCTGAGCGGGTAAACGGAATTGACCACCCGTACACCGTCACGGAGTACGTGCACCTCGCCCTTTACTGTTTCGCCAACAGCCAGGTACTGCTTTGTCCACATCCTCGCGTCGTGCGTGTCCGTGCGTGCATACATGATGGAATGTGACTTTGGTCTTTCAGGTTAGCACAGCCCTTAAGCTGCTGTACCGCGCCCGTTACTTGTGCCTGTTGATCATCGGCGAGCAACATCCCGAGGTGGCACTGATTGACAGCAACATCGGTCTCATCCTTCACGCCGTTGGAGAGTACGACCTCTCCCTCAAATTTCTGGAGAAGGCGCTGGTCTTGAACACGCAATTTCACGGAGAGCAGTCCCTCAAGGTCGCCGTCAGCTACCATTTGGTGGCTCGAACGCAGAGCTGCATGGGAGACTTCAGGTGAATGTGAAAGATTCAAGACGTTGCCTTCGTGATCGTCAACTTTTCTTCCTCCACAGGTCCGCTCTGCAGAACGAGAAAGAGACCTATCTGATCTACAAGACTCAATTGGGTGACGAGCACGACAAGACAAAGGAGTCCTCGGAGTGTCTACGCCACCTGACGCAGCAGGCGGTCGTGTTGCAGAAGAAGATGAACGAGATCTACACGGGAAAGACCAAGAGCGGGTCTCTCCCACCCATCCAGATCCAGCCGCCGTCCATGGGCAGCGTCCTGGACATGCTCAATATTATCAATGGCATTCTCTTCGTTCAGATTAGTCAGCAGGACATTGACAACTTCAAGACGGAGTTCGAGAAGCAGCAGCAGAGTGGCATCGCCAAGGCAGAAGAGTAGTGAACGTCCGTGACGTGACGGAGAGAGAAGACTGCTGTGACAATGACAAGTAGTGCAAACAGCAACCGTAGTCAAGAGAATCGTAGTGGTCATGAGTAGTCTGACGAATGAAACTTTTATTTTATGGTCTGTCAGAATAATGAACAACCCAAACCAAGATCTGAATTGTGCTGTCAGTCATCTTCGTCCTCCTCCTCTTGCTCTTGCAAAAAAATATGGCCCTGGAGCATCTGGAGAATGTTCATTGATGGTCAGTTCGTGATTCTCGATATATGTTTGAGGATCTTTACCTTATCTAAGACCGCGGTGGGGCAGGTGACGTCCAGCTTCAACTCACTTTTGTTGATGCTGTTGACGTCCAACTCTTCCGTGGGCATCTTGGTTGGGATGGCCCTGGCCTTTACGTTACTTGACGCCCCATTCTGAGCCCTCAGGTGACGAGAACGGAGTTCCAGGTTCTCGACCTACAAGAGTCAGGGTTGCCTAGGTAAAACTGCAAATTTCTTTGCCTTCGACCAATCGACCTCGAGCCGAGAGAGCTCCCTCTGGACGAGTTTGCGCATGTCCCTGAGCGTCTTTCGCTCGGTCTTGAGCGCCTGCAACTTGAGCTGGAGCTGCCGGGCAGTGTCCTCATCCTCAGCGTTGGCCTCCTCGTCGCCCATTACGAGCGAGAAGCCTCGGTTTGTTTTTGTTCTCCCTATGCAGCAGCTGCTGAGCAGCTGCGGTAGCTGTCGTCTGCAGCAGCTTCTCGGATTCTAGATGTCTGTGGACAAGATTGATCAAGAGTCAAGACTTCCTTGAAAAGTTTTTGTTCGACGGTTTAAAGCATTAAGGGGGCCGAAGACTCCCCAACCTTGGTGCCATCAGTAGGTTCAGGAGAGTCACCCCCTAGTCATTGTCGAGGACAAAGGCCAGCAACTTTGTCTACACGCGACCCTTCCAGACTGACTAAAGCAATCCTTGGTCAGCTGAATGTTGATCGTTTTCTCAAGCAGCTCCTTCCTTTTCCGTTTCACCATAGGTTGAGAAGGAGGACCTGACTCGTTCTCTGGAGAAACCGTCATCATGGTCGCGCAGAAGAAGCAGAAGAAGACCGCTGAGTCCATCAACTCACGTCTGGCTCTTGTTATGAAGTCAGGAAAGTACGTGCTGGGGTACAAGCAGACGCTTAAGACCCTCCGGCAGGGCAAGGCCAAGCTCGTCATCATTGGAAACAACACCCCGCCTCTCAGGTAAGGAGGAAGACGACTGCGGATCGCGGATCGCAAGACGTTAATTTTTTCTCTCTATGATCAGGAAGTCCGAGATCGAGTACTACGCCATGCTGGCCAAGACCGGTGTCCACCATTACGCCGGCAACAACAAGGAGCTGGGCACTGCATGCGGAAAGTACTTCAGTGTGTGCACGCTCTCCATCACCGATCCCGGAGACTCCGACATCATCCGGAACATGCCGCAGGGAGAAGCCTAGATTCCTTCTGTTGTCATCACGTTTGCGCCTGATATACACAAAAGTGAAACGAATTGAAATTTGTTGAGCTCAGCCTCTTAGCGTTTAATGTCATTATGAGATCAGGTTAGGTCAGGTCAAGGTCCCCAGAGACTCGGTTATCCTTAGATCAGGTGCTACCGCCTCTATCGTCATGAGCGCGAGCGAGACGTCGTTCTTGGTGCTGCAAAGCCAGCTGAGAATTTGCTTCCTCGTCCACCCAGACCCGTTCTCGCACGTCCTGTAGATATTGCTACGACACATGGACCAGGTCCTTGGGGCAGTAAAAACTGCTCAGTGGAACATTCATTGCAAGGACGATCTAATGTCCAGAGTAGAAAGCAGAGGGAAAGGTAACGTCGGGAAATGGCTGAGTGCGAGGTGCCCGGAAAGAATTCCCTCTGGCGGCTCCGCCACGAGCGAGAGATCCTGTCTCACCGAGACCGAAGAGACACCTGGCGGCCGGACTCCAGCATGTGGAGGTGCCACTTCTGGTCACCGTCAGCTGTCGAGAAGGAAAAAAGAGAATTCGAGCCTCACAAAATATGTGAAGTCTTGTCTTGGTCATTGTGTAAGATTCCTCCGCCAGGGCTTGCCAACTTTGACCCCTCGTAGTCCGTCAGCATCATGACAGATCCAGATCGCCGAAGGATGTCCTCCCTCGACTCATCACATTCGCGCTCTGGTGACTTTTGCGCCAAATTTGCTGGCCTCGCCCCTCAGACGCCGCCACTACCGGAGCTCTTGATTCAGTGGGCTTTTCGCTTGTTGTCCTCTGGACAAGGTAAGGAGCGTCGTCGTCGGTAGTGACGACTAGCTTGCCCGTGCACCGGACGCCAAAGAGCCGTTCAGAGAGCAGAGAGAGGGAGAGAGGAAAGGAAGCCAGGCGCGAGTGTAGAGAGCGAGCGGGCGACGGCGACTCAAAGCCCGGGGACAGAGGAGAGGAGGACGAGCGGGCCGCACACGCTCACGCACCCGAAGAAGCCAGCGCCCAGACCGATAGTGACTCCTCTCCCTCTACTCGTCAGACCGTCCGCCAACAGCTTTTTCACGGGAGGAGGCGAGAGCTCAACGGTTTCTGACGTTCAGCAAAAGCGAGTGAAAAATCTCGCACAAGACGCGAAGAGACGGCGTCTTCTACGAGTGGGACCGATTCCCCAGGACTCTGAGATTCCTCGGGCTCGGCTTATCCCGGCCTCCGGGCGCTGTGACCGGGATATTTTGCTTGAACGGGTTCCTCTTTGGCGTTTGCAGCCCCTTTCCTGATTCAGACGCCGCCGCCTCCGCTGCCTCCGCTGCCCCCTCGAAGCAAAGGCAGCCGACCGAGCTGAGCCAGCAAAGGGCGGTTGGAAACCAACTCGCTCTTTTTTCCGCGGGGGAGGCGGCGGAAGAGGAAGATGGCCAAGAAGAGGAAGGCGGAGGAGCCGCCGGCCCAAAAGGCGAAGATCAAGATCTCCAAGAAGTCGAAGGAGAAGAGGAAGCAGGTCAAGAAGGAGCCGCGCTCAGACTCGGAGGATTCTGATGCAGGTAAGTGATGCGCGCCAAAGTGATGTTAATCCTTTCTTCGCTTAGCTCGCACTCTCTCCACGTTTTTCACTTCTCAGATGTGCGACAATCCAAAGGTTCCCAAGAGCCTTTCGATCCCGCAAAGCTCCCTTCGACCGAGAAGCTCTCGCAGCTCATCGACCGCATCGAGGCCATGCTGCCCAAGGAGGACCACGTCAAGTACGACTCCAGGTGAGTGACAGTGTTTAACGTCATACCGATCAGGCAAATTACGATCGCTTCTAACTAGGGCTCGGAAGCTGGACTGGAGTAAGATCGCATTCGATGACATCGGCCCAGAAGAAGCCAAGAAGATCTGGGGCTACGTCCAGGAAAGAATCCGAAGATTCCGCATCATGTCCGAGATGATTCCGGATGCGAGGATGTGGATTATGCAGCCTTGGACAAATTTCTATAAGAGCAAAGATCACAACAGGCATCCGGATATGCCGAAGAAGCCTCTGTCCATGTACATGCTGTTTTACAGCGAGATGCGTGAGGAGGTCCTAAAGACCAATCCCAAGATGAGCATGCCCGAGGTGGCCAAGGCTTGCTCGGAGAAGTATCAGAAGTTGAGTGACAAGAAGAAGGCCAAGTTCAAACAGAGATGCGACGAGATGCGCAAAGAATACGAAATACAGATGGAAATGTTCTACCAGGAGCATCCAGAACAGAGACCTGTGAAGGCGGAGAAGGCTAGCAAAAAGGCGGCCGCCGCGGCTGCAAGGTCGTCGCTCCAGCAACAACAGCAGCAACTGGTTCAGGTGGCGTCTGCACCGTCAGCCATTCAGATCATGCCTGGTACCTCCGCTACTGCAATGCAACACCATCACCTGCAACACCAACAGCCTCAGACAGTGATGGCCACCGTACAAACTCCAATGGCTGCGCCAATGCAATTGGAGGTGACAATGCCACCAGCGCCTATGCCGCCACCGCCGCCGCCACCCCAGCAACGCCAGGTCAATGTGAAGCAGGAGGAACACGTCGCCAAGACGCACCAGCAATATCCCAATGCTCCCGAGCGTCCCCCGAAGCCGTTCGAATTGTACTTCAAGAATGCAGTGGATGAGTGCGTCAACGATCCCAACTATGACAGACAAGCAATGGCTGAGCGATGCAGGCAGGAGTGGAAGGGCATGAAGACCAAGAAAAAGTTCAAGTGGATCAAGAAGGGCAACGACCAGTTTAGAGAGTACGAGAACCGCCTAGCCGAGTTCCAGCAGCAGCATCCAGACTACATCCCCGCCGAGCGCAAGCACTATCTCACGCAAGAGGACCAGAAAACCATGGACAAGGCCATGGGTCGACCCGAGAAGCCTCCGTCGTCGGCGTACTCGCTCTTTTCCAAAGAGATGCTCAACCATCCGGAGATCAAAAAGTTCCCCTCCAAGGAGCGAATGGCCGCCATCTCACAGCGATGGAAACTGATCAGCCAGGATCAAAAGGATCGCTACCAGGCGCAGGTCAACGACTCCATGTCCATTTACAGGCAGAAGTACGAGGCGTGGTTCAATGAACTTAGCGAGGAAGACCGAAACAACGAGACAGCCCGGATGAACACGAGCAAGTCCAAACCCAAGGGGGTCACAACGGCAGGAGTCCCTGTCGTTCCCAAGCCAGCTACGTCGGTCAAGCATCAACAGAACACCACCACAACACAACAGCAGCAACAGCAGCAACAGCAGCAGCAGACGCAGCAGCACCATCACCACCATCACCATCAGCCCCCAGTGACTTTCTCGATGACGCCCCTGTTAAACCAGGCGCCGGCCATGGTGGTAGCGGCGCCCAAGCGAGATCCAGAGAAACTACGTCAGGAGATCCTCAACCGCGAGCCCGTCGAGCCCGCCCGCTCCCGCAAGCAGCTCTTCATCAATGAGTGGCTTCAAAAGCACAAGAAGAAGAAACTGGCGGATGCAAAAGCCGTGTGGAACTCCTTCGACAAAGAAGAGAAGAAGAAGTGGGGCGAAAAGCTTGAGCCGCTGAGGCAGAAGTATATCGAGTTGTACACAGTGTTCGTGCGCAGGTTGGACAAGGAAGAGTTGGAGTTGTACACGCAGCTCAAGGAGAAGCGTGACGAAGAGGAAAAGCGAAAGCAGGACGAGAGTTCAGAGTCGGAGGTCTCGGAGAGCAGCGAATCAGACTCGGAGAGTGGCTCAGAGTCCGAATCTGACTGAACGACGATCTCGATCATGCAACAGTTAAGTTGGACGTTTTACTGTCCAAAGCATGAGGAAGTGCTACTGTAATGTAATCAAGTCTGTCTACAGTGCGCTCAATAAAACAGTATATTGAAAAGTGTCAGGAAGTGCTACCGTTCAGTTGTCAGTACAGTAAGACTTGGACTTGTGACTGACTTCTTCTCCGTGGATGAGACCTGTTCTTTGAGCGGATAAGTCCTTATCCGTTCTTCGAGCCGAGAAGATGAGTCCAGAGCTGCAGCTATGATTTGTCAGTCAAAGGCCTCTTGCTCCAGGTGGAGAATTGGTAGCGTTCGTCCAAAGGCAGGCCTAAGAGGGTTCTTTCTCGCTGGACTTTGGCACTTGAAGCTTGAGCGAGGTGGAGGCGCCGGTCAACTATTTTTCCAAGTAGTGTAAGACCTTCTCAGCCCTGGTAGAAAAGTGCACGCAAAGTGCTGGTTAGGTACACCTTTGTACGCGTAAAGTGCATTAGGCACATCCACCTGCTTGCTCACCTACTGTGCTGAAGGCACTCAACGACTTGGCCAGCACCTGGAAGTCGCCGCTGAGGCAGCATAATCTTGGGGGTTGCAAAGTACAAGTAGATAAACTCTTTGGTGTCAGAAGGAGAGAGCGAGAGAGTTCCTGTCCAAGATGAACACGTGGCTTTTGCAACCGACTCATCTCCAGAGGAGAAAGCATGCGAGGACCCGAGGTCGAAACCCCCTTTATGAAGCCAATGGCTCTAAGGATTGACGACACCAAGGCCGGGTCATCGACGGGCCAAAGCGCGTTAGGAGCAGCCATGACGCCATCACGGATTAAGTCGGGTCCCGCACCTTCCAGGTTTGCGTCCTAGATTCTAGTAACGGGGCTTGCGACCCGAGGAGTCTGCGACGTCGCCATCCACATGTCGCCATCCGTCGCTGCACCACATCTCCGAGGGCCTCCTGACTGTGGCGCTCTCGCCTTACAGTCTCACGGGCAAAGATCTGCCTGGGTGCATTCTGGACGTCGCAGACGGCAAGTACATACATCTCCGACGGATCTTATTCGTCTAATGGTTCTTCGCCATCGATCAGGTAAGTGCACTATTATCATACGTTACGTACATTGCGTATATGTACACGTTACGTAAAATTAATGAGAAATTAATGAGTCAACGAGAGCTCTACTGGGACTTTTGATGAAGTCCTGTATCACAGGGATGTCTTTTCTATGATTTTTGTTCATAGTTTTTGGGTGGATAGTTTTACACATTTGCTAAATGCTAGATTAGTTGAGCATCGCTGGCATCTGGATCATGACAAGTTTTGTGACAAAATTAGTTGACCTCGATTCATTCAGCATTGCTTTTAGACACTGCATTAGATGGAATGCAAGTGATGTGTACAGACGTAGCAATTGTCTTTAACGGTAAACCTTCCATTACTGTACATTTTGTTATGATAACCCAATCATACTTAATATGTATGTCTTCCTGCACAGGTCCCGATCGTGGTCACGCTCTCCACGCGCACGTGCCAACGGACGCAGCGGAGAAAGGGGATTGTACGGCCGAGTACAACAACTCCGCAGCTGCGGAGTTGCCCCGCTGTCCGGCCGCTGGTACCAGCCAAGGGACAGTGGATGTGCACGTGCTCCATGTGCACGCCCTCCTCCGCCTAGGAGAAGACGAACACAATGGACTGCGTGACCATTCTTATTTCTGTATTTATGCTTGCTTCTTTGAGACAACATTAAAATCTACAAGTGCAGTGTTGAAGTCACACTTCTGAATGTTTAGGCACAATGAGCCTGTGTACGTGTGTAAAAATCTGATGATGATTGGTGCACCGGCGTGACACATACACGCACAGAGGACACAAGGACGCTTAATGTGGATAAACAGGGAACACGTGGCAGACACGATGATGCACGCGTGCACTACGCTAACCTTGTTAGACCGAGTCAACGTCTCCATGTTAGAGAAGCAGAAGAAGGTGGAGATGTCGTCCCAGTTAGGGTTCACAGAAGAGTGTCCCAAGTTTTACCCTCATCCTTAATTACAGGTACTGATGTACAGATCAGGTGCCCCTCCTAACCACACGTAGAACACGCGCGCAGAGCGCACACAGATGGCCTAGCCTGGACAGATCACATGGTGCATGCAGCGCACATCGTGCACACAGTGCTCACGCTTGGTGATACATTGGCACCCGTACAATTCACTGTTATTCAGACTTTTTAAAGCATCTATGTAACATACTGCGAGTAGAATAGCCAATACAGCAAAGAAATTACAACTAACCTAAACCTGAGCAAACCTGGAGGTTACAGTTGCAACCAGAGGTATGCACACCCCACACTCAGAATGCAGTGCATTCTCAATGGGATAGGCCTTTGGCTTTCAAGAATGCCTCATCATTGGGATCCCGACCCAAGAAGTCCCGAAGTAATTCACTAGCATCTTTGGATCCGCCCGGCCGAAGAATCTTCGTCCTGTATTCTTGGCCCACCGTGGGGTTGAGGAGGCCTCTTTGGCGAAAGTGCGTCTCGAACATGTCGAAGCTGAAGACTTCACTCCACTGAGGGAGAATAAAAGAGTCACTCAGTGTCACTAGTGCAGTCCACAGAGTATGATCAACTTACCAGGTACCCGTAGTACTGCGCGTCGTAGCCGACCATGTGGGTCCAGGAAGCCGGCATGTTGGTGCCCGGGATAGGCCTGAGTCCCATAACCGTCTCGTAGACTTGAGCAAATACAGCCTGGGTGTCAGCCTTGCCGGTGGTGTGGATCATCTGGTCGAAAGTGGATAATACGATCTGACGGAGGTTGAACCCACCAGCATTGGCCTTGCGAGAGGCTATCAACTTGACCAGCAGCTCTTTGGGAATCGGTGAGTCGTCCTGGAGATACAGAACTCATGTCTCATCCACTGGCCTGCGCAAGAGTAAGGTGTGCGCGTGCTTGTAGGTGACAACATACCTTGTAGTGCCCAGACATCTTCTTGAGTGACTTCTCCTCCCACACCCAGTTCTCCAGCATCTGGCTGGGCGCCTCCACAAAATCCCTCTCCACTCTGGACCCGCTGAACCTGGAAGTCTCTGTGACCGAGCACAGTTTGTGCATCACGTGGCCAAACTCGTGGAAATAGGTCTCCACCTCGTCATGAGTGAGCAGAGATGGCTTTTCTGCCGTGGGCTTTGCGAAGTTCGTCAGCATGGCGCATACGCCCACCTGGAACATCATACAGTGTCAGTCGGTCTTCACAACATGCGTGTGTCCAGTATGTACGGACGTACTAGACTTCAGCTACATGACACGAACCTGCCTGCTGCCGTCGACATCTCCGCAGGAATTCTGGAGGCCGAAGACGGCTGCGTGGCCGAACTTGCCTTCTCGAGGGTAGAGGTCAAGGAAGAAGAAGCCCAGCTTCTTATTCGTGTCCTTGTCATCAACTTGATACTGAAACATGAGTCCGTAGAACAAGCGAGGGAGAGAAAGATGTCGCTACTGCTTCATTACCAGAGTGACGTCTTCGTGCCAGGCGTTTTCTTGGGGCACTTGGGTGAATTTGAGTCCCAGGAGTTCTTGGTAAATTTCCAATAGACCCTTGGTGACTTTATCCATGGGGAAATATTCCCTCAGCTTCTCATGATCCACGGCGTACTTGGTTTCTTCGATCATCGTCATGTAGTACCGAAAGTCCCAGAAGTCCAACTGTCCCGAGAAGGGGAACCCGTACTTTTCACACTGGAATAAAAGAAAGAAGCTCCTTCCAATGCGATCTGGACGTACATGACCTAGGCCTGCTGCAGCACAGCTTGTGGTCAAACCTCTTCTTTCTTTATTGCCAGCATGTCTTCCTTCTCCTGGGCCCATAAGGGCTGCAGCCTTTCCTGGAGATCCTTCAAGAATTTCGCAACTTTCTCCGGATGTTTCGCCATTCGAAGCTGCAAGAAAAGCATGATAAATATAGGTCATCAAAAGACCAATCATGAGGTCCAAGGAGAATCTACGCACCTCTAGCACGTAACACGCATGATTGTCGTAACCCAGCAGCTCGGCCTGCTTTTGCCGAAGTTGTATGATTTCCTCCAAGACCGGTGTGTTCTCTTTGAGGCACTTTGATTGATACGCAGTCTCCATAAGCCTGCGGGTCTCGGGCACGCGACACTTGCGAGTCACCGGGAAGAAGTGCGGGTACTTCATCGTCACCTTCAGTTTTCCCGATGGCATCTAAAGTGAGGTCGCGATGGCGCTCGCCCAGTGTCACTGAAAGACTTATCGGACATACCTTCTCAAAAGACTTGACCAAGTCCTCGGGCACTCCAAGCAGTTCCTCTTCTGTGAACTCTAGAAATGTGTTGTCCTCATTCAAGTTTGATTGATACGTGGTTCCAAGCTCAGAGATCTTCTTCTTCACCTTCATGATCTCTTGGCGCTGATCCTCGGGCAGATGTAGACCTGTCACGGTCACAATAGACTGCAACGTTGCCGTGTCGATCGCGACTACAACTGTCTTACCGTTTCTCTCGCCGTCGATGATCTCTTTCTCGACAAATCTCTTCTGTTCGTGTGTAAGCCCTTCAAGCCCCACTTGGTCTGTAAAGTACTTGATCAAGTCGAAAATGTCCTTCCTCATGGCTATCTCGACGCTGAAGTCGTTCAGCTTCTTCGAGGCGGCTACTGACGCATCGCGGACTGCCTTCTTTGTGGCGATGTACTGAAGGAAGTACAGAGGTGCCTCAGAGTTGCTATAGTCGCGGTCCAGGTCGATCAAGGCCTGGAACCGTAAGGGAAGAGTAACCAAAGCCGTCAGTGGTATCACACGCATACACTTGTCGCACCACGATGCAGTTGTCCGAAGTGACGTCTTCTTTCTTAATCGAGGCAATGGCATCATACTTGGCCTTGGTGCTCACGATGAGGTCATCAGTCTTCTCAGCAATCTCATCCGGAGTAAGATCATGCAACTGTAAGTTAATACGGATTCCCAGCGAAGACATCTCGGATCGAGGAGTGGGAAGGGCAGTAGTTGCAACAGTGCTTTGAGAGAAGACTCTGAAAAGAATCACGCGCAATCATGCTTTCCGCCGTGTCAACACCCGCGTGGGGCCCCCGAGATAAGACTGACTATCGCCATCGTCATTTTACACCCCCGACAGATGCCTCCTCAACTAGCGTACCTTCTCGGACTCGGCAGTGCATATCTGCATGCCGCCAAAGCCGTGGACAACTGGAAAGGGCGAAAGGTGGAGAATCCCACAGATTGTCTGAAGTCGGCACTATTGCAGGTCGTCACTGAGAGGATCTCAGCCTTCCCGTACGTGCCCAGCGGCCTGATGCGTACACCCCAAAGCAACAAGAGCGGCCGGACCCGAGTCAGCAGCGCGGCCATCGTCGAGATCCCACACACACAGTTGAGTGTGTTGTTTGTACGCACACACGCAGAGTTAGTTATGCCTTCGCCGAAGTCCACCGAGAAGAGGCGCGCGCTAAATTGCTAAACTAGCTACGCGTTACGTGATGTCTCCATGAGCCCGAGTCCGATATCGTATTTATCTATTGGTCTGATTTCTATGACTACTCTTCCCTATTTTTTTCTTGCCTTATTTTGAACGCTGCCTGGGCCGGCGTCGGATGTAGGAACGTGTGTGGCAGCTGCGGCGAGATCTTAAGCCGACTGGAGATGGGGTCGTTCTCGACGAGGCCATTGAGGCTGATACGCGCTACTCCTGACTGGCTGACTCCACCTCTAGTCAAGTCACAGCTGAGAGGTTGCGTGACACTTCGTGGTAGTGAGAGAGAGGCCAGGCATTGAAATGCTGACTCGACCGCTTCGCCACGCGGAATAAAGCTACAGTCTGGAATATATGTGAAAACAGTGGACACCAAGTTTGGGAGTGTCGTGGAACAGGATCAAGTCCTTGGTGACGTCGCGCGGATCGACCGCGTCCACTTTGACCAGGCTCAATTTCGTGGTGCGCTTCCGACGTCCTTGTCATCTGTTGTGACGTGGACCAGTGGACGGGCAGGGCAGGCAGCTTCAACAGAGTGGCTTCAGCAGTAGCGAGCAGCGACTTGACAAGAAAGACTGCTGGTCTTGAAACTTCACCGAGTTTTCTCGATTTTCTTCTTCTTTTTCTAACAAACTTCTCGTTCGTCTCCTCGTTCGATGTCGGTGGCGCACCCCAGACCCAGCGGTCCGCTTGGTCCGTCCGGAGGACCCGGAGGAAACCATCCTCCAACCATGGTGAACGGAGTTCCGCGGAGGATGGGCCCGCCGAACGGCCCTCCAAGACTTGTGAACGGGGGCGCTGCACCTTCGATGCAGAGACCGCCTGGACCGTTGGGACCACCGGCTGGCCCGAGATCGCTGGGACCGCCAGGAGCCAACGGATTCCAGCAATCGAGCGCGCCGCCCAAGCAGGCAACTCCGGCAGGGCCTCCAGCAGGGCCTCCGGCAGGGCCTCCGGCAGGGCCTCCGGCAGGACCTCCCGCAGGACCTCCGGCAGGACCTCCCGCAGGGCCTCCGGCAGGGCCTCCGGCAGGGCCTCCGGCAGGGCCTCAGGGCCATTTCGGTCCTTTGTCAATGGCAGGTGCGCCGCAGCAACGACCTCTGGGGCCTTCAGGACCAGTAGGAAGCCAACTAGGATCGCTAGGACCTCCACCGCAACAGCCTAGTTATCCCTCTGGAGGAGGACAACCACCTTCCAGTCAGGCGGGGCCTCCGCCACTTAGTCAAGGGCCCCAGCCAGTGTCGCAGCAGCCACGAGGACCACAACCGGGTCCTCCTTCAAGTCAGCCCGGCGCACTTCCACCACAAGGACAAACTGGGCCTCAGATACGCCAACAAGGCCCTCCAGGATTTCCTCCGACGTCACAGCCCAGTTATCCTCCGGTGTCGCAGCCCAACTATGCCCCGGTGCCGCAGCAAAACTTTCCTCCGGTGTCACAGCCCAGTTATCCTCCGGCGTCGCAGCCCAATTATCCCCCGGTGCCGCAGCAAAATTTTCCTCCGGTATCACAGCCCAGTTACCCTCCGGTGTCACAGCCAGGATACCCAGGGCAGCAGCCGCCACGTCCAGGTACGGGACCAGTTCCTCCGGTTCCTCCAACATCCCAACCTGGAGGCTTTCCTCCTGTTTCGCAACAAAGTTTCCCTGGAGGACAGCCACAAATGCCACCGCCAGGAACTAAGCAAGCGCAGTCAGGACAGGTTTGGGCGCCTCCAAGACCAGGTCAGCCTCCTCTGCCAGGACCACCACAAGCGCCGCCTCCATATCAAGCATCAGTCCCCAGATATCCTGGTGCCCCACCAGGTCCCGCTAATAATGGGCCTCAGCCTGGATATCCTCCTCCACCTGGAGCCACGCCGGGTTATCCACCTGGAGCCACGCCGGGTTATCCACCTGCACCAGCAGGACCTCAGGCTGGTGGTGGCAACTATGCTGGATCTGGGCCTCCTGGTCTGCAGTCTCCTCGACGAGCGCTCGATCCCGACAGTATGCCCAGTCCCGTCCAAGTGATGGAGGAGGACCAGCAGAACCGCAACGGTTACTTCGAGACCCGAGACAAGGGCTCTTTGCCTCCGCTGGTCACGACCAAGTACACAGTGCGCGACTACGGAAACGCCAGCCCACGCTTCTTGCGCTCCACCATTTACAGCGTCCCAGCCACTCCCGAATTGCTTAAGCAGACCTCGGTGCCCTTTGCGCTCGTAGTTTCTCCATTTGCGCCAGTAGAGGAAGGAGAGATGGAGCCTCCGGTAACCGATTTCGGCCCCAGCGGCCCAGTCCGCTGCAATCGCTGCAAAGCCTACATGTGTCCCTTCATGCAGTTCATCGACGGTGGCAGGCGTTTCCAGTGCCCTTTCTGCAAGGTAAGACATTCGCACACGAGAAGTACTTCTTGTCGCTCGCCTCTGACCTCAACTGCTTTCAGGCCACCACCGAGGTACCGCAAGATTACTTTCAGCACCTTGATCACAGCGGTCTCCGTTTAGACCACTACCAACGGCCAGAACTGTGCCTTGGAGCTTATGAGGTTCTGGCCACCAAGGACTACTGCAGGGACTCGGTGGAGCCAAAGACGCCGGGTATCCTTTTTGCCATTGACGTGTCCTATCCCATGATGAAAGAGGGCATCGTGCAGCTTATATGTAAAAACATGAAGAGTCTCCTCAAGCACTTGCCCCAGGACATGCACTGTGATAAGGTGAATGAAACTGCTTTTTCTGACTGGACTGGACAGAGCTGGAGGGAATCTTTTGTATTGACATCGTGCATACTTATCTTCTAGGACAACGTGCGTGTGGGCTTCATGACGTACGACAGCAAAGTGCACTTCTACAACATCAACGCTGGCCTTTCACAGCCCCAACAGCTCAGCGTGGGTGACGTGTCCGACATGTTCGTGCCCCTAGTGGAAGGCCTCATGGTGTCGGTGGACGAGGCCGATGCGGTCATCGACGCCTTGCTTGAACAGATACCGACCATGTTTGGAGAAACGAGAGAGACGGAAACTGTGCTCGGACCGGTCATTCAGGCAGGAAAAGAGGCCTTCAAAGTAAGGAAAAGTAATTTGATTGAGGAGGACGTCAAGCAACTTTCTTCTGCCCTGTTTTAGGCGGCTCAGTGCGCTGGAAAGTTGATAGTTTTTCATCACAACCTGCCCGTGGCAGAAGCCCCTGGAAAGCTGAAGAATCGAGATGATAGAAAGGTTTTAGGTAAGTCTGCCGCTTCAGTTACAAATTGCTGACTGATCAAGAGTTTTTTCCTCCTTAGGTACTGAAAAGGAAAAGGCCGTGTTGATGCCCCAGGGCAAGTTCTACAACGAGCTTGGCCAGGAGTGCGTCGGGGTGGGCTGCTCGGTCGACCTCTTTTTGTTCAACAACGCATACATTGACGTAGCGACCCTCAGCCAGGTGATGTTCCATAAGTGTGAAGCAGAACTATTTCTTGTGTGACTCCTGCATCTGATGCCAGGTGAGTCGGTTGACTGGCGGCCAAATCTACAAGTACACCTACTTCCAACCCGAGTTGGACGGTGAGCGATTCCTCCGTGACCTTGAGCGAGACCTCAGCAGGCCCATAGTGTTCGACGCCATCATGAGAGTGCGTACCTCAACAGGAGTCCGGCCAGTAGACTTCTACGGCAGCTTCTACATGGCAAATACAACGGATACTGAACTGGCGTCTGTCACCGCAGACTCTGCCATAGCTTGTGAGTAGCTTATGATAATGCTGCAGTCCTTGGAAGGACGGACGTGACTGAACCACATCCCTAGGTGAAATCAAGCACGACGACAAGCTGACTGAGGAAGATGGTGTCTACGTACAGGCAGCGATCCTATTTACTTCCTGCAGTGGTCAGCGTAGACTCAGGATTCTAAACCTGGCACTCAATATCACCACCTCTATGGCGGACATGTACAGAGCCTGTAAGTGATCCTCGCTTTTTCGCTTTCGTCGCTATGTCTCCTCACATTCATGATACTGACACATTTCCTGCAAGTTGTCGTCATATACTTGCTCAGAGAGGTCCATAAAGGGTGGCTCACTGTGTCTGTAAGTGTCAAGCCTGCTCGTGTGAGTAGTACATCTTGTCACGATCCCCCAACCCTGACCCCTAGGATTCGTCTCATGCAACTTTTTCCACCAAGGTCTCCTCACCTCGGATTTAAGAGCTTTAATAAGCAAACAACGCAAAGCACAAACACTTTTTATGTGAGATTTGTTGGCTGTGAAAAGTGTACTCTGAAAACTTCTTGTGGCTTTCGTCAAAACGTCTCATTTTAGGAGCCACCTCAAGGTATCCTAAGTACCAGTTTCAGCTACTCGAGTCTGCTCCAAGCCGACTTGGCTGTCCTGTTGCTCGTACACCAGTGAAGTCAAACCAGACTCTGCTATTCCATTTAAGAAGTCTGCCGGAATCCATCCATGGTTTATTTTCCCTTTATAAATATTGAAAGAGGCTGTATTATTCCACTTGTTAATCACGATGCAATTGTGCAAGCTTAGTAAGTTGTTCTACTTGGGAAAAGTTTCGCCTTTGTCCAAGTGTTCCTCAGAGACTCGTCAAACAGACCTGAGTTAAAGCTCTTAGGCCAAGATTGATTTCTGTTGCGTCAGGATCGCGATCAATACCGTCTGTAGTTCTAAAATGAACATTGGGCTCCAGTTCTATTGTATAGCATTGAATGAGCTTTTCTTTCTCCCCAGGCGAGCTGGACACTGTGATCAACTTTATGGCGAAGCAATCAATTTCTCGCCTGATGGAGTCTAACCCTAAGGCCGTGAAGGACTCACTGATTAGCTCGTGCGCCAACATCTTGGCCTGCTATCGAAAGAACTGCGCGTCTCCGTCGTCGTCGGGACAGCTCATCCTGCCAGAGTGCATGAAGTTGCTACCACTTTACACAAACTGCCTGGTGAAGTCGGACGCCCTCAGCGGGGGCCCTGATCTGGGGTGAGTTCCTCGGGGAAAAAAACGCCATACTTTTTCCAGACGTGACATCAGTTTTGCTCCGCAGATGTGACGACCGGGCCTTCCTGATGGGCGCCGCGTCCTCCATGGATGTTGCCTCGTCCGTGGTGTTCTTCTACCCCCGTCTGTATCCCATCCATGACTTAAACCCGCAAGAGAGCGACTTGCCGATACAGCTCAGGTGCTCTGCCGAGAAGGTCCGGGACGACGGGGTCTACCTTCTGGAGAACGGAATTTATCTCTTTATGTACATCGGCCTCGCCGTCGACCCAGCTTGGGTAAGCGAAGGGAATCTCTTTGGTACATGTCTGACAAGACCTCATGGAAAACCGCATTTTGCTTTGACGCCAGGTGCAAGACGTGTTCGGCGTCTCCAGTGCCGCCCAAATCAACGTGGAAAAGGCTTCGCTGCCGGATCTGGACTCTCCGCTGTCCCGCCGAGTGCGCAGTCTGATCGAACTTCTTCGTTCTGGGCGACCCCGGTTCATGCGCCTCGTGCTCGTCAGGCAGAGAGACAAGTTGGACGTGCTCTTCAGACACTACCTGTGTGAGGATCGTGGCGGTAACGCGGACAACAGCTTCAGCTACGTTGACTTCCTCTGTCACATGCACAAGGAGATCCGGGCTATCATCGGAGCCAACTAGAGACACCGAATTAAGTTTTATTTGCATTTCCCCCTCCCCCTCGTTTGTCCAACACCCTGTACATAAGTCTTGGGCTTCATCATCCTATGATTAGAAATGAGATGTTCTTTTACTGCAATGGTTTAACTACTCGAGAAGAAGGTCTGTGCAACGCGTTTATATATTGCTACTACGCAGAGAAGAGATGAGGTTGTCGCAGATCGACCCGGCCGTTTTTTCTCCTTCAAATGTTTACTTCAGTTAGTTGCTTTCAGCGTTTTGTATATCGTATAAGTAAAGCTGACGTTCTCGCAAGTGCCGCGGCTGCGACGACGCACAACTTGCTCATCGCTGCCCAGTGTTAGGAGTTGAAGTTGCTGCAGCAGTCGCACTGGTGATCGCGGCTTAGCCGACCATGTGAACGGAGCCCCTTTTCTATGAGCGACTGCATCGAATGTGCATGAGTGAGAAGAAAATAAAGATGCTTTTCCTTAAGCGATTCCTGACCTCCTCGTTGCTGCCGTCCCGACTGCTCTTGTCAAAGGTCACGTCGCACGCGAGCAGGTTGTGAGTGTGTAACGTGCAGTGCAGGAGCCCCTTGCCTACGCACTGTACGTGCGTACGCGCGAACGTGCTCCACGTTACGTGTGAGCCTCCGACCAGGATTACATAAATGGATCACTGATCTTGATGCGAGCCAATGACAACTCCTTATTCATCATCTCTGCCGATGAGAGATGCGTGAAGTTGTTTCGTCAATCGCATCGCGCGCGTTCCTCCGCGTGCGAATGCATACGAAGGTTACATCGACGATCGAGCTCCAACACCCGTCCATTCCTTGCCAGGAGCATCGTTATTCATTATTCTAGCCGAGGGGTCAACCTGGGTCGATTCCAGAGAGCCCCCAAACCACCTGAACTTACAAGTTACTCCTCGGGATCAACGTTCTGAGATCCGCCCCCGGTGGGTCTCGTCAAAGCTACTTGCAAAGATTCACACAAAGTGTTAAGTAAATAAAGCCTCTTTTTTGTATTGTTGTGAGGAGGGGTGAGGGATCTGATTCCCCCCGGGGGGTTCCCTCTGCACCGAGCTCAGCCCCAGTGGGCCTGCCGATCTCGTAGAAGACGAATGCACAAGCCTGACTGATAAACAGTGAGTAGCACTGCATAGCACTCGTTCTTGCATAACGCAACAGAAAATTCTGATGATGCTTTTGTCCAAGCCTTGGAGTCGAACGCAAATGAGACGACTCCACATAGCAAGGAGGAATCCGACTCATGGCGAAGTAAGGTTCAGGCTAAAATGCTTCACAGCCCGCAAATAGCATCTCCTTGCTGCGAAAAATGGGTCGTTTCTCATAAGAAGAAGGTGATTCCAGTTCCAGGACTGGCAGGTCCAAGCCAAGTTACACTGGGTCAATTGCTTCATCGTCGTCGTCGCCGCCGCCGCCGCCGTCGTCGTTGTCGTCGCTAAGTTCGCATTTCACTCGTCCTACAAGAAAAACTTGCTGCGGCCATTTGGTATACATGAGGTAGTGAAGAAGAGCTGTGACGTAATCAAGAAGATTTTTGCTGCTTCGTCTTCTCCCAAGCATTTCTTCCCAGGTCTTCCTCTCTCTCGACTGCGCACGATTAATTCCAGTTGTTCGCTTTTCTGCCTCAGGCCTCCGTCAGCACAGTCAAGCACCAGACAGAGAGGACGGCGATGTCGGCCAGCAACGAGCGAGCGGGGGAGACCGCTTGGATCTTTGTGGGGGGCAACACACTTTTTGGATGGATGGCGAGGAGCAGGCGGAGTGCCAGAGGCTCCTGCTACTGGGCAGATTGTTGCTGTTGGAGGTGTTGGCGGCTTGATTTATGTCCCAGATCTTGGACATCTCTGCTCAGTGACGGAGAGGACTGGGGTACGACGGTGCAGCGTGAGTCACAATGGACGCGCCGCAGCCACCTGAACCGCCTTTGACAGAGCGACTCGCCGTTCGGACATCGCCTTTTGTATGACTCACACTGCGCGGCGCAGACAGATCGGGTGAGGAAAATCCGGAGCAGCGAGAAAGATTGCCTGGATGACATGACTTGCAAGTTGCTCCAGAGGCTAAAACGGTAACTTGTTCACACTCATCCAGTGCTTCCTTCTCGCCATGACACGCTACATGGAGCCCGTCGCTGCATGGAGCACGGCGACGTCGACGACGACGCCAGCAACGGTGGACAACGCCGGCGTTGCCCCATCCATCGTCGTCGCTGCTCAAGACGACTGCGCAGACATGCGACAAGTGGCACTCGGGCACGGTGGAGCGGTTTTTCCTCCAATTTCATGCTTTCTTGAGCGCGGTGTGCGCATGTGGTCTTGGACGACGATGCCATCGCCCGGGGCGAGAGAAGAGAGCGCTTGCGTGCGTGCTCGCGCGCTTGCATGCCCAGTGGTCGTAGCAGTACTGAAGGTGCAACTCCAGAGTGGGTCGTTGGACTGGCTTCTTCACATGGAGCGAGTTGTGCCGTGGCACAGGTAGTTTGTGGGAGAAAAGTCTAACTCAGCGTGCGTGGAGTCCACACACACGCACACATCTCGTACGTACTACACGTACACAGTGGGGACGTGGGCATTCAGGCCTTCCTCATGGGACATCACTCTGCAGGCGGTCACGACTGGGTAGTCTTCGTCTTCTGCACGAGACCGCTAGACGAGTCGGTGGGGGCCCACTGGAAAGCCCCCCTCGCCGTGAACAATGGGGCAGAGCCCAGAAAATGCATATATTGAGTAAAAGTTGCTCTTTGGGCCACGAGTTGGGATGTGTGTGTGTGTGTGTGTGCGCCAGTGTGCGCGAGTGTGTGTTTTCATTGGAAGTTTCTTCTTGGACGCGTCTCAGCGATCCGTCACTATTTGCCCAGCTTGTCCGGCTCGATGCAGGGCGCGGATCTCGTGTGCACGAACATAGTACAAATAGTGGTTCCTCCACGCGATTGCTCTTTCTCGTGATACAACAGCCACAAGTGGATCGTGTGTGCGCGGTTCTCCCTGGCTGCGGTCAACGAGCAACTTCGCCACGCGGGACAACGTTGCGCACGGCTGCTGCAACTGGAAGTTGAAGTGAGACTTTTCCAGGCAGCGCGCGATCCCGCTTCAAGCGTATCGCTTTTTTGAGCCTCATATTGTACCATACAAGTGGCAGACGACGTTGGTAAGCGCTTAGTTGAGTGCTTGCGCCAGACCCGCAGCCGACGACGACGACGACGACGACGACGCCGGCGGCGACGACGACGACGAACGACGGCGACGATTGCGGGTTTCGCTCCTACTCAGTGCGCGCGTGAGCGTTGCTCCGTTGGTTTCTTTCCCCCACCCCAAAGTGGAACTCGATGAGGTGAACCAAAGGTAGAAGAGCGGAGAAGAAACCATCGGACAGCAAGACGTGTTCATGTCCAAGAAGCTGTGTCTCCCCGTGGTAACTGCTGAAGCAACTGCGATGTATTCTCTATTTATGCTATCTTAAACGCTGCACCAAAGAGAAATGACGACGTTGTAACTGTGATTGAATCACCGAGATGATGAAGGTACGAGTCAATGTGTGATTGTTTCACCACAATCACTCTTTGCTGTTGTCGTTGCAGCTCACGATCTCGCTACTCCTGCTTGCCATAATCACGACTTCGAGTGATGCTCAGTTGCGGAGAGAGGTGAGTCGCTTCCTTTTATCCGTATTTCTGGCTCAGTGATGGCTGTCATGGAGGCGATGCCCGCTGCTCACTCCACTTCCTCCTGCCACTCAGCCTTGCACGCAGAGAACGTCTGTGCGGACAATTCAATTGCAAGCAGAAAGAAATCGTGCATCCTCTCGTGCATGACGTCGTTGGTCGCCTCTGTGCTTACAAGACCATAGAAAAACTCCGGCAACAGGATCGGAAACAACCACATTCACCATGTTAGCGATCTTGTTTGCATGAAGATAGACGCGTTGCTCTTTTTCTTCCCTAGGTTCAGCGGCGGGTCAAGTCCATTCGCCAGTACTGGCAGCAACTGCTGCATCCGACGCCCCCATACAGAACGACGACAACGACGACAACGACGACGACGACGGGGACGACGACGACGACGACGACGACGACGACTACAATCAAGACAACAACGGTGACGAGTACGGCACCGCCGTTGCCTTTAGTACCTGCAGTCACGACGCCACCGCCGCCCCACGCCATCCTGTCGGCGTTGATCCGACAACGCGGGGGCGAATGCGGCGTGCGGACCTCAAACTACCTGGCTCATTTACCACGAGGACAACAGGACCGGGTGCCGAGGCGGCGGCGAGGCCGCATTGTGTGGGACCAGTCGGACACCATGGGTGCGGCCCCGGCGCCCAGGGGCACCTTTCCCTGGATGGCGTCGCTCTTCGTGCTGTTCCGATCGGGTGAGGCGCTCTTCATGTGCGCAGGCGCGGTGCTCACGCCCAACTTGCTGCTGACGGCGGCCCACTGTTTCACCAGCAACGCAGATCCGGAAGCGTGGTTCGCGCGTGTCGGTGACAATTACATACTGCACACCGACCCAGGCGAGCAGACGTTTCGTGTGAGCAAGATCATCGCGCACCACCTTTTCGATCCTCTGCGAGAAGACGGCGGCGGCGATGGACGGCACGACATTGCGCTGGTGGCCCTGCGGGGTCGACGCCGCAGTCGCAGCAGAAGTTCATTCATCACGTTTGGTGCCGACGTGGCGCCCATTTGTGCGCCGCAGCCGGATTATCCATTGCACCGGCTGCTGGAGCACCACTGTGAAATCGCGGGCTGGGGCATGACCGAGTACAACAACACAGCGTCGTACCCGGACTCTTTGCGCGCCGCGCGCATCGCCGTGGGCGACGTCGACCGGCGCTACTGCGACTATTTGTACCAGCGCGACGTGCGTGCCACCGGTAAGTTTTGCGCCGGCGGCGCCGTCGACGCGTGCCAGGAGGACAGTGGCGGCCCCCTCGTGTGTCGCATGGACGACGGCCGCTATCACGTGGTGGGAATAGTGAGCAGTGGCAAGGGCTGCGGAATCTACCCCGGACTCTACACGGAGGTCAGCAGGTACGTCGACTGGATGGCGTACTGGGTGGAGAAGGAGAGTGTGTGACTCCCTCCTGAACTGAACGCCTCAGAGACACCATTGACGGTCTGAATCGCCTTCACCGTTGATAGCGGTGACTACGCTACACATTATGTATCGATATAAACACTCACGAAGTATGCGTTGTGGTAAATATACTCATCACTAGTGTCGTCTGCATGCTTTCAGTCGTTCTGATCACGACTGGTAGTAACAAGGCATATATTTCATTTGCTCCTCTTGCGACATCTCGAGCGATGACTAGAACAGAAAACATTGAACAACGGGACGCACCAGGAGCACCAGAGCACTCAAACAATGCAGCGTGGCGGATGCCGACGAGGACGGGTTATCTGCAATAGAGGATGCGCGATTATGCGACGTTGCCAATGCTCTCAAACGAGCGAGAGTCTCAAGAAAGAAAGAAGATTTGGTCGTGACCAATGGAGGAACCAAAAAACTCTGTTCCGCCAGCGGCGACTTCCTCGGCGAGAGCTGTTCGAGGAGAGGATTCTGCTCAGCGCTCTTTTCTTTCTTTGTGACTCATACAGTATGTGACCCCCACCTGTAATCGGCATCCAAGGCTTTGTCGAGAGGTCTTGGATGTCTTCTTCTCGTATCACAAAGGTGGTTCGCGCAGGAATGGTGAGATCTGGCGACGATGAGGGCGCCGCGCCCACGCTAGGAATGTACCAGAGTCCGTTGGCGGCCATGTCTGGCTGTCCGAAGCACTTGCCTGACAATTGAGGGCAGAATAACGTATGTGCGTGCGTGCGTAATTCTACAGTACCATGGCCTCATCATGATGTTGACCGCTTACTTCGCTTTGAGAGTCTCATCCCGTAATCGCTGACTCGGAGACCTCGCTTGCAGTTTCTGCCTCCCTCGATGAGACTGACGCCCTCGCCACCAGGCTTTGTGGCCTCTCCCACGAAGCACTCGTAACCCTCGATGTCCCGTCTGCGGACGTAAGCGTACAGCAAGCCGTTCTCCTCCCACTGTCCCATGCACTGGTACTCGCGATCTGATCAGTCGGACGCAACACATGTATATGGATCACTGGGCTGTGAACACGCATTGTACGTGTTCTGCACGTGTTCATACCTTCAAAGACCTCTGACATATTTGTACAGCTCGCCACCGAGTAAAAGATAATGTCTGGGTTGTTGCAGTCCGAAGACATCTTGGCACACATGGTGGTGGGGGCGTCGGGCAGGTGACCCGTGTACTCTCCGGTGATCGGGCACGAAGACAGGCGAGTGAATGACTTTTCTGCGTCAAGAGAGCAACGTTGTGCAACCTTTGCCAGGCGGTTGAGAAGCAAAAGTGCTACTTACTGGCTTCCGTCTTCCACGTCCGCTGCATGAAGTGATCGCGCCGACACAGCTTGAAGCTCGGTATGGTGGAAGGGCGCGTGCCCAATTGGTACTCGACCACGTTCGCGCTCCGACGCTCGAACCAAACACAGTTGTATTGCGCCTCTCCACTGAAAAGGATATCGTATGCAGTCGTCGTACACACATCAAGGGCAGTCCGCACTTAAAGAGGCATCACTCACCACTGGGAGATCGAGTAGATCAGGTAACGGTTGTGATATTTTTGCGATCGCTGCACGCAGTGCGAAGTGTACGTCTTATTCCGCACCAAGTCCCTGTGGAACATGACACTTCCGTCCGCAGAGAAGTCCTCCCACTGGCCTTGCAGCCACAGGGGAAATCTGAAGATCAAACATTACCTTGGGATTATAGCAACTTTTCCATTAGGCCATAGTTGCTTACCTGCAAGCGTCCTTGGTGACGATGTTTGGCCACGGTCTGAGGGGCACCTTCTTGAGCGTGAACGTCTCATGGCCGAACGTGGCCGACGACAGCTCGTTCTGACACGTGCTGTCGTTCGACAGGGTCAGCCAAGTTTGAATCCCGTCAGGGCTTTCTCGGTAGATCTGCAATAGCAACACTTGCATGTCACGCATCAGCATCTGTCAATGGTCTCTCTGACTCACTCCACATCGGAAAGTGTGGCCGTGTTCTCCTCCCTCCTCTAGGAACGCCACGAACATTTCTCCGTGGATTCCTCGCTGCTTTCTCCATTGCCCTATGCAGGTGAGGGAGCGGCTCTCGTCGGGAAAGGAGCAGCCCGAGAAGTGGACGTGGATCTGTGTGGCTTCGGGACACGTGGACAAGGAGGAGGCCAGCTGCGGGCAGACCTCGGACGACGAGGCTCCCACGTCACGGGAGTACGAGAACAGATGGGAGCCGTGCGAGAACGGGCACAACACCGGTACCACGTCGGTGGGAACGCCTGCACGAATAGTCGTAGTTGAAGTCGGAGCAGTTGTGATATCAAAAGCAGCAGCAAGAGTGGTTAGTCAAAGTAGAAGGTAGTAGCGGTATTAGTTTGCAGAGAAAGACAGGAGAAAGTGTGCGCACAATTTCAGGGCAATGCATACATAACATACTGCTATGCATACATAACACATGACTTTCTTCATGTAGAGCATACCGGTACTAGTAGAACGTAAGTGTTGTACTCGTGCAATAAGGATGTCTACTCGTGCATGCATAGAAGGCAGAGCCTGAAAGACGAGTGCAGCAAACATGTTCTCTTTGTTATGACACTTACGAAAAAGCATCATGTGAGTGTGGCCTGTACTGACGTCAGTGCGGGGACAGGCCTTGTTCAACGCGTCCTCCTCCCGCGTGAAGCACTGCTCCATGCGACCGGCGCTTAACAGTTCCAGCACGTTGGCCGAGCGAAGCACGAAGCGTAGGCAACGGAAGCAGCCAGAGGACCTGACAAACAGACAGACAGACGAACAGTCAAACACGACTTTTCATGTCAAACAGTCAATTATGAGTCAAACACACTAGCGTCATGGCGCTGATGCATGCACTTACTCCTCCCGCAAGATCACTGTGTCGCCCATTTTCCTGTGGCAGCGTCCGTAGATAGGGATGCCATCTGCCTCGACGCGCACCGGGACGTAGGTGATCCTGCGATGGCCAGAGGGTTCCAGCACCGCCGACGAGACCTGCACCTGGAAGTCCCCCTGGTAGTCGCAGTTCAGATAGCAATGACATCCCACTGAAAAGAAAAACACACATGACATTTTGTACGCGAAATGACCTGGACAGTCATAACGAAAGAGTCCATTGCAGTCATTCATTCTTATGGGTGTCAAGATCCACAATTGTGCGCAAAAGATGAGCTTTCCTCACGTGGTCCATGTGGACGGGCGCCTTACGCAAGTAGCACTAGGAGGTATCTTATGGAACGAACACTGCGTTTCACGGCAGAGAGCGAGCGAGAGCCGTGGAGTCGGCGATGGACCCTTTCCTTGTACCCGCCGCCGAAAGTTGTACGACGCAAAAAGTACCGTAACTACAATAGCGAGGCATCTTAAGAGACGTGCATTAGAGCAAACTGTCAAGCTGGACGACTAGGAGTTGACCATTCAGAGCTCGGTGCCGTATGAGGGTGCACGCGACTGCCTGATGGACGTTGGCCACTGTGCCCCCTCCGGTCATGTCCCCTCACGTATGGGTCGTGTGGCCAATAACTGGGCCCAAAATAGCTCAGACGGATCGAAGTGTGTGCGCGTGATGCTCCACCCAAGCAGGAGGTTCTCGTTCATACGAATTCCGTGCGTCGACGTCACGGACAAGCGACGTGTGAGTGGAGAAGAAGGCCGTCTTGGCTGCGCTCTCCACGTCCTCGCGGCTCACAGTGCAGGGAGGGACGTGTATTTTGAGACGCAATAGTTGTAAGAAAAGCTCTTGCTCAGTGGGGCTCTCCACCGCAGTCGATGGAGTCCACGCAAGAGCAGCAAGCTGTCTACCTCACGTCACACTGGCGCAGCGAGTCTTGATCCTCAGCCCTCAGGACCCCGCAGCCATCGACGGCACCTCCCTCGACAAGAGCAGTGTCGTAAATCGTTATTTCCAGGAGGACGAGACCGTGTGGTGTGGAACCAATCACTCCACCGGGTCCAGGAACGGTTCATCCCGAGCAACCCATGCAATAGGAGTCTAGGGCGAAGAAGAAGGCCTGCATGCCAGAGACTTTCTCCCTCCTCCCCCTCCACCTCGCACGCCCACACCCTGTCTAGGACCGGCGGGAGTGGGGACAGGAAGCAGAGGGAGGGGATCTTTACGAGGTTAGCACCAGCGAAGAGTTCGGTGGAAAGTTTGTTGGGATTCGCTGCTTCAGGGCGCGCCGGGCGCCACCGTCGCCGCGGGCATGCAAGCAAAAGCCAGTTGCCCATGTGACGGCGCCGAGAGAGGAGACACACAGAGATTTACGTGAAGGCCCTGACAAAGGAGGACGCCGACGATCGCGCTGTCGCTTGGGTTGCTCACACCAGTGTGACCACTAACTTTGAGCAGGCTAAGGTAATCACTGTACCTACAGCATGACGAGTCCAAAAGCAGGTAGACCTGACTTATCACAAGTTAGAGAGCAAGAAATAAGGTCATGCATATGTGAGTGCGTTTCGGCCGCACAACATCGATTTACTGCTTTCCCTTAAACAATATATCAATTGTCTTGGTTGCTTTTACTCTGCGATCAAGAGATGAGCTCAGCTTTGTTCTTGAACAGCATCAAGAGCAAAGTCGCTTGAGCCGCGAGCGCTCCCAAGCATCGGTGCTTCTCCATGAGAGTCTCGCTACACCTGTACAGAAGCTTTCTCTCAATGTGTACACACGTGCAAGCATCGTGCAAGCATCGTGCATGATCACTGCGGTAATGTCCGACTTGCAAGTGTCGAAAGCTGGCAGGAACTCGGTGTTTACCTTCACTGACTGTGTAAACGACAGTTGTTGCACACGTGATATCCGATACTCTTAAGGTTTCTTAGCCACAAGTTCAGGGGAGGAGTGAGGGGAGTCGAAGACTCGTCCAACTTCAACCCCGGGGAGGAGTAGGAAGAGGATGTGCAGACCCACACCATGCATTTTCCTACACCTCACCCCATGCATGCAGTACGTGAGGTCAAGGCGTTGAGCTGCACCAGACCGGTTTGGTCACTTCGCTTGGCAACACATCGGGCCGGATTTTCTTCTGATGCTACGTCTCATCGTGTCATGTACACTAAATGATCGGAACTGCACGTGCGGTTCAGGACGGGGCAGAACCTGTGCACGGACCGGACCGCGTGTTCCAGATGGACAGGGAGGGAGGGAGGAAGGGAGGGAGAAAAGTGCCGTTACAACAACGGACGACACGCTGAGGGACGACTGCGGCCAGGCCAGCTACCCTGATTGAAACAGATCAAACACTGGGTCGAGACCACTGCCGTGGAGGAGGATTCATTTGGCTCTAAGGCCCTGCAAGTTGCTAACGCGATTAAGCTCCTTTCGTACTACGTGCAGACCGAGTGTACACAGAGAATGAAGATGAGTTTGTTGTTCCACTTCTTGCTCATCTCTGCTTTCTGGCTGTGCCCAAGCACGCGACCTCTGAGACATGAGAGTCGTCTGAGAGCTCCACAGGAATTTTACAACAACTGTCACTGTGACCTCCTAAGGGAGTAACTCATGACTTTCTTTTGGCAGTTTGCACAATGCCCTTCGACCCTTCTCGCTGGCAACTGCCCGAGGCTGACGGCCTCTACCACCCGGGCCTCGAGAAGGACGCGTGCGGTGTCGGATTCATCGTCAACATCGACGGGACGCCCAAGGCTGAGGTGAGGGAGAAAAGAGGCTTTCTGCTCAGCTGAGCTCAAACAAGAGTGCACCAATGGACCTTCTTCTTCTTGCGGCGGCAGGTCTTGCAACATGCGAGGAGACTCAGCCAGCGGATGGAGCATCGCGGCGCGTCCGCCGCGGACAACAATTCTGGCGACGGCGCAGGCGCACTCATCGCCATTCCTCACGAGTTTTATGCCCAGGAGGCAAGGTAAGAGATGTAGAAGCTCGCCTCACCGGTAGAGCGATCTACCTCAAGCCTCATGCTCACACAGATCCGCCGACGTGAAGCTCCCCGCCCCCGGTCACTACGGGACTGGCCTAATCTTCGTGGGCAAGACGAACGCGAGCGAGGCAAGGCACAAGTTCGAGGCGCTGGCCAAGGAGAACGGACTCAAGGTTGTGTGGTGGAGAGATGTACCGAAGAACAACTATTGTCTGGGAGAGGTGGCGGCCAACACCGAGCCCTGCATCATGCAGGTGAGTGAGATATGACCATGACGATGCCGTGACGTCAGCCACGCGCCCCTGGCGACTCATGGCGCATGGATGCTGTCCCAGGCACTCGAAGCATTCCGGTCAGTCTCGGGGGCTCCGAAACCTCCATCAGGGACATGGAGAAGTTGGGACGCTCTTCTGCACGCTGCATTTTCTCTCACCATCATTTTTCACGGCTCTGCTACGTGGTCATAGCACGAAAGCCCGCGTCCTCTGCCAGGGCTGTTCCCCAGTACAGACGAACGTTGAAAACGTGTTCCAGTACTTCCTGGTAGTCGGTTGCACTCGGTGGGTTTTTTGTCCATGTTCACGCAACCTCGTTCCGAAGTCGGTTAGTCCGGGTATCCTATACATGTACATTAGGTTCCCTCTGGGCTCTTTTCTCTAGTTCCTGAGCCAACGAGAGGGTGAGCAAGGAGGATAACGCGCTCACATTGGTCTTCAGGCAGAGCTCCTGGTGCAGGGAGACTCATTGGTAGAAGCTACTTCTGCCTGGAAAGTTATCTCAAGTGCCCCTCCAGGGGTCGCGCCAAAGAGGCTGTAGAGGTCGAGCTGTAATCGACAACTCCTTATCATGTCGATTGAGAGGCCAAGAGGAGACACATTTGGCTCTAGGCGTTAGTGACGTTGAATAAATCGTGTCTCTTCGCAGGTGTTCGTGGCTTCGGCCAAGAGCGAGATGTCCCTCACCGACCTGGAGCGTCAAGTGTTCATCCTGCGCAAAACCGCCACCCACCGCCTGTCCTCCGCGGACAGACGCTTCTACATCTGCTCCCTGTCGACGCACACCGTTGTCTACAAAGGGCAGTTCAACCCCCACCAACTGTGGCTGTACTTCGACGACCTACTGCAGTCCTCATTCCGCACGCACCTATGCATCGTGCACACTCGCTTCTCCACCAACACCTTTCCCAGCTGGGAGAGGGCCCACCCCAATCGCTTCCTGGCGCACAATGGCGAAATCAACACCCTGCGCGGCAACGTCAACCTGATGAAGGCGAGAGAGGGTGTCATGAAGAGCGACGTCTTCGGAGACAAGCTGTGCGATCTCTACCCTGTCGTGGAGCCTGACATGTCCGACTCTGGGTCTCTGGACAATGTGCTGGAGTTTCTTATCATGGCCGGCGGTCGCTCACTGCCCGAGGCGGTCATGACGATGGTCCCAGAGGCTTGGCACAACGACACCCTCATGCCGGAGTACAAGAAGAGCTTTTATCGCTTCGCCGCCTCCTCATTCGAGCCGTGGGACGGGCCGGCGCTGCTCACATTCAGCGATGGACGCTACGTGGGTGCAATCTTGGACAGAAATGGCCTCAGACCCTCAAGGTACTTGAGTAGTGGATGTGTATTTTCACGCGCTGCAGTCGTCTTCCTCCGCAGGTACTATGTGACGAAACAGAATGTGATGGTCATGGCCTCCGAGGTTGGAGTGTACGATGTGGCGGACGAAGAGGTGCTGCAAAAGGGAAGGCTCAAGCCCGGCAGGATGCTGTTGGTGGACACCGAGCAGAAGGTGATCATTCGCGACGAGGAGTTAAAGCGGGAAATCGCGGAGAGCCGACCTCATGAAAAGTGGTGGAGCCAACATCTTACTATGGACGACCTACGTCAAGAAAACAGCGCTAGTCTAGAGGTAGAGTTCAAGCCGGTACTGCTGTCCAGGAGGAGCAGCATCGTCCAAGACGTCGACGACCTGAGCGTGATGGATCGTCTCTGGGAGGGCGATCGGAGGCTGCCTCTCTTCGGATACACCATGGAGACGCTGCAGATGCTCATGATCCCGATGTTCACGACCAAGAAGGAAGCGTTGGGTTCGATGGGGAATGACACGCCGCTAGCCTGCTTCTCCAAGATGCAACCTCTTGTCTACGATTACTTCAAGCAACTCTTTGCTCAGGTAGGCACTTGAGAGGAATAACTTGGGGTTGTAGGAGCCTTTCGCTTAAGACTTTGGTTTCGCACAGGTTACTAATCCCCCTATCGACCCTTTTCGAGAGAAGATTGTCATGTCCCTTGCCTGCCCGATCGGCCCCGAGGGCAATCTGCTGGAGCCCGATGAGCGCACCTGCCACCGTCTCTGGCTCGACCACCCCATCCTCTCCCTCCAGGACATGGTTGTACTTAAGAATACCAAAATCATGGGCTGGCGCACCAAGGTCATCGACATCACGTACGACCCCGACGAGTCGATGGATTTGCAGGATCAGCTGGATCGTGTGTGCGCAGAGGCTGAGAAAGCTGCCGAAGACCACCAGTTCCTAGTTCTCTCGGACCGCGCCGTGGGACCTCGCCGTGTTCCTATCAGTGCCCTGCTGGCCGCCGGCGCAGTCCATCACCATCTGATTAATGCCAGACTTCGAAGCAAGTGCGCCATCGTGTTGGAGACCGGCGAGATCAGAGAAGTGCACCAGGTAGGTAGAACGAATTTAGCAAGACTAGTGACAACGTGCAGGTAAAGAATATGCCCCATCACGCAGGTGTGTGTGTCGATCGGGTACGGCACCGACGCCATCTGTCCTTATATGGCTTTTGAGGCCGTACAGATGCTGCGACAGCAGGGCGTTATCTCACTGGAAGACCAAGAAGCCTACGAGAACTTCTCAGCTGCCATGGACCGTGGCATCAGCAAAGTGATGGCGAAGATGGGCATTTCCACCATGCAATCCTACAAAGGCGCTCAGATCTTTGAAGCGGTGGGCCTGGCGGACGAAGTGATCGAGAAATGCTTTCTGGGGACTGCCAGCAGGCTTGGTGGAGTGGACTTGCAGGTAACACCACGATGTGTACATGCCCGTGCAAATAACTTTTATATAAGTATAAGTTATATAAGATTATACACGTGAAAAATAGTTATTTAACATTGTTACGATCCTTAGATTCTGGCTAACGAGAGTTTGGAACGTCATTGCCTGGCCTTTGGGAAACGCGAGTGTGACACCATGGTGCTCCGCGACCCCGGATTCCTTCATTATCGTACCGGTGGTGAACTCCACGTCAACTGCCCGACGAGCGTGTCTCTGCTGCAGGAGGCCACCAAGCATGAAAACAAGAGCACCTATGAGAAGTTTGTAGAGGCGGCCATGGAGACGGTCAGAGAATGCACCATCCGAGGTCAGCTGGACATCAAGTAAGCCGGTCCCCCATTGTTTAACCGTCCAATCTCCTCAATGACTCGTCGGTTTTGGTTGCGGTTAGATACCCGGAAGCTGGAGTGATTAGTCTGTCCGAAGTCGAGCCGGCGTCCGAAATCGTGAAGCGCTTCGCTACCGGTGCCATGTCCTTCGGCAGCATCTCCTACGAGGCGCACTCGACCCTCGCTGTCGCCATGAACCGACTGGGAGGAAAGTCAAACACTGGCGAAGGAGGAGAGAATCCGGACAGGTGGGACCGCATTCTTGAGATTGTAAACCACAGAGTGACATAATCGCACTTTTGGCTACATTTTCAGGTACTTGAACCAGGATCCGACTGAGAATAAGCGCTCTGCCATCAAGCAAGTTGCGAGCGGCCGCTTCGGGGTCACCATCAGCTATCTGTCGCATGCTGACGAGATCCAGATTAAGATGGCGCAGGGCGCGAAACCAGGAGAAGGCGGCGAGCTACCAGGGTTCAAGGTGACTGAGGACATCGCCAAGACTCGCCACTCCGTCCCCGGGGTCGGTCTTATCTCGCCACCGCCACACCATGACATCTACTCCATCGAGGACCTGGCACAGCTTATCTACGACCTGAAGTGCGCTAATCCCAGCGCGCGCATTTCAGTCAAACTAGTTAGCCTGGTGGGCGTGGGCGTGATCGCGGCGGGTGTCGCCAAAGGCAAGGCGGAACACATCCTGATCTCGGGCCACGACGGCGGGACTGGTGCCTCCAGCTGGACTGGCATTAAGGGAGCTGGTCTGCCATGGGAATTGGGCATTGCCGAGACTCACCAGGTCCTAGTCATGAACGACCTGCGCTCTCGAGTTGTTTTGCAGACTGACGGTCAAATGCGTACTGGATTCGACGTGGCCATAGCTGCTATGCTGGGTGCCGACGAGGTGGGCTTTTCAACTGCGCCCCTCATCGTCATGGGATGCACCATGATGCGCAAGTGCCACTTGAACACTTGCCCGGTGGGCATCGCAACACAGGACCCCTTGTTGAGAGAGAAGTTTGCTGGCAAACCAGAACATGTCGTCAACTACTTCTTCATGGTGGCCGAGGAGGTCCGCCAAATCTTGGCGCGGTTGGGCCTTCGCCGATTCCAGGAACTGATAGGGCGTACGGATTTGCTCGAGCCGAGGATGACGTCGAACAAGAAGGCGCGCACTTTGCGCTTCGACGCCGTGTTGCGCCTTGCCTCTGCCATGCGCCCCAAGGCCAGCATTTTGGGAGGAACAGTGGGGCAGAACTTTTCTCTGGAGGAGCGTCTCGACTCCTCTTTAATCCCGCTCTGCAAGGACGTGCTGGAGGGCAAGAAAAACGAGGTTTCGCTGGAGCTAAGTATCGAGAACAGCCAGCGCACATTCGGCGCAACCTTGTCCCACGAGATCTCCAAGCGCTTCTGCGACGACGGGCTCCCTGATGACCGGCGCATTAACCTTCGCCTGCGAGGATCAGCAGGGCAGAGCTTCTGTGCCTTCCTCACTAAGGGCGTGTATGTCACGCTGGAGGGCGACGCGAACGACTATGTGGCTAAGGGACTGTCCGGCGGTGAGGTTATCATTTTCCCGCCCAAGGCCAGCTCGTTCAAGACTGAGGAGAACGTAATAGTTGGCAATGTGTGTCTCTACGGCGCCACCTCTGGTAAGGCCTTCTTCCGGGGTGTGGCGGCCGAGCGTTTCTGCGTCCGGAATTCTGGAGCCACCGCCGTAGTTGAGGGCGTCGGCGACCACGGTTGCGAGTACATGACAGGAGGTCGAACTATCATCTTGGGACCGACCGGTAGGAACTTTGCTGCTGGGATGTCTGGTGGCATCGCTTACGTGTACGACCCCACGAACAAGGACTTCAAGGCTAAGTGCAACATGGAGACAGTTGAGTTGCTGTCCATGGACGACGCCGAGGATGAGGACTTTGTTAAGAAGTTGCTGACGGAGTTCTTAACCACTACCGGCTCGGAGGTGGCAGAGCGACTCTTGGACGACTGGGACCAGTCCAAGAAGAGTTTCATCAAAGTCTTCCCCTACGAATATCAACGCGCCCTCCGAGACCTCAAAAAAGCTGCGGAGCCGAAGAAGGTCGAGAAGGAGGCGAGCTTGGGAGACATTGAGGCCGTGGTGAAGGACGCCGACATGGTGATGCGCAAGCACGATGTGTTGCTGGACAAGACTCGTGGATTTGTCAAATACCGACGTGAGGCTCGTATGTACCGTCCTGCGGCCGAGCGACTTAAGGACTGGGGCGAGATCTACGATAGCGCTCACGTGCGTCGCGGCTTGCGCGTCCAGACTGCCCGCTGCATGGACTGTGGGGTTCCCTTCTGCCACTCCACCTCACACGGGTGTCCCTTGGGCAATATCATCCCCAAATTCAACGACTTGGTGTTCCACGGGAACTGGAAGGACGCTCTGAACACGCTGCTGCAGACGAACAACTTTCCCGAGTTCACGGGGCGCGTCTGCCCAGCGCCGTGCGAGGGCGCTTGCGTCCTGGGCATCAGCGAGCCGCCCGTGACCATCAAGAACGTGGAGTGCGCGATCATTGACCATGCCTTTGAGAAGGGTTGGATTGTACCTAACCCCCCTAAGGAACGGACTGGCAAGAAGGTAACTTTCCTTAACTGCGTTCGTCCTATGTAAGTGTCCGGCTGCACAATCTACATCTCCACGTTGTACTACGCGTTATCCAACAGGTGGCGATCATTGGCTCAGGACCAGCCGGTCTTGCAGCGGCGGACCAATTGAACAAAGCCGGCCACACCGTAACCGTTTATGAGCGTGCAGATCGCGCCGGCGGCCTGCTCCAGTACGGTATTCCATCGATGAAGCTCTCTAAGACGGTGTTGCAGCGTCGCCTCGACCTCATGATGGACGAGGGTATCACCTTTAAGACTGGAGTCGACGTCGGCAAGAGTGTGTCGGCAAAAGAGCTGCGCGCAAGCCACGATGCCTTGCTCGTATGCACTGGAGCCACCTGGCCGAGAGACTTGTCCATATCTCGCAGGGACGCCAAGGGCATTCACTTCGCCATGGAGTTCCTTGGCACCTGGCAAAAGGCCCAGCAGGGTAAGTTTTCACTTGCTCATTCACAGTTCGTGCGTTCAGAGCTGCTCCGTTGCAGACGGGAAAACTGAGAGCAAAAATGTGTTGGACCTGTCTGCCAAGGACCTCGACGTCATCGTGGTGGGCGGCGGGGACACCGGCTGCGACTGCATTGGCACGGCACTGAGGCAGGGAGCAAGGTCCATTACGTCGTTTGAAATTCTGCCCCAACCCCCGGCTGAAAGAGCCAAGGACAACCCCTGGCCGCAGTTCCCCAGGCTCTTCAAGGTGAGTAACCACGCATTGGCAGTGTCCAGTGTGCTGTACGCACGCATGTGCGTAAAAAGAAATAAGTCGTCCGTCCAAGTCCGCGTGCTGATTGCTAGCTTGCTTGTTTGCTTCTGTCCAGGTTGACTACGGCCACGAAGAAGTCGCTGTCAAGTGGAACGTGGACGACCCTCGTCGGTACAACACGATGAGCAAGGAGTTCCTGGTCGACGACAATGGTCGAGTTAGCGGCATTCGGACTGTACAAGTGCGCTGGACCAAGGACGAAGCTACTGGAAGGTGGAACATGGAAGAAGAGCCCAACTCGATCAAGATCTATCCCTGTCAGCTCGTGCTACTGGCCATGGGATTCCTGGGGCCGGAGAAGTACGAGGTCCAAGAGCTGCAGTTAGAGCAAGACCGCAGGAGCAA
>JAAUXU010073541.1_pt1 | contig 48160 bp, 41 predicted proteins | sample 7278151 | NCBI WGS metagenome assembly JAAUXU01 (sample SAMN14350113, study PRJNA611818) | marine sediment metagenome | isolation source: surface marine sediment (1.8m) | place: French Polynesia: Moorea | collected 2018-08
CGGCGGCTCCGGCTGCTCTTCAGGAAGAGGCTGTGGCTCCGGCTGCTCTTCTGGAAGAGGCTGTGGCTCCGGCTGCTCTTCAGGAAGAGGCTGTGGCTCCGGCTGCTCTTCAGGAAGAGGCTGTGGCTCCGGCTGCTCTTCTGGAAGAGGCTGCGGCTTCGGCTGCTCTTCTGGAAGAGGCTGCGGCTCCGGCTGCTCTTCTTTCAGTCGAGGCTGTTGCTCAGACGTTTCTTTTCGTCGAGGCTGCTGCTCCTGCTGCTCCTGAGGCTGCTCTTTCTTGGCCTGTTCCTCCTCTTGGTCTTTTAAGGTGAGAAGGTTGAAGGCTTTTTCGTTGTACTTCCGGAGGTAGTCGCGGACTTTGCCGATCGGTGCCAAGGCGAGATCTGAAAAAGACAAAGAGGAGAAACATCTTCATCTCCCGGAGGACTTCCCCAGGCCTGAAAATGCTTAGTATTACCTCTCCCAACTAATAAAATGCATCACTCTTCAAGCAAACTCTCAATGGATTTAACCAAATCAAGCGGCCCAAAATCTATGAGGGAGAACAAGGGGAGTGTCAAACACGGTGTGAGCAGTACTCAAGATGTACGCCAGTTGTGCAAGGCGTTGAGCGAGGAAGCCTCTATCCAATGCTTACTCAGATCTATGGCGATCTCCTCGATTCTCTTAGCTGCCTCCGGCACCTGGTCCTTGGCCTCCACCATGATTTCGATCTCGCCCACTCTGAAGCCCCATTGGGTTACGTCCACAACGATGGTGATGGCGTCCTTGCGGTAGTACCAGCGTCTCGTCTCAAGATGAGCGTAGCAGGTCAGTTGGTCCTGCTGCCACTGCTTGTCCAAGCCTTCGCTCACAGCTGCAAGCTTGGCCAGGATGTCGTCAGCATCAGAGGTCTCATGATAGCGAGTGGTCGACTCTTGATAGCATCCCACGATGGGATATTTGAGTTCCCAGTCGCCATTGCGCCTGCGCAACCAGTGGTCCGCTTGGATGAGGGCATACTCGCCATTGTCAAAGTAGTCGTCGGCCAGAGTCTCTTCAAACTCCTTAACAAGGTTGAAACCGTGTTGTGGGAGCACGGACGCGAAGTCCGCTGGAACCACGAACTTCCTCTCCACTTCGATGGTGCCATTGATGGCGGGCTTCGGAACAGGAGCGGGAGAAGCAGGTGCCTCGGCAGGTGCCTCGACATCAATCGTGTTGTTGAGGGAGCCAATGTCGTTGGTCACGCATTCCTGTTCCTTGTCATGTACCCACTGACCATCCACCACGAACTTGAACTGGTGACTGCCTGCGTTCACCGGCAGATCGAGGGTCCACTTCCCATCGTTGTCCTTCTTCATGTCGGCAGGCTTCCAGTCATTGAAGGAGCCCGCCAGTTGGACGGAGTCCGCAGGATGGGACCAGTTGAATGTCGTGAGAGTAGCCATGGCCTGCCAGACGGGTCGATCGATCGATCGATCCAGTCAGTCGGTCAATCAGTCGGTCGTCGGCAAGCTGTAAGTGACGAAAAAAAGATTTTCCATGACAGGCTCAGCTCTAGAGAATAGCAGAGAAATCAGGAACTCATTTGCATAAGTACATGCAAACTCTAAAAAAGGTCAGCTCGAAGGGTCGGAGGAACAAGCAGGACTGACAAACTTCAGACAGATTCGCCCAGGACAAACACCAACAACACGTACATCATGCTTATGGCGAATGACAGCAGCAGCTGCAAACAGACTTCAAAGAAGCTGCTCCATGACTATTTTTAAATAGTGCTAAAAGCTGCTGTGAAAAAGGAAAGAAGAAAAAGGCAGAGCACATTTGCGCGAGATTTGCTTGAATGACTCTACCATGAATCATGTGCAAAAATCATTGTTAGCAAGACAACTTCTGCCATGGAGAGTCAGCATGTTCTCGGCCACTGGGATGACAAGATTTGGAAGGGCTTGGCTGAGCTTTCAACTAAGGAAGGAAGGCGATTCGGGGTCGAATAAGGAGGGCAAAGAGGGTTTCATAGTTTCTTTATCCCACTGTTGCCACGTGTTCTAGGTCGGCGGTGCTGCAGGCAGCCTCCAACGGACAACTGAACACGCACGTCTACTCGGCTTATCTCCTATTGCTGATGCTCACATACATGGAGACGAAGCACTACGGCAGGGGCAACGGGTCTGCGGCTCGCTTGGTGGCGCTTCACGAGACTGCCGCGGAGAAGCTGGGGTTCCACTTCGGCACTTGCGACGTGGCAGCGTGCCTCGTTCTGCCAGACTACGACGACATGTTCAGCTCGAATCTGGCCATCCATCACATCAACAGCGAGGAGGAGCAACTGGTGATGGGTGACGTGCTACGCTACCACGTGCGCACAAGCGTGGCCCTCCGATGTCCCAAGTACGCCAGCGTTAGCATGAAGAAGGACAAGCATCTCGACACCTTCCTCGCATAGCAGATGACTCCCATCGACATGAGCACAAGTGACGTACACGAAGACCATCCTCCCGAGGTCCCCGAGCTGAGGAAGGAGCTGAGACTCTCGACGCTCGAACCGATGCGAGCGATGATGAATGTTGCTATGTCATGTTCTCCGTCAGGCAGCAGAGGGAGAGGAAAAACATGATGGTCCTATGCAAATAGGTGGCATATTCATAGCGCCGGAGTCATTAAGGTCGTCCGCAATTAATGAAGTAGCTCGGCACGTGACTGGCTGCAGACGGACTGCGAGTTATCGCGGAACAACAACGCCTGCACGGAGGGACCGGCCGAGGACGTTGATGAAGCCACTAATGACGTTCCTCGAGTTACAACCTCCGCGGCTACTCACGTACTGGGGGGAAGCGCTCGACGCCTCGAAAAATGGCTTGGCAAATTTGCATATAGAGGACCGGCGCCTCGATTGATAAAAGGATGGCCTCCATCTCTCTGAGGAGAGGACCCCTTTGAGTGAGGCTCCTCTCTCTGCCTGCCATACTTCGTCGTCTTCCGACTGTCCGTAATAAACGGCCGGCAGCGGCCGAGCGAGGGTCCCCCCGGCAAAAATTCCCCCCGGAGTTGACGACTGCAAACACAAAGGCCGTCCGTTCGCGGCCGCCTTCCCTAATGCCGGCGGAGGGAGACCTTTTCTCCCTCCCTTTCTTCTCCGCGGACCTCTTCAATCAATCTCAAATTTGAAAATTCGACGAAACTAAGTTAGAGTCGACGTCTCATCTTTGGGGAGGCGGAAAAAAGAGAATAAAGAGACCGGGGGAAAAGAAAGGCCGGGGGAATTTTTCGCCGGGGAGGCTGCAGGACTCGACTCGACTGGACTGGACGCTCCTGCTCCTTCTCCCTGCCCCCCTCCTCCCTCTTCTCCCCGCCTTTGACCGGGAGTCGGCCGAGCGTGGACGGAGACGCGAGAAACTTTGTCGTCTTGAGTTGCGACAGGGATGAGAGTGGAAAAGAAATGTTTCTTTTTTTTAAAAAAAAAAAAAAAGAAAGAAAGAAAGAAAAGACGCACTCACCTTTGTCTCCAGCAGCACGTCCACGTCCGTTCTCTGCCCCCTTCGGTTGCCGCCTGCCCCAGTGCCCCCGTCCCCACTCCTTGTGGACGGCTTCAGGCGGGTCGTGGAGCAGGAAAACGATTGGCAAGAGTGACGGTCAACAACGTGTAGCTCTGGCTCAGCCTCAGCGCCGCCCGCTGTCAGAGATGTGAATGCGATGCAGTGCAGGAGCAGCAGCACCATCGACCTCTTCCCTTTATCGCTGCTCTCGTCCCATACCGACCGGTCTCCTGTTCACTCGGTGGCCTCGTGCGCTACTGTTAAGTACGCTTGCAGTCACTAAGTACATACACATGCACTACAGTATGTGGGACTGGTAAGATAAATCGCGTCGCGGACAGGGTTTCCCCCCTTTTTGCCAAGTTCCAGCCCCAGGCATTATCATGGCCCGAATTCCCATCCCCCACGGGGGTTCTCCCTCCCCACAAGGCAGTGTGCGCAATTCACATTAGTATTCCTTAAATAGGTTATTTACATGATAACTCTCACTCAGAGGTTCACTTCCTCTGATCCCCTGCTCATTGCTAGCGGGATGGGGTCATGGGGTCTGACTGCCACCACCATCACCTGCTCCTGCTCCTGCTCCTGCTCCTCCTCCTTCTTCTTCTTCTTCTTTTCCTTGGCCTTCGTCTTCTCCTTCTCCTCTTGAGTTGAGTTCCTCCTTACCACCACCCTACAGCGTGAACGAGCAAGCTTTAGTAAATAAAGCCGCGTGCCTTCCTATACAGCCCAGATGTCGTCAAGTGCAGCTCTTGGTCAGGGAGATTTTTTTTCTTTCTTTTCTTTTCGGCCTCCTTAGCGACAACTCCGCAGAGACGGAAGCGTGCCAGGTTTGTTGTCGCCCGTCCTCAGCACGGCCGAGGCCGCCCGCCCCGCGGTCGGCAACAGCCGATGGATCAGCTGACTTCCGAATTCAAAATGACGCGGCAATTGCGTGCGTCGTCATCCCGTTCCTCTGTGCAGGGTCGCGAGGCAATGCGCTGACTGACTCACTCTTTGGCGGGAAATTTAAATGGACATCATAGGCCACCATCTTCTACGTAGTAAACTTAAATTTCCCGCCAAAGCGTGGGTCAGCGCTGTGCCGGGCGACCCTGTAGGTGGACTTTGTCGAACAGAACGTACTAAGTCAGATAACAATATTTCCCGTATTTTTCTTGCTCTCCTTAGCAACATTCTGTTTTCTTTCTGTGACAGCTGACTACATTTCATATATTTTCTTATGGACCTGCCGGAAAGCCAGAAGTTGGGGAAACCGTCTTGTTAACATCGAGATTTCGATACATGCTGTAATCTCGTCTGTCCTATCACACTTGTTCTTTATTATTCGTCTGCTATGGCAGAATAGCTGGCTCGCCCAGTGGTGGAGAAGGGGGAACTGCATTGTTTGCTGCCGCCGCCGGAATCAGAAGGAATTTTATGGGCGACTTCCTTGCTAAATTTACGCGTCCCTCCTGACCAATGTTAAAACTTTCCAATCGCAGAGACGAGGCAATATCGTGATTTGAACCATAAACTTCTTCGCCGGCAGCAGCCGCGCAGGCTGAACCTCGGAGCATCAACGGGACTTGCGGGAATTTAGGACTTCTTGTACTCTTCATCCGGAGGAAGAAGAGCATGTACCAGAGGAGCAACAATGGTCGTAAGTGCAGTAAGTAAGTGGTGACAAAGCAGTGAACGAGTAGGAGTGTCGATCGTGGAGCTTTGGGCGGTCCTGATCAAGATCCACGACTCAACGTAGTCTTTATCTGTCCCGTCCCTATGTCTGAGACACACTGTAACGCCCTGGAGTCGGAGCTTCGTGGATGCTGAGGCTGTCTCAATCTCCGGAGCCGTCGAAATGAATGAGGTAGAGAGGTAGAACGAGGACGAAGGATGCTGGTACGAGATAAAAGCTCCTCCTGAGTCTCCCCTTCTCCTCCTCCTCCTCCGCCTCCTCCTCGTCCCCCTCGTGGGAGCACTAAAGACAAGCTTAGTTATGTGACATTTTAAAATCTGAAATCCTACAAAAAGCAGCAGTCAGACAGAGAAGAACGAGGGTAGAGAAAGAACTCTTATTTTCTGTGTGTGTGTGTGCGTGCGTGCGTGCGCGCGAATGCCGTGCGCGTGCGTGCCAATGCGCGAAGGCTCCGCCTCAGCCCTCGTCGTTTTGCACTGTGATTAGTCGAGACTCCAATTGGGAGCTTTTGCGTGCGCAGAATAATTAATTTCCTCTCTCTGCCTCTTAGTTCTCATTTGCCGAGAGAAAGTCCGGGTCCTTCTGGTGGCGGGAAGGTGGCAAACCCTTGTTGCGCCACCCTGTTATTCATTGGAGGCCGTACGAAACGACCACGGAATAAGAGAGCAAAGCTTTTCTGGGATTTTTTTTTTCTTCTTCTTCCCCGGAATTCCAAGACCTGCGAGAATTAGCACGACTCCCTCGGCTCTGCCCAATGCATAACTTATGAGGATTCACCTCGAGCGTGATAAATTAAGTTGAAATTTCTGCCTTAATTGGAACCGGCGGCCCCGGCGGCCCCGGCGGCCGGACCGCCCGCCAGGGGCTCTCCCTCCACTCTGGCTCCCAATGGTACGCACCCATTCCAAATGGGCTCTTCTCTGTAACGACATGCCTAGTTCAACTTTTCCGGCTTTATGGCCACAGCCTCTTTAATGATGCGCGTTTAAGAGCTCTGCCCTCCATGTCATTCCGGCAGCAGCACGCAGCACATTTTTATGGCGGCGCACAGCACTGTCGTCCTCCACTCATGCAAGAACTAATGTTATACACTGCTGTGCGTACGATACTATCCCCTAACTTCCCTTCCTTGTTTGTTGTTCCCTCTGCGACCCATTCCTCCTCCTCTCTCTCTGCAATCTTATTTGTATTTTTAACAACTTTTATCTCGCTTCTCTCGCCTTTCCCTCGGCTGGCGTCTTCGGGTGCAGAGCAAGCGCCAGCCTAGTTAGTTATGCAGTCAACAAAAGACGCTTCTTTCCTTTCTTCTTGCTTTCTCTCGTCCGCCTCATCTTTAGTCTCATTTACATACAAAGAGCAAACTAGTCGGACGAGGCTGCCTCCCCCTCGCTCTCCTCGGCGTGCTCACTATCGAAGAAGAACGTCCTGTTATCTTTTATCTGGAGACACTTTATGGCAAAAGGAAGTGAGCAGCAGCAGCGGCAACAACAGCAACGGCAGCACCAAAGAGCCTCGCGCATTTAATGTCCTCCCATCTTTTGATTGGTTCATGTTCGCCTTTCCCTGATCCCCGGTCGGTCTTTCTGGCGCGCCCTAGAAAGAGAGAGAGAGAGAGAGAGAGAGCTGTACTATTACTATGTCCATCGGGCTATGGGAGAGTTTTGGGCTCACACAACGAAATGATACACAATGCTACATAACGTAAAGGAAAGGGGTGACCGGCTACTACTACTACTTCCACCACCACCACCACCACGACGACGGCGACGACGACGACGACGGCCACCACTGCTGTGCCACCGTCGTCGCCTGTGCTACCAAAAAAGTGAGGGGAGAGAAAGGGAGCTATGGCGCCACAGTCCACAGCCGGAGGGTTTAAAACACAGCTAGCTAAAAACTTTCTCGCAGTAGCAGCAGCATCATTGCGGACCTGAGAGACAGAGAAAGAGAGAGGCAGGGGGAATTCAAAACGAGACAAACTTATTGATCAGACAGACATGTGGAGAAAGGAGGAGAGAGAGAGCAAGGGAGAGAGCACCAACGTCTCCTCCATAATGTTTCACGTTAAGATGAGTTAGTGAAAGGAGTTGCAGCTACGGTGTCCATTGTTGTTACATTATTCTTGCCATATGAGGCAGGCGGTGGAACACCATTTCATCATCATGTCCCCCCCCCAGCCTTATACCCCCCCCCCCTTACGTACACACACTCCTCCACCAGCGTCTCTCTCTCTCTCTCTCTTTTGGCAGCATAATCAAACAGCTTCTTTTTTTGGCGTCGACGGCGTCACGACATCGTCGCAGTAATCTCGCTTGAAGATCTCATTAATATCCTTCAGTCTAATGGCGGATTCTGACCAACGACTGCAAATTCCGGAAAGCCCCCATTTTACCCCAAAAAATCCCTCTTCCCCAAAAAGAGACGGCCCCCAGTGAGCGAACGGGCGAGCGAGCGAGCGAGCGAGTGAGCGAGCGAGCGGGCGGGCATGATCAAGATCATTATTCATCATCGTTTTGGCTGCGCTTGTGCGCGTGCTCTCGCTTTAGAGAAAAAGAATTCTCTGTCTTCAATCGATCGAACTCGAGAGTGAGCTCAAATGACCCTGAACAACCCCCTGACGAAGAGCGGGAGAGAGAGAGAGAGAGAGACGGTGATGGCCTTTTTTCATCGACGCCCCCCAAAAAATCTACTGATGGAAGGAGAGAGAGAGAAGAAGAGTCTCTGAGGGACTTTAATGCGATCAGCCTTAGACTTAAGTGCCTGCAGAAAAACCGTATAATAACACATTGGCTGTTCGTCTAATGCATGCGTGTTTGCACTGATATTTAAACACCCCGCTGTGACGTGTCTGCGTCTCATGCACAGCTGCAATTAATATCCTCTCTTTCTAGCTGAAAGGAACTGCTCTGAACGACGACCCCTCTCTCCAAAATTGCTTCATTAATCATGCTTTCATAACGTGAGACCTAATTAATCATAACCCAAAATTTCTGCATTTTGCATGGAAGAACAGTCAGTGCGACTCCAGTCTCCTTCCCTCCCCTCGCATAAAGCCTCCTCCTCGTCGTCGTCGTCGTCGCCCCCGTCGTCGTCGTCGTCCTCGTCGTCGTGTGTTGCTGCTGCTAAGCCCTAATGGGAGGCTTTGCCCCTGGTGCCACGTTATTGAACAAGTCAAATGACGCGTGATGAAGCATAAGGATCCAATTTGGACGAAAAAGAAGGAGGAGGAACGAGAACTGGCGGGCGTTTTATTAAAGAAGAAGATGGATCAAGCAGTCATTGGAGAAAAGACCCTAAGAGGGGGACGCAAAATTTCCTTTTCAGCTGTGTTTGTAAGAATGACATTTGATCTGCAGCTGCACAATGCTTTGTTCGGCGAATAATCCTGGCTTTCCTTGCACTCCTTAGAAATTCTGACCGTATTTCTAAGTATTTCCTGTCCTAAAAAGCCCGCCAGCACTCAATCACATGATTTCATCCTATTAGTATCGGTGCTTTGCCAGCAACTAACTAGTATTGTGCAGTTCTCTCATTGTTGGTCCCACCAAGGAGACGGACTTTTCCATGCGCACTGACTGCAACTACCGGTAGGTATAGTTTGCTGCTTTAGCTGCATGATTGTAATGGACTTTCTTGGTGTGCTTCGGAGAACATTAATGGCCGATTTCAATTGATCGCGATTTCCGTAATTCAGCCAGAGCACGCAAGGCTCAGATGAGCATTGCTTGGACGAATTTATTCATTAGCGGTCGCCCGTTGACGTGAGCAAAGCCATCATCGTCCTCATCAGCTAAGTCGAGTGAGCAGCGCCAGCCTACGCAGGCCTCGGCTGATTGAAGAACATTTAGGCAATTACGAGTGCTTCTTTGGCCAGTTCAATGCTTGGCCGCCACTCGCTCGCTCACTCGCTCGTAGGTAGGTAGGTAGGTATTGTACGTCGCTCGGTCGGTCGGTAGGTATGTACGTGCAATACTTGGTAGCTCCTCTCGTTCTGCCATTGGTCGGGCAGGTACTGACTGCGTATAACGAAGGCAAAAATAAACAGGCCTTTAAAGTCGCCGTCCTCCAGCAATTGATCTGGCGACGAATCAACAAAAGAGGCAAACAATAATCTCTTGCATAACTCTGCGTGCGCCAGCCAGCGCAGGCAGGCAATGAAAGGATGCTTTGTTTGCAAATTGGTCGTTTCCGGCATTTCTCGAGGCCCCTCCAGCGCCAGTTGCTGGACTGTGCACAATGCTGATGTGAATAAACCTGTGTAATTCCGCCCCAGAATGCCAAATCTGGCTGGCAAAACGTGGAAAAAGTAAAGGCCGTAAACCGATTCGCATCGTGCCAGAGATATCGGCAGGGAAAAAGAAAGAAAGAACCAATAAATCTTAGGAGAGAGAGAAGAGGAGGAGAATTATAGAAACGTGCTTCTCCGCTCGTTTTCCTGTGATGAATTGGCGGCGCAGACCGCATTAATGGGCAATAATTATGCTGCCATAACTTCCGATGTGGCTTTGTCATTACTTCTGGCTTGAAATATGTTACGTCACTTCGTTGCAGGAGGAGACAAGAAGGGGAGGAGGCTGGAGACCCATAAATCCGCCGCTAAATATCGATGATTAAACAACAACCAGTTCAATGATCGCCGCGCCTGCCGCCGCCGGCGGCCGCAGCCGCCGCCGCCGCGGCCGCCGTCAGCGGGAGCGCGAGCCAGTCAGCGAGGGTGGCAGCGAGCGTGGCCGCCGCGGCAGATCCAGATATCGTCTGCTGCCTCTGCCGTGCCAACTGACAATTACAGGAGCAGAAATGAAAATGATTTATCCCCGTTTTAATGTTTTCCCGAAGCCCTCTTTTTCCCCCTCCTCGCGCGCTTATTAGCTGCTGGGAAATAATGGAAATGCTTCGCCGATACGGGATTGGAAGAGGGTTTCATTGCGAGCAAAAAAAAAGGAAGAATTGTTGCTGGCGCTGCCTAGCAAGGGAGCCGATGATTGTTCGTCAGGCGAGACAAGCAAAGTGTGAAAATAATGTCTAGTAAGTGTAGCTAGAGCGCAACTCTTTTTTTTTCTCTCTCTCTCTCTCCATTTTCTGTTCGTTCAGACGTATCAACAGCGTCGAGAGCAGCTTACTCTTCTCCTGTGCTAAACTCATACGTTGCTTGGAGCCCTTGATAGTGTTTTTGGCGCTGGAAATGTTATTTCTTCGGAAGAGTCTCACTCGTATATCTGAAAATAACGTAACATGGGGAGGGGGGGGGAGAGAGGAGGAGGGAGAGACATTAAATATGAAAAGAGGCCGCCGTATCTTGCTTTTATTGTTTATTGCTGCCGCATCTAATACGGACTCTTTTGCTTTCAGTACTCTATGTATGTAGGAGTCTTATTGTATCGCAAATTGGGGGCGATTGCCTGATCCAATCGACACTACTGTTGCTGCAAGTGCTGCGCGTAAGCAATTGTTCGTGGTACTCATACTACAGAACATGTGCACAGAGATAAGGCACTGTGCAAAAATGTAAAAATACATGGAGCTCATTGTGCTGCTGCAGAATTAGGACTGCGCCATAACAGCCTCTTTTGAGGAGGGGGAGACATGGTCTTCTTATTTATTCTTATGCAGCCTTTACACGTGTACAGTAATGACAAGTCATACGTACGCCTGACTTCTGTGTTGGCCTCCCCCCCCCCAAGGCGGCACCATTCATTCTGCCTGGCGTACTGACCGTATGTGTTCCAGGTGGCCGTGCACCTTGTTAAAAGTTTAGCAACATGCATCTGGTTTCTGTAAGACGTTGTTTGTACAGGTACCATTGCGTTTATGTACTAGACCTACTGGCGGCGTAGTGCACGTTGGGGTGCATGCAGTACATGTGCAACATACCGCTGCGTGAGGACCTTTCCATGAAAAAAAAAATGAACTGCACTGCACTGCACTGCACTACTTGGAATGCGTCCTCAACAAAGCCCACCTCCAGAGAGAGACTCCTCCAAAATGAGTACAATTATCCCTTCTCGGTAATGAGGACTCATGTTTGGACGAAAGCTAAGTAAACAATTGTGTCGCAAATGTATTGTGTCGAGCTGTGTCCTCGGTGTACCACTACTTCTGGACAGGTACAGGTAGTGTGTGTGGGAGGGAACACGCCCGATCATACGTTTAACGTCTGCACATACATCTTCAGGTTCATGTACGACACGTCCGTCCTCACATGCTGACAGCTCCAACGTACTTCCACGGACCTTCTCTCCAGCGCCACGTCCCTCTCTAGCAGCCAGCGAGCATGCCATGAGTTGAGGACGTAGACTCACAGTTGTAAATGTCTCTGCGTGATTGTGTACTCAGTCAGTTCACCACGCAATGATTAAGTCACCGGAGAGCTGAAGCAACGAGAACCGTACGAAGAAAATTGGACAGCTGGGGTACTTTGATTTGTGGTCGCTGGATTAATGACTCGAAAATTGCTTCATTTCTCGACTGCTTCAAGTGGGAAAAGTGACGTCCACCAGCACCGTGATTACGGGAGGGATCAGTGACAGATGAAGTGTATGAAATGCGGTAGTGCCGGCTTGGATTACATAGTCGTACACATGGCTATTAAAAAGGCATTTTTCCTGTCCACTAATTAGCCTGTAGGTGGATCGAAGCAGTGCAGCTACAGGTAACAAATCGAGACATGCCCCTGTCGTCGTCTGACGTTTTTTTGATGTATGTACCGGTAACGTGCAATGAACGAGTAAACTGCTGTCGTGCAGGCTGTACATATGTAGTGACATGTAGTTTTGGCGTCAGAGACCTCACCAAAAGGCATGCCACTGGCCCTCCTCCCAGCCAGCCTGCCAGCCTGCCAGCCTGCCAGCCTGCCCCCCAGCCTGTTTGCATACATGCAAGCATGCATACATGCATTCTGACTGCCTAGCTGGCAGCTGGGCCTGGCTGTCTGCGGAAAGGCAAATGACGACTACCGACGATGTGTTGAAATAATACGTGAATGCGCTGCAGACAAGTGCGCAGAAGTGTATTTCATGGGGCAGCACAACTGTACGATCTTCTATATAACCGGCGAGTCTGGTGGAGTAAGCAGGAAGAAAGCCTCTTCCACTGCTTTCTTCTTCTTCTCGCATTTTCAAATTCAATGGAGCGTTTCTTTTTCGTTCAATCACACGGCTCTCTCAGTCGTGCTGCACACTTGGAAAGACTCCATCGCCACTGATCTGCTAATGGCCGAGGGGTCGATCGAACACAAACATCAGTAAAGATCGTTTTCTCCCTCCCTCCAGAGAAACCTATTTATTGTCATGGCTAGCAAAACACCGACCCAAAGCCGCGAGATGAAGCAAAAGAGATGCTCACTTCTGCCCCGTTCATGGGCCCTGCCCCGCTTGGCTGGGCTTTGCCACTAATCTCACCCTTTAGCCTACGACGAACAGGTCGCGTGTACAATGAGTATGAAGATAGACGTGCTTTGATGCAGCAGGAATTCTTTCATTTGGCTAACGAGAGGAAAAGAGAGAGAAAGAGGATTTGCGGATTATGACCTATGGTGTCGCACAATTTCGGCTCTTTATTGAGCATCAGCCAGCAGGACTGAAGCTCTTTATGACAGCACCAAGAAGAGTCTTTGACGCACGACTTCTCAAACTTCATTCATAAAGGATTTCGTTCTTGCCCGGAGATTTGCAGTGCGTAGCATAACTTGCAAAGAAAAAAAAATATAGCAGGGTTTTTGAGCCTTTAAAAAAAAAGAGGGTCATATCTTTCTTTATGGACACTCTCTCTTTGACAAGCTGGCCTCTTCCTCCTGTGAGGAATAAATGAGGTATTCAGACATGCTTTCGTTACTAGTTCGAGAAGACTTCAATCTCTGCTTCGTCTCTCCCGGAGAAATTTGTTTCTGCTGTGGGACCGAACGAGAGACAGAGAAAGGAATTCCCATCGAAATTAGAATATAGATTCGCTTTTCCCGCTGCCTAACGAACGAGCCCGCATTAATTACTGTCCGGCTTGACGCGCAGCTATTCATTTGCTTGACCTCAGACGTCAATTAAAATTCTCCCCACTTTTTTTTCCTCCTCTCACTCACTGTCCGCTGGAATGTTTTTTCCTTCTTAGGGAGGGAAAAAAAGTGCGTGCAATAGGAATTTAATGCTGCAACTTTCGGCGCGCGCGTCCAAAACACCCAAGTCTCCATCTCCATGCATGCATGGAGTCCATCAAGTCCACCTACCATATTGGCAGCTGTTCGTCATATGGCACTTTTGAAATAATGAATCACACACGCACTCACAGTTACTGAAAGGCCCTTAAGTGATTTGTCGGGTGCTCTTGTATACACACACACACACATATGCTCGCTGGCGCACACGGACCCACACACGCACGCACGCGCGCTCGCACTCGCATGCAGCGCTAATGGAAGGCGAATGAGCGCGCTGATTGGCGCAGCCGCCACGTTATTTTTTCCCATAATCATTGATAATGGACTACTCTGTAGCCTAATGACATTGTTTGTGCGTGCGTGCTTAGACAAACACGTCGTGAGCTTTTTTTTGCGCTTCTCTCTTTCTCTCTCTGAAACCTTCACCGCAAAGCTGGTTTTCATTTTCCCAACTAATAAAACTTACGTATCTCTTTCTCTCAGCGTGAGCGCGAAAAATAAAATCGATTGGTCAATTATGCTGGGTTACTGTCTACTCGCTAACCATACTCCAGTCATAAATTGGCATGAATTTCCTCAGATAGAGCGAGCGAGCCACATTTCTTCCTGGCTTCTTAGGGTGTATCCACACTACGGCAACATTTGGCGACGCACGAAGACGGAGCTACGCATGGACGTAGATGCACATGCCCGCACGCACTCACGCACTCACGCACACACATATATATACGCAACTCACCCACGCATGTGGAACATGCAGATTCTTTTGTCACCACCTAACTGACAAAGATTCGTCGTCGTCATTGTGGATACAAACTACTGCAGGTAGCGAGCTGTTCCCTGCATGGATTGCTCAGTATATGTGACAGATCTACACGTATTATGGTGGTGTGGATGCACCCTAAGTTTCTTTCTTTTCTCTCTGTTCTCCTCCGCGAGGAAATTACCTTGCGTGAATTTATTCCGGGCATAATTTGGGAGGAGGAGGAGCCTGTGTATAAACTAGTGCAGTGTATATCTCTACGTGCATGCGTATTGTATAGTTGAAATTGAGCCAGGTTAATAAATTTCACAACTGCTGCCGCCTTAGATATTTTCGCGAGTCATACATATATAAACATATAGTTATAGTTATATATATACACAAATGTGTATACGTACGTTTGTACATAAAGTTGTACCGCAGCACAGTACATCCAACCTTCGTACCCAGTAGCTAGCTCTACAAATAAGTGAGGCCTACCAGTAGTACAGTAATACGACTGGCCCATTATTATCGGCATGCGATGGATGACGGAGGCAAGAGGCTCGAGGAAGCAGCAGCCTAGGAGGGAGGAATTCGGCAAATTTGAGAGGCATTAGTGAAATCGTTCTGTGAAAAATTCGCATAGCAATAAAAAAATCGAGCAGGAATAAAAAAAAAAGAGAGAAAAGTTATATTTTACGTAGAAGTTGGAAGTCCTCCAGGCAAAGCAAAATATGTAGAACTGTGGCTGTGCGCTCCTTATGGACTCAGAATTTGAATATTTGCGATTCAATATTGGCTCGCGAGAATGCATCATTATTGACGGGAGCAGCAGCACGTAACATATATTATAAAAAGGGAAACTTTGATGAATAGGCATCCTGCAACAACAGAAAAGAGATTTTCAGTAGTTTGTGAGCTATCGAAGAAGCAGATGTCTTGTCTTATTTATAGATAATCGGTAAAGCAATATAGTACAGTGTATCGACTGTTCGGATGATTAAGAATTGATTTGGGATGCCAATTTTGAATCATACTTTTCTTAGTAAAAAAAAAAAAAAAGAGGAAAAGTGAACCGGAGGATTATTGAATTTCGGATAAAGAATAGCTCAAGCATATGTGTGCATGCGTGCTCAGATGTGTAAGCGTTTACTCCATACGCGGAATACCGTGTGGTCCATAAGGAGGGATACGGTTGAGCAATTGAGATAGTTCATAAATGCGGCTAGAGGTAAAAAGCGCCAAGTGATGCAGTTCATAGCAGTTATCATGCTGTTTCTGTAAAATCTCTCAGTCTTGCGTGCCGTGATAAGGCCCCGTGTCTCCTGGCACCTTGTCTTATCATCCACGGTCGCGATGATGTTGTTCTTGTCGCTGAGGAAGTAATCGCTCTAGCCAGTGAAATGAACTGAATGGTCAAATAAAGATACCATCTCTCAGAATCATTTGACATGATCTTTACCTTCGTTTAAAAATATCCTCGGTGACCTTGGTGCCTTTACTCTTTCTGTGTCCTTTTCTGCTGTTTGTCATTCGATTTTGTTCAAGTTTTTTATTTGACAGCTGACACAATTTGGCAGAGCCGTTGTCCTGGCTGCAAGTTCAAAATTTCTAATAGTTTCCCCGCAAAGTCTTATTATATATGCATCACTACTTATGGGCCACACGCTACGTGTGCGTGCCTCGTGACAACTCCAAGATCCCTCGATCTTTTTTTTTCATTCAAACTACCAACATAATCAAATAATTGAGAGAAGCCAAGCCCTACAAGTAGTCAGTTTCGAATTATCATTTTTTTTTCTTTTGTGAAAGCTAAATTGAAAAACGTCTCAAACGGACACCAGCACAGATGACATGAAAGGAAATCGACTAAACAAAGAAGACATGCCAGAAAGAGGAATCGGAACCAAGTTGAGACTTGGAAGACACAGCATTTGTTCTTCCACCACCAGCCCCGAACGTGGCTTCACGGACGTGGACAAGCACACGGGTGCGTGCAAGGTGAGGTGAGAGAGCACTCGGGCGGGCTCCCGATGTGACGCTCTCAAGAGAATAAATCACTGGCGGTGAATTCGTGCGTCCCGACTCGTCAGACTGCGCCAGTGGCTTCAGTTGCCAGAGGATCATGTCTTCCCTCCCTTTCTGTTTGCTTCCACTTAAACTCTCGGGGCAATAAAATCAAAGGGAAGTTGGTTCGTTCGTTAAAGCGGTGTCTTCGATTCTTACCTCAAGCATCCGGTGGCGCCCGCCGGCCGCCACCGGCCGCCACCGGCCGCCGCCGGCCGCCACCGGCCCATGCAAGAGGAAACAATAAAAGGGTGGTGGCGGCGGTGGCTTAGTCAAATATCCGTTCGCTCCGCCAGCCCTAATTACTCTGGTCTCGTTTTATTTCGGTGCGTGCAAGAGTCTCGATGTCTCTATCTGGGGTGCAATTAGCAGAGAGCCGCAGTCGCCGCTCTGCGGCAGCGGCGGCGGCTTCGGGGTGATGCAGAGACTTTCTCTCATTGGCGTTTTCTCTCCGCCAATTAAGACAGAGGCGCCGGTCTCACTTACTCTCTCTCACACACGTGCGCTCTGCTAATTGCAGCTGAGAGAGCCCCTCTGATGATCCCGCCTTCTTCGTGTGTGTTGTGCTGGTCGGACGGTAGTTAATTTCCAGCTCGCTGTTTCACACACGCGCGCGCACGCACACACACACACACACGTCCATAGTAATACAGGTGTTTCCCAGGGAGGGTCGTAAAGGTAGTGCTGAGTAGCAGCTATCGCGGCGGTGGCTCCGTAAAGCACGCGGAGTTGGCTGCTGCTGCTGCTGCTGCTGCTGCTGCACACATATAGAACTTTTTTTGCCCGACCAGATTATTATTATAATGATCATGCGAGGCAATAAGTCGAACGGAGGCAAACGAGGCGAGCGGCCCAAGGTAAAAAAAGGAGTAATTTACGACGCAGCCAGTCAAATTTCCGCCTAATATCGTGCCGAGTTAAAAAGGAACCCTTGGCATCGTAAAGAAGTGCTGTTTATTCTCCCTTTGAGTAGACTGAAGCGGGTACGAAAAGTGAGCATTAGTAACTCCCAAGACCTCATCTTTTTTCCTACCAGGCCATTTCAAGGCAGTCTTATTTTCTGCGCTGCGCACGCCACCGACCTTGTTTTCTGAAATTAGACCCAACCGGGGTTTAATTCCGACGTGTCACAACTTTCGTCAGCTTTTGTTATGCTAATCAAACCGTTGGCAAGGCCGAGAGAGAGACCAACGTCAGCCTTTCGAGTGACTTCCTTAAATTCGCCCAAGGTGATCAGAGCAGTGGGGACAGATTATTGTCATGGAGGCGTTCAGTGTCCAACTCATGTCATGTGTACGACGTCGCCTGGTTGGCTGTGGACGACGACGACGACGACGACGACGACGTTGACGACGACGGCGCTGGTGCGGACAAAATCATAGCTCGCCGCCAACGCCGCCGCCGCCGCCGCCGCCGCCGGCGGGTCCGAAGGTGTCACATAATTTCGAGAGCTGTTTGCTCTGTCTGCAGATATTATTTATATCCTCTCTTGAACTGACCTGGGCAATTAAAGTCAAGTCCGGGCCAAGGGGGACGCTCGGCTAAGCCTCTTCTTACGGTCTTGTGCACGCGAGCGAGAGAGAAGTGGGAAATATGGGGGTCTCCAGGTCGACTCTCGGCGTACGTAGAGATATGATGACACTCTAATGGTATTGCCCACTCGCCCACCCTGGACGTAGCAGCATGGAGCATGTGGGCCACAGCGCTGTGCGCACCGCGGTCGACGTTGTCACCGTACCACGGCGGCGTGTACACGCACGTCCATGCATAATACATGTTTATAAAGCGCATGCAGGCAGTACTTCTGCCGTGAGTGAGTGCGTTGCAGAATGACCTTGGCCATCCAAGTACGACTAATAAAAATTCACTTTCGGTTAGATTGCATCTTCCACTCGGCAGCAAGAAGTCATGGAGGGAAGAAATGACAGAGTTTCCAGGCATCCTAATTAATCTTTTAGGATGTTTTTCTGCCTCTCAAGATTTATCGTATTGCTTCTCCCAGGTCACTGCATGGATAGCGAAAAAGGAGAGAGCTGCTTTCTGTTTTCTAACTTTGCTTCTTCTTCGGCAAAATATAAAGTAGGTACAGTATAGTATAACAGAGGGGAACGAGGGAGAGATTAAAAGAGAAGGGGAGGGGGCTGTAAAATGAAGGCAGAATTTCTCATCTGGACTAAATTAAGGCAAGAAAGTGGGGGCACCAAGTCCGGAAATTTGAAATGCCAGACTGGAGGAGCATCTCTTGCCAAGTCGGTTCACGTCTTGGTTACTTATTGTGATGGTCATTGGAAGTGCCGTAATTTGTTGGCCTCTTCATTGCGACGTCCTCGGACCCTCGTACTGTAGATACACATTGGCGTCCATGGCCATGGCCAGATGCAAGACCAACGCAAGTATTGGGAGGGGGGGGGATTTTTTTTAGCACCGACTGGGGCAGGGGTAACGCCGAGGGGATCGCCAGGGGGGGGGAAAGAGTTTTTCCTCTTTCGTCAAGAAAGGGAGGGTTTCGCTGCACTTCAGAGGGAGTCAGTACTACATAGAGTAGCCACAATAACTAACTCTGTGTGTGTGTATCATTCATATAGCCTTGGTTTATTTCCCATCATACACTATTAAGTGAGACTAACTGATAGCAACAACTGAATCGGATCAAGCTTTTGGGGCAACAATGGGGATAAAAAGTCATATCGTCCGACGACAGTGAAACAGAGACTTGGTCGTGCACAGACCATCCTGACACTCCACGAGTCCCTTGAGCGCGCACAATTTCTTACACATTCCTCCAAGTGCTCTGTTTGCATTCTCTTTCTCGAGTTAAATGTTGTCGCATTCCGAGATTTCTTCCCCCAACAACGACAGCAGCGACAGGAAGAACGATAGGAAGGACTTGTGCACGACGCAGCTAATTATTTGGCAGTAGGAAGTTGAGCCTTTTGCAAAGTCGCCACCAAGGACCGGATCTTGCTGACTCTGTTGTCCCCCCCTAGAGAAGAGTTGGTGATTCTGTTCTGGGCACTTCAAAGTTCGAGTTCGGTCAAGTCACAGCACTTGAGATCCTCTGCTGGGTGGTGGTTCAATCCTCCATCTGATTTGTCGTCTCCTTGGCCAGCGGATGGATCACATGTTGTATGACCATGATGGGATCGCTTCCTCGAATGATTAAATGTCCCTCCGTCTGCTTGGCTTTCACCTACGCGGCAGCGTCTGAAATCGACCGTAGGATCTCGAAGATGGTGGAGGACCACGGCCTGTGCGTCTTCGACAGCGGATTTTTTTTTTTTTGGTTCCGGCCTTCCAAGCACGAGGTCGGCGAGGTTTCGGTGCAACTTCTGCCTCGTCTTCGCCGCTGGCAGCAGGCCTAGAGCCTTTTCATCCTCATTCCACGTGAAATCCTTGTTAACTCTTCAACGTCAGCACTCAGAACGTCTGAAACGATTAAGAGGGTGAACAAGGGGTGGCCTGCGTCGGTGGGGCTTTCGCCAGGAGTGATCACATGTGCTTCGAGGCGTTGACTCGCATGCTGAGGCGGATACTGGATGTACGTGCGTGTATTCTCTGCTGGCGAACACCCATGCGCACTTTCCCGACACATTTTTTAAACCACTGCTCTCGCTCTCTCAAGTCAAATTTGTCGCATTCCGGGAGAGTTTTTGTCTGAGAGAGACAGAAGAGACGAGCAAGACAGAAAAGGGTGGTGGGACGGGATTAAAAAGTCCAATTTCCACAGACTTTGGCGTCTGTCAAAGTGTTGTAACGAACAGCCCGGGTGTTGGAGAGAGGAAAAAAAAAGAGGCGCCCCACGTTATTGAATTCTTTCCTCACACTCTTGGAATGCAACCCCGGTTCGTAATTTAACAAAGTTCGCTTAAGGACGCGGCGAGTGCAGCTTGTGCGTAGGCACGTTCGTACTGCACAAGTATATCCTTGTTACGTACAGTGTGTGTGCGGCGTCTGCCATTCGTATGGAGTGCAAAGCAATCTTTATGGCCGTTCCAATGATCATTATCAGTAGCCATTGGAACGTGCGAAATTTGCGGATACTCACTGTGCTGCGCTGAACAGTGCACTGCCGTGTACACCATTGTGTACGCAGGCAAGTACGTGGAGAAGAGCCCAACTTCCCAACGTCATAATATAGTGTAACCTTGTTGCAGTTTCTGGTGTTGTCTGCAAAAGTGCTGACTACATTCTCATTGGGAGGGAGGAAGAAGAAGAATCCTAGCGAACGGAAAACTCTCGTTAAAGCTGAATTCACGGTTCTAAGAAAGAGAAAGAAAGGAACAGCCAGAGAAAGAGAGAAATGCTCATTTGCCGTTTTTCCCTTCCGGAGCTGAGAATCCCTTTCGATCCCTCTTCCCCCTTTTTTTCTCTCGTTCTGCTCGGTGCGTCTTGTGAGCAACAAAATGTGGACCAAAGACGCATTAAGTGGAAAGCTGAATATAATAAAAAAGGGATGTTCGATTGCACGTCATGAGTAAGTAGTACATTGGCACCGGGTGACGAGGTCACATCGGACTTTTCTTTGTCTCCGGGCTTCTCTTTATGTACACGGACTAATGGCCGGGCAGGATTTCCTTTAACCTGGCTTTGGGCAGGACGATAGCTTTCCTAAGAGAAACATGCACGAAGAAGGGTGGGAAGAAGGTGCAATGAAAGCCAGAGAAGGACGAGAATGTACGTACGCAGGCGCAGGGAGCTGCTACAGTAGCTGGAGGTCGTTAAAGGATTGTGAAATGGTCGTCGAAATAAAAATAGATGAAGCAACATCGCTGATTCAGAGGGTTGAAATAACTGCCTCCTCCTCTTCTTTGCAGACTTCGTTGCCACTCTCGCATAGAAGGAGGAGGGAGCTTTCCACGGCGGAAAAAAGAGATCGTGTGAGCCGCAAACAGCAGCCCCAAGGCCCACTCCCCACCCGGCCTTTGCCAAGCACAAATGGTGTCATCCAGCAGGCCCACCAGCTCCAGCGGGGCTGACGCCAGTCTGCGCGTGTGCAACGTTGTATTCAGCTTCACCATGCAACCATACGATTAGTAAGAACCGGAGGCTGCGCGTGTGCGAGGGCACATTAAACTGCGAATATAACGAGCACTGGCTCTGAATTTATGGGGCGTTTCTTTCTCCAATGAGTCAAATGTTTTGGTGATCTTTCGAAACACACATAGCAAAAGCTGTTACAGAAAGAAAACAGGGGATATCAGAACGAATGGGGCGAAGAAAGAGGGGTTGGATGAAAGAGTTGAAAACTTAAACAGAGCATCCGTCCTGGTTCACACAGTGAACTACTGTACGCACACACACATGCTCATAACTTTCACGCTCATTTCATTGATATGAAGAATTAACGAAGGTGCAGACGGAAGCACCGCGAGTATCAAGTAACTTACTGCGGCCGTCAAAGAGGGACGTGCCATTTTATCGAAATGTCAGCTGCCATTTCAGGAATTCATAGTATGTTAATAGAACTTCTCATTCATTCAGCTGGCTCCAGTTAGTTCAATTGGGGTGTATGAAAAGCAGCGGAGCGCAAACCTCATTAGCATTTTTTGTCCCTGCTAAAGTAATAATCCTTTTCGAATGTCATTGGAAATTCCAGAAAGCGATCGTATCCCGCTCCCCCCTGCTTCTTCCTCTTAGGGCTGTCACATAACTCATTTCCAATAACATTTCCTCCGACCGAATTCGCCGCCGCCTACGAACCAATTTCTGCATGCTGTCGATTCTCGCATTTAGGCAGAAATGAAGAGATCCCCGTTTTTTTGGCAGCCTCCAGCCGCCGGCCGCCGGCCCTCACGCCCATGCCTGCCTCTTTTTTTGTCGAATTCCGGCGGAAAATTCTTCTAGATGTCTCCGCTGCTGCCGTCACAAATTAGTGCTTCTGTCTCAAACGACACCGACCGTTGCTTCGCACGCAGAAGAGCAACGACAGAGCCAAAGATTAACAAATCTGTTGTAGCAGAGCTTCTACACCCACCCGAAAGGAAGAAAAAAAAAAACCTCTTGGATGGAGTCGAATTAGTGGTGGTGCCAACTCTGCCAAACCTCTGGTGATGCACACCTGAAAAGTCACGCGCACACGTTGACTCATTGGACGAGTCTTGTGCATATGATCGTCAGCAGACCTTTTCATTGCTTCCCTGGAAAATGTGTCCGAGTGGGGTTTGCCAGTCCTCAGCGGAAGCCGCAGAGTGAGCGCCAATTGGGAATCGCACAAATATTTTCAGAGCCAAACGAACGAGCCCTTTTTTTTCCTCCCTCCTTCCTTTGTCTGATGGACGCTAAATGGGGGTTGCGTGAAGCAAAGAGAGAGAGGAAAACAAATTCGGTGGAAGCAGTCGTTGGAGAACTATTTATAAACGATTATGTGAGGACTGCATGTTTCTCCGATCCCTGGCTCTAAAAAGAAAAAAATCATACCTGCAAGCTGCAAGCCAGAGTTCGAGCACGTTGATACCAAGTCAATTACTCCGGGTTTAATGCTGGTGAGCAGCGTTTCCTTCCTCCCCTTTTACCGGTGCCATAAGTGCTTGCAAAGCAGACGCATTGGTAGTTTTTGTTTGTCCAAATTTTTATGCCCTCACTACCTGAGAGGAGCACGATACATACAGTTGAAGAGGCTGTCTGAGCATGCATTATTCGTGAGGCCAGACAGAAGAAAAAAAAAGAAGGTAGGGGCTCTATTGATTCCGCCGCTGTCTGTCACTGCTCTTACATAGGAGACGAAGAAGACTTGGCCACGGGTGTTGATTGCGGGACCGGAAGTCGGACGTGGCTGGCGCATCACCAACTTCAGCCACGTCTCCGGCCAGAGCGCGGGGTCGGTGCCAGACAGGGAGGGTTTGTCCGCCTGGCGCACAGCTTTGGTTTCGCTCTCTTAGGCAAGTTTCTAATGTAAACTTACACAAGATATCTGAGAATAAGGCAGCAAACCAAAAGGAAGCTTGTTAAGTTGCTGAACTTGCTGAAATTGCGTAGGCGAGAGCGAGGAGAGAGAGAGAGAGAGAGAGAGAGAATGCAAGGAAGTGAGCGTAGTAATAGACTACTGTGTACTGCATAGTTCGTTTGAAGTGGAGAGAATGCCTTCTGGCTATCGATCCAGCCAAGTTAATTTTGAGTTGGAAACTGAATAGCCGGAAAGCACGTACAACAGCCGGCAACAGCAGCATACTTGCAGTTCAAGTAGCATAGGAGGAAGAAGAAGATCTCATCCTCTCTTATGAGAACGGAGCGAGTGAGCCAGAAATTAGTTCCCTGTCCGTCTGTTTGTGCTAGGAAATTTAACCACACACACGGTACAATGCAGCTCTCCAGCACAATGTTACTAGAGCGGGAAGCCATTGGGGTCTGGCTCCCCGCTCCGGCAGGCCTAAGAACTGTCAAAGTTGTTGTTGTTGTTGTTCTCCTGCGCCTGTTTGGGGACGAAACTGGTAAACATGTAACACTGAACCGAGGTCTGTGAATAAAAATAGTGGCGTTTTTGAGGAGTGACACTTGCTTAACTGGAGATTTCCCCCTCTCCTTGTTATTCGAGGCTGCTTAGAGATGGTGGATCTCAAGTGCCACACTCAAGAGCAGAGACAAGAGGGATGCCAAATTTGGAATATCGACACTAAATAAAAGTTCGAAGAGCATCATCATGAGAAATGGTCACGTAGACAAAGTTGGTCCAGGCCTCAAGGCCGGCGCCCGCCATCCGTGCGCTGACGGCCAAGCTGACCGAGGCTTGGTCCGCCGGGCAATTTGTAAATAAGTCATTGGTCGTGTGTTCAGGCGACCATGTCATATGTCAACGTCAGGCCGCCAGTCTCTGAAGAATGCCTTTTCTTGTTTCCATTGGCATTGCCGGGAGCCGGCGAGAGTCATTAACTTCCGTCCCGGCGCGCACCACGCACGTCCGTCCGAGGACGTGCTCGACAGGCGCGGAGGCTGACGTATTAATTACACCCAGCTGGTGCGCGCGCGCGCGCACTCGCGCACCAGGCACAAAACACTGCAGCTCTCAGTGTTCATTGGCTGGAACAATTCATTGAGGATTCATTCCCCGAAAACCGCAGCTCTATGTTTTAATTGCGCCAGCCGGAGGACGCAGCTCATTGGCTGAGAAAATTCATTTGGCGAATGGGCTAATGAGAGTTGCTGAGTGGCGTGCATTCACCCGCCACTCACAGAGGCCAAAGTAGAGAGGCTGGAGCGGATAGAAAATTATGATGGTTGGGAAACAACAAGCAGGAGTGTTGCTCTTTGGAAAAATGTTGCGTGTTTCAAAAGTGGAGAGAGAGAGAAGAGTTGAAGGAATTGCTTACGTCATCTTTTTTGCTACATGCAAGTGGAAGCAAACCCATTAAAGACTTCTTTTTTTCTTCTTCTTCTTTCATGATATCAATTCAAAGTTAAACCTTCTACGTTGTCGATCCATCGAGTCGGGGTGCGCTGATACCTAACTGAAAAGGGTTGGCAAATGTCGCTTACTCACTCGCCCACGTTAAGAAAGACACTTAAAAAGGGTAGACGTTTATACTCGTGCTGCCACTACTTGGTGGCAGAAGAAGCTGATTGTTGCAGTCGTGTAAAAGTCCTCCTCAGGACTTTGGTTAGATTCCTCGCGCAGATAATCTTAAATGGAAATCTTGTCCGTTGCTTGTGCTGCTCCTTAAATCTGCTTCTGGTTTGTTGCTTCCGAAATTTCCCGTGACACCAACAACAGTTTGCAACAGGGAGGAATTTTCCTGTCTCTGTTGCCTTAACTACGCGTTCTAATTGTCAAAGAAGGGCCATAAATTCTGCCACAAGTTGCTGCCGTCGCTGCCGCAGTCGTTCTCCTCCATTGTCTGAGTCGGTCTGTCCGAGCGTCGTCGTCGTCGTCGTCGTCGTCGTTGTTCGCTTGGTTCTCGTTCTCATGCAGAGCAGAGCTCCTCTGGCTTGCTACCTTCTTGCATGCACCGTCGTCACCGCCTTCCTTTGTTCTTCAAAGCAAATAACGAGTCTTTCGGCCATCCCTTCTCCTCCTCCCCACCCCATTCACCGTTGTCGTGCATGTTAATAAAAAAAAAAAGCTTTCAACTCCTCCAGGGTGACATCTAGTAATTCATTAATTTTGTTTGTGTCGTTGGGCAACTCATGAAAGTATTCGACGGCCCTTAAGTTGTAGACAAAACCTCCGTCCCCCGGGATGAATGCATACGCCGAGCTGATGAGAGTGTGCAATACCCAGGCTGGAAAGGCAGAGACATCGTCGCACATTCGGCTATTACCAAAGATATTTATCACGCCAACCCAGCCCTTTTGGGCGGACAGCTAATTCATACAAGTTATACGCATAACCGATAGCCGCGCACTGTTTTCAGGTCCAGGCATTGGAGGCACGTAGAAAAGCAATTTTTAAGTGGCGGTCCGGAAGCACGGATTCATTAAGTGGCGATGGCGGTTGCTACTTTAATCGCCGCTAAACTTTTGCCAAGACAAATTGGTCTTTGTTGCGCCAGCCGCGCAGTCACCACCGACTTTGTCATCACCAGCTGTAGTTCGTGTCAGAAATCTGCTTGTTTTTTTTTCCTTTGCATCGCGTTTTTCTTCACAGTTGGCCCGTCAGCCCCGACGACGACTTCGACGACGGCCCCGACGACAACCTCGACGACGGCCTCGACGACGACGACGACAAAAAAAAAAAAAAAAGAAGGCAGGCGTTGGTGCAATTGAAAGTCTTCTCAGCCTTCGCCGCCTCTCATTTCTCCCCTCCTCGACGGCGGAGGCAGCAGAGCCGGAGTAGGATAGGCGCCGTAGGTCCCTAGGAAGCTCAATTTCTGGCTGATAATGAGAAAGCGACGAGAGAAGGAGAAAGGGGGGAGAAAAGGGAGAAACGTGGATTAGAATTCAAATAAGTCGATATTTGGTAGGCTGTAGTGCTTCGAATAAGGATGGCTCTCAAAGGAGGGAAGCTTCACGAATAGCAAAGGCAGTCTCTGTGCAGTAATGACAACCACTATGCACTGACACAGTATTACGTGCCAGCCAACGTATGTACGGGAATCCCCGATAAAGATGTAGCAGTTCTTGCGTTTCAGCGTACGTGCAACTGGAGAAAATGAACATGTCTTGTTAGACTTCTCTCTCTCCTTTACTTCTGGAGGAGATAGATAGAAAATGGAAAGATGGAAAGAGGGAGAGAACTTTCTTGGGGCGACTGGCGCTGTACAAATAAAGGAGAGAGAGAGAGAGACGAAATGAAAATTCGCGTCTGCTAAATCCCCTTCACTCCCCCCCCCCCCCTCGATTCTTCTTTGTCTGTTCTTTGACGTACGGCGATATTGAGTCAACACCATCACCCCCCCCCCCCCCTTCTTCCTCACACATACGATTCTTCCCTCGTTCCTGTCTCAAGAGGAACGGGGAAGGCTTATGATGAACCCGACGATGGAAAAAAAAATCTATTCCGTTCAATTTCGGGGTCCAGAAAAAGCAAGCAATTATTTTTCTTTGAAATGATGCCGCTGAGTGGCACCAACCCAGCCCATTGTGACGACAGAATCTCCTCTCCTATTGTCTCTTGATGAAGACGTCGCCACCGCCGCAGACGACGAGGGAGGGAGGGAGGGTAGACATTAATTGCTTCTTGGTCTATTTTGGGACATCCGCCACCAGTTGCCACAGAAATTACACCTGATCAAAGAATTCCCAAGGATGCGCACGTACGCGCACCCAGACTGTGGAAGCCCGGGCGGCGCCCAATCTCAGACCCAAGTCTTATAACTGTTATACACTTCTAGGTATTTGTGGTTTCCTCAGCTGTGCTAAAAATTGAAGTGCTGGCGCCTCAATGCGTGGTACCCACATCCGTATTCAGTGTGCTCGGTACAGGTGCACGAGTGCAGCTGAAGTACTAAGTGGCTGAAGCGCATTTTGGTGGTGCTTGCGCATTGCATCGCATTGAACATCTGCACTATTTGTGCATTGCTCTAACGTGTGGAAGCGCCGTCCCAGACATGCATACCTACACAGGTATACTCTGTGCGCCGGTCGACCACGAGGCCGGACATTATCTTTCGATAAGTGCCATGCCGACCGTGACCGCGTCCACGGCGATGCTGCACAAGATGGTGCAGGCTGCTGGACTCCACTCACTCCACGTACTGTACAGTATACATTTCAACGTCTGGAAGCACGTAATACAGGTAGCCTCGGTTCCTGGCGCCAGTGGCAGCCCTTCTCCCTCTGCCCCGCTCGCTCGCTCGTTCGCTCGCTCGCTCGCTGGCTCAGTCTGTGTCTGTCTGTGTGTCTGTCTGTCTGTGTATCTGTTCTGGCAATACGTTCTACCTACCTGTTGTGCTGAGCTCTCTCGCGCCGGCGGCGATAATTACTGAGCCTTCTTTCAACAAATCCACGCCCCACAGAGATGACGAAGCACCTTGGGATGTGACTCAATTCATTAACACGAAATGCAGGTAGTGGGGGGAATAGAAAACTTCCTTTGAGTCGTTCCTCTTTTGCTACTCCTCATTTGTTCTCATTGAGCCCTTAAGGAGGAGTTTGTTCACTCAACAATAATGTATTCGCTGGGAATTAACAGTCGTACATTGTGTGTGTGTGTGTGAGTGAGCTTAAGCATGTCCGAAAGAGGTATAAACGATGTAGCACAATGCAGAGGTCCGATTTTCGGAATGTGCTGGTCCTTGATTTATCGCTTGTTCACCAGTTCCTTACCTCCTGTTGGAAAGCTTAATTCCACGGTCACTTCTTGCTCGATCGAATAGATGATTTTGCTTCAAAAAAGCCATTTTCTGCTCTGATATGAATACGGGATGGCCCTTGGGTAAAAGGATACTGCAAAGGAACGAGGAGAGAGGGAGAAATGGGTGAATATTTATCACATGGAGAGTTGTTACCAGCGGTAGCACGAAACTTTGTCCCCGTCTTTGGTAATTTCGCCACTTCCACTTGTGAGTCAGGCTGGTGACGATGGTGTTTGCGCACCAGGAAGAATCATCCCATGCATTTGGATTAGCCAGGCCAATGTGTGTTGACTCCCGACTCAGCCTTGGACGGAGCTGAGAAATTATGGGCACCCTGACTTGATTGTCCCAAGAAGGCGTTGTAAATGTCCAGCCGGGAGGCGTCGTCATTCCACCAATTTTTTTGCCACAATCCTGGAAATCAGAAAGGGTCCGTTGGCAGGGCAATCCTCCATCAAATTCATCATCACCCTCTCCATTCCCATCTCTCTCTCGCCATCCACCAGACGTTTATGGCGCTGCTCCTCGTAGCACGTGGTAATGCGTTGTACCGACTAACCAAAATAATAACTCAAGGTGGAGAGTATTTTATGATTCCCATTTCCAATGGATAAAATATTGGTCGAGCCAGATTTCCATTTCTGCAAGAGAGTGCGGTGCTCTTGATTTAAGTCTCGAGATATAAAGCACATACAGCAGCAGCTTTCTTTCTCCCCTCCCTGGCCTGGATTCGAAGGAACAACTGACGCCAGAGGGACAGAAGAGCACAGCAGCCAAATATATGGAAATGCTGGAGGATATATATCCAAGGAGAGTCGTGTTTGGTTTGGACTCTAAATCCCATCGAGAGAGACCCTTCTCCAGCTCCTCCTTTCTTTCCTTAACTCGTTCTCTTTCTCTCCCTGATGGCACTTGCTTTCTGGAAAAAGAGACGCTAAGATGAGGAGAAAGAGAGAGATAAAGGGGAGGGAGGGACGGAGGGAGGGAGATTTCGATTTCTCAAACCAAATTGAAATGCTAACATAAGTCAAGGAAGGAAATGTTGGGAAGAAGCTGCACCAGTGTCCAGTCAGATTATTGACGCACCAGATGGACTCCGACGGGCGTGAATACGAGGAGCTGCGGCTGCGGCTGGGCGCGGCCGCAGACACCAGCCAAGCCATGGGATCGCGCTCCAAGCCGCTCAGCCACTCAAGGCTTCGTCTCCCTGTGCGAACCAGGACAAGCTCGTCATATGCACGAGCACTGTGAGAAGAAAAGGCGCTAAACAAGAGTTGCCGTCTTCTCCGCCCGTAATTAATTGCTGACACTAATCTGCTTCATTTATTTTCTCTCTCTCCTTCCCCCTTCGCAGCAGGGGCGTAATTAGCGGTCTCATTCATGCACTCCGTCGACACAAAAAGGGCGTAATTAGGACGATGGCGCATTGTGAGCTCCCTCCTTACGTCTCAACGCTTTAACGCAAAAATATCAGCCCAAACTAATGGACTCTGCTCCAAAAGGACGACGACGACGACGAATTCTTCCTGCCCTCATTATGGGTTGCTTCACTTCTTCTTTTCCTTCTCTCATTCGACAGGCTGGAAATTATATATGCCACCAAGGCGCAAATGTGTGTGTTTGGAAGGGGCAATAATTGCTTCATGCCTTTGCACGGTACCAACAATTATGTCGCCATTACCTGGCTTTTCTTTCTTTTCTTTTCTTTCTTTTCTTTCTTTCTTTATCTCTCTCTTCAGCTCGGCCCAGTGTTCTTGTAACTGGTAATCAGTGTCATGCTGAAACTAATTAAAGGCGATTTTTCCTATGTGTCGAAACAGTAGAACTTCTTTATCACATTTATTAAACGCCGCTTGTCACGACATCGGGCGGACTTTTGGACGACGACCACGTTCACAGCGGGACAAGCGCAAAAGTTGCGAATTATTAGTATGCGCACACGCACATTCGCCGGACATCGGCAGCAGAGGGATGAGGCAGGTGCCAGCTGCCACTGCTGGAACCCAATTTTCGCAAGACTTATTTAGTGGAGAGCACATTTTGAAAGCAGCGTATTTTGTAAGATTGCGAATCTGGCAAATTTGGGCTGACCAGTTCGGCCAGTAATACTCTCTCGGCCATATTGGGTAGTCCTGCTGAAAGAATACAGAGGGATTCTCGTCGCCTCCTCGTCAGGGGTGCGCAGTTATTAAATTGAACGCTCAAAAGCCTCAATGAACGCATTTTTCAGAAATTGAGTGCTGAATGCAGCTGTTGATCAAGTTTTGGCAACAAATTTGTCAGTTCGTTGTAAACAGCAACAAAAGTGTGCATCAAGCTTGCAGTGCTTGGGGTGCTCCTTCGACAAGTTTTGCTTGTGCCTGCTGTAAAATGCATTCAAGGTTCCAGATCAGACACAGACAGTGAACTTGAAGGTGCTTGTAAACGCCGTATGAATTAGTATTTCGCAAGCAAAACTTCGTACGAGTCCAGGATCGAGCCGATTGTTCTTTAGAAGATTTTGTTCTTGATGGACGTATTGCAAAGCTGCATGAGGCTCTTGAACGAAGGGGTGAATCAAGATTTTAGCTGAAGAAGGCGCACCCGGCGTCAGGTGTGGAAGGGGGGGGGCATTCATGTACGCGCAAATTTAGAAATGAGCCTATTATAAGCTTGAGGGCATGGGAGTCCAAAAAAATGTTTTGAAAGGTTTAAGTAGGCACGACTGAATGACTTAGATCATTTGTTATTTTTTAATTGGGATCTTATCAAGTAGAATCTGCTGTATGTCAAGGTCACGATGTCGGGTTTCAAGAGCCCCTTAAACTCTGTTATTGGTACCCAGAGCACTTTTTATGGAAGAATCTGATGCTAAATCTGCACGGAAAATGGCACCAACAAGTGCCTAGTAACAGATCCTGAACAGGTGTCCTGCGCAACAAAGGCAGAAGCTGCTTGCTCGCGCAGAAAAGAAAATTTGAAAGCCGACATCAGCTTCTTTCTCGTCTGCATGTGAGACGTGTAAAGCAGCCTCCGAATATTTCATTCATCTGTCATCAGACCTCGTGAAAGAGTCCCCGACCACAATGAGCACTTACGAATGCCCCCTGTACTTGATCTGTTGCCGCAGCAGGTGACGTCGAGCACGACGACTGAACAATCGACGAATTTAAGAATTAAAGCACTCTATAAGAGGACGAGAAAATGATGCCACGCGACTAAGAATTGGACACCGCTGTTCATTTGACTTTTTCCACACCTTTGCTTCATCCTGAGTTAGCAAGGTGTTAGTTGACGCCAGAGGTGTAATAATGATGCGAAATTGTAGTCCCCTTGTCGGGCGACCGTTTATAATTAGGAGCAATTATTCTTCCCTCCCAACCAACATTCATCAAACACGCGATCCCATAGCCAACATTCTTCTACCAAGAGGGGTGGAAACACGCTTTTCGAGGGTGTTTACATAAGTTAGGACACACAGTGTTACTGCTTCATCTCACAGTACTTATGCGCGGCAACCAACAATGGGACCCCTGCACGTACGTGTGTGACGGAACCATTCTTCCGCCTGCGATTGTAAACACCAAAAAAAAAAGATTAAAAAAGGAACTTGCTTTCGCCCAACCGAGGAGGGATGAACATTGCAGTGCGCCCATGCACCGCAGTACAGTTCCGTAAAAAAGAGTGAAGTAATTCCGTGGACCAAATAAATGTGACGTTTGGTCCCATCGAAGGTAGCAATCGTAATGACACTCGTGAAGGGTTAAAATATCCAACAATTACTCCGTCAGGCACGTCCGATCGAGTCAGTTCGGCCGAGTCGCTGTTCCTCGACTGCTCCTATCTATGTACTGAAAGTGGCCAGGTGCGCCTGCAAGTGGCATTCCTGGCCTCAATCTAAGCTTGTATTCTGATGGCCCAAAGAGAAACACGGAATTTGCGAAAGTTGACAGTTTTATCACCTAGCGACTTGTCACGATATCGATTTCCAGCAGCACTTTTGCCCGGTTTTAAGAGGCTTCCTCTGCCCATTGCTATTTGGATATTGCCAACTTACTCTGCTATAACAACACAGTCACGAGATAATTTTCAGAAGAGACCGGGGGAGAGCAAAAAAGCGTCGTCTGGGCCAGAGGAGCAGGCAGCAATTATATTCTGGCTCTTCTCTCCTTGCTATTTGTCATCTGCTGACGAGATTGTTGGTTTTCTTCACTGCCTCTGCTTGGCTTTTAGCGGCAACAACGCGGGAAGGAAGAGCAATTATTTCCAATGACAAAATGCGCTTCGACTTTTCCCCTCCCTGCACCTGATCGCAATTAGAACGAACAGATAGCCTACCTGCCTGCAATTAGTGCTGCAGCCCCCCTGTGTTTACCAAATCATCACGTGATTAATTGCGCAGATTTTCGCTATAAATCACCCTCTGCAGAGCAGGGAGCTTATGAAGTTATAGCTTATAACTGGGGCCGATCGAGAGGCTAGACATGTTGGACGTCCAGCTCGGACAATGACGAATATAGTGTTGTACTCACATGCGACGAAGTCGAAAACAAAGTTGAAAGTGGACTGACCTTTTCGGGCTCAACATTCATTGCTCCCGGGTCAATTAAGTCGTAGCCTCCTCCATATGAGTAGAGACGAGGAATCTTTCTGATTATTTTATTGATATGGATGGAGAGGAGGCAGCGTCGACCGAATTAATCTTCTCTTGCTGCTATTGCTTCTGGCACCGGCGCTTGAAGCGCGCCCATAGATGAAATGTCCGGCCACTTGATGGATGATGCAGAAAAGAATTCAAGCCATGTGCCTTACAGGATGAAACAACGGCAGCGACGGCGACTGCATACTCATGCGTAGGGATGAGTAACGAGTCGTTCTCATATACAAGCCTAGAGGCTCGGACTCGAGGGCAGATCAAGCAGAGGCCAACAGAGGCCAGATCTGGCATTCGAGGTCGATCCTCAGAATTTCGAAGCGTGTACGAGGACGTAACATTCGGTCCTATTGGAGAGAAGTCGTAACGCAAAATCCACAATTAGCGCTAGATACAACTTCTTTCAGTCTCTTCATCATTTGGACTTTGGGATGGGTTGCTTTAGTTTAGCAAAAGGCCACGAAATGACGCGTATTATAAGTGTTGCCAAAGTGACAGCGCGATGAATCAAATTGGAAACTGGGCTAAGACTTCGCCCTCTGGAGATCTTCCGGGGAAAAACATGAAGCGACTCGAGCCGGCTGATTCATATTTCTCCAGGCCCGGTGTCCATCCCTACTCGTGTGCGTATGTGTGCCGGAATGAGTGAGTGAGTCGTGTTCTCTCACCATTGGTGATGTTGAAGGGCTGGAATGTCGTCAGCCAGCCCGAAGTGGGCTAGAGTCTACCTAGTGGACCCCAGGTCGCACATCGGACCCTTGTCATTCGGGGGCTCGTTGTAGCCGATCATCCGGCGGGCGAGGACGGAGCCCGGCCGGCTCGTGGGTTGCTGTGGGCCGGGTCAGCCCGCGAACACCGTTGTAATCAGGGTTCTGCTACCACATAGGATGAGGAATTAAAATATTCCAGACAGCGAAGGAAGAAGAAAATGCAGCGGGGAAGAAGGGAGCATCTTAGTCGGACAGGCGTTCAATCAGAGCTCGATGGGGTGCATTTAAATGACTGCGTTTACCCGAATAGCCCAATGTTAATAATGATGGGTCTGCTGCTACGGTTGGAACTTTTTTTCTGACTTGGAGCAGGCATTCCTGATTTCTTGCAGAAGCCTCGAATGTCATTTCTTGGCTCGGCAAGATTGACTTGGTCGATAAGATCGGCCTGATGGATTCACACTCGTAGCTCTCTCAGTGCGTGTGCGTGCGTGTGTGCGTGCGCACTAACAGACCGGCATAGACAGAACAATGGACACATTGGAGCCCTCGAATATTCGTGGGACGTATGAGCCTCCAAAAAGTCTCCAGAAAAGTGAGAGAAGGTTCAGATCCAAGGCGGTGACATCTGGATAAGCTTACCTGGGTTGCATATAATGCCCGCGCTAGCAGTAAAGTCTCCCTCTTTCTCTTCGATCAGATAAGTGATTCGTGCATCGGCCACCATCATCGCCCTCTTTCAAAGGACTAATGTGGGCGCCGGAGGACAGAGATACCTACCTACCTGGAATAGGCTTTAGATACCTTGACTAAAAGGAAAGTTAGTTTTCACTAGCGTGCGTGCCACAATCATCCAAATCGGATGCCCTCCGGGGTCATCCTCCCAAAGAGTAGAGATGTCTGTACCATACTGAACAGTAAAGAATGGGATGTACCTCAGTGCCAATCGTCCTGGTTGACCCCCGGTCTGCAGCGGGCACCTCCCTCAGGGTGGTAACTCCTTCACCCAAATGGCAACATTTACTACATAAGTTTTACCAAATCAGCCCGGTTTGGGGCCCCACCCATTGTTGATAGGAGGGGGGGGGGAAGGCGGGGTCTGGTCATTGTATAGACGGAGCAGGCGCAGTGCCAAGTCCAAATCGTCCAAATCGCTCCAGCTGTCTTAGAGGAGTTACTCCCCAAACGGTCAGACAGGCAGACATATCTTCTTTGTATGCAGTATGCTTAAGACTTTGACCTGACCTCTTCCCCGAAGACCCGATTTAGTTCGGCCTATTTGCGCAATGCTGCACATCAAAGTACAACAACGCACGAGGAAATGGGTTACAATTCATTAAATCCGACTTATACATTTATTGCTGTGTACGGTTATACCAAGATTTCTACTAGCACTCTTGACCGTGACGACGGCAGATTAATCCATTGGCGGCGGCAAAGGACCGGACAGAGGGAAGAGAGACAGAAATGAAGAAGACCTGCGTGCCGTTGTTGGCCTCATTTCACATGACCGAGTCAAAGAATTCTTTGTTGGACCGGAGCATCGTCGACGTCTCACGGCAATAAAACTCTTCCAGCCAGCTAAAAAAAAAAAGAGGGGGGGGGGTCGCAGGTAGGCAAAGAGTCTTAGCACGAAATAAAACAATTAAGACGCTCCGCTTTAATTGCACTGTCATAATCACTAAAGGGGCCGCCGCCTCTATGTATTCTCTCCGCCCTTAGGCACACGCATTTGTATCTCCTTTGTCTCGCCTTGTGGATTTTTCTCACCAACGAGCTGTTGCTGGCAAGTAGCATGAGGGGACGAATGGAATCTTTAGCACTGCAAGGGGAGCTAAACCAACTCATTAATTTTTTTCTGCCATCTTTAAGGCTTAAGAGAAGCCGCCACTGCTCTACTGCAATCATCTCTTTCCAGAATACGTGCGTAGAAATTGATGTAACTGCTTTGTGTTGTACACTCTGAACTGCGCTTTTCTTAGCCGCTACATCATACGCACGTTTGCGTACAAGTTACTGTCAGTGATCGTCGTCCCAAAGATCACGCATTCATAGTTAAAAAGTTTCGTTATAGAGATGGTACATGCAGAGACGACAAAGACAGGTTTGTGGGTTCGATCGAAATCTCGATAAAAAAGTACTTAGTTTCGCTTTACTAATTTTGAAAAAGCGGACCGAGATCTGTTCAACAGCGGTTAGTAATGAAGGTAGATGCCGGGCTAGATAGGATCTGATTAATGTGAGCGCGAGTTTGAAACCGTGGCTCAATCACTGCGTCTCCAGAGACAAAGGCATCATGCCCTGTTTACTCTTGAAAAGAATATTGATGCACTCACTAAACTGCACTGGAACACAGGGAATGTCAATACCAAAGCATGCCTGAACTCAGCCAATGATGCACCAACTAACGTACGTGCGTGTGCTCTGTTTTCTTCAGCTGCTCCTTCTCCACGTACAATTCCGCTCAGGAGCTTGAGCAATTGCCCATAATTGAGCCTAATTGAGCTATTTGAAAGAGAGAAAGAGAGAGAGAGAGAGGAAGAGCAGAATTAAGATTGACTTAGCTAAGTCAAGTGTTTTCCCAGATACGTTGTCCTCAACAAAGTTCTCGTGCATGAATTATCAATCAATGTCGATGCATGAACGTGATGGCTGAACTCCACTGGATCCATCTGCCTGCTTAGACGCCGAAAATGTACGCGCACGTATTGTTGCACTCGAGCACTGAGAGTGAGACAGACAACGAAGTCTCACTGCGCCTTACACGTGCACTACATGCAGCTAGGCTTAAAAATCCTTTGTTGCGCCTCCTCCTCTCCTACATCTCGCGGCAAAAATTTCGCGAAACGCACCGACGGAAATTGATTTGTAATGACTCTCCCCGCCTGCCAAATTGAGCCCTGTTCCCAGATTAATCTTCCTCACGTCCGTCAATGGGCCTCATGTAATAAGGCCTAGGTGGCACTCAATCCGGAGACAGCAGGCAGCTGGATGTGAATCCCAAAAATTGCCGACTCTACGGTTTGCGACCATCATTACTATTGACAGAAATGCCGTCGCCAGGCCTAAAAAAATTCACACGGCCTAATATTCTTTTCCCACTCAAGTTCTCCCTTGAACGAGGAAGCGCCGCAGTCACCGTCGCGTCGTCGCTCACCGTGGGTAGCGGGCGAGGGCGTCGGAGGAGCCTTTGGGCAAGTGCCCACATACGTCGTGCCGGGTGTGTCCCGTAGCTCCAGTCCATCCATCCCTGTGGTGGCTGGCGATGGCGACCGTGGCGAGGGTGTCTACGCACTGTAGCTTCAGTCCGTCCATGTGGTGGTGGCTGGCGGAGGCGGCCGCGGCCCCGGCGAGGGTGTCTACGTTTGTCTCTATCATTTGTTTCACCTCTTCTCCGTACGTACATGAAAACTAGACTGCTACAATGACTAAATTGTCGTAGTAAAAAGCGATGGAATTGAAAAATTGCTTCTGCCAGACATTAGTGTGCTGTAGTTGAGGCAATATAAGTTTGTCTGTACCCCCAGGAGGAGGTCTTAATTGTCGCCTCGGCTTAAAATCGACATTTCCTTCTGCCTGCAATATTGATTAGGGCAAAAAATCTCCTGAAGTCGTCGAAACTCTTTCATTTCTGGCGTAATTGTCCCTGCGAGGGTGATCATTAGGGGCCTCTGCTGCAGCAGCCGCCGCCAGGCCGAAAAAAATCGTCTTTTGTCAAAGTCACAGGCGGTGATTATCATTTCCAGCGTGCTTCCTCCTCCTTCTCTTCATTTGCTCTAATCACGGGAATGTTAAAGGAGGAGGGAGGAGGAGAGAAAAGAAGAGGAGCGGAGTGTTGCAAAAAAACTACCTGTCTGCAGATTTGTCACGCAGAAATTCTCTGATTTTCTCTCAGTGTCTCCGGCTTGGTGGTGCGCGCGTGCGGCCAGAGGAGGCCCAAGACAGGGCCGCTGCCGCGCACTGCCTGCTGCTTGTACACACACATAGGCTAGCTACTACTACTATATATTCTTTCCTCCTTTAATGACTGCTTACTCTTCACCTAGTATAGCTATTACCTATCTTTGTTTGGCAGCGCAAATGCTGTCTTCCTTCCTTTCTAATAACAGGTGTCTCGGCGTATGAGCGATCATTATTGTCATCTTGCATGAATTCGCCGTGAAGTCTTCATTGAGAGCGGCTGGCTGGAGACCTGCGGAGAGTGAGACGCAAAAAGTGGATCAATTCATAACAATTATACTCTCTCCTTCTTAATGCGAGGAACCCCAAATTAACCGGCTTTTTTTTTAACGGCGCATAAAGTGTCTTCGCCTTGGAGCTCTTCTGTTCACCACAGTATACAGATTGTGTCTCTACTGCTCGCCGCACTGCATGACAGCACTGCTCACGTTGGTAGTCGGAACAGTGCAGACAGGAAGCCCCATTGATGGGGCATTGCTCAAATCACTACAGTTCTGGCACCTCTGAACTGCTGTGCAGTGCTGTAGCGCACCGCACTGTTCGCAGACGACAGTTAAGCTGTGTGCAAGGTGAATTATTCTTGTCGAGAGTCATGTAACGTGCGAGAGGTTCGATTTCAGCCACTTGTGATGAAAGTGTTTGGACTTGAAAAACTTGTAACACGTTCACACATTACGTCCGATACATCACGGTGCTGTCGCTTGATTGAATGCCAGGCGTCAATTACGACTTGGGATAAAAAAGAAAGAAAATAGCGTAATCAGACATCGACAGACAGAGGGAAAGATCGAAATAAATTTAATCACGCCACGCAATCAGAAATAAAGGATTTCCTCCCACCGTTCAATCTCCTCCGGCTGAAGCTTCTTCCTCCGCAGGTAGAAAATTATTTCCCGTCGAAGAAGGTGTCGGAAAAGATCATCATCAGGAAGCCTCGTTTGGAAAATGAGGTTTTCTTACCGTCACCAGTCATTCATTGTTCCAAGATCTGCCAGCACGGCGACCTGATCATGTGAGAAGCTCTTGCATTCACCATGATGATCGCTGTTATAGGGAAGATAGGTCTAAAGATCGAAGTAGGTCAGACTCGCACCCTTTCACGTACGTTCTGAGGACGCCCTGTGCGTCCGTGTGTACCGGTGGTACTCCACGCACCCAGTACGTACGGTATATATCTTACAATACGGTAGCTGCAATTGGCCACTTTGCGAGATTGAGCTACGAAATCAAGCCTCTGCAAGTGAGGATACGAGTGCTCTTAGGTCAAATGACTTTCTTCTCTTCTTAGTTGCTGCCCTCCACGCCATTACGTGCACTGCACGTTCCATATGCATATATGGAGATGCTCGGTCCGAGCACGCATTGTTTGTCCTCTCCCCTATGACGGAGGGAGATGGCCCTGGACAGGGACACCGTGAGTGATATTCAGGACCACGCAACAACACTGCTGCGGCACCGGCTCCGTGACATTTTCGTCCTGAGAAGCCATTTCCAATGTGAATTTATCATTCTCTTTTCTCCTTCAAATAAGGAAAGGATCTTCTCCTTCTCCAACCTCCCGCTATCAGCGTGTGTCCAAAACTGGGAAGAGTTAAACTTAAAATCCCTTTTTACATTTCTAATGTCATCTATCTCTCCTCCGCCCGCTGCCAGCAGAGGGAAAACGGAGAATTTATCTTGCTTTGCTTGGCAGCCAGAGCAGCAGATCGGGAGAGAGTGAGAATAAATGGTTTTCATTCGCAGTCAAGGCTTCTACGTAACCCCCCTCTTCTCCACAGGGCCATTTAAGCGGGGGTTAAATGGTTTCTGGCCCGTTGGCGGGCCAAGACTCCCCTCTTCACTCGCCTCTTTTTCTCTTTTTTTTCCCGGAAAAAAAGGAGGAGTCAATGAGTGTGGGAAGAAGTGCGAGAAAGGATCAGCTTCAAGCTTGCTCTTTGTTTAATTGGCTTCTTCAGCACCGCTCTTGACACCGCGAACCACCCCCCCTGGCGTCCTAATTGCGCTGGTCAGTGCAGTGCCCACCTGGACTGGGCAGTGCCGTCCCGGACTGGGCAGTGCCGTCCCGGACTGGGCAGTGTCGTCCCGGACTGGGCAGTGCCGTCCCGGACCGCGCTGCCCTGTACTTGGCTCTGATGTCCACCCTCACGGTACGTGAGTACGCAAGATGAATCCATTTATGGTACAGCTACAGTTTTTTGTTCCCTAATCAGTTTCACTTTTTATGTTCGAGGAAAAAAAGATCGTTTATCTTGCACAACAGTGCTTAATTGGTCGTGTCGCATTAAGTGAGACACCATCTTCATCTCTCGACTCCTCCTTTGGTTGCAAAAAAGTGAGAGAAGCAGAACCTCTGCTCACTTTCTTTCCTTCTTTACTCAGAAGAAGAAGTTGGGAGAAACTTTTTGCTCCATGTTCGTGGGTGGGTGGATTTTGGGAATCAGGAAGGTCAGAATGGTTCCCACTATAAGCTCCATTAGTTGCTAAGTAATGATGGGCAGTAGTGTCGCTCTGGTTAATTTGTTTGTGGTCCTCCCGGTCTTCAGCTAAAGAGAGAAGGACTACACGGAACGACACATTTAGTAAACGCTTCCGCCTCAGTGGTCTTGAGACCGCAGTTCAGAAATGCTGACGGACAAAGTACACGATATCAACGCACCTTGTTTGTTCCCTCCGTGTTTGCTATACACTCAGCATTGGGAGAGAACAAGACAAAAAAATGAGAAAAGAAAGACTGCTGCAAACAATTAGTTCCTTTGCCAGATCTTTGTAGGATTAACTTTGTTCTCCGATTGGGTCCTGCCCTGTCACGACGAGATTAACTTGGGCGTTCAAAGAACTTTTTCCCCTTCCCTCCAGACGACTTCTTTATTGGCAAAGGAAAAAGGTATTAGGTAATGCCGTAAAGGGATCACGCGCATGTATGTATATAATAAAAAAGAAGGGAAGCACCTATTTTTACCAGTCATAAAGAAAAAGGTTGTGTGTACTTTTATTTCCCGTAGTTATTTGCTACCTGCCAGATACGTAATTATGAAAAAAGAGGGCGGACTAGCAAGAGGGAAACAGATCTTTTGAAATGAACTTCCGCTTCTTTGTCAAATGGGAATTCGCATGCTCTTTGATCAGAAAAAAAGGGTGTCTCGATTTTTAGCCACCAGTGAGAAAAAAAATTATCTTTGGGGGTACCAAGTCGTGTATGAATTATTGATCTCTTTTCGGTAAAAATGTAATTTCTCTCAAATTACTGTGTGGAGATAAAAAAAAGGGGTTAGTCTTGACTTTTTCATGGTTGAACAAGTGGGGGAAGCACGCGTGAGTGGTTGAATGTGTCAGCGAAAGCGATGAAAGGGGCTTCAATTAGTGAAATGAGGTTTCGAATCCTCCTGTCTCGCCCTTTAAAAACAATCACGCAAAGTAACGACAACGACAAAACCGAGGTGTGAAAACGGGGCTTATCTGCCTAAGTGGGTCTTTCCCACTTATGCACCCGAACCACTGAGGCCGCGCAGGCCACAATAACTTGGTCTGGGCCGCCGAGCGGCGGAATAGCAGAAATACTTTGTGACAACGGGCAGGCCCAAATCACTTTAAGCACCAACTGTGCGAATTCCGTGGAGGTGTTTGTGTAAACACACAAAACAGATGTAACGTTTGGGTTCTGCTCAGCTGCCTGCCTGCCTGCCAGCCTGCCCGCCTGCCCGCCTGCCTGCCTGCCTGCCTGCCTGCCTGCCTGCTGCCCTCATGACTAATTGAGTGTTTGCCGTCTGTCCGCGAGTGTCTGTGTTGTCTTGTGTCCCCTCCACTCCTTAATCTCTCTCTCCCACTATCAGGGAAAACAGTACATAATGGAGCCAGGAGGACAACTGCACAGTGACCTCATCAAGGAGAAAGGGAGGAGAAAATCTCTTCTCTCTCCTCCCCCTCCGCAATGACTTTTCCGTTATTTCCTCTCTTTGTGTCTAATGAGATCAAACGTCCGATCTGCCGCCTCCACGCCCACAGACTGACTGATTTGCTGCAGTAATAACTCAGCAGCAATGAGGACTCGGAGGGCTGGAAAGTGAACATCCGTAATGGGGAGGAGGAGGGGGAGAAGAAGGCAGACAGGGCCTTGATTCATCGATGCGCAGATAAATCCTGGAGGACCACCCAGAAGTTGCCTCTGAATGAAGACGTGCCTGCAATGAGAGGCCAACTAATGAAGCCGGAAAGTGGCTCACCTTTTTGCCCAACTTCTTATCGCTTCATCAATACCTGCTGTTGTTGGCCTGTGTAACTAAATACCCCACTCATTATATCCCCCTGCTGCTGGCTGCTACCCAGCCGCTTTTCGGCCACGCTCGCTTCTCACACGCACGCACCAGGATCGTGTGTGCGTGCATGACGTGCGCACGCACAGAGGGGGCAAAGCCTAATGTTGTAATCGCTACTGAACGGCCTAAGTGGGTCAGCTCATGCTCGTGATTGTGACAAAAGCGCTGGGGGGGATTCATTTTTGTGGCACTGAAGGCGTCAACAATCTGCTTTTTTTTTCCACCTCACCTTTTGTTCTTCCTGTATGGGAAAGAGTCTGCCTGGAGCGATAATTAATCCAAAGCGGTGTGATGGTGGCAGCAGCAGGCAGACACCAGCACCTTTTTGCCTGAATTAACCAGCTTAATTTATGTCACGTCACAGCCGCTGCTCGGTTTTTTGCCCCCTAAGCTGAAGCCGTCGCGATCGGCGTCAAAATAATTAGTGAGGCAACAACTCATTTGTTCACCTGTCCATTCCATGAGAGAGAAGGAGGAGAGAAACGCAGTGGAAAAAAAAGCTCCTGGAGGTTGTTGTTTTTTTCCTTCTTTCGAAAAGAACACTCATGTGAACTACGCACGTACAGCGTGCTGTAGTAGACACCTTCTTCATAAGAGCCGTTTTTGTTCTGCCCATTCATTCTGTTATGCCAATGACTCATCCTCCAATGTTGAGCCCAAGGGGTAGGGGAGAAAAAGAGAGCGAGGGGAATAAAAAACGAGAGGGGGAGCGAAATGAGACTTGGGGAAGTAGTAGTTAGCAACGAGTTAAAAAAGAAAGTTGGCCAGGGTGCCCATTTGGTTGAGGCTCGACTCCGTCGACGACGAGGACGAGGTTGCCCAGCTGTGACAGGAGTGGCCTTGTTTCGGGACTCACCCCCCCCCCCCCAGTGCCATGAATGGCCAGCACCGCGTCACTTGCGGTGACTGAAATCAGTCGAATGAGGAACTGTTGTTCCTCCTGACGCTCCCTGTACCTTGGTTACGAACCATTTTACAGATTGGTACCTACAGTGTGGGTGTGTGGGGGGGGGGGGGGTATTGCTACTATTCCAAGACTGTATGCTTCTACATACGCCACTTCTGCCAGCCAGTCGGCTGTGACAGCCTTTTGGGACTTTAATGAAAGAGTCTCGTCGTAGGAACGTGTACGAATGCGATTGAAGGGAAGGACAATGAGAAGAAAGAAAGGAAAGAGGTCCTCTCATCAATTGAAAGAGAGAGGTCCTCTTGCCTTTGTCTCCTCGGCATGGAATCAATGGGGGACGAAGAAATCTCCAAAGACCCGATGAGAAAGCAGAAATTCTTCTCCTTCACTCGCTCCTGCCGCAGATTGCCCTCGGGGTAGAAATATGAGAAGCCAGCTATACATAGTACGTAGATACCACACGTAGCTGTCTTTTTCCTATCCCCCCCCCACACACACACACATCGCCATCTATCTGAGCTTTTTTTGCTGCATGCGGACATTTCTGTCGAGGCGTTTTTTTCGACGAGTGCTCTCTGATATCTCGTTTGCATATTCATGCGGGATAATGAAGGATAGATGTCCGCTCAAGACAGAGCCGGCAGGCGTTTCTATCGTGTTACTTGCGCCATCAAATGAAGCAGTGGTGATACTGATTCGTGCGCACGCACCATAACAGTTTCCACAGCCTTCATGGGGTACTCGGTACTGAGTGTGCACGCACGTAAGAACAGTTTCTCCGCTGGCCGAGCAAGGACAGTGACATGGTGGTGGACGGCCTGAAGTGTGACGGAGGTATGATTCACGAGTCCACCATGGGGGATACGGCACATGTATGTATTCCATTCTTTGGCGTGGTTAATGACTGGATGTTGTTTTCCCTACTTTCCAACATGCTCCACCCTGGGGTGCGATAGAAAGCTGGCGAAATGAGGGGAGGGAAGATCGGATATTTCAATATTGCGTTCGGATGAAAACGTCATCCTTCATTAGCGATTAGATTAACGGCGAACGAGCGCATGTGCGTGTGTTCTCTCGTTTTTTTGCTGCAAAAAATGAGCCACAAAAGATAGATCAATATTGCCCAAAAGCGCGTTCTCTCCGAGAACATATTGGATGCTTCTTTCCACTTTGAGCAAAATGTTGATGTCTGAAAGTGCGTTTGTACGCCATATGTCCCGGTAGCAGGCACGTAACAGAGACGCGGTTGGCACTTGCAGGTAATTTGTACAAACTGAGGGCACACCTGTACGCAACTGGATTCAGTGTACACGTCACTCGATAAAAACCTTCTGCATCCATACAGGACTATTTGTTGTTGTTGACATTGGCAGTGCTGCGCCTTCTGCGTAGAGCAGCTACCGTGCCCAGCGCCTCCAAGAAGCACGACGTGGACCTCGTCACTCACCCTTGCGTCGCGCTTACGCACGTAGTTTGGCAGGTACGACGTTGCCTAATTGCCGCGCCTGAGTGGAGAGATTCCTGAGCTCTTCTTCATAACAGATTAGCAAAGTGAACGTGACAGACACACAAGTAAACAATCCGCTGCAAAGTTGTTCCAGTGCAGGATGAAAATATGCCAGGCACTTCTCTGTTCCTACTCAAGAGAGAGAGAGAAAAAAAACGGGGCCAAGAGAAGAGTATTCGTACGTTCACCTTTCACATATGCACATTTCTTATCCGTCTCGAAACTTTTTATTAGTTTTGATGTATGACTGCAGCAAAAGAAAGAAGAGAGCAAAGTTTTCTCTAGGCGACGAGAAAAATTCACATCTTCTTTGCTTTCTCGTCGACCAGAGCAAATTCCCGTACTCTCTTATCCATCTTCTTTTTCTAATATGAAACGTGGGGTTAAAAAGTTTCTCTGTCTCGCTCTCTCTCCCTCTACCTGCTTCAGATTGGACAGACAGATCCTTAGCTGGCGTGGAGAGAGCTAGAAGTCGCATATCAAAAAGTTTGAAGTTTCTTTGAAAATTGGAAACTGAAAGCAGAAGAGAAAAATCCCGAGGGACGCACGTCGGGGCGAGGCAGGAGGCTCCTGCACATTAAACAGGAATTCCCGTCTCATAAAATGGGAAGAAAGGAGAAAGTAGAAGACGCGCCTATAAATTATGAATTCCATCCCTTTTTTTCGATTACACAAGGACTGGGTAATGCGAGAAACACAACTGCGCGAAGATGGAAAGTCTGCACAACCGGAGGCTGCGTTTCTCATAACATCTTACACGGCGAACCCAATAAAGCGCACGGGCACGATACAGCCCATAATATAGCATAATCGTATGTGTATATATATATATATATATGTGTGTGTGTGTGTGTGTCTGTGTGCATCATGCCGCAATACAATGTGCGTGTGAGTCAGAACACATTTTGTGCATCATATGCATGGTGCGATACAGTCAAAGCAGTCAAATGAAAACTAGAAATTCTTTTGAAATGTGTTCTCCCTCACATGTTTCTTAGCTCCATTACTCTTAAAATTTCCCTAAGCCTTCACTTCCATTCCAATTTGAAATTTTCCTCTACCAATGGTCCTTCCCTACCCACTTTCTCTCTTCTTCATTTTCTCCTTTCCCAATCGGATGGCGCCTGCTTTCTCCCCTGCATACGTGTGTATATAGGCGCCCTCTCCAGAAGGGGTTCGTTCATCCTCTCCCTTCTCTAGCCGCGCTTTAAAAACTTCTTAAAATGGGCAAGAGGCTGCGCTCGCCGCCGTTAGCAGAAAGAGAGGAGTGGCAAAGGCTTTCCCCGCGCTCATTGGAAAGCCTTTCTCCTCTTAGCATGATGATGAGGCTTCTTCTCTCGGCGCCAAGATGATCAGCGGCATGGCTCGGGTCATCCTGGTCTCCAGCCGCGCGTCCGCGTTGGCGGCGGGCCGGCACGACGACGCGGGAGAGAGAGAGAGAGACAACTTTGCAAACTAAGGAACGTCACACCAACCGATGAGAGAGAGAAAAGGCTGGTGGAGCCCAGGCGATGACGACGACCCACGTTTTAGAGAGCAGAGAAAGAAAAAGGGGAGAGAAACTTAAAATAAGCGCGCACGCAAAGATCCCCCCCCCCCTTTTGCAAACGCCGTCGCCGTCGTCGAGGAGTAGAGAGAGAGTCTAATCAAAGGGCGTCCGTTGCCTCGTTTCGCCGGCGGAGTCCTTTTGCGGGGGGGCGATGGTAGCATTAGGGAGGCTAAAGAAGGAGAGGAAGACAACGCCGACGACGCCGGCGAGCTCTCTCTCGCCCTCAACGGCCATCGCCGCCATGTAGTTAAGCATAACCCTCATTGATTATAAGTATGTATATGCACGACGCGCGCGCTCACTTTCCGAGGACAGAGCATGCCAGGCTATTCCAAAGGGTTGAGCATGGCTTGCTTGGGCAGAGAGGGGTGGCTTCAACGGGGAGAAAACGACGTCGTCGGTGACTCCCTTCGGCGTGGCGTCGGCGGCCGCGTCCCCCCCCCCTCCAAGGTATGTATAGGTACATGTATGCAGAACAGAGAGAGGGAGAGAGAGAGCGTTAAAGGCTCTCTTCTTTCTCTTAAACAGTCGCTGGCAGTGAAGGCGGCGGCAAGAAAAGAATCGCCGCCGCCGCCGCCGCCGCCGCTCGTCGCCGCCGAGTTTTTCGCAATCGTGAGAGCAAAAGAAAGACATTGGCAGGGTGACCGTCAGGACGAGCGGACGAGACGAGGATGCTGTGACTGTGTCAACACAGGTAAGAACAGACGAGGACGCGCACACCTGAGGGGGCTGCTTGACCGTAGAACTGGACTGTGAAGACGTGGCTTTGCTCAAGCAATTGTCAGTGGAGTGAAAGCACACGGGGAGAGACAGCAGTCGGAGAAACCCGGCTCTGCTCGACGTGATCCCCGCCACCGCGTGCTGTACCGCGCCTACGAACTCGTTCCAGCACATGTGCCCGTGGTGCGTGTTCCCGTAGGACAGCGTGCTCATTCTGCAGCGTAAGGCCGGACTGGCAGCCCCACCAGCAACTCCTTTCTCTCTCCCCCAGCCCAATAAGAGTAATTTGCTTTAGGAATTGAGCATGGCATGTCTGCCACCCATTCTAATTTGCAAGTGGGCAAAGCAGCTTTGCCTTCCGCTCTCTTTGCCTATCTCTAAACCTGATTAGTTCTCCTCTAATTCGGCCTTTTGCGTGAAAACTTCGCCCTTCCACGCTATCTCCCTCTTTTCATGGGATTAACTTGAGCAGTTTTACTAATGGCACGGCCACGCACTCACACACAGAGAGCCGAGGGGACACAAGGAGTCAGCTCCAGGATACCTTAACCACTCTGGTCATCAAGGCAACAGCTATGGCGCTGGCAGAAGGAAAAGTTCACAAAATTGCACCCGTGTGTGAGAGAGAACACAGAGAGGGAGGGAGAGAGAGCCACTGACTTCAGTCAAGATGGCCGTGAGGGGCACTGAGTGCGTAGGACACTTCGGGACAGAAAATTACTCCATTCTGGCAACAATAGATTTGCATGTGTGTTTACTCAGCTAGAACATTCATTCACCTGGCAATAATAACACCAATATATGAAGAAAAAAAAAGAAAGCACAGTTGTGACAAGAAGTGTGTGCGCGCATTTTAACCACAGCAAAGTCGTCTTTTACAACACATGTAGTGCTAGGTTACACAAGGCCTTCAGAATGTCTACTGGAGTTCTTGTCCTGCTACAGCGAAATTTTATGACTGTCGAAGTTGTGACTGAGCAAGCTTTCCTCCGGCGGGCAAGCTCTTTGTCCTTTATGAAAAACTTTCATCGGGGATAATTATTAGTTTGCGAATGATTGACGCCTTAATGCTTACTTCGCATTGCCCGAAGCCACCTTTTTTCGCGATCACTTCATTCCCCCCCCCCCCTCCCTGTTGGCCCCCGACACGTGGAGCCTTCCCAGGCTAATTGCCGACCTGCCACGGTCATAATTATCATGCACTTTGTGGCAAATCCGAAAGGGGTGGAGAGAGACAAGTTTTCTATTGATTTTTATTGGAAAAATACTCACTTTCCTACTCCGTTTTCTGATATCCACATTCTCTCGATATCCGTCTGATAGAATTTTTCTTTCCCTCTCTTTTTACCTCTGCATACAAACTTGAGCAGTGAGGACGCCGAGAGATGAGTAATGAGCAGTAACGACTGTTTGGCAGGCAAAAGAGTTCACCTCTCCCTTTATTTTCGAGCGTGTGTGTGTGTGCATCTGCATATGGATGGCATGCGTCCACTGGGCTGCTGACGCAACGGCTTCAAACCACTGCTCGCCCATTGAAAAAAAATCCTCATCCATTGCTGGTCTCGCTTTTTTTTTTGCATACAGAAATTTTGATGCATGGCAGCATGTGGCAAATGCGCCGCGGAAAATGAATTAGGATTTTCTTTCTTCTTGCTCCTACTCTACGACTAATCGGGCAGATAGTGGCGTCGAGAGTGCAGTTGACGGGGTTTTGATGACGTGATGTCCGTCCACGGGCGAAATTCATCGCGTCAAACAAAACTGTGTGGGTCGAGGTATTACCACGTACGTATAGCAGATGTCTTCTCAGACGCGGCAGCGGCTACTCTGGCACTACCGGAGTCATTTTTTGTGCCATCTCTCTTGCTCTCCTCCCCGTGACACGGGAGAAAAGAGAGGGAGGCGATAATAGTTAGCTGAGAGAGATGCGTGCTGTACGAGCCGCGTAGACCTGAGCACCGTGTGGGGCTGGGACTGTGCA
>JAAUXU010048936.1_pt1 | contig 48155 bp, 38 predicted proteins | sample 7278151 | NCBI WGS metagenome assembly JAAUXU01 (sample SAMN14350113, study PRJNA611818) | marine sediment metagenome | isolation source: surface marine sediment (1.8m) | place: French Polynesia: Moorea | collected 2018-08
CCCCCCCCCCCCCCAGCTCGCCCAAGTCAGGTTCTTCCGTTTTGATTCTGCTTCTGCTTTCCGTGCAGTTCGGCACAACGTCTTCATTTCATTTCGAGCCCGGGTCAGGGCGAAGTCGTCACTAAGTGATTGTGGGAGTCGAGCCAACTGTCGTTCGCGAGTCATCCCTAGCCATTGCATCACGACAGAATTTATGCGGCCGCCGACTCGAGTGAGGGCTGACTTTTTGACAGCGCAGGGGAAAAGATGAAACGAACCACTAATTTCAGGATTAGCAGTTTATATGTCCCTACAATCAGTGCAATGAAATTCGAATTTTGAAATTCTGTGGCTCAATTTCGGCCGCGAGTTTTGTAAGTAGGAGAAACGACATAAGTATGCACAGACTTCATGAATATTCTATCATATGAAGCCACTGTCTTGATTGAAACGCAGCTCAGCACAGCAATCCAGAGTATCAAATCAAATACCACGTGTTACTTCTCACCTTTTGACACGAACAGCTGGCGTCGTGTGGCTCTCTTGTCCTCTCTCTCGCTCTCTGAAAGTTTTGTTAGCTGGTAGGGCTCTCAAGGACTGATGGTGCGTGAAGGAAGAACCTCCGGAACTTGCACCAGGGAGGTCCAAATGTGGCAACAAGATCGAAGACCAAAATGCCAACGTCGACAGTGGCTACGAGTGCGGACGAGTCTCGACAGTCCGGAGGAGTTATCACGAGTGTGGAGGAATCCCAACTGCCAGATTTTACTGCACTTCGCCCAATAAAAGAGCAATGAGCAGCAGTAGCGTAGATGTCTTCATTCTTGTAGTCACTGGAGGCAACGCTCAATGGCTGCATTCTGCGAAGCCTGGAGGTCAGTCTTGGACGACGTCTTGGAGCATTGAGTCACCATGTCATCATGACGTCATCAAGTTGTCATCGCGGTTGACACCGTCGTGGTCCTGTTCTGTCTTTTCACGGAACCTCTCAACCTCACCCACCCAGCACGAACGCGTGTTTTTGAGTGTGCTCGCACTATGTTTTGCAACATAGCATTTTAGCACAAACAAAATCAACACTTACGTTTAGACAGTACGTAGCAACCTCCAAAAAAATGCTGTGTTATAAAAGTGCCTCTGATTGAGTGAATTTTTTTTGTTAATACTAGACATTCGCCACTACGACCTCCTAAAATGTCTGATCAATCAGAGGCACTTTTATAAGATAGCATTTTTGGAGTTTCAAATTCAGACAACTCTGTGTACTGTGCTATGTACGACCCGAGTGTGACGGCCCCCATGACGTCTCTGGCAGCTGCAGCTTCATGAAGCAACCAGCAGACAAAGTTTCAGCATAATCCGCAATGACCTACCAAAGTTTTCTCCTTAAAAAGTACCACCTGGCTCGTGAGATGAAGTTACTGCCATAATGCTGGATTTTGGATACTCCTCAATCCCCACGTGAATGAAGATACCCGTTGATTGACGAAGTTCAACACGCCCCCGCCCTTCTGCTCATTGGTGTATTCACCTCGGGCAGCCGAGTTCATAAAGAGATGAGAACAATCTCTATCTGAGCGAAGCTTAAGATTCCACCGAACATTTTGCAATTGGGCAGTAGGTAAAACAAATTAAAACAAAATCCTGGGTGTCATTATCTGGTTTTTTGGGCAGTACATTTGTACCATGCAGTCGGGCTCATGAGTATTCGTAACCTCTCGAGATTCTCATTTCTTTCTTACAATAATTCGTAGGCTACGCACGAAAAAGTTGTGGTAATAACGATTGGGGCTCTTGCGTTCTTGCTGGGGCTTTTGCTCTCTCACAGCATGCACTTCAAAGTCTTGTAATGCTGAATGTTCAAGAGCACAACTGTGAGGAGCCAAAATGATGATCACAAAAGAATTCTTGCCACTGAGATGGCTCGCCAGAGTCTGGTCAAGAAGGATGATCACTACTCACGCACGTATTGTGGAAGAAATTTCTGACTTGCTCTCAATGTCCTTCGAATTGTCTGTTTAAGTTAGTCTTGGGAAAATTTTCAAAAAACAGGATCTCGCGAAGGAAGCTCATAGATTTTTAATGCTGTATTGGCAGCTAAATTTTAGGAATTTTTCTGTGAGTAATTGTGGAACATGGACGAGTGTCTATGTTTATACAGAAGATGTTGAATGATTCCACAACTGACACCTCTCCTTGAACATAAACGGTACTTTTTGCATTTCTTTGCGCCTGACACATTGACTATAGTACGGCTACTATGGGGCCGAGGGAGGCCACATTGGGGTCGAAATTGCCATTTAAAAACGATCATCATGTTGATGTTTCTTTTTTATTTGACGAATCCACTATTCCTGCCCAGAAAATCAGTGAAAAAAAGTTGCCTTCTTTCACTGATTTTACTCAATGTACGCGAGTGACACCATCTATTGGAGGTTTCTTGCTACCCTGAGTGGACACAGGACAGTGTTGCCCATTGCGTGGATTGTTCGGACCTTTGGGAACTGTTTTTGGCACTATCACTGGTCACGGCGCGATGACAGCCATCGCCCTCTTAATGCACACTAATGCGGCTAGGTCACAAATGATGAGTAGGTACTACTTTTGTAGAAAAGCATCTGTTCTATGATTTTTGAGCTAAAACATCGCAGCCTATTCAGGTGTATTATTTCACCCTTCACTGGTGTGAGCAGCAGGGTAGATATGCACAGTGTCTTCTGTGCATGGCCTTCTCAGCCGTAAAGCACCGTTCAACAGTTCAGGTTTCGTTGTCTTTATAACTCTGGAACTCTAATCCCCTAATGAGCCGCCGTTGATGGTCCAGGTGATGGCGGACGAGGCCACATGATAGCTGCTGCAACGCTTGCGGAGCACGGTGCGGTACTGCAAGAAGAAGTGGCTTTTTTGTTGTAAAACAAACAAACAACTTTCGTCCCAGTGACGCGAGGGTCACCTCAACCAGCAAGAAAGGTCAAGGACGAGACATTGAAATGCTACACAAGTTGCTACAATGAGCAAATGCTGAAATACTGCGCATCGTGTGTTTTTACGACATCCAATCTACAGCATTGCTCAGAAAAAATCAATAAGAACTTGTTTCATTTGAACCAAGGCCATCATGCAGCTCGGACACACTCTTTAAATGACTTCTGCAAGTTGCAGGATGTCTTGGACAAACTGGTGCACTTGTCTCAGTCGCCACGCACCAATGATATTGAAGTCACGAAATGTTGAGCTTCGTAATCTTTCATCGAATCTTACCTCTGTTGCTGCTTTCTGCTCTATCTTCACCAGGCGTCTGGTGGACGCAGCAGACTTTGATCAATGGACAACCTCCAATGCACACGTATGCAAAAACTTTCAAGTAACGACAACCTCAGAAAGGTCAGGTAACTCCTCTAGTCTTGAGCGAACTACTGAGGAAGTCACGAGGCCATTGACTAAAAATAGGACGCTTGTGAACGTGCATAGGAGCGGCAGTGACGCTGAGCGCAGGTGAGCGAAGTTCCTCGCGTAATAAGGCCACCACGATGACAGACACGAGGAACTCCTGCAAGAGCCTCTTTTCGCTTTCGAGCACACGTAGAAGGAGTGGACCGACGAGTAGTTACACTCTTCCACGGAGGGAAAGATGGGGGGGGGGAGCCCCTCTTCAACGTGGAAGAAGAAGAAGGAATGCAAATGCACTACATGTAGAGAACTCCACATGTAGAGAAGAATAGCGATTTAAAATGCTCTATGCATGTATGTATTCTGTAATACGTAGACAAACTATACGAGTGCGTTATAAACCTCTTCCAAATCATCTCTTGGTACCGCTGTTGCGTCTCCTAGAGCTGTCTCCACCTCCACCACCTCGGCTGAGTTCACCACCAGCGTCGTCTTCTCGATTCCTGCAAGGAAAGCAAGTGTTATCATGGTAGGAATGTCCAGCAAAGACCACCGTATCAGAGTCCTTCGCATTTTAGAAAGGCCAATTCACTCTAACAAGGATAGACATGAAATTCTGGACAGAAGTACAGTGTAGGGAGCGTTTTTCCTACCTTTTTCTCCTTTTGCTACCTCTCTTCTCCTTCTTCTTGCTCTTCTTCTCGGCAGAAGATGGCGTCTGAGAGTCCATTGGCTTCGGCCCCAAACGGTCCTTGATCGACGGCTTCTTCATTTGACCCGAGGCCACTGTTCCACTCACAGTCAACAGCTTCCGGGTGATGTTGGAGGCAGGAGAGGCAGTGCGACTCCTCCTGCGGGAATGGCGATGGCCAGAGGATGACCTCCTCCGCCGAGAGGTGGATGAAGGCTGGACGGTAATCTGGAACTGACCGAAGTGCTCGGTCTTGACTACCCGACGACTCTTGTCGTCTTCCTCGTCCCTGTCTCCTCCTCGACCTGCAGGCCTTCGATCCGAAGACTCATCCTTCCTATGAATGGCTCGCCTAGAAGGTTCTTCAACCGATCTGCTTCTCCGCTCCCTTCTCCTCTGCTGGACTCGCTGCTTCTCCTCGTCTCTCCTCTTTCTGGCAAGTTCTGCAGCCTGCTGCCTCTTGGCTCTCTCCAGCTCTTCCATTTTTCGTTTCATCTCCTCCATCTCCTCCATCATGGCCTCCATCTTTTCTTGCTCCCTCTCTTTTTTCTTACGCCTCTTCTTGGATGTGTCCGCCGCGTCGTCATCAGACTCGTCGTCGCCAGACTCGCTCTTCCTCCTCTTCTTGCCTTTCTTTTTCTTCTTTCGTTTCTCCTTCTTCTTCTTTTTTCTGGCATCCCGATCAGAGCTGTCCTCTTCTTCCTCATCCAAAGAGAACTGGTGGGGATCGTCAATCTCCTCCTTCTCGTCAACCTGTTGTTTCGCGTCAGTCTTGTCCTTAAGGAAGAGTCTAAGGTCAGGATCGTCGTCAGGTTTAAAGGTATTCTCTTCGTCCTCGGTGGTGGCGTTTTCCCACTTTGTCTTCAAGTCCACGTCTTTGTCTGGAAAATTTTCTGTTTCTTTCACAGGGGAAAGCAAGCCGGAATCAGACTGATGAAGTTCATCGGCCTCTTCTTTGGTGATGCCAATGTTGATCTCTGGCTGCATTTCATCATCCTCTTCGTCCTGCGTTTCTTTGGTTGGAGGCTCAGACTTGATGGAAGATACAATTGGAGTCTCTTTTTCTTGCTTGTCCCTGAATTCTGCAGAGGTGTTAGTCTTGCCGTCCTCCTCTTCATCCTTCTCGGACTCGGACTTTTTGCTAGCCTTCACTTTCTTAGTTTTCTTTTTCTTCTTCTTAGGTGTCTCATCATCATCACCTGAATTTGGAGACTCCTCTCTGACACGCTTCTTCTTCTTTTCCTTCTTCTTCTTGGCCTTTCCTTCCGTGACCTCCTTGGCTTCGTCGCCACTTTTCGATTCTCTTCTTCCCTCCAGCTTGCGATCGCGGTCATCATTGAAGTCTCTTCTGTTACTAGCACTACGGCGGTAAGACCTCTCTTCGTCTCTCCTGCTGCGGACTCCTTCAGATCTGTGTCTGCTGACTTCGTCAGAGGTCCTATCACGGTCACGTCGACTGGACGAATCGTGACCAGCTGCTCTTCTCCTTTCCTCTGCTGGAGGAGATCGCCTTCTTTGCTCTCGTTCCTCGTGTCTCCTTGCTTTTCTGCGAGCTTCTGCCTCTTCTTCCTCTAAAGCTCTCTTGCTAGCTGCCTTGTAGTTGTCTTCTTTTTCCTCTTTCCAGTTGTGATCCCTCGATGAAGAGGGTCGCTCTTCAATTCGTTCTGGTCTCTCACGGCGATGACTATCTGACGGGTGATGTTCGCGATGCTGTTGTTGATCAGGCTCAGGACTCAAACTAGGCGTCCTTTCTTGACTGGCCGAACGACGCCTACTTGACTGTGGGTGAGGGTGAGGGTGAGGGTGAGCGTGAGCGTGAGCGTGAGCGTGAGCGTGAGCGTGAGCGTGAGCGTGAGAATGAGGATGAGGGTGATGGTGATGATGAGAGTGAGGGGAAGGGGGATGACGATCATGATCATTCGGCGGCGGCTCTTCCTCTGCTCTTTCGTAAAAGTCTTCATGATACCTCCTATGACGAGATGGGGGTGGAGGAGACGCCCGATCTGAGTAATATCGGCCACCACTTCTATGGCTGTAGCCACCCCTGAAGTACCTCCCGCGACCATAGTCAGCATAGTGGTAGTGTCGGCGATTGTCTCTGTATTGTTGGTGATGACGGCGAGGATGATCCTCAAAGTATCGACCATTCTCGTATCCATACTGTGCAGGAGCCTGCCTAAAGTGTGACGGAGGCGAATGGCTCCTCATATGTCGTGGGGATCGCGACCGTGGCCTGGACGGAGGTGGCGATCGCGATCGACGTCTCAATGGTGGGGAAACAGATGATCGCCGCCTGGTAGGTTGAGAAGGTGAGCGTCGGCGAGGAGAAGGAGAACGTTGTAGACGCGTAGGTGATGCTGAAGAACGGCTATCTTTTGGTGGAGCTGGAGAGTCAGGATAACGTGGAGGTGATTTGGAAGCTCCTTTGGGAGGTGAAGAATGTTCCCTAGTACCAGAGGAAGCAGGCTGAGGTGGGGGAGGTGATTCTCCCGGCGGATGTGGCGGAGTTCGCGGTCCTCGGGGAGAGTGACGTCTTACGGGCTGCGGCGAGGAGGAAGCGTGTCTATCGGTCGGTGAAGTCGAACGTCTCTGCGGATAGTGCGGTGAATGGCTATTGCTTCGAGGAGGCGGCGGGGATGTGCGATATCTTGGTGAGGGTGGTGTTCGCCTGAGGGGCGGCGAGCGCGAATAATGCCTTGGGTAGGAGCTACCCGGAGACCGCCTCAAGGCTGGTGGCGTGAGGCGACCGCTCCGCATGCTTTTCTCTGCGTCTTTGCGCGCCATCAAGGCTTCGAACACTCTTAAAGGGTCTTCAACAAATCCCGTGGATCGGTGATGCAAGGGCACCCTGGCAGGTCTGTATGAAAAGTATTCTTTCCGTGGTCCCCTTTGGTGATGTGGATGATAATGCGATGGAGGAGGTAGCGAAGGGTGATGATGCATAGGCAGCGGAGGTTGATCACCTTGATATCGCGACTCGGGAGGGTAGTGATGTTGAGGTGGCCCATGAGTGGGGACGCTGACTGGCAGCATTCCTGGGTAAGCGGAACCAGCGGCAGGAGTTAAAAAGTTTGGCGGCGGCTTTGATGTGTCTGGCAGTGGCAACGCTCTTGATGCGGGTTCATTGGGGTCTTCAGATGAACTCTCGTCTCTCCTCCGTCTAGGTGATCTCGACGAGGGCGACGGGAGGAGCTCTTTCTTTGCAGCTGGCGATGATGACCCAACTGATGGATTTTCGGGTACGCGTGCAGGAGACCCCAATGGAGTTCCAGGCGAACCTGCATCTCCAGACTTTGGTCCGGTCAGCAGCGTCTGACTAAGTGACGATTCCGGCGGAGTCGGCGACCGGTCCATGCCATAAATGGGTGAAGCAACCTCAGTCTTAGGAAGCAACGCATCGAATTTTGCCCCCGCCGCAGCCGCCTCCTCCTCCTGTTTCACAGTGGCGCTAAGCATGCCTCCAGTGGTCGGGAGCAGGATGTCGGGCAACGTGATAGGTTGCTGGTCCTCTACCTTGACTGCACTAGCAGGGGATACAGCCCGGCTGCTGCTTTCGCTCTTTCCACATGTTCCGAAGCCATTGCTGTTTCTGAACTTGTTCACCTTGTCCCTGTATTGCCTCCAAGGGATGAGTTCATCTGGCGAGTTCCCGGTGGTTCCACAGCCGGGACATTTGTTCTCCTCGGATTCTATGAGCGCATTGCGAGCGCACTCATCACACACCGCGCATGCACACTGTGGCATCATGATGCAGTCCCGAAGGAGATCCTGGCAAACCGGACACTTCAGATCTTCGGGAATCTCTACCTTGGGAGCAAGAACGTTGGCAAGGGCCTTCTCAGCACTCGCCTCTTCTTCCTCCCAGACGGGTTTGTCAATCTTATGATTCTTGTACGCCTGCTCTTCCATCTCGTTCACCATGAAGATACCTGAGGAGGAGGATAAGAGTCTAACATCAATGCAATACTAAAATTTATACAATGCATGGGAAGTACCTTGTGGGTTGATCTTTGCTCCCGGCGTATTCATGTCGGCAGGCTTGAGAAAACTCCTCGGAATGCCTGTGGTCTTTTTCACCTCTCCCCTGGGGCAATCCTGCGTCCAGTGACCTGGCCTCATGCACTTCATGCACACGTACTTAGGTGGAGGGTGGCTACCGTGCAGAGCCTTTCCACGAAACCTAATCCAGTTCTTCTGGTCGTACATCTCAGTGGAGTTGGTCATCATGGCGTTTAACCGATCCTCCTCGCTGATGTCCTCATCAGCCGACGCGGCAAAGGAAATCATGTTACTTGAGTTGCTGCCCGAGATTCCCAAGGACCCTTTGGCAGCAACGCTTGCTGCGACTGCTGACGACTTCTCATCTTCCCAAGTCTTCTGCGTCCCAGGCGGCAAAGGGCGACGGACTATGACAAGGGTGGAGTTCTTCGGTATGAGAGCCTCCTCATCTTCGTAGGCTTTGCTGTCCTGCTGGTTGATGACGTCTAAGTCGAAGTCAGTGACTCTGCCGAGCCTCTTCTTGGTTACTATGGCGCGCTTCAGGTCGCGTACAGAGATGTGGAAGCCGTCGCAAGGAATTGCCGAGAAGTCCAAGTCATTCTTGAACTTGAAGCGGACCGACATCTTTGCGATCGCTGTGGAGAGAGAGCGTTGTTGATGATACCCACTGCTAGGCAAGATCACTGCACAACTGCCTAGGATAGAAAATCTTCATATTACATCCGGAGGATATCAGGAGCATGAGGGGGTTCCAAAAAAGGCATGGATGAGACGAAGTAGCAGAAACCAAGAACATTGACAAGGTTGCGTCAGACACCCAGTTCTGACCGTGCGTACTATACATACTGAGGAAGGCTTTCTCAATCTAGCTGTTCTGCATGTTGACGCGTGTCAATTACAGCACAGGTACTTGAAGCTGGAAAAGGCAAGCAAAGTCTTTCTGGCTCGTTCTCCAACTTCCCTACGCTAAGTACAGTGCAGGATGAAGTCCTGTACAAGTAGCGTGAGGACACTACAGAGATGTGTTTTGCAACAACACACTTGAAGCTCTACCTGATGTTTTCTTTAAGGTACAATCACACAGATTGGGTAAAGAAAAAAAGGCTCTGCAAAGGCTGTAAAGGCCTCGTACAGGTTGGTCGTCTCGAGGTTCCTTTATTGACGACCCTTGCGAACACGAACGATTTCCACAAGAGCGACGTAGTAAAAGTCACACTATAGCAGCAAGATGCAAGATCAGTGCAAATGTAAGGTCGAAATGCATGCAGTTGACGTTTAAGACTGAAAATAGCGTCTGGAACGACGGCCAACTATTACTGTACTTTAAAAATAATCACCAGAAAAATTTCCAGGATCCCCGACACCAATTTGAGGTAGCGGATTGTCTTCCTGTTCACTGTTTTCTAGTCCTTCGCTCTCTGGCAACACTGGTTCTTGATGGACAGTCTGTGTCTCTAGTATTTTTTAGGTCTTCTTTGTGTCAATAACTTTTAAAACACGCCTCAGGTCCATAGGATGCTCTTTGTGGTGGACAAAAACGTGGTTTTACTCACGCCGCCGCTACAGGGCGTAGAGAAGGCTGAAACGGGCTGGTCCTCCAGGATTCCGTGGTTCAGCAAGCACAAATAGTTGACGAAAAGGTCGACGAACAAGGCCGGTCTGAAAAGGTCGTGGACAAGTTATACAACTTCCAATGTTGCAAATGGCCGCGAGCGAGAGCGAAGATGCCACAGCCGCCACAGCCGCAGCCTCCGCAGCCACCGCCGTCACCTGGGCGACACTCACCGACGGGTCGAAGGCTGAACTTCACGTCGGATGCGAGATCGCCTTGCAATCACACGGGCTCGGACACCGCTTCTCGGAGGCCAACGGGGGCAGGGACGTTGAGAGCCAAGAAAGGAGACGACGCGACCTTCTTGAATCCGAGCGTGCGACCGAACGACTTTGCCGATAGGGCGAGCTCGTTGGGAAGTGCAGCAAGCAGAGCATGGGAGACGAAGTTGCCACGGGCAACCTTGTTAAGTTTTCTCCAGGATCCCCGATCGTCAATATTAATTTAGCACTCATAAGACAGATGTACAAGGTCATTAAAAAGTAACTTTGCATTAAGTGAAACGTATAATGCCGGTGTCACCGGTCTTGTCAGGGACGGGATTCTCCTTTCACGGCTCAAAAGTGTAGCGCAAAAGCGTCCGATGTGGCAAGACTGACTTGCGGTTCCGAGGCTGCGAGGGAGCTGGGCTGCTAATCAGCCTAACGTCGTCACCCGGCCCTAGCAGCTACTCCGGCCTGTTGGCCGTGAACATTGAGCGCGCTCTGCGCCCGGCGGTCTGCGTGGAGGAGTCCTCGCTCTGCATTCGGCGCAAAGGAGTCCTTGCTCTGCGCTCTGCGCTCTGCACTCGGGGGGCTCTGTGCTTATGGCTCAGGCTCTTCGCTCTGCCCAACCACAGCGGAGCCGTGTGCAGCTGTTTTAAACAAGACCAAGAAGGGGCAATCGTTTGGTCCATCGACTCAGTTGGGTCCAACGTCGCGGTCATCGTTTCGGAAAGGATGTCCTTGGCGCCATTCAAGCGGCCCCCGTCGCCGTCGACCCTGGCGTCGCTGGCGACGCGACGACCACGATATCGACGGCGCAAGGTCAAGGTGATGGACGAGGACGATTACGTGGAAGAAGTGTCGGCCATCATCGAGAGAGATTTCTTCCCCGAGTTGGAGAAGCTAGAGGCGCAGCACCAGTACTTGGATGCGTCAGAGCGCAACGATGTGGCCACCATGAATAGGTTGCGAGAGCAGTACTCATCTACGGGGCCCATCAAGCACCAGAGACCAGGACAGGGAAGCCCTGACACTTTCGAGACACCAGCGGAGGAACGGCGGCAAGATGACGTCGAGGGGGAATCGAAGAAGCCCGTCAAACCAGAGGACGACGAGAGAAGGTCGGAGAGTGGAGAACAGGACAAAGACCAAACGCGCAACATGTCTCTGGATGAATTCATGGCCAAGCACACTAGCGAGGACAACGAGAGCTTCAACGAGATTCAGGAGGAATCCCGGCGGAAGTTCGTATTGACTCACTCCTGGATGTTCAAGGAGGACGAGCAGAAGTCGATCGAGATGAAGAAAGAGCGACTTCAGTTGCCTTCGATCGAGGTGCAAAACGAAAAGAGTGAGGATTCCGGCGTGAGCAAGACTCCAGACGGTTGGACTTACCGGAACCAAAACGAGGTGTTTTATCCCCCCGAAGGCGCTCCACTCAGCGCGCAGGAGATAGTCGAGTTGGCAAAGAAGGAAAGGGGAATCGTCTTCGAGAACACCCGCTTCAAGAAGAACCCCTGGAAGTCCGAGCTCCAAGACTCCTCCCTTCAGGAAAGCGTGTACAGTAAGAAGGAGAAGGAGGCGGGCAAAGTGGGCGTGGACGGTAAGACGGTGGCTCGTCCGGAGACGCCTTCGGTCAACGGGTTCAAGTTTCTGCGCATGACTCCTTCGCCTATGCCGGGTGCTGTGGCTGGCGAGTCTCCACTCATGACGTGGGGAGAAGTAGAGAGCACACCATTCAGGTTAGAGGGGTGCGAGACGCCACTACCTATGCACGCGACCGGGGGTCCGTCCTTCACTATCCAAGATGTGCCCAAGCGAGACCGCATAGCTCACGCCCTCGCCGAAAAGAACTCCAAGTTTTACCGCGACAAGAAAGGCAAAGCTATCCAAAATGCTCGCTCCAACATCCGGACGCCAGCAGGAAAGAGAAACATGAACGAACGCGTGGCGTCCATGAGCCCGGCGGCCCAAAGACTGGCCACAAGCAAGTTGGGCATCCGATTGGGTACGGACAAGGCACTGAGAGCGTCCTACACGCCATCGCCGGCCTCTTCCAGGCGCTCCACTACAGTTACCCCTGGTAGGACCTCTGTGAGGAAGGCCATGATCTCATCCTCAATTCGGTGCAAGGGGGCAACCACTCCAAAGACCCCGTCCACTCCGTCGCTTACGGACAACCTCTTGAACCTGAAGCAGCCTTCTTCACTGACAGACAACCTCTTAAGTTTACCGTCAAGTTCTTCGTCGCCAGCCACAAAGAGTGCGAGTGAAGCTCTCCCCAGTGGAGGCAGGCAACGAGCTGCAGATTTTCTATAATGTGTTTTGTTGTTATCAGTACTATATACACATGAGAACAAAGAATATTACATCTGTATTTGAAACATGCTATACGCTGCACTGGTCACTGACCTTAGTGCATGAGAGAGCCGAGGATGTTCGTGCCGGTGTAGCAGGAAAGCCTCGTACGTTGCGCACAATGTAGAATGTCGCTGGATGAGGAGGGAGTGTATCTTTGGGCGACTTTCCCCACTTTGGGCTCTTTCGGGGCCTTCAGCAGTTCTGCCTTAGCCTCACTCCTGACTTTTGAAGATGAACTGGAGACATTGGTCATGAGGAGCAATTCTCAACTTTCTGACTTCCACTTCTCAGGTCATGGCCGTCTCTGGCCAGGAAGTCCCTTATCCAGTGCCAACTTTCTTGAATCGAGTCCCAGAAGCCTCTTTGTGTCCTTCTTCTGCCAGCTCAGCTGGCACCACCTCACTGCTGTATGTCATCTGAACCCCAGCAGTAACAGAAAAAGCAAACATTGGCAGAAATAAATAACAAACCTGGTGATGGCGATGTAAATGCTCGCCAGCCGTGGAGCTGGGAACTCCCCTGAAGAATCTCCCAGGTTGCCGTCGAAAGTCTCCTCGACCATGTCTTTATCTCAGGTCAAATCTTCGTCTTCGTCCTCTTCATCCGGCTCGTCGTCGTCGCCCCCGTCCCTAAAGAGCAGGAGCTTAGGACAGCAGCAGACTGAAGGCCTCAATCCTCGCCAGCCTTTTCCTGGTCCCATTCCTCCCGATCGCGGGCAAGCTCCTCAACCCCCCAGCCCCCAGGTTCTCATCCAAGATCTGCGCGAGCGGGTGTGCGCGAGGGACAGGCACATCAGGCTACTGGAGACGTCGGCCGCGGCTTCTGAGGACGTCTTAGCGGAGTGGCAGGTGCGTGAATGACATTCGTCGATGAAACTCTTTTGACGAGTGACTTGCTGACATCGACCTTTCTCAGGCCAAGTATGATAGACTTTGGGAAGCTCATCGTAAGCTGCAGAAGACGAACCACTCGCTGGAGGACAAGTTGCTAAGGGTGGTAGACAAGTTCGAGGCAGACCGGAACCAATTGGCCAGGTAAGATAGGATCGTAAATGTTCCCCGAAAGTGAGTGTAGAACAACTTTACTGTTCTCTGTCTTTCAGAGACTTGGCATCCCAGACGCAGAAGCTGGTGCAGGCCAAGCTTGCCACCCAGCAGCTTCGAGAGGGCAACGCCGATCTCCAGGCTGATCTCCACTTGGCCATCAGTCTTCTTCAGAACCGCCCCAGTGCCTATCTGGCCCAGAGAGTAGGCAGCTTGCCTCAGGACGTGAGGAGCAGAGTCAAGGACCACTTGGCGTGGAAGAACGCGGCAGAAAGAGGAGGTGGTAGTGGCGATTCCTCTGCTAAGAGAATCCGGGTCCCCATCATGGAAGAGGTGCCAGCCGAAAGCGTTGGTGACGATGAGCGTGTTTCTGCTGCAATATTGGCGAAGGTGTTGGAGGAGAGGGCCAAGGAGAGGCGCAGAGAGAAGTTTTGCATCGACGTGGGCACGCAAACTCACAGTTGGCAATTTCCGGAGAAGATCTACTCCTCCCAATTACAGCAGCAACAGCAAGCAACATCTGATGAAGCAGGGGCGGGAAAATCTGTTAGCAACAACAAGAACGGAGCTGGTGGCTTGTCTGGAGTGAATAGCAACAACAGCGCCACTGCAAGGCGTCCACTCTCGGGGACCAAGAGATCTGATACAGTTGAGGTGATTCAGATCTTGAGAAGCATCTCCATGGAAGAGAACAACAGCGGCGCGGCTGCTCCCAACTCGAGCTCCCTCACCGACAAGGACAAACTCGTCCCAGCTGCGGGAAGCATCCTCTTCGCCAGTGTGATTCGTAGCCCCCCGGTGCCGACTGAAGCCAAGGACGTCTCCGTCAAGAATACTGACACCAAAGATACTGAAAAAGAGTCCAAGGATAAAGATCAGGATAGCCATGGGATTGCAAGAAGAACCATGATGCCCAAGAGCGCAACATTTAGTTCGATCCAAACAGATATCTAAGCTTTAGGAAGCTAAGGGTGTATCTTACACCTGCTCTTGTGGGAGTTGAGTAAAGGCTCGTGTGATTGTTTAGAAAGACTTTGTTTCCGAAGACTTCCGTGGAACATGATTGAGCGTAAAGAGATTGAAAGCACATTTCAAGGACAGTGAAGACATGCTCTAAATGTGTGCGTCGGATATCACATTCCTGGAACTTAAGAACCTGATAACAGAACTTGAGCGAAGTATTTGATGTAGCTGTCAGAAATGAAACGTATCTAAGTCTTGCCACAAGAACCATCTACGATTACTATGGAAACACCTTGGCCTTTTTAGGTCTTATTAAAGCAGTATGATTGTCCCTCTTTCACTAATTCACCCATTTTTGGAATTGCATTGTTGCTGTCTGTCATCTCATGACATACTTTTGCTCTTTTTGCAGTGAGAAAAGAAAGAAAAAAGTTGTTTTTGGGTGTTGCACCATTTTGTTCTGTACTGTGATGTGTATGTTGAGGTGTCCGTTATAAATTTACGCATCAAGTTGTGACGTTGTTGTTCTATGACAGTAAAGTTGTAATAGTGATGAAGTTCTTCCAGGTATGCCCACGCTCTGGAGAAGATCCTTGTCTTCTCCACTTCCTGTGTACTGTGGCAAGAGACATCTCCCACAGCCCCGAGGACCTCATTCTGTGGGATTTGTGGACCTCATGACTCCTGGCGGTCCTGACAAGGGAGTCTTCGTCCGAGTGCTGTACCCCACCGCAGCCCAGTGTCTGGACGAGAATGCCAGGTGGCCGCAGTGGAAGGAGGACCCCTATCTCACGGGCCTGCTCAACTTCATGCAGGTAGGGTCACTTTAATAGGCATCATTATGCAACATTATACGGTCTACTGGTGTACTTAGCCTACGTGTACCATGCCGAAGAGGATTCATGGAACTATATTGTATACCAGTTGTATATTGTATGCCAACTTTTGAACTTTTTGAAGTTCCGTAGTAACTTTTACTTGCCGTAGTTTCTATTGATGCAACTGTCTCTTACGCATGTCAGATCACCTTGGCTAAATGGCCGAGCTGGGCGCCCAAGACGGATTTTCACGGTCTGAATCACGTGTCCAAGCTCTCACCACTCATCCCGCACGCGGTCTTCCCCACAATCTTTCGACTGGCGAGCAGCGGACGCGTCCACGTCCCAATTCTGGAGGGAGTCAAGCCTTTGAAGAGAGTAGTTCCGTGGCCTCTCGTGGTCTTCTCTCACGGGCTTGGCTGCGCCAGGACCACCTATAGCAGGCTCTGCTATGACTTGGCGTCCTACGGCTTCATCGTCGCAGCTGTTGAACACAGGTAAGAGACTTACGTATAAGCACAAGTTTGAGTGCGTGGGTGTGTTCTCAATGCAAACATTTCTTAGGGATGGGTCTGCTTGCGCTAGTTACTACGTAGAGCCAGGAGAGACACTGACTCGTTGGATCCCACACAAAAGAATCTCCAATGCCGAAGATGAGTATGAGATCCGAAATTCGCAAGTGCATCACAGATCTGGGGAAGTCTCGCGTGCCTTGGACCTCCTGTGCGAAATCAAGGCCGGAAACTTTCCTGCTGTGGTCAATTCGTGGGATCCGGAAGTCAAGGACGAAAATGGAGCAGGAGTCTTCACCTTTTCAGATCTCAAGGCTGCGATGAATATTGAAAAGCCGGTGATAATGGGTAAGTTGATTGTCTCTAGTTTCTCCACCGCCTGCTGGAAGTAGCACCGTCCGTGCAATATGTGTTAGAGGGAACTGATGACTATCGCATCTGTCCATGCAGCTGCTGAGTACTGCAGTTGCCATGTGCATTGCAAAATTGCCATTCACTATATTTCTCAAGGTCATTCCTTCGGCGGTGCGACGTCTGTCTTGTCCCTGGCCAAGGACCCTCGCTTCTCACTCGCCGTCGCCCTCGACGCTTGGCTCTTTCCCCTCAGAGACGAAAGACTTGGCGAAATGGTGCCAAAGCACCCTCTTATGTTCATCAGCACAGGTGGTTTTTTTTTGAAAATGCAGTCAGCTTGTGATGCATTTTAAACTTGCTATCTTGTGTCCCAGACACTTTTCGCAGTGATGAAAACCTGGCGAAGATGAGTGAGCTCCGGGACCCTGACTGCGACAGGAAGTTCCTCTTCCTTAAGGGCAGCATCCACCAGAATCACCTTGATGCACCATTTGTGTTCGGCAACGTAAGTTTTCGGATCTGGCACATCTTGGGTCATTCCACTGTACTATGTAGCTAACGTTGATCTCTGCCTTCCCCCCAGTACGTGCTGCTGCGCAAGGTATTGGGCATGTACTCGCAGACCTGTCCGGAGGTGGTGATGGACTTGACGGTGAAGCAGACTGTCAAGTTCTTCTCCACTCGTCTGACCCAGGACCACAGCGACGAAGAAATCGACCGAGACCTTGAAGCGAACCAGGATCTGTTTCAAGATCTATTTGAGTGATGATGTCTTTCTCATTCTGCTATAACCTATACGCTTTTTGTCTACTTGAAATGGAAGTGATCGGATCACGAATTGAAGTTAACTCAGCATGTTCAGTTACGAGGATTATATCAATTGCTTTAGCTACGCCTATTTATAGCATAATTAAAGGTTATTTTGTTTTATTGTATTTTAAACATTTGTATTAGCTCTTGATGAGATGTTCTACCCCGTACAATACATTCAATACGTATGCGAACACAGTCTCATAGCTTGTTGTTGGGCTGCTCACAGATGCCATAGTGAACATGATTCACGCATTTTCATCCTTACAATATGCAGTGCTTTCCCCTGAAGATTTGGGGCTTGCGTAGAACAGTCTAACGCCCCCTGTATCGGATGCCTTGGGCCAAACCTGCTTCTTCGATATCAGTGGGTATTCAGTACAAGCGGGGAGGTAGAATTCTTTCCAAAACAAAACAAACCACCAGTACTGCGGGCGTCACTGAGTTTAAATTATAAGTTACCATATGGAAGAAAAGACGTCATCGGGAATTCCACTGTTAGATTTAGGTTTAGGGTTTGGAAGATCACCTGAACTTCGATTTTTCGGCACCGAAAAATTTCGAATGCATTGTTTATGGTGGCAACTTTATAACTCTGACCACTTGACATGTTCAATGCAACGGGAGGAAACCTCGATTTAAGCGCATGAAGTAGGTGAATCCACTCCTACCAGGGTTCACTACAGGCAGAAGCGTAACTATGCCATGAAACCCATTGAAACCTATTGAAACTTTGTGAACATGTACATGCAAACTAGGCACCCCTGAATACACCGTGTGCACATTGTTGCCACAGCAACAATGGTGCATAGCAGTGTAAACTGATGTGGACTGGAAGAAGACGCATAACTATTATTAGGCTACAATCAGTGCATGTACACACACACTATTTTTCTTTCAACCTAAACTGACAGCATAAGTTACTTTGAATTGCCTCAATACTGCTGTATTTTGTTGAAAGCACTGTGCTTCAAGCACCATGAACTGGGTCTGACAAGCTCGATTCCTGGCAGAACCTTCTGATAGTCTCAAGTGCTGCCAGCACTTCTCCAAGAAGCAAATGCTGCTGACCTGGAAGCTCCTCCTCAACTTCCTCCACAAAAGCAAAAGAAATGACCAAAAAATTCCTCAAAATGGACACAGAGTCGACAATATCAGAGGTGACTAAAGTTGAATTTGACTGTGTTGGAGGTTTTTATGCAATAAAAATTCCGTCAGCGGAGGAAAGTTGACTGCATCGAGGTTGTTGACGATAGCGGAGGTACCGATATCGGAGGTCGACTGTAAATGCATTGGAGGAAAGGGCTAAGTAATAATTGTCCCTGCTGGGAAAGTCACAGATGAGCCAAAGAATGGTTTCCTCTAATACCCCAAAGTTAGCTCCTCGTACAAAATACCAGAACTGCTTCATCATACGTAGGGGGTGGGTTCATTCACACGTCCGTGGGGAATGAACCTGCTCTCACAGAGGGAGCTTTTTTGCAGCAGGCAACATTACTTCAGTCAAAGGTACAGTGGATTCTCTTTATGACGTTTGCGAAAATGTATCATTATATCGAGAATTGTCACAACGAGTAAAAGACTGCACGTAAACAGCAATTCTGTCAGCAACAAGTGACGAAAGGGCAGCCTTACTGCCCTTTGCTACATCGAGAATCCACTGTCCAAAGCAGTGTGACATCAATGCTGTTATTGTAATATTGGTAAAAAAAACCCTGGCTTGTGCGAGCATTGGTTTCTGATTTGGGCAGGTATCTATATATAACGAAACGTTGGCTGCTGTTAAACCGAGGCTTATTTTCCCCCTTAAGAAACATAAAATGAAACATTTCTTAGCATATCCATACAGAAAACCCACACTTACACCTGTGCACTGCTTCACTGTGCTGCTTCTTCATATGTCCGGATTGAACACAGTTGATCTGACGTAAAGTGAATTCAATTCGTCTGTGGGCAGGAAAAATCTGACACCATCGGAAGTCTGCTTGTTCACTGCTACATAACTGAGCCTATTTTGATGACGACTAGGATTCTTTATATTTGCTGCGTTTTAAACACTATGCTGATTTTACTTAAAGTAAAGTTTGTACCTGCTTCGTTAAGGAGTCTTCTTTGTTCGGAATCAAAATCAACAGCTGAGTGAAAACGGAAAAAGAGGGATCAATAAAAAACCAACTTTTCCTTCCATCAAATCTATACAACGCTATATCTAATATATAAAGTCCGTATGTACATCTGTCTGTGCGTCTATGACTCTGTCAAGTTATGGACGCTCCAACTGCTGCACCAATCATCCCAAACTTGGTCAGCCAACACCACTTTTCACACGCCATCGAACAGGAGGCTTAGATGTGGATTTCGACCCATTTCTTATAGGCTTGTGACCGACTCTCGACTCCTGAGTCGACTCTTCCCTTTTCCACTCTGATTCATCTCTTTTCAATACCATCTTAGTACTAAGGATGCTGAGTCGACTCATTGGAATCAACTTTAACTTAACTGAAGGACCTTAAACAGGAAGAAAAGTGCCATGTTCTTTATAATGTCACGTATGAATGCTGCCAGGCTAGAACAAGGACAAAGTGAATGGCATTTTCCGACTTTATTTAGCTATTTTTCCATACAGAAGTGTTATACATTCAGCCACTTTATATGTGGCTTTGTCTCACTGTAACTGCAAGTAGAGGTGTGCAGCTGTGAGAGTCGATTTCTCAAAAACCAACTCAATGAGTCAGGAGTCTCAGGAGTCGATTCTCGGTTGGTTTTTCAGAAGATTCGACTCCCCTGAACCAGAGAACAGCCAAAGCGAATTGTCACTATATCCGGTGCCACTTTAAGTGGCTCCTACTGTATAAGCGGTCTGTGGCAAAATCAACTTTTCCCCCCAGATTCTGTGATTTTTACCGCACAGTTATGTATATATTTCGACAGTAGTCACATTTGGCACGATCCCGAGGGTGATGCTATGAGCATGAATTTCTGTACTAACAACTTTCACTCTTTATTCAGCGTTGCCATCAAGCTATTAAGTAGAAGTTGTTTCTTGCTCTTATCCAAAAAGGTTGTAAGCGTTATTACTTCCATGCTTCAGCTTAGTTCTATGACTCCGTTTGAGCACGAAAATTCAAACATTCTGAAATGTCGACAACATTACAGACTGGCCGACATGACAGATTTTTATATGCGTGCTTATGTAGCACTTTCCATGTGGAATTTTCCGACGGATTTTAGCACAAAAGTCATGATGAAGCGAGAGGTCATGTGCAAAAAAGACCGAAAGTCCCATCTCCAGAATCAGAGTGCAGCGTGTGTCTCAAAAACCTGCATATTTTGCCCTCAAAACCAGATGAAATTTGAACAATCTAGATCGAAGAGGACCTTAAATGTCCTGCAATATGTCTTGGAAGACGAGATCAGATTTTGAGGTGAATCGTATTTGAGTCCAGTCTGAGTCGTGACTGCAGATTAGAAAACTGTGTGATCGACCTAAAAATATAGACACCCGACACACGTACCGAGACACAGACGCGCGTGCGTGAGCGAGTGTGTAAGTGTGGCAAAAATCAGTCAAGCTAAATGGGGCACGCGTCTCAGGTACCTTGTCGGGCTCTCCTGCTTGGAGTGGATGTTCACACATGGTGCGCACGTATGTAAATACAAAGCGAGAAGAAAGTCACTTTACGTACTCATATCTCTTAAGTATAGTGTACTAATGCAACCGGGTATGACGAGGCGGAAATTCTAATGCACTGGCGGTCAACCTTTCTTTGTAAGGCACTTGTTCCATGCGCGTCACATTATGTTCGCACGTATGATGTGCACTCATTACTAGGTTTCAACTGAACACTCAAGCACCGCATTTCCTGTGTTGGGACTACTCTTCTGAGCAATTTCTCCTGCGCTTGTACTTCAGCTGTACTGCGACATTCCGGGGGAAAAAGTACTATCAAAAGTACTGCCAGCCTTCACAGTAACCCAATTTGTGGCACCGATGCATGGTCGTGTAGCAATGCTAAAGCTGCAAAGATAAAAAAATTTGACAGTTTTTGCGGTTTGTCATAAAATTTTCTTTGAGTTGCCTCTGAAAGCCTGAATAAAAACTCATTCTGAGGACCTAAACTTTGAGGACCTAAAATAGCTAAAAATATCCCTACATCCGGTAAATTTTCACGGTAAAAAAAGTCGGGGCCTGTTTTTTCCCACAATATGGGCAAATTTATGCAACCGATATTCCGAACCTATGAATCTCACGTAATTTTTGCTGGAGTCATCAAACCTCTCGCCCAAAGTTTGATTGGTCAGAATCCCTGAATTTCGTTTATAAATTTCTTCAGTGACTTCTTGGCCTGAGGTGATGCTTTCAACCCGAAAATTGACATGGACCTGCATAATTTCTTTCCGCCGACCTGTAAAATGCAGCAAAAGTTTCGATATAAGGAACCTCGACTTAAGGACAACTTCGCAGCTTGCCACCTTTTCACTCTACTGCAGTAGAGAAAGGTCTCAACTTTGCGATCTTAAGTCTCGATATAACGATGATTTCGTCTCTGGTTCAAGGCATAATAGATGTACTGTGGACTACAGTGTACAAGCATATGTGCATCTATTGCGCAAAGAGTATCTTGATGTCATTGCCGAACTGATCGATTTGGTCTTTTGGCCCGGACGAGGAGTACAAGGACGACAAAAAGCACCAGACGCTGCTCCAGGAGCCCCCCTCAGACCCTGTCAATCTCAACAGACTTCTCAGCTATGCTGTATGTGGAGTCAAATGCGCGTGTGGAACTGCTGCAAGGAATAATCTTAGGGATCATTGAAGGTCAACATCAAGTCTGAGTCTACTGTAAAGATGGACAAAGATTTCGAATTTCTCTTTGCCCATCGTAACTTTATTGCACGAGTTTATAGAACATACACACTGTGAACGTCGAGGATGCATCCATTATACTTCCTTATTGTCATTCCTTGCTAAGAATGCTCACATTTTGCCTACGAGATTAATTTTTCCTCGTTCTGCATATTTTAGCGAGATAGTTTTTTTGATGGTTCGAGACTTTCTCTGAAGAGAACCAAACTGGCATATAGAGTGTTCTACTGAACGAAGATGGATGAAGCCACAGTTGACAATGCTTAGAATGGGGTGAGAAGTGAAAGAAATGACCGGGGTTTTTATGTTATCAAGTTATTATTGTGGGATAAGCCAGTGAAAGTGACATTCTACGGATAAGCGGGCCAAAAACCTAGGACGATGCGCACAGAATTGTGCGTCAAAGCCAGTTATCGAGTGCTGTTCCTTGCTTTGCAACTTTGACAGTTCCAACTCGGCAAGTTTGGCAGTCGCGTTCTCACCCACTGTCCGGGTGGGCCAAAAAAATTGCTCCTATATGCTCAAACCGGTCAATGTCTCTGGCCAAACAGAAGAAGCCTTTTCCCAGCCATTTTCTGCAATTAATTTGGCCACTACGCTTAAATGGGCCAGATGCCTGCACGGGCACAATTGAGCACCCCCCATCGGGGCTCGTTTTGGGCGTCCTCCGCTGTACGTTAATGTATCCCAATCCCAATGCTCTCGTGCTAAACACGTAGTACAGTGGCTGGCAATTTGTTCTCCAAGAGCAGTTTGCCACAATTAACTGTTGTCTGGAGGCATGGCCTCAAAGTTGAATTTGCTGGACAAGACCCCTGTGGATGTTTGGCTTGGATCACCTGCAGAGGAGACGGTGGCATGGCAAAATCTGACTACGTCAGAGGTTCTGAAACTCCCCTCGGACGCAGGCCCAATGGTAGGCCTCCTTCACATGTCTTGTAGCTTATGTTACTTCTGCCACTGATCGAGTGAGACACGGAGCAGAGCTGCGTGTGACTTAGCACAGCCAAGTCTTTGGACACCGTCTCTGAGGTGATGCCTCCAGAAAATAGAAATTAATCGTGGCAAACTGAACTACGTGTTTAGCACGAAAACGTCCGGACAGGGACGTATGAACGTGGTTTCATAGGTTGACTTCTTTCCGCGGTTCGGCAGAAACACCCTGTAGTTCTACGTGGACCACCACTGTATGTATACCCATCCCTTGACAGATTAAGTGCAAACCGCATTCATGCATTGCGGGGGGGGGAGGAGAAGGGTGCAAGAAATAAAGAATAAGTTTCTTCCTTGACTTGTCATGCATTTAGCATTCACAGCGACGTAGTTGGGCATGAAAAAGAGCCTCCGGGGCCTTGATAGACATCTCTGGGACCTCTCCCACCCTTGAGGTGCTCACACCTGAGGGAAAACCTTAGCGAATTCTTGGGAAACTTCATCATGCAAAAAAGGTCCTTTTGCAGTGAGAAACCATGATGGTTGACCATCGTACGCAGGTGTGTAACTGACTAACCTCCGTCACATCAGTCTCGCGTGAGTGCTTTTGCCGGCGTGCTATGGCTTCATCCGCCAAAATGCATTTCAAATGGGTTATGTGGAGGCGAATTTGATGTGAGCAAACACTTTTAGAGAACAGATATTTATAGACGCTGTTCGCACTACCCACAGTTGCTGAGTTCCTTCATGGAGCTCCACATCATTCGGTACCACCTCATGGCCTTTGCAATCCCTGTGCTCGATAAGGAAAGTCAATATTGGCCCTGGTGGGAATGTCAGCACACGAAAAATTAGAGGCGGCTTGAGAATGATCGAAAAAAAGGACTGATTTGATGACTAGAAAGTGTACCGTATGTCAGAGTAGAAGTCGTCGAGGACAGCGCATTGCCTGATTGTGAAACGCTGTTGAAGTGGCTCAAACTGGGAATCGTTTGTGTACAACATAGTGACAATTTTCCTGCTACACTGTATGTTGTAGAATATGCTTGAGTGAATGAGTAGAAGAGAGAGAGAGAGAGAGTGAGCGTGAGCGCTCCTTTAGTAGAAAGCGCCAGTGAGAGTTTAAAAACCTTCTCGTCAGTCTCTCCGCTTGTGTGCAACAGGCTGTGCGTGTAGCCAACTTTTTTTGAGGAATTTTTGGCTTTGGTACATCTCCGATATTATGGCTACGAGCAAATATCGACCTGCCAGAGCCAAGGCAAGCTTGACCACGACGAAAAGACCGAATCCAACGTCATTTCTCTGGCAAATTGCCTTCGTCCTCGTCCTCATGAGGGGCAGAACCTTCGCGCAGGGATCCTCGGGGGTCTCGTAAGTGTTGAAGTTGGTACTCAGTTGTTGCTTTTCTGCATGAATCGGCTTCTTCACCAGGCCTTCATAAAAAAGGGTGTTGCTTTCTTACAAAAAGGGGCCTGAGGAGTTTGGATTTGGCGCCGAGCTGTTTCTTTGTTACCTTCTGTGCCCATTCTTTAAGCAGAGAATGGGGACCAGCACAAGTGATCTGCTCAAAAACAGGCGCACGTAGAGTAATTTGGTGAGGAAGAAGTAGTCTCTGTCTGATGAGATGAGCTGTTTATTCTGACCACGGCACAAGCAGTACAATGCCGAGCGCGGACATTAAAAAAGTGTAGGAACCTCAGCTTTTGCTTGTGGCTCCCTGACAATTGAGTCAGTGACAACTGGGACACAGACAAGAAGGGAATGCGGGTGAGCAGAAGAACGGTTTGAGAATCGTTTCGCTGCTGGTCGGTACTTGAACTCGAGAGACCGGTTGACATAAAGGTCCTTCTGTACGTAATAAGTACTTCATGTTCACAATCTCACACTCTATCAGGGACGCACAACGTCTATTGGTCCATAAACACTGCATTGTCTCCGTGGGCTGCTAATCTCAGTTGTCTGAATGTCGCAGTTGTCGATTTCTCAGTTGCCTCTGTCGCTGGTCGCCATTGCTTTATTCCCCCAGGACAGCGAATAAGCAAGCAATGCTTGTAAGCCAGCTTGAGTCTGCCAACGTCGTTCAGTGTCATGGCTTTCACTTACAGGAAGATGAAGAAGAAGAAAGAGTAACATCTCGTCACCTTTGCTGTGTTTTCCGAGTGCCGCAATCCTATGAAAAGGTCGTCTCTTACGTGGAACACCCTGTAAAAGGAGAGACCCCAGGGTCTCGACTGTGGCCCATGGTGAAGGGCACCGGCGCTCAACACCTGTCCTCGCTGAGATTCGTGTCCCTGACCAAGTGTCCATTGGTACATCGGAGCCAGGCTCCCCTGTTGCTGACCTCTCCTCTACTCTGTGGGCTATCTTTGACACACGTACTCCAGTTCCATCGGACGTTTCCATGCTTGGTACACCGTACAGTAGTGGCAGTCCCCGGACGTGCAATTAATCATTCGGACAGGCTCCAGGAGTGCTCTCACACATCCTCACTCCACACCCATAAGTTGAAGTGCAACAACTTTTTTTGGGTATGGTTTAGCTTAATTCTATCACCCAGAAAGGAAGGAAAGAAATAAGAGAAAGCAATTCCGCTGCAGCACCACTTTTTTCCTCACCTGTAGCAGGAAAGCGATAGAACGATGCGACATTATTTATTGACTTTCCCCCCGCTCAAGCCTCAGCTCGTCCGTCAGACAGCCCGTGAGGAGCGTCCTCGGTCGAGGTCTTACACGTCCTCACATGTGGACCCACAGACGCCTGCTCGTCCTCCTCAAAAAAAACCAGGGCCTTGGGCGTCGGTGGCGTAGCAGCGACACGGTGGTAGTAACGCATGGCTCCCCAAAAAAAGTCGATTCTTAATAAATGTGTGGTGTGGCACCTCTCATTGTTGACGGCAGGGGGTCGGCCCGTGGGCGCACTCGCGGCCTCCTCGAGGTGCGTGTACAAGATATGTTGCCTGATGAAGAGAAGAATGTTTGCTCTCCTTGACACGCACCGCCCCAAACACGCACACGCAGAGTGCGTGTTTATCATCTTTGCTGGAGATCTTTCTTGTTTACGTTGTATTCAGAGAGACCTTTGGCCAAAACAAAAAAACCAGGGTGCGTCAGGGTTGGCAGAGCTGACTTTCCTTTCATACCTAACTGAATCTAGAGGAGGAGGCCAGATACGACCGGGTCAGGGAGCAGGACTTTCGTTGCAAACAACCGATCTGACTTTTATCCCAACTCCAGTTAGCCAGGGCAGGAGACACCACTGTTCTGGGCGATGTCGCCCGGCTTCGCCCTGTTCCTCAGAACTCCAAGCGCAGGCACTTTGAGATGCAAACCCTTGCACATCCAGGATGTCATTTTTTCTCCAGCTGAAGAAATCTTTCAAATCGACTTTGATTTCCAGGTCAAGACCGAATGTGGTAGTTAACCAATTCTAACGAGGCAGATCTTTCATTGATCCGACGTTGTCCACCAAAAAAAGAATCGTTCTTGGGACCGACTGTATTTTAAGCGAATCTTGAGGTCTTCTGGGCTGAACTGTAATTCATGGTTGTGCACCCATTCAGCCCGCCCCAAGATGAGACCAGCCTACATTGAAGACCAGTATGGGAATTTTTGCACTTCAATGGATGTACTACATCATTAGTACAGAATTGCTCATCCACTCACTTTTATTTTGCGCGTGGTTCATCAAGCACATTGGGCACAGCTCTGACGTGAGAGGTGACTAAAACACTGCAAAAACCTTAGCAAAGGTGGCTGGAATACTAAAAAAAAAGCTCATTAAAGGCGACTACAGCACTAAAAATAACTGAATGAAGGTGAGTAAAACACTAAAGAACGAAGCAAAGGTGAGTGAAAAACTGAAGAACTGCAGTGACTAAAGGTGGGGCGGAGACAATAAAAATCAAGTACCCTTTTCCAGCTCTATGGATAACTTTCAGTTTTTATGTGTTTTAGTCACGTTAGCTTAGTTCTTCCGCGCCGTTTGTCACCTCCAAGTCTATACAGTTCTTAGGTCTGTAAGAACAAGCCATTAAGACCCAGTCAAACCTGTCGAACAAAAAGCATTTTTGCCGTCTTGCATGTTGTCAACCAGAGATGCCACGAGGTTGCCAATTACCAATACTTATTCATTTTAGCCAATAAAGTGGCTTCTTGTAGACCTGAGACATGAATTCTAGACCTTGTAGACCTGAGTGTCTGTGGTAGTTGTCCTGTGGCACTACTTCAATCAGCCAATCATATGCGCGCTACTCAAATAGCTCACTAATTACTGAAAAAGTTGAAACTGAGTGACGACTCACTTATTCCGAAACAAAGGGGGCAGTAATTATTTCATCAGAGACTTCCTCACATCAATTCCATGAAGAAGACTCGAGTCAACTTCGAATTGCACTGATCATAACTATCATCATAACTATTGCTGGTGTTAAGTTCGCAGATCTTCAACATCACCATAGGTGACAGTGAAGTCATGATATTCTCAGCTGCGGCTTGGCAAAAGTGCGACGCCACCGTAATTAACATTTGACAGCCTTCCCACGGGAAAGTCTCCGACTCCGTTAGAATTCACGCACCAACGAGCATCACTTATACCGTAGTAGGCACACATGCGAGAGCTTCCGTACACGGACACAGTATGAGTCACAAGAAAACGTCTGACAGAACATTGTAGAGGAGGACACAAGGAAAGCGCGGAATGTGTAATAATGGGTGTATTGGGGGGTTGGGGGAGATGTGGATACAAGGCAAGTAGGAAGGGTGAAAGTGGCGTCAGTTGTCACCTGGAAATGATAAGAGAGTTGTAGAAAGTCGGTGTCCTTTTTTACTCACGCGGGACATTACTGAAATCTGCCATAATTTTGCTAAAACGCTTGAGGAGGGTAATGCACATTCATTCTTGGGGATTCCGGGCCAAAATTATGCACGTGTTCATCGTTAAGCGGTTCCATTTTTTACTCGGGAGAAGAAGCCGCAGCTGAGACCGCCACGTTAAGAGAGAGCAATTGCACCTTCTCACGTGTGTGTGTGTGTGTGTGTGTGTGTGTGTGTGTGTGTGTGTGTGTTTCCATATCCTCCTCTCAACTCCCATTTTACTACGAGCCAAGGGACTTGGCAAACTAACAAACAGCACGCGCGCGCGCATTGGCAAGAAGGGTTGTTGCCTCCAGCACTTTGAAAAGTTTTGCACCTCCCCCTTACTTTAATTCAACGTTTTAGACCGCCAATCGAATTAGAACGAGTCTTTTTCAACCTGTTTCATGCCTTGCTCTAAGCTAATCCCTGCCAAGGAGAGAGAGAGAGAGAGAGAGAAAAGAAATCCTCACCTCGCCCAGACACCAAGGTGGACTCAGCTTTCGCCTGCTGACTACGAGGGAAGAAATTACTCTTCGTGGTCAAGTCAACTCCTTCCCATGTGTGTGGGAGAGAGAGAAAGTGAGACACACACAGAAAGTTCTACTTTGCTGCCGTGCAAGTCATAAGTATGTTTACAAAGATGGAGGCCTATGGGCCTCCAGGCCCAACCGGTGTGACAGGAGATTCAAAACTGTTGATCTAAGCAGCTGAGCAAGTAGCTGATGAAGTGGAGCAATTTCAAGAAAAGAAATGAGAAAGAGTAGTAGGTGCCAGAGCTGCTTCATATGACAAGAACAGAAAGGCTTGTGACCGTATTCTCCACCGGAGAATTTATTGGTCCTCTTCATTGGACAATGAAGATGACAAAAGTTGCTGGGTGACAAGCGTCATGCAGTTGCGTCTTGGAGCAATGCAGCTGGTGCTGAAGCTCGATCTGCACAACTTTGACATCTTTGTCACCATTGTAATGAGAGGAAAATGTATTGGAAAAGGAAGAGGGGCTCCTGTTTATCTGAATGATAGTTTCGTCATCCCTAGCAAATAGCCTTCAAACTGCAAGCACTGACTTGGTTCTTAAATACTTGTCACCTAGCAACCTTCGTCGTCTCTATTGCTCCACTTTCAGGTGTGCTATCACTTCATAGTTGGCTTCAACTGAAACTTCTTTTTTATTCCACGCCAGCTGCAGCCTGATGGCCCCCACTCCCCTTTCCCACACACCACGTACAGAGTGGAAGCAAACACTAGGTCGCAGGACCAATCTTTAATATTGTCCCTGACTCTATAAAGCAGTGGTTGAGGTCACTCTGTAAGCAAGGTACGCCGCAAAAAGAAAAGGTCAGACGATCTTATAATTTTTCTCGTTATCTACAGTCAGTCAGAAATGTCAGCAAACGCCAGCAAAATGGGTGCTTTTTTATGCATGCATTGGAGCTGAAGGCACACTGAAGGACGAACTTAAGTATGAAAGCCAAGGCCAGTGACTGTGAGCTCAGAAAATTTGTCACAAGTAGGTTTTCAGACACATAACTGCAGTATTGCAAATGTTGGGAGAACAAAAGTGAGCACATACTCAAGTACATATCAGCAGCGAAGCCCTGACGACATGATCATTGCCCATCTCTTCAGCATTTTATAAGTTGGAGAGGTTGTCCAGTCCCTGTGGCAGCAGAAGACCGCCGATGCATCCTGTTTTCACCCCCATCCTTTTTACTGTTGGGATGGCCCATGAAGCTGGTAGGAGTTGACGTCATATGCACTGCACACCACACTTAGCTGAGAGCATTTTGCTCTGACTGCATTTTGCAGTACAGTATACATTTTGTCCTGCCTCCTAAAAACCTGTGATGTGTGCACTGTTGTGCACACCAGCACCACTTGCAGAAGCACTTGCAAAAGCTTAAAGATGATCTTGTAGCAAGGGCTTTGGTGCTTATATGTACTTGAGTATGTGCTCACTTTTGACCTCGCAATATTTGCAAACTGCAGTTTACAGGCACGAGGTGCTAAAGCGGAAAATTTGCTAATTTGCGACTAGAAACGCAGTTGTGACAAATAATCTGAGCTCACAATCACTGGTCTCGGCTTCCATACTTAAGTACGCCCCCTTCAGCTCCAAGTCATGCATAAAAAAGCACCCATTTTGCTGACTTTTCTCCCTAATGGAGCTTATCAGACATAGGCACGAGCTGCCACAGCGGAAAATTGGCTAATTTGCGACTAAAAGATCGGCAAAATTGGTAATTTCGGTGCGATTTTCGCAGCCGGAGTTATCATTTTGCGACACTTTTTTCAACCCAACAAAAAAAGGACCGGATTCAGTCCTTCTTTAAGAAAAAGTTTCATCATTTTGACAAATATTGTATGTGCACACCTGTTGATAGGAGTCACAAGTCTCTCAGCCATTGGATTCAATCCTGCCACATGTTGGTTTAAAAAAAAAAAAAACTAGCTGAAAATTTTGACTCGCCCTACGCGCCTCACCGTGTACGTAGAATTCTGTACATCGTGGTCTATTCTAGAGTATGCAAATGCGACCTAAAAGTGGATAAAATGATTCTCTGCCTCCCCAGAGTCCAGGTTAAAAACTTATTCTTTTTAGGAACGCCGAGGCTCTTAAGCTCTTGGACAGCCTCCTCAGAAACTATGATCGCCGGTCAACCCCTACAAACAATATGGGTGAGTGAGGATTTAGTAGAGAAAAATCGATGGATAAAAACCCAAATTTTTTTGGTGAGAAACTTCCAGGCCTTCATGCCTCAGGCCTAAAGCGGGCTTCGCCCCTTTTTCGGCTGTCAAAGGATAAAATGTGGGAATGCGCCAACGTTGAATTACAGTACTTTAGAGAATGGATGCTACAGCACAGACTCGACTGAGGAGAAAAATGCATAATTTAGGCTAAACTGAGGCCGCTACACGAATTCCGAGCATCTTGTGGTATTGATGAGAAAGTTGTTGCTCCTCGCTCGGTCTTTTCTTTGAAGATTGAGAGACCGTGGACAAAAGGTACATACTCGGGTTTTTTTCCGGCAAGGCTCGAGAGCGTCTTCCTGTATTTAAGAATGAAATTAGCAACTTCGACATTTCGCGGTATTTTCACACGCCTGAAGAATATTTAGACCACGCGGGAAGTTTAAAGCAATAAAAAAAGAGTCAAACCAAAAATTGTGACGCGGCACGGCCTTTTTTTCTCAGTCTTCTCCGCGAATGGACCTGTCCGAGGCCAAGCTTGTATTGTCCTCAGGCTACAATATGAGGCCGCAGACAGGAGAAATCGCCTGGGTCAAAAACTCGGAAAATATAGAGCAACAATGCGGCGTGTAATACACAGGGTGTCCTAGAGATGTTGCAGCAAATTTTCTACTCCCCCCCAGAAATTCATATGTCATACACTGCATGGATTTTGCTATTTTTTCCTTGTCACAGTAGCTACGTCCTAGTGTCGTTGACGAGCTGGCCCAGCCCGCCGGAGCGAGCCTAGCGGGCTGATAGGCAGACAGGCAGGCACACAGGCAGGCAGGCAGGCAGGCAGGCAGGCAGGCTAGGCGCACCCGAGGCTGGCGAGCCGGAATCAGCTCGAACCGGAGAGAATCTGCATTGGTCCACAGCAGCATCGGATGAATATCGATTGTCCGACCAAAACTCTTAGGATAAGACTTTCTCTTCTGGTGCCTGGTCTTTGTTTTTTTCTAACAAGCAGCGCTGTTGTGGTCAATAGCCCATAAGGTAGGTGTAATAAGAACATAACATACTGTGGCGTTCGTGCACTGTTTCCCCGGCCCGCCAGCTTGACTCGCGGGCTGGCAGGTGAGCCCGAAAGTTCAACTCGCAGACATCACTGCTACATGCAGACTCGCAGCTTTGTAATAGGCTCAATGTCCCCATGTTTGGTCTCTGTGACTTGCACATAGTCTTGATCAGTAAATCTCAATCTCGCCTCTCTCTTCATCACCATTTTGCTCCTGGCACCAGAGAAAAAGAATTAGGGCTGTTTTCAACAGCTTTTGTAACCCTTTTCGTATAACCCAATGCCACTTTCGAGCTGAATATGTACTGTAAACATAAGGCCAGAGTGCGCGGACGCAGTGCAAGCTCCAAGTAACATACACTATTTTCCGTCGGTGGGAATGCATTTCCATACCGAGACTCGCTGTTACCCTGAGTTGACGTTATTACGGGCAGTTTTATTGTGTTTTTTCACTTGAAGCAGCCTGTGACGAGAGATTGGGTCTTGTTTTCGTGGACAGAGGGGGTCTCGCAGTCATTTTCGATATTTTTGAGGCTCTCCAGAGACATGTCAAAACCCTGGCGGGTCAGGTGAGCAGAGGCTGCCATTCGCGCGGCCCTCTGGACTGGGGAGCTTCTTTACGTCAAGCACAGCTAAGGGAATTTGCTATTTCGAGACTTCATCTATTCTTATACAGGACTCCAAGGATAATTGTGCAACTATGCCTGGTCCGCGTCCCTGTTATTTACTGACTCCACGGGGTTTTTTTGGTGCAACTTTTGTGACTACAAAACCTAAAAAATCTGAGGGTGAGGAGAGTAGGGATGAAGAAATCAGAGAAATTAAACCACCAACAGGAAAAGATGTTTTGTCTTCATATGAGGTGCCGAAAAGGATCATTCTAACCACAGAGAAGCCAGATTATGCAGTGCTGCAGCAACTAGATACATTTTGCATAAGGCATTAATGCAAAAAAACCAGCAGAGATATATAAATAACTACTTCCATCCATGATAAGCAGAATAAATAGGTTTAAAAAAATTTTCTCCTTATGCTTAATTCCTTATCCTTATGCTTAATTCCTTATCCTTATGCTTAATTCCTTATCCTTATGCTTAATTAAACCTCGCTTTTTTAAGCAAATTTGCTGCTGCCCAACCCTGCACAATTATCCGTGGAGTACTGTATTCTTATTTTGAGTGATTTTACTGCATGAAGTGTGGGAGGCACAGCAAAACCAAACCAGACCAAATTATTTCAAGATTTGTTTTTGTTATATCGGTGTTTCACTGCACTGCGCGAAAACAAGAAATTGCTGAAATACATGAAATTGTGTGTGTGTGTGTTCAAAATTTGGAGCAACATCTCTAGGACACCCCGAAAAGTTGATTTACCTTGCCTCAATCACGAACCAAGCACTGTAAAATGCCACTTCCCTGATCAGGGGAACCACTGCACAGGCCCAACGAAGTCAGTCATATTCAGGCATTTGCTCAGCAATTTCTAACTCACCCACGTGTTCATTAAATACGGACAGGCATGGCCACCAACGTCTCCCTGGAGCTCTACGTGGCCAGCTTGGGATCCATTAACACCGAAAACATGGTAAGTACGCGTATCTACGAAAGCACGAGCATTCGTCACGTCTTTGTCGGATGATGTGAGACCGTGACACAGTACAAATATTCTGTAACATGAAAGTACATATTATGTCAGTTGTACAGTAAACATAAAATCAATCGTTCTCCCACCAAATTGTCCCTAGATCTTCACCCCACCCTTAGGGAAACACTTGCTCAATCAATGCCTTACTGTCCAAGAAGTTGTCCTGTGTGCTCATTTGGTTGCTCACGAAGTATTTAATACTGATGTTCCTCTTGCTACGGACATCGCGTAAGAACCCCTCAATCAGATCGACCTAAACCAGCCTTTTCTTTCGTTAAAGGTGTAGTCGACCGCGAGCCAACTGAATAGGTAACACAACTTTTCGGTCATCCTGTACATTTGAAATAGAGCTTTCCTGCATGAATGGAGTCGGAGGCACCTTTGTCACGTGTGTTAAATTTAGCCAGGCCCAAACAAGTCATGAATTTCCTTCACCATTCACTTGACTGCGTAACTAACCTCGGTTGTTCTCGTAGAAAAGAGTGCAAGAAAAGGCACCTCTTTTTTTTGGGGGGGGGGGATAAAGTCTAGATTGAGTGCAGAAAATGGATGGATATCATGCTCAAAAGTTTCAAAAGGCAGCTTGAATAAAAGTCGTTACCACTCTGGAAAATCTATCCTTTCCTGACTTACAGTGGAACCTCTTTGCCAGTAATCTAGTTTATGAACTGAATTTCCCTTTATACGTTCATTCACAATAGACTTTTTGAGAAAGATTCAGTCTGAGCTGCTTTAGGCTCAATAGGGGCTCAGGGTATTGATATCTGTACTAACATGCCACAGCGCCTAGGTAGGCAGAGCAGGAATACTCGCATAAGCTGCACAAATCATCGGTCCACAAATTTCTTACTATGTAAAACTTTGGAAGTTTAGCCAGAGACCTTGTAGGCTGTAGTAGTGAATGTTTCAAAAATAAATATTTGTCTTTGTTAAATTTGTGTTTGTAAACTTGTGGCCCCGGAAGGCTCATTCTGGGTTTTGTCTACTTTTTTTAGACTTCATCATAAAATTCCGAGGTCATAGCAATAGTTCTCGGACACGTTCTTCATTGTGACACCTTTTATTCTCCCACTGGACACTTTTCTTCACACACACTGTAAGCGTCCGTGCAGCAGCTAACTTTTGTCAGATTCAAGTCAGTTCTGTTGCTTTAAAGATTACTTGTTTGACGAAAAAGTGGGCAAAGTTATTCTGACAAGCAAATTTCACTGATTCTCGAGTGAGCCCTAAAAGACTTTTCAACCGAGTAAAGAAAAGAGTCAAGAATCAAGAGAGGATCAGGGTCAAATTTGCAAGTGAGAATAGCTGATGATTTTGCGTGGAAAACGTGCACTTTTTTCTCGAACCGACTGACTCATCACAGTGGCCGTCACAGCACTGCAGGGACCACTAGATTGCATTGCAAAATTCAGTGGGGAAAAAGGTAATAAATCCTAGGGGAACAAGGTGGCAAAACAGTGAAAAAAGTCGATTTGTGAAAGAGGAGCTTTTGCTAGCTCCCTGTCATTACAGAGTATTAATGGGGTTTGAAAAGGTGCTGCAATTAAGCTTCTCTTCATAGGAAAAACTTCCATCCTCTTTTCCCCCTTATCTGCATTGCCGATCAAGTGCCAAAGCCTTGGTCTTGGGGTCGGCTTACATTAATATTTGGGTAGTCACAGGTTCCCCGTATGCCCCCGCCCCCCTTCGGGTGAAGCCCCGAGTTTTGTGATCGACTCCAGTCATCTCATCCACAAAGCAAAAGCACTGTGTCATCATGCTAACGTTACTATGTGCAGTACAAGTACTCAACCGGAAATGTAGTGAATTCTCGGTTACTCGGTCATATCGTCGCTGACCGACTTTTTGGCTCAAAGGTTCCTCAACGGAAGACGCATCACGTCAAGGCTGAACAAATTTGTTGGGAAATCAAGGCTTTGCTGTCTGCTGTAATCCCCGTAGTGAGAAGCGCGCAGATCTTATTAAACGCGAGGGCTTTTGATACCGCTCTTTTTCAGGGCGACTCTAATTTCCTCTAAGCTGCCAACAAATTCGCCTCCAGCTCCAGTGCAAAACAATATTGGTACACGACGTAACAGTGCATTCCACTCACAGTCGTCACTCCTGTTGACTCGAACCGGAGGATCCTTGTAACCAGAGTATCCTCATAATGGGGATATTCTTTCAGTTGGAGCATTCTTATGGCCGTTATGTCATGGCCGCAATTCCTACTGCAATAGACCGCGCACTTGAAAGGGTGACACAGCTTCATCTGTGCTACCTGTTCATAGCCCTGCACTTCCCCACGTCCCTGCTGAAGCAACGTTGCACTGTACGAACGTGCGTTGATCGGCAGCAACGTCACAGGGGACAGAGACGAAGCTGCCATCGCACATCTCTTTGCCTCTGGCTTGAAACCCCCTGGTGAGGATAAAAGAAAACCCATGTGTGAATATTCTGATGTCCGCCCAATTGGTCGTATGAGGCGCCACTTTCGTGTGCTGACCACAAGCATAACCGATATCACTTTAAGCAGACTCCAATGTAGATCCCATTCGGTATTAGGCCTTGCTGAGCGGCTTCCTCCCCCAAGAGCGGTTCGTATTGGAAATCTCCGCAGCTGTATTTGAGCGTCTCTTAATGCGCAGAATACGCTGTGTCTATCCTTAATTTTAGTGTATCATGACAAAGCGGAGATATAAAATTGCCTTCAAATAAGTGTGTGGTTCCCCGCTTAGACCCCCTCCCCTCCACAGACCTTAAAATAGGAGTGATTATGTATATTGTTCTCTTGTCCAAACACCTCTCATTTTCACAGAAAAGTGTTTTTTTTTCATACCTTTGTGTTTTCCCAAGGAATTTTGCTGGCTCCTGCGAATTTTTAAAGACAACTTTGCCTAAAATCCTCCCGAGTGTACGACAGTCTGGTGTGCTTCTCTGCCTGTCACACATACCGGGTGTCTCAGCATTGACGATTCAACTGCTGTATACTTGACAAACAGAGCATTTTTGACGGCACAGGTGGAGCAATCACAGGAGGCGATGACACCTCAACAACTTTCGTGTATATCTTGTGTCAGAATTCGGAGGAAAAACTTAAGAGGTGGCAACTTTTCTCCTCATGTTGTCTGCAGGGACAAGAGAGACACAGTTTTGAAAGGCTCGCAGCAACCAAGTTTCGTTACCACCACTTATTCGTTTGGGACTTCTTGTCCCGCGTTCACTCTTTTAAGCCATCATCATGACGAAAGCATTGTTGGAGGTCACCTCGAGAGGTTAATGAAGATGAGCGGACTAATAGGGATGGACTGATCATTCTGGGGAGGCAGAATACCCAAATGGAGCACAGCTACGATTGCCAAATTTCAGCCTGACATCTGGGTTTTTTTTAATCCTTTGGGGGATGGATCATTCGAGTAAATGAGCAGAAAAATGTAGAAATTCGCCAGTTTACAATTCTGCCGGAAAAGTGTCGTGCTCAAGCTTCCACTGGGCCTCGGCATCGGTCATAGGGTCAGGCCTAATTGTCAAAGTAGGCCTTGGTGAATGTCTATGGGACCTTGCTCCAGTTTTATGTCCCACGCGGTAGTTTAAGCTCTCCGAGATGTGAAATGTGTGCACGTGACAAAGAAGAGGCAAAAAAATGACCTATTTTTAAGGACTACGTGACAGACACCTACTTACGTCAGCACTGGTGGGATCCTCGGCTGGCTCACTCCAACTGGACCTCGCCAATGGACCTGGCCGACCCGATGCTTGTCAAGGCGATCTGGAAGCCCGAGGTCTTCTTCCCCAACGCCAAGGAGGCCAACTTCCAGTTCGTCACCGTGCCAAACGTGCTCATCCGCATACACCCCAACGGAGACATCCTTTACATCCTAAGGTTGTGTGTGTGCCTATGGAATTACCAGATAACTTTTCATGCTCCACGTACGTGGACTGAGCAATGCGAAATGTCAAAAAGCAAGACTAGAAAATACACGTACGTGTATTTTCTAGTCTTGCTTTTACGCATTAAAGCTGACGACGCTACAGGGTGATCCACTTAAGAATGAAGGCTTCAATGAAAGTTTCTCGCCCAGACACTTTCTCGTGTGCAGACTGAGGCATCTTTTTTGCACACGTCCCCTTTTTTGCGCGTGTCTCATCTAGTGGGGGTTTAGAGGCACTTCAGATGAGAAAAGTGTTACGCTAAGCAAAACTTGCCTCAGTGGCGACAACAAGCGCCATTGCTGCTTAAGACTCACAAGGTATGACACAATGAGGTTAACATGGCATATTTGGGCATGAAAACTTCGTCAGGGACGTCAAGCCAGGAGGTGTGATTGAAAAAAAAACCAAAATGACTTTTTACATTGCAGCTTCCAATTGCAGCTCTGTAGAACCAGAAAAAGGATTATTTTCCCCCTGTCAGCTGTGTCAGTGCTGACTTTGCCATCAGCATAAAAATTGGGACCAGTTTTATTTACAGTGGCGACGGCATCGATGGGCCCTTTATAAGCCAATCTGGACCCCCTTTAGGCCCACAAAACACGCCCAAAGCCATCGACTTTGCAGTATCAAGGTTCTGTGGCACACACAAACAGGTGCAGCGAGCCTCTGGTAAAGTTCAGCGAGAGTTCATTTGGCCCTTCGATGCTGCTCACCACTGTTAGGTTAACTATGCTGTATGTACATTCATCAGACTCGTTCGACATTGGCGACTTTAGTTTGTCGAGGTGGAAAATGAACCTCAGGCACTGTTACAGCTGGCAAAAGTCTCATTTCTTGAATGAGTAACTTTTAGTATGCGATCTTTTGAACAATGCTTTTACATCAAATTGTACATGCTTCACTGTGCACAGACCTTGTCTTCAGCCGTAACTTCTGACAGGATTGAGATACAGATGTGATCCAACCCTCTGTGGAACCCTAGGAATCTTCTCAGAAACCAAACTGACTCACATTGTTGCTCCAGGAGCACTCATTTGTTCACAGCCTAACTTTGATACTCCCTCCGTTCGAGAATGAGTGCTCACTTTTGCCAAAACGCCTCCCCCCACCCCATTGTGCCCATGGATCTCACTACTCACCTATCATTGTCACCCAGTGGTCCTTGAGCAAGAACAAATGAGTCTCAGGCTGATTGCAACTGAAATCTGTAACATTAGGTTAGATCGGAGACACTTGGTGCTTGCGTGAGAGAACTTTTTTAGGTTCTGTATGTGACATTGTCACCCAACATTGTTACTCGCAAAGAAGACCTTATGAGAAGTCCATCCCATTTACTTGCAGTACTGACTGAGTGGGCATCTAAAAACTTGTGCAGATGTTAAGGGAATTGGCCTGTGGTAGAAGGTGGGCATCGACACAGCAACCTTTCAAGACCCTCCTATACGACAAACCAATCCATGAACTTGGCAGAACAAAAATTGTCGCAAAGCTTAATAACGCCTCTTGGAGCATGAAACTTTCGTTAATCGCTGATGTTCATGGTGTGGATTGACAGAAGAAAAAGCAGAATTGAAATATCTTTTGTATCTGAAAAGTAATGACTGGTTTTGTGGTTTTCACTGTCATCCTCGTATGCACTCCAGCGCTGCACTGGACAGAGTAGAGCACATCACACGCTGGACACACCCACACGCGCGCGCGCACATACACATGCACCCACCCACCGACCCACCCACAGATCAATACAGCCGTTGTACTTTATACAATCCTTGCCATAAGTAAAGTCGCTCGGTACATATTGATATCCAACGTTGAGTGGGAAAATGGTAAGGTTGAATTTTGCTGTCGAATGTGTGTTGGAGAAAGTCAGACATGAGATGCTGCAGTTTCGTTAAGCTTCAAGTGCACATTGTGACGCTAGAGCAGTCAAAGTAACATTAGTTGACAAGAGCACCGTGCCAGTCACAGCCAAATTTTGATGTTTTTGACCACTTTTCCATGATGAAAGTGGCTGAAACTTTCGGTGGATGTGGCCACCCACCTCCAGTACCACACGCCAAAGACGGCGCCCTCTGACCGGTCTTCGCGCATGCTACAGACCAAAGACACCTCGTTCGTGCACAAGAGCATGATCGTGGTCAAACGACAAGCAACAGACACTCGGCAGCAGCAGTGGCATCCGAAGGAGCACGCTCTTCCCACCTGTGTTGGCACTGGAGGGTGGGTGGCAACATCCACAGAAAATGTCAGCAAATTTCATCAAGAAAAAGTGGTCAAAAACATCAAACTTTGGCTGTGACTGGCACGGTATTCTTGTCAACTAATGTTACTTTGAGTGTTCTTGTCTTAAAAAACACTCAAAACCTTGAACTTGTGTAATTAAGGTTATGTCGCAGTGTCTGAATGATCAATTACATGTTGAACTTCAACCCTGAAACATCCCCAGTCAGCGTATCCAGGTAGTGAGATATCAATATGTACCAAGGGACATTACACGCGGCAAGGACTGTATATCTTAAAGATCAGCAAGACGAACCTGACTTCATGGCAACAATCATCAGTTCACTGCTGTTTCTGAGACATTGTCGATTACTCCAAAATATTCAGCCCAAAACCGTCCATTTTTGAGTTGTTTGTTTGTATAGGAGGCTCTTAAAAGACTGTCGCAACCCTGGTTGTTCCATAAAGAGGAAATTGTTGGATTCTTCTCCGAGTAGGCTATCTATTATCGTCAACAATTATGAGACACGTCGCTTATTTCTTTTAACAATTATAATTGTTGTCTCGCCCAAATATCATTGACTTAAGGTGGATGTTTCAGTGTTTGCGGCCAGAAATAGCATCAGTATGCACGTTCATTGACCTTCAGCTGTCAACTGCTTTTCAACAAAAAAAACCAATTGTCTACGTCAAAAAGCCAATCCAATAGAATGCGTTATAAACGTACTTGTAGTATGTGTCTTGTTATATCATGACTTTAAGGGCCCCTACACATCTGTTACGTTAGATGACAACGGGAAAAGCGACTCTTGATTTTAAACTTTCCAGTCACCGAGACCATTCGAAAGCGCGCCCAGCCTTTTCCTAACAAGCTGCCCTTCAATCCTACAGAGACAACTTTGACATTGACCACTCTCCCAAGGTCTATACAGGCACTGGCAGAGTCACAACAGTCAGGCTTGCTCTGTAGAGCTCGACCACCCCGTAGATTATACTTCTGCTTTGCCTCCGGCGCAGAGCCAACAATCAGCATAGAGGTTGGACATGGGAAAACGCTGCAGTTAATTTACAGACTTTCTAAACGCAACTTCCATCGTGCGCATTCAGTTTCCTTAACAAATGGTTTCGTGCTTTGTGTCTCAAATTGCTCTCCGCCTCCAGCTATATCAGGTCAACTTTTTAAAGTAACAAGGCAAAAGACGTCAGACAACTAAAAGTATTGCCAAAGTTTTTGGCAATGTTTCTGTTCTCTCTTTTTCCAGCTCGATTATAGGAGCATCTTGATCCCCTTAAAATTTACATATTTTGTTCCAGACTTCGCCTGAAATTCTCCTGCATGATGGAGCTCTCGCGCTACCCTCTGGACAGGCAAATCTGCGGGATGCAAATCGCATCATGTGAGTTACGAACTTTCTTCGTTGCCAAGGATTAGTAATGAAGTTCAGGCCCTGGAAGGCCTAAAAGACAAGCCTCTGGAGGCTCCAGAGGGACAAACAGGCACATCCATGATGGTCGCTGAGACCCTAGCAAATTCTGCCACTGTGCAGGTTGAGTTCAACGTTTGAACTTGTGACGCAGTAGCTACCCTGGATTCGCTTTACAGCGTGGATCCATCACTGACCAAGGCCATCAGACAACAGTAAGAGACTTTGTTTGACGGCAGTTCCAGGTCCACGAATTGTCAAAGTTGTTGTTCGGGGGTAAAAAAGTTTAAAAAAAGATGTCAAGAACCAATGAGAATTGGCAGAACTTCAGTAAACGAAAAGTTGATGATACTCCGAAGACTCAACTTTTTTCTTTCTTGTAAGACAAAAAAAAGTTCTTTGTTCCAGAGCCGTAACAAGAAACACTAATGTTGTGACCTTGAGGTTAAATGGTCAGGTTGGACAGGAAAAGGCGGAATTTGGCCATGAAACAAAAGTTGTCGTTCTCAAAGATGGTCATGGAAGGAAGATTAGATGTGGCCTTTTGAAGCCTCTGAAGGTCGCATGCTATTATAGCAAAATCCCTTCGCTCAGTACAACAAGCGGCTGCCTAATGATACCAGCCACAGGCACTTTAAGCAATTTTCTTCTTGTTGACGTAGGTGACAGACGTTTCAAAAGAAAAAAAAAGCAGCTTCTTTAGCGCTATTTTAATTGTTTCAGTCTCCAAAACCACACGTGAGCTTCAACTCTTCTGGAGTTCTGCCCACCAGCCGGTCTCGGTGGCCACCGACCTCGAGATGCCGCAGTTCACCATCGAGAAGGTGACGCCGACCACCTGCAACGAGCAGTTCCACTTAGGTGAGTCTGGTGGAAAGAGTCCCTGCAGCTTCGCAAAGCCATAAGTTGTACGCACACAAACATGATGTATAAGCCTGAGAACATATGAGATCTAAAATGTAAGCACGCAGTCTACTTCGGTTAAGTGGGACTTCAAGGTCACCCACTTTTCGTCCCACTTACCACTTAAGCAAAATGTGTCCTAAAAGTCCCCTTTTTATTTTTTCATATTTTTGTTTTTACAAAACAAACAGAGCTACTCTTGGTCTGCATTACGTGTGTGCCGGGAGACGAGATTGCTCTGTCTTCAAAGTATATTGAGACTTCACTGTCATGGGGACTCAGTGTTTTAAACGGCGCTACTGCTGTCACAGTCTGCCTTCTCTCCTCAAAGAAATAAGCAGAAAGTAGGAATGAATAAGCTCGAAATACGCCTACTCCACGAGATGCTACCTTTCATTCGCACGAGGCCTATCAGGCCTGTTACTGGCCTGTCAGTCCGCAAGTATCTCTACAAGCGTACAGTGCTCTTAATACGAAGAGACGTTCCCTAAGTTTTTGGCCTTGATGTGAGGCCAGTACGGTCGTCCTCGAGATGGAAGGCATTGGCACCAAGTCCACCTAGACGTGTACTTCGTTCTGAGGCACAAGCACTGGACTCAGAGTAGGACAGGGTTTAAACGAGTCACAGTGAACAGTCTACTCGATATTGTACTGTACAGACCTCTGTACTACTCGTAAAAAACAGCAATGACATAGGTTAATTCAGTACCAAATATCTTGTCTCGTCTTTGAAGAATCGACTCTCTCTTTCCTCGAGCCGAGTGACACGAGCCCCGAAGCGCAGTAAGCTAGTTTCTTTTGTCTGACTTTTCTTACTGCTGGTCTTGTCTCCACATACATCACAGCGGCATTGTATGTTTCGAAAAGTTTGCATTCCAGTGGAGTGATCTGTATAAAAGTTCTTTAGAATCTCGCCTACACCTCTTTTATCAGATTGACAGCTCCAGAGACCAAGTTTGCCCTTGAGAGACACTTGGACTTTGGGTGACATTTCGAACTTCGTACGTAGTATGAACATCTAAGTACAAGTTCTGTTCGAGTGCAGTTTTCATTAGCTGACTTAGCCTTCCTACTCACTACGGGGGTGAAAGATATCGCCGAGGACAGAGATATTGATCCTCGGAGAATTTTTCGTCTTTTCTTCATGCTAACAGAAGTCACTGACCAGCACCCCAATAATTTTTCTCCAAAGTGAGTCAGGTTACAAGTTATCTTTCCTCCAGACAGGAATTTTGTGTCGTAATGTGAACAGATTTTCGAGGATAAAGATCGGACATACGTGCTGCAAAAGTATTGGTCAGAAGTGACTAAATAATTTATTGTGTAGCCTTTAGCTTCATTAACTGTTCAAACTCTCTTCCTGTAGTTCTTGATGAGGTTCTCACACACGTTAGCTGGAATTTTCTGCCATTCCTCCAATGGCCACCTCTTCAGGTCAAGCAGACTTTTATATATCATACGACTTGGCCACGATGCATCAACGGTATCAGCACTGTGAGACATTCATCGAAGCTTAAGAGACGAGAATATAATGCTGAAAACCAAGCAACGCTAGCATCATCATTGTGGCAGACATGGGAGCTTGGAGAGCAAGAAATTTGTGAATGATACTTTACCAAGGACCAATACTTTTGATTGGGATGTTTTTTCTGCCTTTCCTATTGCAATTGACGACACTGGGGAGGGCGCCATCTAGTGGCAACTCGTAACAAGAAACAAGAGAACCAACACAGCCTAGATGTACATGACGACGAGTGATTTCTGTTCGTATGCATAATGAAAAACTTTGATATTCTCAAGCGAGAGGAACACTTGTGTCCTCGACTGTCTGCGCATGCAATGCAGAATATGTCTTTCATCCTTGGTGGGAAATTCAAAACACTGCACTTGACAGGCGAAGCAGGATGTAAGATGGTACTGAAACTGGCATCCAACTGAACAGGAGAAGACTGTAAGATGCACACAGATGCTTCAGGAGGAAAAACTGATGGTGCTATGAGCTGAGACTGGTGAGGTGTCTTTGCTCTCGCCCATGCTGTGGCAAAGGGGAGGATTAAGAGACAAAATAATCTTGACAAATCAGCTGGAATGGCCGACAGGCTTTTTTAAGCTAGATGTTAGCAATCTGGTCTTGCTGTGAAACTGTCTTGCTTTGGAATCAGTTTCTTAAGTGCTTGGCTTCACTTCAGGCTGAATTTTTGCTACATGAATGACAAGTGGCTTCATCTTTTAATCTCTTCCTCACCACTGTTAGGGTCTTTTCTGGAGCGTTTTGGCTTTTAATGATTACAAAGACCGCACAACAGATGCGCTATCTAGTGGCTGGTCTGAAATGAACAAACTACAAGCCTTTCTACTCTTGCATTCCAATATCCTAACCGAACTAGCTTGACTAATCTCACCGAAGCTGACTAATCCAACTGAGCCTAACTGAACCTAACTTGCCCAGGAGTCTACGACTGACCAGACCGCAAGATGGCGCTGCTGTCAGATGACTTGCAGTCTGTCTTCTGGTCCATCAAGGCAATCACAAGTTGCAATCGTACTTTGTTTGTACTCCCTGTGCTCAAAGCCAATTGTTCGTCGAGAACCATCTCTGACGTGGAGAAGCTCCTCTCTACGTGATAGTGCTTGAACTTCGGGGCCTGTAAGTACATGCACTTGTCATCATTGTGCATGATCCTGTCTGTGCTTGCACATGATATTGCAGATTCTCCACGAAGCAGATTTCCTTAGATGTCAAATTGCTAAATGCGTCACACTTGGACCCAGGTCAAATTTGCGCGGTGAGACCCAACAAGACAGAAAACCTTGCGTAGAGATAGAGCATAGGTGAGGCTAAGAATTACATCGTGCTCTGCCGCGGGCTGTCACGTCCCTGTCGCGCTTTCACCTCCGCTTAAAAAATTGTAGGTGGAAGTCTCATCATTGTCAGCATAGAAATGTTGCTGACTACCAAAAGTCAGTACAGTGCATGGGAGAGGCCTGTGCTGATTTAGCAAAGTAGCACAGACGAGACTCAGTGGTCAGTTGCTCAACAAAGAGGGAGCAGCTCAACCTCCCTTTTGAAGCAGTCAAGCCCAGCACAATCACGGAAATCACTGTAGACTGACCTGTTACCCAATGACGCATTAAGCGGATAATTTTGCTAAGTAAATGTGTCATTCGACGCAGTCAGCGCCGCTCACTTGGGCATCGCTCTGTTAGGCAGCCTGTTTTCTCGGGCAGAATTCGGCCGTGACACCACTAAACTGAACACAGTATGAATCTCCTTGATGGACGTTTAATCGGGCAGGTTTTGCTTGGTCTCGACGGTTGCCCCAAAGAGCGGCGCCAACTGCATTAAGATCGAGACAATGCAGAAAATGATTCATCTGAAATGGCTGCCATTAGCCTGATTTACAGTGCGTAGGTGATATCAGCGCTCGCACGTTGGCCGAATGACTTCTGGTGCAATTGAAGCTGAGGCGGCCTCAATGGAGGAGGCTCTAGAAAACTAGATCAGTGTTGGTGGAAATGGGGGAACGCCAAGGCCGGAAGGACAATTCCAAAGGCGAAGAAACGTCGTCACATTCATATTTTGACGCCAAGACTAGGCGAATACTCCCCAGTCGTATTTTCTCTTATGGGGCAAATACACAACCACTTTACATCACCATTTTACAAAAGTGAGAGTGAGAGCAAGAGCGAGTTACGATAACAAAGTGATCACTACACTATATTGTCCGCTTCTGGGGCTGGGTGGACCGGATGGGCTGGGCTCCAAAGGCAGGAGTCAAGTACAGTGGTCTCCGGGTGAAACAGCACCCGAGGGATGCCATTTTTTGTCAGGAAGTAGTGAAATAGTCCCAATTTCAGACGATAAAAATGTTAACTTTTGGCCAAGAAATGTTGCTTTAACCGGAGTAAACATTGTTATATACGAACAGTTTTATGACACAGCACTGACCACTCTTTGAGCTAGGCTGAGCTGGGCGGGGAGGCAATTTTGGCAGATGTGGCGGGCTAAACCTATGAATTGGAGGGGTCGGAGCTGCCAGGTGATAAATATATTCATATGTGTGTGTGTGTGAAACGGTGGCAAAACCCTGGCGTCAAGCTACAAAGTTACCTCCCTGCAAAGTGCCTTTATTGCTCCTTGATGGAATTGATGGCCTTTCATGAAAGTTTAATTTTCCTAGGCTTCACTTCAGGAAATCAAATCTGCCCTCGTGCAATCCAGTCCCATCTCAGGTCAAAAAAGCGATACTTTACTGGGAGGAAATACATAGTCTACAGTTATGATCGCCTCAGAAGAAATATCTTTTTTTAAAAAAAAACCCGGGGTCGCTGGAATTGAGGGTCCCCCGGGAAGCGTGCATGAGACAGCGGTTTGGCCGAATTAACCATGTGTGTGATAGATCACACAGATACGTTGGATTCTCGATATAGCGATATTTTCGAGCAGTAAACAACTCCTCCACTTGCTGCTGGCTGAATTGCCTCTTTTTGCACGGTCTTTTGCTCGTTATAACGACAATTCTCGATACTACGATAATTTTTTCTTGTCGTCATATGGGGGAATCCGCATTCATACTGAACTCTGTTGTTGCCTCTTCTCACTCACCCCGGGTTCTTCATTCGCCGCCCTCGCTCTGACAAGTGTAAAGAAGATGAAAAGAAACTCAAAATTGGTACTGACGAAGTTGCTAGAAACGCTCTCTCATTTCTTCAAAGCTTCCTGTTAGAGGAGCTTTGAGATTTACTGAGACCAACTGCATTCACGGGGAAGAAGGTGAGGGCACAGAGCTTTTCCTCTAATAAGCAGAACCCGAAAAAAGCAGGTATCAGCGCCAGAACAAAAGCGCTTCCCTCATATTCTTCTCTCTGGCGTACCCGGGATGGAGATCGGCTCCGGAGCTGAGCGGCGCAATGAGAGAATCTAGTTGGGCTCTCTCAAGGCCGATTTGGCTTCACACAGCCCGTGCAAGCAGCAGCCGTTACACACACACGCACACACACACACACACACACACGCATCGGGGTCAACCCCGGAGGTCAAGCCAGGACTAGAGAGACCTTGACGTGGTATGTCTCCGTCATACCCATCAGGCATTGAAGAGCAGGCAAGTTCTAGGAGAAGCCTATTCTGCTCTCTTTCGGGGAAGGCAGTAAAGGACACGCACGCACCTTTTGCAAGGTCTCCAGCCCCTTTTTTTTCCCTGTCAGGTGCTCACGTTGTGGTTGCAGGAGCTGGTCTCGTCCCTGACACTCTCATGCATGATTTACCACGAGTCTTGTTCAAACTAGAAAGCAAAAATCATATGGTTCTTTGATGAACGCTCTAAATTATTAGAGCCATCAAGTTGGCCTGGCCGTTACGTGGAAAAATAGGAAACCATTTTTTACATTATTTAGTTCTTGTTTTGGGAAGAAAAAGATTAACCTCCTCTGCCTTTGTCGCGCCTTTGAAAGGAAACAACTTTTTCGGTTTCCTCGGGATACTTGCTCGTTTATTACACAACACTTAACACTCCCGTTGAAGCTTAGGTCCAAGGGGTCATTTAGGCGTCATTCAAGCAGGAGTTACGAGTCTCTAAGGGAAGCCATCGTTTCAGCACTCGACATTGCTTCAAGCGTAACAGGCGCCATTTAGGGGAAATTTTGTCTAGAAAAGATCGCGACGCTGTCAAAGGATTTATATTTTCTTACATGGGTTCCCATATCTTAGTTCTTCAGGACTATAGAAGAAAGGTGGCGTCTGAGGATGTGCCAAAGGGGCCGTTTGCTCTTTCGCTATTGGATTTGATCAAGGGCGCTGCTGACTCAATCACTGACATCTTCCCTAACCCAACGCTTGCCTAAATCAAGGCTTTGGACTTCAAATTCAGTGCTGACCTTGCTATGACGATGACCTTGAGTACATTCAGAAAGCGTTGGTCCACCGAAGTAGTCAATAGGAGAATCCCCAAACCCTTATTTCGCACATTCTGCTTCGTGCAAAAAAAGCTCTACTTCACAACTCATTGACTGACTTCTTTCAGCTGCCTTTACATTGTCACTTCAGGACTCACTGCGAAATGCAGCGTCAGAGACAACTATGATTTTACCCCTCCTAACTGCTCTGTGATATACATATTATGGGAACAATTTATAACACACGTATAAGTGTCTCAGACTATATTTTACAACCTAAAGCGTTCTTAGAAGTTGGTTGCGTTATATGACCTGGGTTGACTTGACAGTGCTTCCCGTAAGTTTCCGCCACGAGCATGACATCATATCATACGCACATAAATACAAACAGCGCTGCCGACTCTTTGCAAGACTCAGAACAGCTATCCGGACAACGACACTCACAACGTAAGCGAGACTCAGAACAGCTATCCAGACAATGGTCTCAACGTAAGCCCCTCCAGACTCATCCACACTCGTAGCGACTGCTGTAGCTCCTTCGGATTGTCGAGATGTCCATATCATCGACATCGATGCATTTTGTTTGCATATGAAATGACACCCTGCTGCTCTCTTTTTGTAGCTTCACTGCACCTAGCAACCTCTCAACCTGGACACGGGGGTGTTGCGTGCTTGGGTATGGCTCCAGCGGGCATGAGGAGTGAATCCCCCTGGAAAAGGTGGGCCTGGGAGGCAGGAATCCACCATGAAAATTTCAGCCAATTTCACCAACTTTTATCCCCTAAAAAAGTCACATTTCCAGCCTGTTTGGCATGCCCATCCCCTCCTGGTGGCCTCCTTTTGAGCACTCTAGCACTAAAATGGGCAGTTGCGACATTGAACACAACATTGTGCCCTATGATCACATGTACACTAGGGGGGGCACCTTATTTGGTTGAAATTCTAAAATCAACTCATGTCACTCATCATGAGTTGCCAATGGCATCCCCAAGGCTGGGTATATAAATGAAATTTTGCCTCA
>JAAUXU010100279.1_pt1 | contig 48079 bp, 48 predicted proteins | sample 7278151 | NCBI WGS metagenome assembly JAAUXU01 (sample SAMN14350113, study PRJNA611818) | marine sediment metagenome | isolation source: surface marine sediment (1.8m) | place: French Polynesia: Moorea | collected 2018-08
ACACGATAGAACAAAAACGTTTTACATCATTTTTCAACTATCCCCCCCCCCCCACACACACCTCAATACACTTAAGAAGACGTTCGTGCCACTTTTCAAAGACGTGCAAGATTCCCCCCTCGGTAAACGTTTGGCAATACCCCTGCTCCTGTTCGGAGTTAAACTTCTTCCCAGTCAGTCTCATCTTTAGTTGTGAAAACAACCAGATGTCACCCGGAGCCAAATCCAGAGAATGGGGAGCATGGCGAAGCAATTTGATCTTCTCTGCCTCCAGGAAGTTCTGGACACATGAGGCCTGGCGTTGTCCTGACGGAAAAGCCACTAGCCAGGTTCCAGTTCTGGTCGTTTCGCCTTCAAATGTCGCAAGAAGCGCGAGAGGATGGCAATGTCATAGACCGAGTTGATTGTGGCCCCTGCAGACAAGTAATGCTGTAATTCTCCTAGCCTTCGCCTTTCTCCGGACTTTGCTGGACGCTGGAAGCCACTGAGACAACATCCTTTTCAACTCGGGCAAAGAGAAATGTCTCGTCCAAAATGATGACAGACTTCAAGAATCGTTGTCCTTGATGAAAGGCCGACTTTTTGATGTCTCGCGCCATCCTCAGATGTTTCTGTTTGCGTTCGTCTGAGAGAAGGCGCTGGGCCCAGCGAATAACCTTCTTCCGAAGTCCGAGATCGTCGTGGAGAATGGCATGGACGGTGCCATTAGACAGGCCAGAGTTAGAGGCCAAATCCCGGACATTGGTTCGGCGATCCTGCTCTACCACTCCTTCACGAGGTGAATACTCTCCACGGTGCAAAGCATCAACTTTGCATTTTTGCCACGGTCACGAGTTTCTTAAACTCGTAGTGAAGCTGGTAGACCCTTGTCCGACCGAAGGCCAGCTCCCCGTACGCCTCCTTGATGAGATTGAAGGTCTCGGTGAAGGTCTTGCCTGCCAGGGCGTAGGTTTTTATAGCTCCACGTTGGTCCAACATAACTTTGTTTTGAAACTTTGATAGGGGTGAGAGAGAGTACTCAAGTTTGACGGCTCATGCTTCATTGCTCAACTCTCTATCAACCATAGTCAACTTAATAAAATATGTTGGCAATATGGTGAAATATGCCCATAAGAAATTCTAAATTCATGTCTTAAAGACTGCAGTGGCAATGATAAAAATTTACTTTAACCTTAAACGCCCCTCGTAGTTTGGTGCCTAGAAATGAAGTACGGGGACCCCCACCATTCATGGAGTTGACGTTGTTTTCGTTGAAACTAGTGATGGTGACAACTTTCTTAGCACTCTGAACATTGCTTACACACTGAGGTCTGTCCCCAGGCATTCTGGCACCAATTGGTCTCTCATCAAAGTAACTTGAAGTATCACCCCCCCTCTACTGGAGACAGAACACTCATGTGTCATAATAACATACGACAAAACATGCAGTGAGACAAAAAACCATGACCAAGTGTTGTGAGACAGATGCATGTGATGCAAGCTATGGTAAGACAAAAAAGCATGAGAGTGCAATTTTAAAGGCCAGTTCTGCACTTATTATTACAGCACTTACTGAGCTAATTTGGGTACTAATGTTTAACGAGAAGTGCAAAAATTGTACTAGTCGAGAAACGAAAAGTGGCGAAGTTTTTTCTCGAGTACCTTGAGAATTTTCGCACTACTTGCTGGTGTAGACGGGGTAGAGCAGGAAAACATATGGATCAAAAATGTGGAGCATCACTTTTTTTCAAACTGATTGAAAGCGTAGTAAAATTACAAAATTGCGTCATTTCTACTGCTGAATGCAAGTCTGAGTGCAGCCGTTACTACCACTATTACCCCTGACTTACCACTATTTCTTAGGTTATGAACTGTTGTTAAAGGTTACAGACTCACTTAAAATCAGCTCCTCAGCACCTACAGAGATGTAAACAAGACAAAGTGGTCTCAATCTGTTGTTGCATGCAAGTCGGTGCGCAGTGTAGTGCACAGTGCACTACATGCGGCTCATATTACTCTCTGAAATCATTGCTGACGATCGTGGGCAGTTTGTGCTTACCTGAAACGAAACTATAGAAAGTCAAGAGTGGAATGGTACCAAACTCAGCCCAGTAAGTGCTACGAAAAATGAGGAACTGACCTCTAAAACTATCCCTGGACTTTCGAAACATCCTGTACTACCTTGATAAAGTCCGCGAGCCCCCTGGAGGCCCTGCACGCTCTCCTGGCATTTCCCACAACAAATGAGCAGTCGGCAGAGACAGAACTGCGGGGGGAATTTTAAATGGGCGTTCTTTCCATTGAGAAGTGAAGAAAAAAGCATACTTTACCCCGAATTGTAAGTGCTGAGGATGGAGACAGCGGCCTCTTCCCTTGGCCTCCAAGGCGTCTCCTCCTCCACCTGCAGCTCCTTGACCATTTCCAAGTTCCCATCCGAGTCAACTAGGGTCGAGCGTGAGAACACGAAGATGCGTTTGTTCTGCTCCACAGCCTCGCCCAGGGTGGGCCAGGATCCAAAGCGCTTGAAAGTGTCGCTTAAGGCAACCGAATTGGGAAAAGAGGCGAAGATCTTCTGGAGAACTTGGTCGAGAGAAGAAAATGACTCCGCTTCGTTCGTGAATTCACCTAAGAAATGTTCAAAAACCATGAATTGACCAGACCAGAAAAGCCAAATGTCACCCCATGAAGGCTTGAACAATTGCTGCATGCTCCAAGGTGAACCGGGCCTTTTTTTCGGGGAAGTTTTGTTGACAAACCGGGTTGTTGTTTGTAAACTAATGATCCCTTGCATTTGTTGCGTTAGTGCATGCTAGAATTGAACATTGGACAGGAATGTGATCGGTTGCATGGTGTATATTAATTTCCAACTTCTCCTCGTGCAGGTGGCGAGAAATTGTTCGACCTGTAGACATTGAGCTGGGGCAAGGAAAGCGAGGGGGGGGAGGGAGGACGTCCAGCAAGGTAGAAAATCATGGAACCAGTCATAAGAAGTTGCGTGACTCTGCAAATTTCCTTTGGCGTTTGCCTTGTGCAGTAATTGCGCGTTGGGTTTAGTTCGGAAAAAGTAATTTTTTTGCTGCTACCTACCAAAGTAAAGTACAATAATCTCTCGTGGATTTGCGTCCATCCATTCCTTGACTTCTCCGAGCAGAGGTTCCAGTTTTCCGAAGCACTGGTACAGCCCCAACCCGGGATAGTGCCCATGACCGGTTTCCAGCCCATTGCAGTAAGGCAGTGTTGTGCTGTAGGACCGATGTAAGTAGCAGATACCAGTATAATTATCCGTTTGCCATGAACAACTGGCCAATGTGCAAGTAGTGACTCATCCACTCACCTAAAGACGACGTCGATGTCGAAGAACCTGATTCCCAAGTCAAGTTGCTCCCCGATGCTCAAATCCTGGAATTATGTTCATTCGTAGTCGTAGATTCACTAACAAAAAAAGTTGCTCCGTGAAAAAGTTTAGACGATTTGTGACGGTTCTTTATCGCGACATATCATAAATTTTGTATGGCGAGTGCACAAGAGGCTCATACGATTTATACATGCGTAGTACCCACACTCCTACCTGATTCTTAAAGAAGCAAGGCAATCTCCGCGAGCTCTGGCCGGTCCCAGCATTGTGGGTTCCTGCGAAGGTGAACTCGTCCACCCTCAAGCTGCAGAACATCGAATGGCCGTTGCAGCTCATTGCCTCCTGATGCTCCTGCTCCCTCTTCAAGCAGTTCACCGTCAAGCTGTCGTCATTATCGAGCTTCCTCCTGCTAACTTGATGGCACTCGAACATTCCCTTACTCTTGGTAGAGCTAAACAGAGTCAGAGCCTTGAACCTTCCCCCATCGCTGCCAGAATGCTGTCGTAATGGAATGAGAGAGACTCCAATCATTAGTCTGAACCTGGTATGCACATGTCCATACGCACGTAGGACTGCACCCAGTGCGAGAATATCTGTGCCAAAAAGAAGCACCTGCAACGTGACCCGCGCCTGATCTCCACTAATGGTATGGTTCTCGCAACTGCCGAGTTGACGGCCGACGAAGTAGTTGGCTTCTCCACGCTCCCAGTTGTCGTCTAAAGTGTTGAGAACTCCTGTGTGGCAACACTGACGAAAAAGAAGTATCGAATTTTCACAAAATTTGGCACTACCCAGTGATAGTTATTACCTGTGACGTGGCAGGGTCGCATATCTGCAGACTGAGGCTTCCACCACCCAGAGAGAGGAGTCCCAGCCTTCCCCCGTCCATGCCCGCCCCCTCTTCGTCGGCCACGGAATTCTTGATCACACGGAGTTGGAAAGATTGGTGAGCCTCACCAGTGACACCGGGATATTTTTGGCACCAGAGAAAAATGCACACAGAGAGAATTGGACCGCGGCTGCGCCCACGCTTCATGGTGAGTAATGACACTGAAAACCGGATCGACTAATTTGACTCCTTTTTAAGTCTGTAAAGACTGCTGATATTTCCACTCAGATGAAAACGGGATAAATGCCGGGCAGAATTCCACCAGTCGGCCGACGGCGACTCCACACGCATCCAAAATTCTTGAGCTGCACACGCTCCCATGTGGGTGGGTTGAGTAACACACACACACACACACACACCCGCAAAAAAGTATAATAACTTGTCTCCATATTCTGGCAAGCATTTTGCGCTCCTCTAGGTATTTGGCACGCGCAAGGAATGTTTGCGGTAAATGCCACTTCAAGAGCACTACAGAGGTAACGCAATACGTCCATCCTCTAGCCAGAAGTGCGAGATGATGTTTGGTTTGACCGTGACAAGAAGTTAGCATTATGCGCAGCATTTAACGAGGAGGCTCGGTGATCATCATTAGTGATGACTGGATTTGTAGCTGTCATCCCATCCTCGGACGAAACGAGGAAGTATTGTTACATCAACTCCCTTGTACGAAGCATCGCTGTTTGGGACGCCGCTCGGTTCTTCTTTGATCGTCCTCATGTGCTGGCGGGAAAAAATTTTTCGCGCGCGTGCACGCGTGATTCTGGCCCCATGAATGCGTGCGTGACCCGCCGAGACGAGCGAAGCCCGAGGCGACACGCACGCGTGTGTGAGTGCGTGCGTGAGTGTGCGAGTGAGTGAGTGCGTCTGCGTGCAGGCATGTGCGCGTGTGATGTGAAAGAACATATTCTGCACATTGCGCTCTCTCTCTCTCTCACTCTCTCTGGCAAGATCCACACATAACGATCGATGCAGCTGGTGTTGTGGCCAAGAGAAAAGGGGTGAAAATCGCCAAGACAAACTGCCAGATGCACAGCGTCGTCATGTGAAGAAGAATGTCCTTGGAGTGTTGCTGTTGGCGACGACCGAGGAGCTGACCCCCTCGCACGCGCGCAGGCTGCAGGACAGATTGAGCACAAACCATGCATGAGACGTACATTCAATTACGTCATGGTCGTACCTGAGTTGACGCAACGTCAGGTCACTCGGGGAATTTTTCTGGGCGAGTGGGGAGAACTCACGCGCGCTCGCTCACAAGCACATTGCGTACGGGCGAGAGCGAGAGCGAGAGCGAGAGCGAGAGAGAGTAAAAGAGCTCTCGCTCTCTCGACCACTGCTACATAGTTGTCAGTACGGTGCAAACGATTCCGCCGCGTACTTGGCCGCCGCTCCGGCTGACAGTCACAGACCCATCAGTGCCTCGCCAATACACATCTCCTTTCTCACTTTTCTTAAGTGCTCCTTGGCATAAAGTGGTGATAAGAAGAATAACCAAAAAGTGGTGAACAACTGTTCTCCAGCGTCTTTTTGTCTGTCTGGTCCCTCATTTAACGGTGCGTATCATCATTGCTGGATCGAAGAATAGTGACGCTCATTAAAATTCAGTCAGCCAAGGGGAGAGCACAAAAGCACAGAGAGGCTACAGCAGCTTTCCATCATCTGTTGTTCCCTTAGGCTACATCCATTCTGGTGCTCATGAGAATACGAATTTCAGCTGGGTTCCACAAATAGAGTCCCTCAGTGGTTTGGCAAAGCGTCGAGACTGGTGACAGATGCAGAAATGTGCATATCCATGCATGTGCAGTTGTTGACACTTTACTCCCTGACTCCAGCGGTCACCTTCAGGCCTGCATGCACGCATGCAAAGCAGAAGAAGTTTGCCAAAATCCTACTTAGCGTTTTCTTGCTCACTGATGCAAAGGCAGTCAGTACTTTCACACACGTTCAATGGCTAACCCACTCTGGCCTCTCTTTCTATTTGCCCCCCCGTCGTCATTGTTCTGCTGTCTGAGTTCAAGCTGCTGATGTTTTTACCTGTTTGATGCCTCTCTGGCAGTGCGTGGCCACAGCTCGCCATCACCTCCAAACCTACCTGAGCAGTCGGATCTTCCACTTATCCTGCGGATGTTTTTTGTTGTGGCAGACGGAGGTTTCCCAAATCAATAGCAGGCGTCGGCTATTACTGACATGAGGCGAGTGTGTGTGGAGAGGGAGATTTCCCCGGGGGTAACCTACACATAGAAAGGCGTACGTATGAGCCGAGCGGACGAGCGAGCGGACGAGCGAGCGGACGAGCGAGCGCTTTCATCATTTTGGTATGTCGATCGCATCTGCTGATGTTGCTGTTGCCGCTGTTGAGTGAGGAGTCCTGGGCGAAGGAGTCACTTAGCTCAGCGTGGGTGGTTACTAGAAATTGCACCTCTCAGTGACTGCGGGCTGGCCCTGCCTTCTTTCTGCCTGGTTGCCTGGCAGATTTATCGAGTCGGTGCGTGCCGATTGAGAATTGAGAGGTGTAGAGTAAGCGAGTGCAAAAATAGATTTATTGCCCCTAACCGCTACTCTGTGACGAATGGCAAGAAGATACAGGCAGTGCAGTGCTGGAAATTCCTCCAGAGACGAATAAAGTTCATGTTTTCAGTAGAAACTTTATGATAATGTGCAGGGAGGTAGAAAGATGAGGAGTGAGAATTCGCGACATTTATTGGCGGACACCTCGAGCAGGGGCAAGATCTGACGCTCGGCAGATAGGAAAAAAAAAACATCTTCTAAGCATCATCCGCCCACCTCAGAGATGTTGGGCTTCATGTGTTTGATCTCTTGCAGTTTGAAGTGAGGAGAACGCGGATTAAGTTCTTGACAATGGCGCCATCGCCCTCGTTCTTCGCCTCCTGTGCCATACTGATAGCATTTAACTTACTCCCATCAGGTAAGACAACGCCTCACTCCAGTATGACTGAGCTAGACTTTTGGGGACGCTCAAAAGAATAAATGGTTTAAATATTGATCCGCCTTGTGGCGATGCGACCTCGCTCTCCACCAGAGCCTCGTCCTCCACGGCCCCAGTCAGTGCAGCGCCGCCGTCCCTTGATTGCGCTGCTTTATGCCAATGCAGCGCATTCCTGGACGGAAAGGACGTGTATGACACGCAGAAAACGCCACAAGGGATGAACGAACGAACGACATTTTCGAATTCGCCGTTGTCACGAACGACCGTTGCTCGCAATCAGTCATCTTTCCTTAGTCCCCCCAAAAAAAGCCGCGGGTGCGCTCCACTTCAAAAGCACAAGTGGGCGAATGACGCATGATGTTGAGATGCGAGGGAGAGCTTGAAGCGCGAACTTACACCAACACACAGAGAGAAAATCATTATTTCTCGCCAAGGTCAACAATAGTTGCTCGCTCACTTTTTTGTGGCCCAAAAATGTTCTCTGTTGTTCGGAGGCGTGACATCGAACAGAGTGAGATGAAGTCCTCACGCAAAATCAAGTCGAGGCTGTTGCCATTTTTCTCGAGGATGCTCCTACTTGGACGGATCCACACTGTCAAAGATGTCCTCAGTCATTTTAGCATAACTGGCGAACAAAGTGGCGCTCCAAAAAGTGAGGCAGGTGCCTCTGGGGATGGATGGTGGGTAGTCTGAGACAATATTTGCTCAGACAAAGAGAGTGCGTGAGTGCCGGCTTTTATTTCTGTCCTTGCCGTAAGAAAGCGCTGAGAGTTCAGATCCTCATCGTTGTGCGCACTTTTTATCTCTCTTTCTTACGAACTCATCCCCGAGAAAAGTGCATCTCCTCCGGACAGAAAATAGAAAGTAAAAAAGAAAGCATAACAAACATCAGTGGAGAGGACACAAAAGAGTTGTCGCCAGAAACTTGTTATTAAGGCAGTCCTAGTTCGTATGAGATTTTCTACTTACGGCGGATGCACAAGAGAGTGAGACACCCGTACGAGGACTGTTGATTCAATAGGCGCTCTTGGACGCTGACAAATGCATAGGATCGTATGCCCATCCAGTGCACGGTACTGAACACCTAGACTTCCTGGGCGCATCTAACGTGTGTAGCGTGTGTAGCGTGTGTAGCGTGTGTAACGTGAGTAACGTGTGCAACGTGTGAAACGTGTGCTCTGGCTCCATTACCTTCAGCGGAGAATTCTTGTCGTGTCGTCACGTCGTAATTTCGCTCAAGGTGTGAATGAGGCGGACCAAAGTAGCGTCACGCCAAGTTCGACTGTAGTTGGACTGGGGAAGCTCATACGTACTCATATGTCAGAACCAGATTATGAAGCCATGACTGGAAATTTCCAGTTTCCTCTGGGTCTTTCTGGGCACTTGACAATTGTGACGCGATCTTCACCACGTGTGGAAAGTTTACGGCCTGAAAGCATGCGGCACCTTTTGCTTCGCAGGTACTGGTGAAGGTTTCATTCGTTGCCACCGTCCCTTAACCTCTGTCCTGTCTTACATCACGGTCAGGATGGGAAAGAATTTATGTTACTGCTCGTAGGCAATGCAATAAAAATACGTCGTGTGGGCGTCACATCAGCACACCAACGTTCATCGTTTCTCCTCCTCCATATAGTGGGACCGTTTAATTTACCGTAGAAATTATCTTTCTTCTGCACCAGGACAATTTTGATTGTGAAAGAGCTTTCTAATGTGTTTCGTGATAGGATAATTACAGACTAACAGAAAGAAAAACCGTGCAGGACCCTGCCAAACCGTTCCACAAGCTTGCCAGAGGAAATACGCGTGTACTTGGTGCATGCTTAAGTATGTCGAGGTTCATTAATCCCCTAATCAATATCTCTCCTGACCTGTTCCAGTCAATAGCCTGAGCTGCTACACGTGCTCCGCCGAGGAGAAGAACTGCACCCTCTTCGAGAACTTCAGGGAGTCCAAGTGTGAGGAGGACATCAAGTACTGCTCAAAGCTAGTACTCTTCAACTCGGAGACGGGAGAAAGAGGTAAATCAAGAGAATTGTGAACGCTGACGATTATGAAGGAGAGGGAGACAAAAAGAATCGTTTTTCATTCAGAGATCACTCGAGACTGCACGTTCCAACCCAATTCGGAGCTAGGCTGCAGTGGCACCGAGGACAACATGAATTGCAACTGCGACACTGATTATTGCAACGAGGCGGCGGCCGCCATCGGCGGGGCAATCAACAAAGTCCTCTGGGCCTCTGCAACGCTGCTTTTGACCAGGCTCTTATGAAAGAGCAGATTGTGACGTTTGTGCTTGTGCAGGTGGAACATCCCGCAAGATTCCGCATCGGGAGATAAAAGGGAGCAAAGGAGGAGATAACTCGCCAAAAATGAAACAGATATAGTATAATCTCTCTTTAGTCAATGTGTCATTCATTACTGAGTGAATGTATAGTTTCCACGTGCATAAGCAGTGGTCGAATAGAGAGTTTGGTCTAAAGGCAGCAGCCACTACTCGTCACCATCTCGCTAAGAAATTTGCATCACAAACCCTCTTATTGTACGTATAAAACTCGACAGTAGTACAGGTTTGTCGTCAGTTGTCAGCCATCGAGGGATGCTGCGTGAAGAAAAGTGTGAGGAATATGACGACGATGACCAGGAAGAGTAGAGCAAGGACGACGACGGCCACGTAGGCCATCAGGCGGACTCTCGTCTCCCCCACTGACGTCTCGTCGGAGTGGCCGCCCATTTGGTACGGCTCAAGTCCGTGGAAGCCCATGAAATGTCGCTGGGGAGGGAGGGGCACCCCGTCCATGCCCGTCTCCAAGTCGATGGAGGAGGTCTGCAAAGAGAAGATGGTGAAGGGGTGGGTCAGAAAAGTCACAACGTGCTTCTACGGCGCAATGGTCCCTGGCACAGCAATTATTGGTGGCTGTGAATGTGCAGCTGCAATCTCTGGGGGTGAAAGTGCTTTAGACAGTCTTTTACACGGTGTCGGAGTACCATTGACTGCAGGGCAACATGACACAGTCTTTGGGGACTTGTGCATGGCCTGGGGACACACCAGATCTGATTCAGCAGTGTAACAGATTGTGTCTTCGGGCTGGCGCTGGGTGCACATGGCAAAGTGGATCTCAAGAAGAAAAGATGGAAAGCTGGGCGAGGCGAATAAAACCCCTCTTCCATCTCACCATGCTGCAGCAACTTTGGGTACGATGTGGAGAAGCAATCTTTCTCTTCGTCCTCCTCCCGTTGAGCCAGATGAGGAGGAAATCTCTCTGTACGATGCTATTTCCCTTAAGCCCTCCAAGATGCTGGGGAAGTGGAGGTTACTCTTACCCAGGCAAATTTTTCCAAGATGGACGCACGCGAACGCGTATATTTGTAGAAGACACAATATAGCTTGACTCTTGGAAACTTCTCTTCGAGAGATCCGGTATTCTGCGCAGGTGAACTGGTGCGGCACACCTGTCTGCGTAGCATTTGCCAGTAGCGCACGCATTGGTCATGGAAAAGTCCCATTCATTGATGATGACGGTAGCCCAGAACATGCGTCAGATCCTCGGTGTGGATGCTGGCTGTCCTGAGGCCCGACGCATTCATGATCAGCGCTCATTGATGGGTTACGAGCGCACTAATGTGTTCCTCTTACGTCCACGTGCGCACCTTGTCGGTGACGAGAGCAGTGCAAGCATTCTCGGAATGCCAGCCTGACTTTGCTTCTTTTCTGCCGCCCCATTATTCTCCTCCCATTTTCTGGCCATATGCAAACAGGTCAAGGTCACTTAACTTAATGAGATGAGGAGGGCCATTGTACGCACAGGGGTGAAAGTAGCGTTTTGACTTAGTGGAGAAAACGTTAAGAGCAGCTCTGTGGGCAGAGAAGCGGATGGACAAGATGACCGACTTGATAGCAATGCCACCCAAACTAATGCCCGAGATATTGGCCAGGACGTAAGCTGAGCAGATTCGCTCTGAGGCAAATCGCCTCATCAAATACGAAGTCTGCCTCTGATTGTTTTCCAGCTTGGCCTCCCCGACGTCTCCCCCGGCCTTAGAGGTAACCCAACACAGGTGTCGGCATTCTCACGCTGACTCAGCGTGCGCTTGGCAGAGAAGATTGATAAATTCACTGAACGGACTAAGGGATGAGCAGGGGAGATGAGAAATCCAGGTGTTCTTCCTTTTTTTCCACCTTTTTACCTGCGCCGACATTCGCTTTGGCCCGCCGATGTACTACTCTTGGTGGAAGGGCTAATTCGTGTTTTCTTTCGCTGTGCTACGCAGTTGTACCCGACGAGCATATCGAGACTGCTGTGCTCTTTGCACACTCCAGCTACACATGCATATGTCAGCGTATGTACAATGTGCGAACAATGCCCAGGATGACTGCATCAGTGTCTCTTCCAGCACTGTGCGTCCCTCAAAGATAGTTTGCACGTGTACGTCAGTTGCGCCTGTGCGAGACGGACATTGGGACGTCAAGCCTGTTACTGTATAAAGGTCTGTCTATTCATCGTCAGTCCATCTATTGTTGTCAGGACATTTATTTCCCTATCAGCTTTGACCGTTCAGCCTTGCCTCCTGCTCCTTTCATGCTACTTCTCATACCTGTGTACGCGAACCTCCTTCTACCCACACAAATTCATCAGTGCTACGACATGCAAATAATTTGGCCCGGACCAAGTAAGAGGTCTCGGCAAACTTTTCACCGGTCGCGGATGGGAAAAAATGAAGATGCAAGCGAAGGCGAAAAGCCAACTTACGAAGGCGCCTCTTACGCAACTTGACTTGGACACAGCGGACCCTTTGTACGCGGAGGATTTACAAACGTGCCTTGTTATGCAGTTCTGTGAATACACACCTGGTAACCACGAAAGTCAGGCTCAAAAGCATCCCTGTCAACGCGCGAATTGCATATCTTCGCCAATTTTCCCCTCAACTGCATACTTTGGAAAAAAGTTGAACTCAAAGGGATTGTAGTTCTTCTAGTGTTATATCATAGCATGCACTTAAAATTTGTGCATACTGTTCACATCATATGAGACAGAATGAAGAAGCAAAAGCGGCAGGTTCAAAAGTATTTGCAACGCAGGGATACTCGTGATCGTCTCGTGTGGACTACAGAATTCTGACTTGGCATTGATTGTCCTTAAAATCGGGGCAACTAAAGGAAAAATTTTCATAAAGCAGACATTGTAGGGGACATTTATAGCTTTCTAGAACGAGAATCCATGTTTTGCAGTTGTCGGCCAATTCCTGTCTGCCGCGGACTCCACTGATGAGCTGTCTTTGACGACGTATCTCTAATTGTGCTTCCCTGTTTGATAACAGTGGACTTTGTGAATGGGGTCGGGTCCACTGCCAACTCGCACAAGCCTTCAGTGGACCTGACCTGATCCAACTTATCGTAACCGTACTGAACAATTGATGTTCGATGTGCAACATCGTGAGAACAACCAGATGACAGGAATGTGGGCCTAGCTGAGACAGTCAAGTACTTTGTCAGGTACTTGAATTAATGAATGAATGGGTATGATGAATCAGTGGTCAACATGATGTGCACCAAACATTTTTGGTGCGTAAAAAAGGCCAACTGGAGACGCATGAGGACAATTTGATGCCAGAACGATCCAATTTGATGCCAGAACCATCCAATTTGATGGCCACCATTGATAGGGCCAGTGAGCATAGCTTCAAAGCTTAAGTGATTCATATTGTAAACATATTCTCTGCCACGACTTTGCGAGAAAGTGTTAGTTTCCTCCTCCATGGGCACTTGGTCACCTGAGTGAATTCGCCGTCCCTTTTATGCCCAGTTTATGCCAAGGTGAAAAGGTCACGTGAAGTCATCGGCTATTCCTCTCGCGGAGGGGGTGCCGAAGAATGGCTCTGCGTTAATAATTCCTGGTGTGTTCAAGTGTTCAGCTCGAGAGGGTGAGTGTAGACGATGCCGCTGCCTCCCCCAGACGAGACGAGGCTAGTCAGGGTACAGTCCCCGTACACGCGTACGCACGTGACGTCTAGAACGGCGAAACGTTTTTTCAAACTGGCAAGAAAGCAAATTGGGAATTAGCTTGGCAGCATTCTCAGGACATTTGGGGGCCAAATTTCTTCACGTCTGAAAAATTGGGGCGGGTGGCGTGATGATGACGACGATGATGATGCACCTTCACCCAGGGCAGCCACACTCTTTCCTTTCTTTGACAAGTATTCGTGTCGTCATGCTCATTTTCCTGGAGAATTGCGCGCACAATGAAGTTGGAAATTTCAAATGTCATAAACCTCGTCGACTCCGCAGTAGAGAACGAACGTCCAGTGCAGTGAGGCCACAAGTGCGTATTTTGTCTGACTTATTCGACTGGAACACACCTGTCTGCTGCTGCTGAACGCCTTGGGATGTGGATGACGATGCTGGTGGTCCCTGCTTCCGCCGCCAATCACCTTGTTGAGTCCGTCCCTAAACCCCAGCACAAACTCCCGACACTGAAGACACTGGCTGTCCTCGGCGTGAGTGGCGGCCACGTTGCTGGAGTGGACTATGGCGTCGAGGAGCACGCCGCACAAGGCGGAGGCGGCCGGTGGCGGCGGAGGCGGCTGCTGCTGTCGATCCTGCTCCTGCGGATGCCCGTAGAATGGATTGAATTTGACGCCACCTTCAGCGCTGCCGACCTGGAGGGACGTAATACAAGGAAAAATTAATGCAAGAAGCAGTACTGAGATGAGAGTGCAGTAAGTAGCTCGGGTATTTTTTTCCGGCTATGCAGTGCATGTTCTGGAGCGACAGCATTGAGAGAAGTATCGGGTGCATGCAGGGATTTATCGATCAAAGGATCCATCCTCGCTTGTAGAGCTCTCCCAGTAAGTCACTACTCATACGTCAAAATATATAATATACACATATGAATTGTATAACATATGATTGTGAAACGTATCAATCTCATCCTGGTGTGCTCACATGCCAAAACTGCGATGAATTTATCAGCTGCACTTCCCTAATGGCTTGTACGTGTCAAAGGTAGGTGCGAACACGTTATGAATTAAACCAATTACCCGCACATGGTAGCACGCCTTCAAGACCCTGGCTGGACCAGGGGCTGGCACCATGCCGAAAATGTCCAAAATTGGTAGAAATACTAATAAAAAGCATGCGTGGAGGAAAGAATTTTATAAGCCAGACGCTTCCCACCTGCTCATCGCATTGGCAAGCTTGGTGAAGGGGCGGTTCCTTCTCAGTCACCCTGTTGAGACTGGCGTAATGGGTCCCATCAGAGCCTTCATCAGCCTCGTCTTCGTCGTCTTTGCAGTGCAGAAATGCCATTCTCGCCCGTGCCTGATTTAGTCGACCCAGCGTCTGTAACATGTTGCCGTGGTCTGTAGTAGTAGCACTACAGGGCTCTTTTTAGCTTTCGGAGATACGCAGTTTACATCACTTTAGCACAGGGTGTAACAGTCAATTGTATGTTTGCATACACTTCACCAAAGATGGCAGTTCTGGTTGTGTGCACATGACTACCAGATCACATCACCTCCACAATTTAAACACTCACTAAGAAGCACATGCAGAGTGCACACCCAAAAGATGCATCGACGTGCACATTTTGCCGTTAGGTCTGCTCTTTTTGTATTATTTCTTACTTACACTTTGTTATAAGTACAGCACAGGCATGTTGGATCCGTCTGTCTCATGTGCAAGTGTACAAGTGGATGCAAGTTCCTTTGTTGTGCTAAGTGCTCGTCACAATGACTGTTCTATGCTAGACTCAGTGATCCGTGTCCTCTTGCATTCTCTCCTTACCCCCTTGTAACGCTCATTCTCCACGTGCTGGGAGAATCCCGACAGCTGAGATGAGGCTTGACGCGTCAAGTCTTTGGAGGAGTCGCTGCGCCCAAAGAGGCGCTCCGACGCCAGCGACGAGTTCCTCTGCTGCAAAAAGATGCTCTCTGGCTCGTCGTCTTCGTCCCTCGTCTGCAGGTTGCGCAGAGACATCTGCTTCAACAGATTGGCCATGTCCACGGAATCTTGACTTGATTTCCTAGGAGATCAACGAAGTCAGGAAAGCACGATCAAGAAACCAGAACTTCGGATAATTCTGGAAGCGTGAGAATCACGCAACCTCTACGAGCGCAGCCAAATGCTTATAAGCTTACTGTACTAACTACACTCCAAGCAAAAGCTTCACCTTAGCAAAGCAATACTGCTACTGCACTCAGCGGCAAGAGTCAACTTCGTTAGTTGATACTTATTTGCACTCATCTCATCGCAGTCCACGGTGCTGCATAAAAAGTACGAATAATATACGATATTGGACACCAAAATAGTCGAGATAGACGTCATCACAACGGCCCCCTCGCCCAGGTCTTGTATTATACGTACAAGGCAGATAAACACTGGTGGATCCTTTCTATATTGACTGTTGTTTGCGCATCTTGGTAGGAACCAAAATATAATCAAGAGAATGAAGACATACAGTGAACATCGCGACAATTGTGGCGTCTCATGGGCTCACTATATGTCGGCAATGAGTAAAGAACGGTACCTCTCTTGGTTAGTGTCTCCCACCACGGTGGCGTTGGACCCTTTACAGCTCTTGTGCCGATGGATGGTGGTGGAACCGTCTGAGTGAGCATGAAAGTGGATGTTGGGACACTGGACCTACAACATATGAGAAATGGAGACCTTCCCACCGCTTTGAGACGTCAAAGTTCTGGAGTCCGTTTCTCCCATTAGACCAATTTCCCGACGGCCAAATTAGTCCGTGTTTCTTGCATTCTCGTTTCACGTACGCGGACGTCGCTAATTTCTTTTTTGTTATCACGAAATCCAAAGTAATGATGTAAAACGTATGCCGTTCTTTGGAAAATGTGCTGGGCCAATCCAAGACCTTCCCAAGTTTGTCATACGTCACCTTGGACAAGATTTTCTTCCTGGACAAGTTGGTGTACACCTGGCCGAGGTCGTCGAAACTCATCATGGGTACATGGTCACCGCGAAGCACATCTTGGCCAGTCTCCTCTTCGATCAGGTTATCATTTTCGTCATAGGAAGTCAGTCTGAGCAGGGTCTGAGAGACGAGCGAATCCCTCTTGGCCAACAGAAGCAATGTTTTCGTCTCCTCGGCTGTCGGATACTCAATCTTGGAAACGTATCTGAAAAGAGTTGACCAGTAGACGCACACATTTGGATATGCATTTTTTGAATAATCCACCATTGTTGGTGGTGCCACCATTTTGTGTGCCAGCTTAAACTTATGTCTATCGGGCTCACCTCGGATCCGTCTGGATGAACAGATCCTGCTGTTCTCTGGCGTTGGACTGGGCCGCGTCGAGCAAGGACACCAAGGACGTTCCCTTACTTGTCTTCTTGCCCACTTGAGCTCCGCTAAAGGAGCACTGGATGTCGCAGACGAAGGTGGGGGAGACGAAGACGTTGAAATTCAAGCCTTTCTTAGCTTGCATTTTCACTTCCTTTACTCTTTTCTTGACAAGCGCATCTGCTTCCTTCTTTTTTGGCAGGCGGCAAGTGGGACACAGGACGATCGCTTGGTCAAGCCGCGAAGGACTTAATGGTCGCTGGTGCTGCTGGGCTTGAACTTCGTGGTTGGTGGTCAAAGTCTCGCTGGGGGTTGTAGCCGAGCTGAGGCTGACGTACACGTGAGAAGACAAGGACGATGTTGTCGACGGCGACGCAGAAGAACTTCTTCTCCTATCACTCCTGCCGCCACCCTCACTCTCGGAGCGACACTTCTGTACTGAGGCACGACTGTGACTACGCTCTTTTTGCGTCACATTAGCAGCTTCCTCCACTGATGACTGGAACAACCGTTGCTGGTCAGTTCCTCGTGCTTGCTCGCTGCTTCTGTCATTGTTGTTCTCCTCATGACGTGTTTCCCCTCCATTATTTACTCCAGCAACGCCAGTAAACTTAGCGGGATCTTCGTTGTTTCGCCCTTTAATTGCGCTGGGCTCCACGTCTTTTTCACGGATGATTGCGCTGGGTGGGGGAGAGTTATGGACTGCATAACGACACACGAGTTGGAGCCGAATTTATATTTGACGCTGCGATAAAGCTCCTGCAAGTCCTCTGTTCAGTGAAATTCTGGCTATCCAGAATCGAAGCAGTTAAAGAAGCCTCGTCCATTCTTTTGAGCATTACAAAGATGGCCCCAATGGCTCTACTCAAGCTTTCAAGAAGTCCAATGCCACTGAACTGTAGCACAACTACATGGCTTGTACTACGCTGACGCAGCAGCCACCATCGCGTGCTTAAGCACACCAAGTCCTGCCAGCATTCACACTCTAATCGTGGAAATGCTTCTCTCGGAAAGCGTTTCAATCACAACCGCACCATGAAGTGCGATAAGTCCAACGCATGGCGGTTGGGGAGGGGCGGACAAGAGTACCTAATACAGCGTTATGCAGCCATTACAACCTTTTTATCTTGCGGCAAGCCTCTGCTCTTTTCCTATGGAGTAGCCGTAAACCACCAGAGCGTGTCTCCGGCTGCCGTTGCCTACACGGGCAAAAAGTAGACGCAGAGGTGAGTGACGCATATTGACGCATTGACTTTTGTTGTCGTCGAGCATCTTGCGTCTTGTAGTACTGATACTCGCCTGTCAGTGTGACGTTCTTGTAGCCGTATTCAATATAACTTTCTATATTGACGAGCGTGCTGCGCTCGACAGTGCAAATGCGCGCAACTCAAAGGTGCGTTCACATAGGTATATCAGCGATAAAAGTCGTCGTCTGGGTTTTTATGCCTCGTATACTACAAATTGTTTTGCGCCAAAACATCGTTTGTTTTGCGAGCGCAACTGATCGATTTGATCGATTCTAGTGCTTACCTACACGTACTTTAAGTGCTCTTGTAACGCTTTGCAAAGCTTAACCGCTGAAGGCAATCTCATGACTAAAGTTAAAAGCTTATGATTGACGTACGAGTAGAGCGCAAGGGCTGTTACCAACAAAATTGCCTACAACACCTGAATAAGTGCATTAGATTGGATTTCCAAATCGTATCTAGTACGTGTTTGTCGAGTAATACGTAGTGCAGCTGCATGCAGTAGGAGGATCGTGTGTGCGTGCCATAACTTAGGAAGTGATGACTCCATCGACTCCTCCCCGGAAATAGAGTCTTGGAGTGCCCACAGCATTCCTCGTCCCCTACCTTAAGTGTATGAAGTAAGTAATACGCTCTCTGTTCGTCATAGGCACTTACTCGATACGTGAAGCATGACTTGAATGTCAAATTCTAGAACGTACGTACACGACGCAACTTCCAGGTATGTGAAACGTTTCTACTGTAGTAGTAGAACCTTCAAGCATGCAGCTGCCACGAAACGGAATCGACTACGCATAGACTGGTGCATTTAGCTATTTGCTAATTTTTGGAAATAGCCAAATCCATCGTTAGCTCCTGCTGCGTGCGGCAGTTGGTTGATGATAGTTTGAGGTTAAATTGAACGTGCAACATGCTGTTAGATGCAGCGCGTGATTGGTACGTGTTGATCGTGCAATATCGTCCGCTTGTCAGCGTACCTTTTTAGGAATTCCTCCAGTCCAAAGAGTCCTTCAAGTGTCTCCTTCGGTGCCTCTTCCCCGACCACCAGTCTGGTGCAGAGATGGTTCTCTTTCGGGGTGCTTCTGTGTCGAATGTCACGTTGCCCCTGCCTTTGTCTCTGCCTCCAGGTGGTGCAACAGGTCCGGACCCGGCAGTCTTTCACTCCTTCTTCCTCTTTGTCTGCCAGAACGTGGACGTTGCCGGAGGAAAAAGAGATGTGTCTGCCCCGGACGCCGCTCGCAAACTGAGACCGATTTCTGACCGTGTTGTTGTTGCGGCTGAACGTTGTTGCCACTTGCGTCTTGCGAGAGCCAGAGCGACGCAACAACAGCGAATCACGCGTATGACGCAGGGGCAGCTGCTGACGCAAGCGTGCGTCAACTACGAAGGCGCTGTGGCGATACCGGCCGTTTACAGCTGCAATTTTGTACGTCGTGACTTAATCGCAGTTCAGTCAAAAGATTATCACTACTTTAGGGTTCAGCAGCAAAAGTTTACCCTAAAATTGATGAATTGCTGCACATGCGGCAAAGTTCACATGCATTTGTCCATTGTACTTGTACACCAATAAAACACTCCACATTTGCAGTGTCTATTCAGGTAAGCGTGATTGCTCCTACTACGACGACAAATATTCCTTCTAAGTATAACGAACACAATGTTCCCTGGAGGAAACGTTTATGAAATAGAAACTTGCAGCAAGGCTTATGTATTAAAAACAGTGTCAAGGGGCAAAAATCCTATTTTAATAAAAAAATTGGAAATAAGCTAGTACTCTTGAAAAAGTACCAAACGTCTCCTTTTCACGATAGCTTTTCTCCAAGGGGGAGAAGCAGTTGTTGTAAACAATTTTGTGGGACCCATGCCTTCTTGTTTGAGGCGCATACCACAGGAGAGGAGTTTCTTTTACTGGTCTTAAGAGCCCTTGGGCGTTCAGACTAGTCTGGACCACGACAGGCTCAATTTTTCGTTCATCTCAAGCATTTCCACCCAGGGGCAGAGTCAGTCTCTTCTTGAATCCAAGAGCAGACTTCTCTTGGGAACTGCAAGGTCCTGGACAATAGCTCCTTCGTCCCGACTCACCGACATTCAGCACCTTTGTCTTTGATAATCCCATCAAGCTTCTTAGGAGACACCCCGGCTGCCTCAAAATCTTCGCTTGCGCACTCGTCAATGGTCTTGAAGTTGTAGAGTTTGAAGCAGGCCGGAAATCCCATAAACTACCCCATTGTTGGCCTTGAAGTCATCGTTGGTCTCACCCTGAGGGCCCCTGACATGATTTCACGGTGATTTGGTCTTCGCTTCAAGCATGTGCAGACTTACAGGTGGTCAATCTCGACTGCTCTCGTTGTGATCCAATCTGGTCCGCCCCTCTCCAACCGCCACGCTTTGGACTTATCGCACTTCATGGTGCGGTTGTGACAGATTCGCTCCCTTTCCTCAAAACTGTCAAGGATCTTCGACTCCAATGACGACCCCTTCTCTTCTGCTTTTCTTCTGCCTTTCACTTTTCCAGCTCTGTGTTGTTGTCCTCTGTTACTGCAGGTCCGCCTTGGGTCTTCCAACGTCTGTAGAATCCGGATCGTGATCGTGCGAGGAACCGGACTGTTTCTAGACGGTTTCATAGACTATCCATGCATTCAGTACTACCATTTATGTACTGGCGGCCCGGATAACCACGCCGCGTCGTCGACCCCACGTGCTGTTGCTCCCCAGGGCGCCGGACGCCGTTTCCTTTACGGACAACATTTTGTTGTCACTGTTCCCCCAGTCCAGTCCATAGAGAACTTAGTGACTTATGTTACCAAGCGGGGGAGTAGCTAGGAAATGCGGTATTCCCGTCAGCGGCTTACCGAAAATCCGAACCTAATCAAGCTTAGGCTGAACCCGACCTAACCTAACCCTCCTTCTTCCCCACCACTGCCAACTGCCACCGCGTCAGCTGCGCTTTAACTGATCCCGTGGGGTACCACATTCCTTGGTCAAGCCAAGGGACGTCGTACATGGATGGAGTGGACATGTTGGGCCCAAGGGCCGACTTTACAAGGCCACATCGGGCAAATTTTTGTCATAGCACCTCAAGTCCCACAACAAGTGGGCTCCGGGATCTCGCTTCCACTTTAATTCAGAACAATATGAACAAAAAAGATGTCTGAAATGCTATCAAGCGCTAAATGTGATGGAGGGTGGGTTCTATCAGTATTTACTATTATATCTGAATGGCATCTTGCAGAAGAATGCTGTTAGTCCTGTTCTGTGTGGACCTCGGTAGCAGCTGCACAATACGCTCAGACGCCCACTCCATCTATTACATCACCTCCACTGTCAAGCGGAGGGTGTGTGAAAACCTTAGTGTTCGTTGCATGAAAAATGTTCGCTACGGAAGGAATACCTGTCTTAATATTTACGTAGACATTGGTGGGCAGCGGACTTACTCTCAACGTTGGGGTGCAGGACAGATGGTTGCCAGGAGATGTGCATGCTCTGCGATCGACGCATCACACCATAGTTTCTCCTCCTCGTTGAGGCCGCGGAGTCCCCATGTAGGCAGCGGCCATGGACTTGACAGTTGGGATCCATTTGCCACATCCACATGAAGCACCCGCTATCTTCAAAACTTTCTTCCCCACTCTTGACCCTGTAAAGTTTATGGTAAATTACACAAAAGGGTTAAAACTGTGCATGGGCAAAAGTCTGAGCGACCATGCACACAAAGCGTATCTTATTGCATTTTGTTTAGTTTTCCCTGGCGCTCAATGGGAAGAAGAACCTTTATATCCAAAAGAAATGTGGTTGCTAAATACATAGAAGACTTCTGAAAGGAGTGTTGATATTGCGTAAAAGAGCAGAATATGCTACGGTATGTTCTGTGCACAAAGCCACAGGCTTCCGTAAGATTTGTGTTAACTTTCATTTTTCTTCATTGTGCTATACTTGAATCCATTTTAGGCACCTAAGGTCACGAGACAGGTACGACAAAGAGTGGCAAACAAAATGTCAAAGGACTCGTTCCTAATAATAAAAACTTTGTTGCTGGGTAACTGCCAGGAGACAACACACTACGTCAATTTACTACCACACGATAAGATCCTCGAGAGTCTTGCAATCAACATGTGAACGGTTCAGTCTGACTTGGGGAATCTATTAGTGCTATCAAGTGTCGCATTAAATTTCACTCTTGATTGTCTCTATTCACTTACATTGAGTGAGCGAGTCAGTCACTCACAATTTCACTCACGTACTCTTAAGTTCAGAGAGAAATTATAGAATGCTCTTGAACTTTGACTTGGCTGCTGACTGCGTCCAACTTGGATGGTGCAGAAATTTATCGACCTTTGTCAACACTCCGATTTAGACAGACGACAAAGTAATGACATCATAACCTTCTGTTGCCAGTTTGTTGCTAGGAGTAAATGGTAATTGTCCAAAGTTGTCGTTCTGGGGAACGAACCTTATGCATACTTTTGGCACCAACTGCCAAAAAAATCAAGTTGAACCCAGCAAAGCGAGACAGGAAGGAAGAGCCAGAGGGATGAAGCATCCGTCAGAGCGTCGGCCAACTGATGACCAGCTTGGAGATGACCACGAACATGAGGGAAGCGCGCTCAATTGATCAAGCAGCAGAGCGAGGTGAGAGACTGTTAGACGGGTCCTGAGTTGACGTGCCTGTCTTATGTACTGACAGTGGGTTGTTTAGTTGGACTTTATACCACTCACTATAAAGACACTGGGCTGGATGGCGGTTGGCTGAACTGGCACTTTACACCACGCTTGACACACTAGACTGCCTGGCTAAATGGGCTGAAACTTTACCAGAGCTACTTACCACTGTGGGGATGACCTTCGAGGCCTATGAGCGTTGCTCAGGAAATAGTCAACTCAATAACTGGTGCGACAGTACAAAATGTCCGTATGGGCAAGGCCTTTAGACTTCAAGGCTCTCGGACCATGAAGACTCTCTGGCCGCCATCCCCACCCCCGTCAACATCGGGTGCAAAGACTATCTCACTTGCTCCTTCCTTCAAAGCCCCATGCGTCGTCGTCATCTGTAAGATTCGTCAGTCCGAGAAGCAGCTCGATCACCAACGTTGGCGCCACAAATGACAAATGACAAATGTCAACGCTGGTCGGTCGTCACTTACAGCGTCCGTTTACCCTTGGCAGAGATTGTGCTTGGTTGCAGTTGCACCAGGATGAGCTAACGCGTGGTATTATTTAGGGCCATGATGAATGGACTTGGTGTCGTCCTCCCTGCTCAGACGGTCGCTGACTGAGCTTGTTCGCTTCGTGTGCCCGAGGACCGACAGTGGCGCTTGGGAGCCAAGTCCCCTCCGGCGGTGGGAGACGAATGAAAAAGAATATTAGTCCTTGCAAATTTCCTCGGTCGTCGGTCAAGACTCTCATGCATGCAAACGCTGGTGCGTGCTTGAGTGGTGCTTGCGTGATGCGTGCGCGCGTGCACGCTGCAGTCGAGCCAGGTAAACAGTCAAGAAGCTGATCGCAATTTGTCGTGTTATTACCTGCGCGGTTTCCAGCATTCCGTCTACGTGGGTAGACTTCAACGGATGCTTGGCGGTGAAGGATAGACTTGTGCTCTATCGAGCTCTTGGCTGGCTTTTTGTCTGCTGGAAGATAATTGAGACTTTTTTTCTTCTTCCTCTGTGCTCGGCAAAAAAGAATCACTGCTTCCTCACACCTTCACACGAAACCGCAAATGAGGTTCGAACCTAAGGATGATGCCAAAGGGGTGACTACGTTTTCACAACTTCAAGTCTGGATCCGTAGACGAAGCCTGACAAAAAAAGGAAATTGAAGTCTCCTTGAAAAGGTTAAGAAGGGCTCCAGGGGCTCGGGCGACGTCAGCATTTAGCAGCGCCATTGACAGGAGAATCTCTTTAAAAAAAATTGAGGAATTGGCGACGAATTCGTGCCAAGCAGAGTTGCCTGTTAGCAGATGTGGCTGCTAGCCGAGACAAAGCACGAAATATAAACTGCGTACTTGAAACATGTGCAATTTTATAGATGAGCTAGTAGCAATCTGAGGGACTTCACTGATGGCCTCCTGATATGACAAAGTGACTTACCTTAGAAAGTTCACCAGACTGCATTGGCTGTCCACCTTCTCTTGATGTTGTTTATTCATAAATTGAAATCCATTTACCTGGTCTTACGGCGTCAGATGGTGGTTTTAAAAGTGCTTGATACTAAAAGTCATTTAAGTTTTAAAGTTATGACTAAAGAGCGGATCTGAAAGTGACTCACTAAGAAATTGAGTTTCACCTTTTTTGCCCTTTCTTTTGAAAAAAAAATTGTTTAGGCCATTTTCGAGAACAACTACTTTTTGGGCTGGTTTTCTGTGATATGTCTCCTCACCCTGACTTCGGGGTGCAACAGTGAATTAGAACTTGATTTTGATTCGGTCCGATCCCAGATTCCACATTAACCACGGCTAACCGAATGGTGGTCGTGATGAAAGACCATTTTTTCATGATCCTCACCCTGCACTTCTGGCCGACGGCTAAATTCATCAACTGACATTTGAATGCTCATCACTAGACAAGGTACTTAATACTTTGGAAGAACTTCAGTCTTCTTGGTCAGCAAAGGAGACGTCATCAGCCTGCAAAAAATACAGAAAGTTGGCGAGGTCTACTTGGCAGTCATTACCAGGCACAAGTCTGGATCGACTGAGGACATGGAAGACGATTCCAGTACGGGGAATCCCAAGATGACCGACATGAAATGATCGAGCGATCGAGGGCAACGCAACTCTGAAGCTTGTAGTGCGTGCAGCACGACGGGAAAGGAAATCATGGAAGATCTAAAGCTATCACATTATGGTCTGTTAGGTTACTACAGCAGAGCAGCTAAAAATAAACGGAAGACAGTACAGTACTCTCGTTGTGGCAATGAAACTTGTGACGAATTCAGCGTAAGCATTTCCCTTCGTGTCGTTTCGGAGGCACAAAGACCCCACTCATTGTGCATTTAGAACGGTTAAAATGGTGAGCGCAAACCCATGCTCACCCAGTACTTGCGCACCACCCTGCGGTACCTCCTCTCGTCCCACGCAGGAACCCCACGGAAATTCTCAGTCAAACACAGCAGCCTCGTAGTCACGCAACCTTTGAATGATCCACCGCTCCAGGGCTGCCAGCTCCCAGTGGGCTGTAGAAAGGAAAGACACGCACCGTCAACCCGCTGGATCCGACCTGTTATTAGCGTAGCATTTAAGACTTGGGCTGTGTTTTAATCCCTGCCGTCCTTGATGTTGTCAGCCTTGAAAAAGTGCGCATGTTCATAGGTTGCATTCCGTTGAGATTGCGTTGAACAACTGTTAGGATCCTCCAGCGAATTTGACAGCGTTTTTTAACTACTGGTGAGACAGTGAAATCCGCAATACAGCGGCTGCCTCCGAGTCAGATCTGCCGAGACTGTCCTCGGCAGTTGTGTAGATGGGCATTGTAAGACCGATCACTGACTGACCAGTGATGAGCTCGGTCTCAAGATGACAAAGTTTTCCGTGCAATGCATTGAAGAAGGTAGGAGAGTCTGTCCAAGGTGAAGCTGGCCGGAAGTGACTGACTGAGTAAAGGAAAGGGTTGAATGACGAAGATTTGTCCGGCAGAGAACCTGAGGCATCGCGCGACCCGCACAGCACTTGATCAGCACTGCACACCGATGCTCTTAAGGCCGAGCCAGCCAGCCAGAGCAGAGCGTGGAACTTCAGCTTCCAAGTAGCTGGAAAGAGTCAGTGCCTCCTCCCAAAAAAGAAATATGAGATGCGTACGTGCGCGAGTGTCGGTGAGTGAGGGTGAAAACTACCCACCCAAGGTATCGTGGGGAGAAAATTGATAAGCGCCGCCCTCTGTGTGAGGTCGCTCGGCTTCCTATTGGCCGACCGGGGCTTGCTGCGCTCGCTTCCCCCAACCGGTCTTGGCGCCGCCATTTGCCGTTGGATCATCACCAGAACACTGGAGGCAACGCGGACGCGCGCGAGTGCCAAAAGAGAGCGACGACGGTCGGCGGAATAACGTGAGTGCACCGGTAGTACAGTCCCTACCCACTCTGCCTCCCCCTCCCTCATCTCCACCAGCATAAACGGACCATAACGCTCAATTTACCCGATTTTACCGACCTCGTAAGGTCGTCGGTTTTGCTGCAGCGCAGGGGGCTCCTCAAAGTGGTAATCAAAAGGCGAGAAAGAAACTTTTTCTCTCCTTCTTTGTGTGCCATCCTCTTCTTGCTCGAGCCCGGGGCTTTGCACACACACCGGGGGGGGGATAAAAGTGGAGGAAATTGCGCGCATCAACGATGCTGACGAATCCGCACACGAATCAGGACCATCAGGAAAGCGGGTCCGAGCCCGCTGCGGTCCCGGGATCGCTTCAACAGCATTTGACTGCAGCCCGTGGTGAGTGACAGTCAAACTTTTCAACTTGTCTCTAGGCCTATCTTGAAGAAGAAAAAAGAAGCCGCGCTCTCGGACTTGCAGGCATTTTCACTCAAGACCAAGCTCGAGGTGAGCTTTGGAGCTCTCCAGGGGACAGGATTCTTGATCAGTCGATCTCTGAACTCTGTCTCCACACGAGCCACAGAGTGAAAACGCCGCTTGAACTGCTACTTAGGCGCCACCTGCAATAGCGTCAAGTGCCTCAAATAAATCAAGGGATGAGAATTCAATTCTCACCCGAATTTCGCTACTCGACAAAAAATCGAGGCCCGACTGTTCTGTGGCGGCTGCCGCCAACAGCGGCGGAAAAAGTCCGGAGAAAGAGAAAGGCGGCGTTTGGTAGCGGTGACGACAGGAAGAAGGAGCGCGGCGGCAACGGCGGGAGCTTCATTAGGGGGAGGAAGGAGAGAAAAGGCAGTGTTGTGGGGAAGGAGGCCAATTTGCCCCTAATTCAATCACTTTGGAAGAAAATAACTTGAATGTATGGGGAAGACGGGCACATGGCAGTCAAGGGAGAAAGCTCTGTACGTGTACTGGTGGAGGGAGGGCGCAGGAAGGTGAGCCTTTTGACTGGTAGGGAAAACACACAACTTTAGTTGCCATTCTTCTGCTCTGCCGAGAGGGCCGACGTGGACGTGGACATCGACCAGCGGCTGGTGGTGACTTTGGACCGGGACGAGACCCCAGTGCTGGGTGGGAGAAATGCTCGCCTACCTCGACCGGATGAAGTGGGGGAACCCATCCGGTGGACCATGCGGGCTTTTCCTTGCCGCTCCAACTCATGCAAACAGACCGTGACGCACATGCATACGTACGCAGCAGTCTTAAAGTGACCGGGGTGAATATTTCATGCAATAATTTGGTATTCAGCCGCCGTCGCCGCCGCCCTCCTTCCCCCTGTGCGCGTGCGTTGACACAACAATCGCTTTCTCTTTCCCGGCCAAGATAAAAATTCAAAAAAACATTTTCTCTCTCTTCACATGCACAGAAGATCACATCAAGAAGAACCTGGGCCTGCACGCAGCTCATCCGCAGCAGCTGCTGGTGCACAACAACAACCTCTGTGGCGGCGGAGGTGGCAGTGGCCTGGGGCAGACCGACAGCGTGATCGGGCACCTCGGCGGCCACCATGCTCAGACGCACTTGGCGCATCACGGACTGGTGGAGCCCGGTGAGAGACCTGAGCAGAGGTGTCCTCAGACACCAGTGTGTGATTCGTCACTTCCTTCCAGGTGGAGGCGGACTCAGTCCGGGCGTGGCGACATCTCAACACCAACAGCAACAACAGCAACATCAGGACCTCGACAAGAATGGGAAGCAGAAACGCCACCGCACGCGCTTCACGCCGGCGCAGCTCAACGAGCTGGAGAGGAGCTTCGCCAAGACGCATTATCCAGACATCTTCATGCGGGAGGAGTTGGCGCTGAGAATCGGGCTCACTGAGTCCAGGGTGCAGGTAAGCAATGAAGAAATGGCTTCCATTCCGTGCGCTGTCATACCAGAATAGAGAGAGGGAGAGAGAGAAGCGCCCAAGAAATGGGCGTTGAGCCTTGATAATACCCAATCTCACCAGCCCATGCCAAGCCACTAAAAGTGTGTAAAAATTCCTCCTATTCGTGCCGTCCACAACAACATTATGGTCTCTCTGTTGATTCACGGAGGTATTTTTTTTTCCTTTGTCTTTGTCGGCGGCTTAGTTCTTTTTCCACCGATCGATCGGCCGACGCCTTCGATCATATTTTAAATCCCGCTAGTCTGTGCTGTGTCGTACTACGTATGTTGTGCGTCCACTGGGGACTTCTCAAAGGGGACAGCGGCAGCTGCTGCTGCCAGGAGTCCACGGGCAAGATCGTCGTCCCGACAATGAATGGGATCAACATATGAGACACACTGTACGTACAAAGGTTGACAAACCGAACCATCTAGGAGGAAATGCATGTATCGACGACGTGCGATACCTCTTGTCAACACCATGATACGAAAAGCAGTGACTTACTCGGTCTTGTTCTGACATGGCTGTGCTACCTTTTGCCAGTTATTTTTATTGGTGTCGGAGAAAGATCGATTGCCGAGCAAGAGAAAATGGGCTTCAGCCAGGCACCTTCTGAGTCCAACTGCCAGAAGTGTGACTCTCCCCACGCCTCCTCCCTCTGCAGATCGGTGGAGTCATAAAGTCAAGTGGTGGCGTAAATTCTTTTAGGGGATTCATCCATCAAAGCCAAGCAACAGCAGTCGGGTAACGCACCCACATGTCGGACTTTTGCCAATTGTCTTCCAAGCATCTGGCATAACTAAATATCTATCTATATAGTACAGTACGAGGCTTGAAGTGTTGCTAGCAGGGACTCGACTTCGTGGAAGCTGCCAGTCCAGCCCGGCCAGCTCATAGTGAGGCCGCATGCGCGCAGTAGGAATGGAATGACACCTCGACCAAGGCAGAAAGAGAGATGAAACAACAGCTGTTGTGTTTATTGTTTCCCCCGGGTTTTTTTCCCTGCTTTTTTGTTTGAGCAGCGTTATAGCTTGCGCGCACGCCGCCGTCATGAACCTCTTCTCCTGCCGACTTTTGGTATCCATGTGTGAAATCCGAATGGCCAGTTTTTTGTCTGCATGCCTGACTGAGCAAGGTCTGCTTGAGCCAGCGGGCTCCACATAACACTTGATGGTAATGGCACCAATGTAATTTTAGCTAGTAATCTTGTATGACTCTTCTCCAGTCAGACATGCTACTTTCGGCCTCCTGGAGGGGTCTTTTTTTAGCATATGGACAACAGGTCAACGCATGAACGGCGGTGGCTGCAAAGAACTCACACATGTTTTGCTTCTGTGAGACAAACTAAAAGAGAAAATGAGAGAAAATCGGCACCTCGACGAAAGTCACGGAATAAAACGCCACCAGCAAGTTGTTCTCGGACATCCCAGTCAGCTCTATCACCTTGCGACACTGCGGAGCCATAAACCAACGCCATTTCTGTTCCCACGTTTGATGGACGTCGCGAAAATCAATTAAAGGTGGGGGAGGACGGGTCGGGCAGGTACAACTTGTAGCAGCCGTCGTGCCAAAGGTGGTCCGCACTAGGGCGGGTCAAAACTGCCCGACTTCTTCCCGACCTCCTCCTGTCTTTCAAGAGGACGGAGTCACAAAAGTCCGCGGAAAAAGTCCGGTATTGCTTGCATTCCTGAAAAAGTTAGCACACTTTCACACAGTTCTGTCACACTTCTATTGATCTTGTTTGGGAGAATTTGTCATTCTGCCCTGTTGATTCACAGTTCAAAATCTTGGAACTATGAGATGAGAAACATAAGTCTGAAGGCACCAAAGTTGCCTCCTTCAGGAAACTTCCCTTACTCATATCAAAGTTGGTCTGTGAAGAAAAGAAATGCCGTTTTTTATGCTCAGATGGGGGTTGCTAAGACCCAGGTCCGACTTTTGTACGTCTTGAATGGAGGACGAAAACAGTCCGCGAGTCCTTTTAGGTGCGGAGCTTTGAGGACACCACAAAAACTTAGATACTCAAACCCACCTCTGGGTCCTGCACGGACAATATGAGTGCTTCCCTTAAGCTCGCACGCGTGGAAAGAAGTGTTTCCCTTCTTCACCGGCTATTAATTAGCACTTTCCCGGTTTGAGATTCTTTTGGGGGGGCGTCGAGGATGCTTCCATCATTTGTTAGATGTGAAAAATGTCGGTAGCTTTTCTCCGGGAGGAAGTGGACGGTTTCGCACCTTTCACAGTGGGGAAAGAGCCTTTATTCGAGTCCCCCGCTTAACACGTGCAAAGACAAAGTCACGCTACAACTTCTAGCTTGAATGCGGTAAAAAGTCTGGGCTGAGACAAAAAAAAGGGAGGTCTGCGGAGGAGACAACGGACATAACGACCCATTTTGGGCAGCCAGAACAAACGACTGTAGCACAAAAAGTTGGTGGAGAAACCACTTGTTCGAGTGACAGTACAGTAGTGCCAACTTAGAATTAACTAAGAAGCGAAAGATTCGTCTTTTGTCGCGTTAAAGTTTACTTTCTCAGGGTTTTCACTTCCCCGACTGCGGTCCAAGCATTTGGCTAATCCCAATTCCCCCGACGCTCCGGACATGGGCGGCCTCTACTATGGGCCGGAGAGGGCGTTGCTGGCCATTGGCGGACGGCCTTCTTGTGACCACCTGTGGTTGGCTCCAGATGCGCCAAAGTCCATCCTTTTGGCTCTTTCCCCCTTTTTTCCGGCGTCTCAAAGCACTGTCAACACTGTGTGCGTTGCACCCAAACTTTTGCTGCGAGCTCCCAGTAGAGATGCACCCTGAAGCTTTTGACTCCGCCGCCAGCTCCCTGATTGTTGCTTGACAAACACCAAAGCGTCGTCTGATTCAACGCCAAAGTGTTGGGCAAACAAGTCATAAAAGTTTTCCTCTCACACTCCAACTAAACCTTCTTCTACCACCTGCATATTCTGATCCACCATTTCGCTGCCCTCTGCCAACCGGAGCGCTGAGCACATGTCACGTGCACGTGTGGCAGAGCTTGATCAGACATTTATTTTTGTGCCAGTCCCACATATGGGCTCGGCCAGCCGGTGCTCACACATCGTCTTAGGAGCTTGTTCCTCTTTTTTCTACTTGTTTGTGACGTGCATACGTGTGTATATCAGCCACAGTGTGGATGCGCAGCTACCATCAATAATGCGTCGTCGTCTTCTGACTCTTGCCTTTTCTGATCTCTCGTCCCTCACTCTCGGTGGCACAGAGAAAAAAAGATGCGCACAAAAGAGCGAGCGAGACTCCTCTTGACTGATGGCATCCCTGGGGATTTCGGCCGACATGGTACTTCCATTTAGCGCTCTTTCTCTGCTTACTGCCGCTTCTGTGTTTTTGCACCTTACATACGCCATCAAAGAGCTTCCTCCCATTCTTTCCAGTTCCAAAAACCCATTCGTTTCCATTTTTCACTTAAGAGCGGCCGAAAAAAGGGGGAAATCTTTTTATTGATGAAACCCACTGGACATGCGCTTCTGACACATATGCACGGGGAGTTCAATGACACAACATAGATTTGCCGCATGAGACACACTCGGGAATGTATCGCGCGTGCCAGAAAGTACCGTAGGGGTGGGAGCTGTTACACGGGCATTTCTTCCTTAATAAAGGAAGAGCTTTCTGGAAAGTGACATCTGTATGGCATGTTGTCGTGGAACGCATAGTACCAGAGAGCGGGGAGGGCTTTTAAGCACACACACTCGTGCACCGTCTTCTGCGTACCTGTATGTACAGGGTAGAGCCACACGTATGCATTGGTTGTGTACCGACGGACGGACACTCTTACGTAAGCTTTGCCGCCATTACTTTACAGTGGGATCCCAAGTCTGGTCGGGATTTCACAAGTCAGAGCTTTACACCTCCTAGCTTCAATCGTGTTTGTTCATCACAGCGTTAAACAGAGTCCTTTGCCGTCAAGCTACAATACAGTAGGTTCCACGGGGAAGCCACAATGACAAACTTCCATTTAGCCATCACGTGCACAAGAGGGGATGAAAAGGATGACAATGGCGTTTTCACTCAAACTTGCGTATTTACTGTACCGTCCCAGTGTGGCTCATTTTGCATGTACGGGCACACATTCACTCTGTGTGGTTGAAAAAAAAAAGACTTGCTGTTAAATCGATCTCTGAATTTAGGTTTCGCTACCTCAGAATGAGCAGCTTCTGGACTGTCATGCGTTCGTTTTACCCAGATTTAGGGCAGACGTCTGGCTGCGGATGTCTGTGACAATGGATCGCTTTCTCTTTCCCATCTCTCTCGTGCTCCCTTACTTCGCGCACTTTTTAATGTCCTCCCATGGGAACCCTCACTCCCGAGGCTGGCATTAAACACACTCACACCCACCACCCACAGAGTCTTTGCTGCATTTTGGTATAAAGAACCAAGATATTGTTGGCTGCTGCTTCCCCCTGATTTCATTCTGCACTGCCAGCAGCACCTTAGTACTGAAGACACGCATGTACGTGTGCACGCAAAGACGGCCCGACCGACCGACAGATAGACGGACGGACGGACGGACGGACGGACGGACAGACAGACGGACGGACAGACGGACAGACGGACAGACTGAGCTCACTGTGGTACGAACCAGTGGCTCAATATGATATCTGGACTTGAGTGAATGCGGACGATGGAGAGGAGACGGCAACAGAGTCCTCCTAATGTCTCGCTCCTTTCGACTTGCCGTGAAAAAAGCATTTTGCCCATAAGCCAACCAAACGACACTAAACATATATTGTCTTCTGTCCCTCTTTCCTCTCCCCTTCCAATGACTGTCTTTGTTGTCTGCAACCCACCACTACCAGAAGGAGGAGGAGAGAGCAAAGCAACAGAGAGTCAGTGCAGTTCATACGCGTTTGCTTGGCAGCAAGGGGGGGAGGAGGGGAGAATGTGAACGCAGGGTACGTACGTAGGTGGTACCTACATAAAAGAGATTTTACGAGGGGAGCTGAGAGCTGAAACAGAAAAAGAGGGGGAAGACAAAGAGAAGGGGCCTTGCTTTATTCTTCTTCCTCTTCTTGGATTTTCGAGGAGGTTTGTGTAGATTTTTATGCCCGATAAAGGAGTTTGAAATTGTTCCTTGAGTGGGCAGAAAAGAAAAGGGAACACGAGAGAGGGACTTTCTACAGAGAAAGAGGTGTGGAGACACAAGAAATGCATCCAAGGATTGATCCATCCACATGGGTAGCTGGTCCAACCCGTGTACAGGGCACTACTTGTGCTCTGCCTACCCGTATACCCGTATAGCTCCAAAAGACCTCGGGTGGACTGTGTCACGGATCATGACACTCGGTGGGGGTGATTTGTTCGCTTTCTTGAGCGCTCGGGGTGGGCAGAACCTCTTCTTGTCAAAGTCACTCATTGCCAATCAGTTCTCCTGGGTCTGGAGATGCTGGCTTTTTGTTGGGAGGAACGCCAAAGCGTTGAGAAAAGATGCTTCGGATGTGCGTCCGTCATGTCGAGGAAGGCCAAATCCTATGGTCCGGATTCGATCGGCAGAGACAATCATGGACTGGACGATGGCGACGCTAGTGCAAAACCAGCCTGTTGCAAGGGCAGGAGTTGCTTCTGCTAGATTCTTTCAACTGAAGCTTCGTTAACTGTTATGTGCAGAGTGCAGACAGAGATTCTTCATATGGCTAAGCCTCAATAATACCTTTCAAGAAAGTGACGCAAACGTATACAATAAAATGATGCACCAAAACCTGAAGGGTGTGCGCACTAAATTGTTGTTCATCCAATAGGCTGCTTGTGCTCCAGCTTAGTTCGGCTCAGTTCGGTTGCGTAGTCGCACATACCTTGGTGCGTAATTGGCGATTTTGATGCACAAGCACCCATTTTGGCGCACGCTAAATACGACTACATCAAGAAAGCTGTTCTTGACCAACGTGGCACTGACTGGTGAAAGTCCGACACCTGTGCAGAAAGAGGCTGTGCTCGTCAGTACTGGCAGCTGGGCAGTAGGTCAGCTGGGGAATGTCTCCTGGACTCACACCAGATGAACCCAGCCTTGCACCTGCCTCACAGGTTGACAGGCTTTGTGTGGGGATGGAGTCCATCTTGTCCTCGGGAAGGTAGACACCATTGCCAGGAATGCCATTGATTTGGAACTGTTCAAGTCCACAAGCATTCCACCAATACCATTGAGCATGTGTACACAATGTGCTACTCGAGAAGGTATTCAGGACAGGATCATACCGGAGGTTGTTGGCTGTACCAGCACATGTGTACGTTGTCCGTGGGGATGGCTGTGCGGGATCTTTTCCTATCGGAGGAGCGGGAGGCGAGGGATCAGCGTGTCATGTTCTGGGTGTTTGATAGCTGCTATGGATCACCCACCCACCCACCCCTCTCTCTCTCAGTTCATTTCGACCCCATTCCCAGATGGATCTGGTTGGTGAACGTCCCATACGTACACACACATGCCTTGGAAAGGGAACATTACATGACCCCTTACGACACGCGCGCCTCTCACCGGAGGGAGGACGACTGCACCGGGATGAAATGCACGTGTTGGTTTGGCGGCAACAACTTTTAGTCTCGGCGTGGGTGCAAAAGTGAAAATGCGTCAATACAGGAGAGGTTTTGTCGCTATGAACAAGGAATGGAAGAGTCCAGGAGAGAATCTCGACCCCAGAATGCAATCATGCGGAAATGATGTCATAAATCTCCAACCGTCCATGAATAATGAAAGATCAGAGAGAAACAGAAAGAAGGGACTTCACGCGCGTGCGCCCCCTTCTCTCTCCGGTTCGTTTTGCCAAGGACAAGACAGAAAAGAATTTGTGGCAAATGACTGAAATATTTCCGAGCGCCGCCCCGACGACCGAGGGGGAGGCCAAGGGTTCCCAGATTGTTGGACCTGTTCGACTTGGCCGTGGTGCCAGTCAGTCAAGAAGTCAGGCAGGCAGGCATGAAGCCGCCAAAGACGTTGCTCCTCCTCCTCCTCCTCCTCCCCATGGTGTCTGTCTCGTCGTTTGCCTTTCTTCAATGACATTAGCGCAACTGTTGAGTCGACGACACATCAGTGTGAAAGCTAAAGTGCTTGTGACATCTCCTTTTCTCCCCCCTCACCTTTTATGTATAATTTCTGCCGGTCTTTTTGTGCACATACGCATATTGTCATCAAGTCATCCTCTGCCCTTTGTCTGGCTCACAGTGCTGCACGTGCGTAAGAGTTTGTCGTTGTTTGCCTCTCCTTTCTCCCCAGCTTTTAGCAGCCGTAGAAGCTTTTGCAGAAAAGTGTAAATCCATATAATCGCTTTCACATACACTTCGTTAGGTGCGTGCACTGCACGTGTGGCATTACATAGGTCTGTATGTTCAAATTATGTAACGCTAGAGTGTACGAAAGAAGAAGAGCATGGTACGTGCGTACTCACCAGCATGAGTAGGTGTGTGTATGCCCTTTATCATAATGATATGCGTGCATACACACAACCACTGGCACATTGTGTCAGGTGCGCATGCACATGGAGGTGTAAGTAGGCCGGATCATACACTAGCAGCAAAAAGGCAGGTGCTGAATCATGAAAATTATGTTATGTCACACCTATGAGTGCTGTTAAAGTATGCTCATACAATCTCAGCGTGCCCTTAAGGGCTGAAAAGAACTGCAGCAGTTTGGGCATCCACAGAGCGCTGCCGAGAGCGTGATAGCGGCTCAGGTCATGAATAGGAAATTAGCCGACTCCACAAATGAACTTCGCGCTTGCGCTCACATATTTTACCCCTTCTACTCAGAAGGGAGTTGGTACACGCCAGCACCGCTGCTTTCGCTAATTCCCCGGGCAAAAAAAGAAGAAGGGAGCAGCAGGAGTGAATCTCTGAGAGAGAGAGGAAGGATTGGTCTTATGCGGCGGCGATGACGAGGTGGTTGGTGGTGGCGGAGGCGGAGGGAGCCAAACTTTTACGCGGAAGCCCATTAACATGATTTATTTCATAGCAGCCTCCACAGAAGTTTGTCCTACATACGTATTTAGTCCGTGGTGAAAGTGCTGTATGAGTTTTCCCCCTGGCGCACGCGCTGCCTTCAACAGTAAATTCCCTGTCTTTGCTTTCTAATGGGGTCCGGAGCAGCGCAGATGTGCGATGCTTGTTGATCAGTGATCCATTTTCGGGTATGCCCACTTGGATCTGGACAACCCTCTTCTGCTCCTCCTGGAACATACGATACATACACTGCCAGTGTTCCACGGCGCTACACTTACGCCATACGTATAGGGAGGGGAGAAGGAATGAGTCAAAGGCCGTTAAAGCGTGGACTTGCCTCGAATTTTTATTATCATCCCCTCATCTCCTCAGATTTGTTTTCGCCTCTTATGGGAGAAAATGGTCCTTTCCTTTAACCCTCCCCTCCATGATTTCTTTCCCTAACGGCCCTTTTAAGGCACCTGCTCTCATGACTTCATGGTAGCGAAGAGGCAACATTATTATGAAAAATGTCTGATCATTTAGGGACCGTTTAATCGGGAAATCATTCCTCAAAGCTCTGCTTCAACGCAACTGTCATGTCTGAAAAGCTCTCTCCACGCCGCTGTCGGTGGAGTGACGTCAACTACCTCTTGGGCCACGCTTGGATGGCAAAATTTGGCAAGTCTAACTTGTGCTTTAAGCCAAAAGCATTGGAGGGGCTTCTCAAGAGGAATGAGCTTGGATGACTTTCTTTTGCGCGTTAGCATTCACTGCAGAACGTTCCTTTCTTGACACTTTTTCCAGGCCGTATGTGGTCAGCTTTACAGCTCGACACACTGTACGTACCTGAGCACGCACTGTGCATATGTACGGACTGTACACGCACAACCCGTAACTGAGTACATCCAAGGAGGTTATGTACTGCTTCTTCTGAATCGAACAACGATATCTAGTACTGGGGAGGGGGGATGTGCAGTAGTCTGTCCACAGCGGAGACCCCTCAGGATATTATTCATGGCCAAACTTGTTAAAAAGGCAATCATCGACTCTTTTGGCATATGTGGGGTGTTCTTTCGTAGTGACGGTGGCGGTGGTGTTAGCCAGGATGATGATTGAAGGATTTGGTAAATGGAGCGAGGAGCAGCATATGTGAGAGCCAATTTCTGCGAGGGAGAGACGGAAGAAAGGGGGGGGGGGTCGGGTCGGGATGGGTTGGGTTGGGTTGGGCCGGGTGTGGACGGTGGATCAGGAAGACATCATCCCCTGTGCGATGACAAGTTCGATCTGACATCGAGCTATTTGCTAGATGTGGTGGAGCAAATTGCGCAAATTTTGCAATCACCCTGGGCTAACGAGGCTGTTGTGCATCGATTTGTCCGCGCCCACCACGTGCACCCATGCAGTCAGTTCTTATATCCTTATTTTTCCTATAGTTGGTGTGAGAGGTGAAGGAGGAGAGAGAGAAAGAATGATGACTCTCTTTCTTACATCAAGTCTCTCTCTCTCCCATGAATCCCTGGGCTGTCTCCAGTCACAACCATGGCAATCCGTCTTCCAGCCACAAAAGTCGGAAAAACTTTTTCTTTGGTTCTCTCCTTCCACTTTTAAACTTGCATACATGTTATATGCGGGTTCTATGGACTCCAAAGGACTGACACAGCTGCCTCCACAGTCAAGGCATTCACTCCTTTGGAGAATAACTGTATATTTCGATGAGAGAACAATTGTTTTTCTATTCGCCACGTGTTTCCCTCGTGTTTGCTCCCTCACAGCCACCTACCCACCCACCCATCCATCCACCCAATGTCCAAGAGACTCATTAGCAGGTCCAATGGCTTTTCTCTTTTCTCCCACAGCCACCAGTTGTGTTGTACGTAGCCTGGTCCTATGTATTGAATGCTGGTGGCTGCCATGTTTGCCTCTGGCCATCGGTAATGGTCTTTTTTCCTTCTGCCCATAGTCTGTGAGGGCAGCAGTTGTTGGTCAGAAAATTAGTTTTCTCACCCCTCTGTGTGTGCGTGTGCGCGTATAAGTCGGCCTTCTACATCCCCTTTTTCTGGAGGGATTTCCCAAACGACTGCGGTAGCCGCTTTCTCGCTGACGCCGCCGCCCCTGAGATTGTTGCCAAAATAGTGTTAGGGAAAGAAGCCAACAACACTTGCAGGTCATGCTCTATTTAAATATATTGCTTCAAAAAGCAATTTGCAGCCTTTCATCACGTGCGTCACATGTACACCGCTGCTCGCTCGTGCTCGCTCGTGCTCGCTCGTGAGCTACACAGCACGGATGAACATGCTGTACGTACTCCACGCGCTGCTCGGGCTCGTGTTTGCATGCGTGTCAGTGTGCGCGTGTCGACAAATCTGAAATCTGTGGGTGGCGTTGAACACAGCAGGGTGCGTATAGCACGTCGCACCCACGTGCATCACACGTACACATTCGAGGCCAGACATGAGCTGTGCAACTACTAACCTCAGTTATTGCTCAGTTTTCCTTAATTTGCGTATTCGTTGTGTTCATTATCGGTCGTGATTATCATACTCTTTTCCCCTAAGTTTAATTTTATTTCTTTTTCTTTCTCCCTTTGTTTGGTACCCACCCAGGTTTGGTTCCAGAATCGGCGTGCCAAGTGGAAGAAGAGGCGGAAGAGCCCGATTCGAGTGTCGTCTCCTCACACTTTCGCACCTGGTAAACGCATAATTAATAAAAATTATATAAGATTGGCCAGTGCTTTACTGTGCAACGGTGGTACATTCAAGCAGGAACTTCCGTTAATGGAATGAGAGATGGTGTAAAAAATAAGGGAAGGCTTTGCTGAAGGCACGGAAGTTTTGCCTTGTATAAAGTTCCTTCTTTTTTTTCCGAGTGCGTAATCCTCCTTCGTGTCTTCTTTTTTTTCCTTTTTTTTCTTTTCTTTCCCTCCGTTTCATTTCTGCTAAATCCGTCTGGGGCTTTTGGATTTCTGTTCTCAGGGATTTTCAAGCGACGCACGCGCACACGTTGTGGCCCCGCCATGGATGTGCTGTGCTCCACATGTATGAGTGCGCACTGCAAGCAGTTCCACGCCGAGCCGCATGCGTCCGTCGGCACTGTATAATCCCCAGTGGGACGTGCACAGTGTATACAACGCTATTAACACTAAATTTACCCAGTGACGCGCAATCGCTTTTGAGGGCTTTGGATTCTGCAGTTGCCCACCACGTGGTTCCGGCCGCTGGTGGACGTGGGATTGCTCAATAACAAGGGTTCCCTGGTGTGTGTGGAATGGGTGTCCGAGCATCATGGCTCCCTCATCAACAACTACCCAATGTCCAGGTTAGGGTTGCAGGAGAAGAAGATCAAGCTTAGTTGGGAAATTGATTCGTCTAAGTGATGCACCTTGAACCGGTGGGGTGAAAGGGGAGAACAAGGATAAATGCAATAAATGTGCAATTTTACTTTGTCATCTATCGGCACTAGTATGTGACAGAAGCCACCTTTGTTACTATCATTGTTCACCTTTGAAGAAACTTGCAGAAATTTGTTCCTAACGCACAAGTGACCAAGTGTTTGACATAGTAACAGCTGAACAAGTAGCCAAGCAAGTCGACTCACGAGTGATTGCGTTATAACGATCCGCTCAGGCTTAGTACAAGGCGGATGGGACGCACTTAATAACTGAAGCATGATAGAAATGGCATTGACAATTTGAATACCATTAACTTATCCCCATCTCCTCTTCTCTACTCTGTTAACTCCTGCACTACTAACTAACCAACTGTTGTTCAGGTGTGGTTCCAAAATCGTCGTGCCAAGTGGAAGAAGCAGCGCAAGTCCAACTCTATGCTGCATTCTCCATCCCCGCTGTTGCCATCACATTCACTCCCACCTCTAGTTACCCCGTTTTCGCACTCGTGGGGATCGTCTGGATACTCAGGTGGAAAGAAGTGCATGATGCTCTCTTTCTTCTTTCCTTCTTTCCTTCTTTCTTTCTTTCTTTCTTCTTTCTTCTTTCTTCACTTCTGACGCCAACGCGTGCTTTTGTTTTACTCAAACACTTTTAAACGTCCCTTGAAAATCACAGTAAGGTCGAGTCGTACGAGGCAAAGTCAAAAAGTTCCCGTGAAATTCATCACGCGTTTATGCGCGAAAGAAAACTCGCGAATTCTGCAGAGAATTGATCTCGACAAAACCGCCTTGGAAAGTGTCTTCTTGACTGGAATGGATCGTATATACAAAGAAATTGCCTTACAGGGTGGCTCAATTTTTGCCGGAACTTTTTGACTTTCTCTGGTATTTGTTGTCCATGACGGTCAAGTTCATATATTCGGCCCCTTTCCAGGCTTGAGTCAACTGTCCCAGAACTTTTGTCATGCGCCAACCTCGTCCTCTTCTGGCTTTGGTGGCTCCAACGCCCTCTCCCAGCTGACGCAGACCACAGCCAATCTCGGCGGCGTGGTGACGGGGCCTCCTCCGCCCGGGCCGCCGCCACCTCCTCCCCCGCCGTCGACTTCGCCGTCACAGCATGGAGGTCAACGACTGGCGGCCGCTGCAGCAGCCGCAGCTGCAGCCTTCACTTCGTCGTCGTCATCGTCACCGCCACCGCCTTCCTCGCTATCAACGGCACCTGCCGCCGTCAACACCAGCAGCCTTGTTACGTCCATGTTAGGTGGCGGAGGCAACGGGAGTTGCCTCCATAACGGAGGTGGAATGGGTCATCACGCTCTTTATCAGGTACATACACATACCTGGCTAATCTGTGCTTTAGCAGACTGATCCCTCTCTATGTACGTGTTTGCACCGTGCAGCAACAACGTTTCACACATTTGTTTTTTCAGGGCCACCATTCTCAACATCACCAATATCAGACTTCCAATACCCACCCAGCTTTCTTTCACGAGAGGGATGCCATGCATGCCATGCTTGAAAATTCGGCTAAAAGTAAGGATGATGTTATGCGTTAATGTTGCTACCCTATAGGATATTTGAATTGAACTTTTTCATGTTGTTTTGTCTGGTCATATTGGTGCATTTTATTTTTCCGACTTTAACTGCGCTGTTTATGTTTGTTTAAGTGCTTGCTACGCATATGGGACAACACATTTAAGACCAAGACGGATCGAAACCTCAGTTAAAACGAGAAAAAAATATTGTGCACATTTTAGTCAGGCAGTTTATAACTTCACGCAACAATGTTGCTGTTCAGCCAAAAAATGTGACTAGAAAATGGGTAGTTCAATGGTACATGCACAGTCCCATAGGGCACAGCACTAAAGCAAATTAAAAGTACCACAGATGCAATACTATAGGTCCGGTTTCTTTTCCTAGATAAAAATTGTATAGTATAGTTATAGTTTTGAGCTCATACCATCCCAAAATGGTTTGCCTTCAGCACAAAAGAGTTAAAAGTAAAGCAACAATTTTGCGTTTGAAGAACATATCAGCACTGTTTACGTTACGTGACTTAATGTTCGGCATTGTTCCTTCGCAGTGAGCATGAGCAACTGCCTCGGCCCAGCCCTCTCGGGTAATTGCTCCCTTGGCGTCAGCGGCGGAGGCGGTCCGATCATGGGCAGCGGAAGCATCTCTCCGGGTCAAAACAATGGGAATTCTACCCCCTCGCCCACCCAACAGCAACAGCAGCAGTGTGGAAGTATGGGCAACGGTGAAAATAACGACGACTCTGGTAAGGACTGCAGGGAATTGGTTGGAAAAAGCATATTCACGTCAATGTACTGCGATTTGGCAGAAGACAACGCGTGGACATTGTCGCCGCTGAGGAGGAAGCCCTTCAACTCATCGTTCAGACATTAGGCCACGAGCCCAGGGATCCCTCTTTGCTGTCAAGAAGGACCTCTGACCGCATTGCGAAGGACTCACCCACACGAGCGCGCGCGTATTACATACGTTGACATAGCTTAAGACACGACGAGTTCATTTTGAGGCTGATCTCCGCAGAGACTCTTTGCCTGTCCACGAGGACCAGGAGAAGATCTGAAAACTTACATTAGTACACAGTGAATGGTTGAAAAATCAATCAGTCTCCTTTTCTTCACGAGAAAAATGTTTGGGCGACGTGAATCAGTGCGTGCACTGCCGAATGCATCCCTGCAAATCCTGTGCGCAAGTAACTTACAATATACGTACTACAGTAGTGACTAATAAAAGATATCAGCAAAGTTGCAGAGCCTCCATCGTTCCACACTTTGCACGCATCGTTTGACCATGTGAATCGCATGCTAGTTGGGAACAACCAACGGCAGAAGCTAATGGGAGGTTTCGTGTATCAAAGCGTGATCTTCCGACTTTCAAGGCTTTTACGTTGGATATAAAAAAACGAGCGGCTTTTATTGTGCTGTTAGAACGTACTGAGGTGAACTTGATTCACACACGCGCGCCTACTCTGGGCAGGGTTGCCTTACTATTAGGGCAGTACTGCTTCAGATGAACACGAACACACTCATCCGTTATCATCCACTAACACAGTTCGCAAGGTATGAGAGCAAACAGACTTTACAGCAAGACAGTGCAATGCATCGTATCAAGGCCGAGTATCGTGGTTGTAAAATATCGGGTATCGCGATATCGGAAGGTACCATCGCGATATTTTGGCAATGTCGTACAGAAACGATCAGCCCGACAAGGGCCGGATTGACTCTTGAACACATCAATAGCATGTTTGGCTTCTGGGTCGGTCCCTTACATTATGAAAAATCCCAGTGTCAAGCATTTGTACGATATTAGCAAATATGCCATCGTGCCTAAATATAAAACTAATTATTGAGCTTTCAACATATGCATAAGTAGGGAATATCGCGGCATTTGCTCTCGATGTTTCGAATATCTCGATATTGATTAATCAGGGACAATGGGCGGCCATACTTTGTTGCAGTACATGGGCGTGACACATCCACGTCGTGCGAACAAAAGTCACTCAAAAAAAGCCATTACTTCACCTGCACGATTTCTTAATCTTCATGGCCTCGCTATGTTCTGACTGCTCTTAGCATTGTGTAAGATAAGACGCTCTCTTTCCCCGAAGACCGTGTCAGGCACTGCATATGTATCAACACTTTGTTGCATCTCCTGTATACTCACACACGCTCCGTGCACTGCTGTTTACTACGCTGCAGCCCATGTGTGTCTGTGGGTACGTGTCAGTGCAAGACTGGAATGAGCGTACTGTGACCCCCACTCGGATGCGCGCGCAACAAGAAGAGCGCTCGTGAGGTTTAGTTATAAATCTTGGGATGAGTTGTGCACACCTTCACCCACGTTCACTCAGACGGATCGACACAAACCCTACTTTCAATGGACCTCATTGCAGCAAATTTTCCCAGGTGGTCACCAACGCCCGGCAGCTCAGAGGCAGAAGCAGTCAGTACTGCTTCCTCCTCAAGCACAGGGTAAGTACCTTATAAATACATCATCAATTCAGTGATCATTATAAGCCAGTGGGCTCAGGTTTCACCCCTCCTGTCACACTACTTTATAAAATTTTCATAAATCATTCTTTTCACTATTCACTCAAATTATTCTATTCACTATTCACTCAAATTATTCTATTCACTATTCACTCAAATTATTCTCACTATTCACAAATTAATTATTGATTAATTTGGTTAGCTTTTTGGATGTGGAAGGCAATGCAGCATTGTCTTCCATCTCCATCTCCCATGACTCACTATGCACACACGGGCACTTCAGGGTTTAAGTTCAGAAGTCAAATGTCTAAATCTTGGGAATAAGGGCACAAAGTACATTTGGATGGGCCAACAGTAGATAACTTTAAGGCTTAGCAACTGTAGCATGGTCATACCTCCGACCAGCCCTCTCCGAGAATCTCCGAGAATTACGTGCCGCATACATTACAGTACTTATATTCTTATGACCTTACGTGGTAGAACAGTCATGATCTCTTCCCTTAGCAAGTATTTGAGGAGGTTCCGCAAGAATCATCGAATGGTCCGCGGATATCAGTGACGTCCATCCATCTGCATGAAAGTTAAGCCGCAGCATCATTCATTTTGACCTGAATTTTCGAACAATTCTTAGGTCAATTCTTAACTCATGCTTAACATCCATTAACAATGAGAACACAACGACGTAATTCATCTAGCTTCTTAATCATCTTCGGTTCCTCTCATTGACTTGCTTCAGTGGCGGAACATTGAAAATGCCTTCTAAGGACCGGCGTCGGTAGCTTGGAAAGCAGGAGGAGGGGTTCCATGTAAGCAGATCTGAGCTACCAGACCTGAAGAAGTTAGTGAGGATGTCGCAATTGAGTTTCTCCAAGTTGTAATCTACGTTGATGCCGTAGATCCGGGTGAAGCAGTACATGAACTTCGGTCCACTAACTCCCCTGCCACCACGATGGCTTTTTTTGACAATGTACACCTGATGTACGAGATGCTTTTATCAGACCTTTAAGGTCTTCCCCCTTTCATGCTTTCCATTGGGGATGTTCTTTGGCCCAAACACGTCTTCTTCTCCAGGGCACGCAGGTCATGGAGTCCCGTGATGGTGGCAAAGACACTGAAAGGCCCCTCGAACAGGTCCTACAGTGTCACGACAGCGTCTATGTCGGCAACAAGGAAGAATTCACTCACACAATGTCAATGGCTTTTGCTAGGTCGTCCACCACTTCAGACTCACACTGACCTCTAGTCTGACTTCAGCGTGGCGTGAATAGATAGGTTTACAACGGAGGCCAGAATAACAGCGGTCGGCACTCGAGGTTGCGTGAAGGAAAAAGGTAAACATAACAGTCTCGCCTTATTCCCGTGGACCAGGAAGATAGGGTGATCCCATTATCCATCCTTGTGCTCCGTGAGTCGTCTCTTTAGGAAGTCGCTGCCCAGAAAGTCTTTCAGCTATCACTGAATCAGTGTTAAGAACAGGTGCAACACTGCACCATTTTCATCAACAACTGTCAGTTTGATTTATTTATTGGGAAAAGATCAGCTGTTTAGCCAATCCGCCCAAATATTTGCTTCCTTGGGCCTTCTTTAGCTCGTCTTCCTTGCATTGGTTTCAAGGAACTGATTAATTGGGTTTTAGGCCGGTTTCGTCAGTGGCCAGAAAAAGTAAGGTGATAATTCGATATTTGACTGGATACAGGAGTTCAGAAGGGCATCAGTAGACTCTCGATTGCTTGATATGATCTTGAGTGATTATGTCCGACAGCGACACCATTAAGCGTAGATTTTCGAGACTTCACTCTTAGGCATGGTTCACAGGGTTTCTTTTAAGCCTGACTACAGAAATTTGGCTTTTCCTTGACATGTTTTGGCTTCCGAATTCTTTGAGTTTAGTTGGTATTTAGCTTAACTTTAAGCACAGATGTCACTAAATGAGTTGCAGATTTGGCTGGGTCTTTGTTTATCCTATTGGTTATTTTTACGACAAAAAGCTGGCAACCCTGATCGAAACTTGCCTGAGCCGAAGAGTTTGTCCCAAACCCAACATGATTTCAAAAATCCTGCTCACTTGGCGAAGGTTAGCAATACCTTAATAATGTCAGGCAAGGACAGGTGCTATACTGGAAAAAATAGGGTTAGACAACTTTCAGCACTTTTTGAAATATTGCTGCTTTTGCAAGATTGCAAAAATTAGTGGAAGTGAACATCGTGCAAGTGTAAAGTGCTGTCAAACTCTGATAGTTCTTCATTCTTAAGACTTTGAACGCAAAGTATTTTTGAGAAATTCACTGCCAGACATGTACCCATTACAGTTTTAAGCCCGACTATCCCCAAGCCAGGGATTCCTTTATTATCTTGTCTCACAGGGCGTAAATTTTGACTTGCGAAATCAAAACATTGATTTATCTAATCTCCAATCTGTCCTGTTGAAGATGTTTGTTGCAGTACGTACTGTGTGACACCCAGTCTACTTAAGAGTACGCACACTTCCCTATCAGTAAATAAATGTGTCGTCACCCTACATTGAAAGCTAAGCTACGTCTATATAAGTAGGGCCTGGCGTGTGTAAGTCTGAGTCATCCTTGCACAATCCACATGCGAAGCTAACTTTTTGTGTGATAGCTAATATGGATTACGTCAGACATGAATCTGCAAAGAAAAATGATAATAAAACCATTGCAGGTGAAACTTTTGTGAACCTGATATGATTTTGTTTCACCTTGTACCTTTTTTCCCCCTCCGCATCTTATTCCAATTCTACTAAATGTATCCTTTCTTCTCTCTCAACTCAGCCTGGTATCCCTGCTGACTCGTGCACACGGTGTGGAGAGCGGCCTCCGCATGGTACACCAGCTCCAGGATGACCATGCAATGGACAATGCCATCAGAATGCTGCACAGAGATGAGTCCAACGTTGAGGCATCCACTCAGAAGCAGAAGGTTCGTCGACAGCACAACAAAAGCACCCCAGGATATTTGTCCTGCCATGTTTGTGGTGACCGCGCGCCAAATCATATCCACTATGGCGGAATCGCTTGCTTCTCATGCAGAGCTTTCTTTCGAAGGTTCGTGAACATTTCACTCCAGTGCACTGAGTTGGTGATGACTAAGGTTGAAGCATCCACATTCTTTGTGACTTAGGTCAGTCCCGAAGCATATGACTTACCTCTGCATGGCCGACTCTGCCTGCAACATCACCCCCACCACCCGCAAGAACTGCCAGTCTTGTCGCTACCACCGGTGCCTCGACGCAGGCATGAAGCCTTCCTGGGTGCTGTCCGATCAGGAGAAGAACGAGCGAATGTTGAAGAAGATGCAAAATCGTGAGCGCCGCAGGCAGTTGGGCCTTAGGCATCAAGACGGCATTGGCGACCCCAAAATTGATGCACCGGATGACGTCTCTTTGTCATCACGGTCGGTAGAGTCTGATGCTCGAATGAACGGCCTGGAGAAAGAATTGTCGCCTCCGAGGTCATCATTTCCAGAGTGTGGAATTAGTGAGTCCGAAGAGAAGATGCTCAATGAGTGGCTGTTGGCTGAAGAGTCGACTCGGCGAGACATACCCATGCCTGGTCCGGTCATGTCGGAAATACTGAGGATGACTCAGACTGGCGCAGTCATGAGCGGCACAAATGTGATCGAGTTCTTCCGCCTCTGCTACTCGCGAGTGGCGCGATTCGCACTGGACGGCGCAGTCATCGACTTCCAATCGCTGCAGTCGACAACCAAGAAGCTGCTGATGGCGCGCAATCTGGACTCCCTCTGTACAGTGCGACTGGCGCCTTGTCTTGGTGCTGACGGCATCGGTGACCTCTTGAAGCAACTCCACCGAGCTGGACGATCCTCCACCATCGTTGAGGAGATCCAACTGGGTGAACTTGCCCTTTCGCCAGAACAAATCTTTATCGAGCCCTGGGCTCGAGGATCGCGCCACACAAGGCGATATTGTCTGTGTGTGCGACGACTGGCACGCCAGATGAGGGGAGACCCGCGGGTAGCAATCCTCTTTCAGTTGGTGGCACTACTGCAAAATGACTCGGAGACTTGCACACAGTTGGAAGCAGACGAAGTCATCCGAGTCACCGAGTGCCAAACAAGAGCTGCATACCTGCTGCAGCGCTACCTGGTGTCCAGGAGGGGACGCGTGTCTGGGTTGGTGGCCTTCGCGGGGCTCGTCCTAGAACTGCCAGAGATGAGCAGATTGGGAGAAATACTTATCAATGGGGAAGGCGAGGACGAAGATGAGAGCCACTAAGGCACTGGCTAACAGTTGCCTGCCACATAATACCTCATGCATGACCAAGCACAATTTGTTTGTTGTGGGGCAGAAAAGTCATTTTCCAACATGATGCGGATCTGGCAAGAGAGAGCGAATCCCTGTCAGCTTCCACACCCAACTGGATCAGAGAGGAGTACTTGGATATCTTCTTTCCGTATCTTTTACTCATGTATCAAATTGTCACTCCTATTTTGACAAATGTACTATGTGTTTGCATGTGTGCACACAGAGATGGGGCAAGAATTGGCTTGATTGTCAATCCAAAGGAAACGCGTATCATCAATAAAGACATCACCTGATCGGGAAAGATTAGGCGGAATTGTCGTATCACAGGATGGGGCACCGCGCGCTAGGACTCAAGCAACTTTGCCTCTAAACTCATGATGAAACAATAGAGTGTACCTGACCTATTTATGTTAATATGCATAAGCAGTGCAACATGAGCTCCATAACAAATGTCATGAACAATTCTATCAGAAATGAATCTTTATTTTAAGTTACATCTACTACTGATCGGTCACCAATCAGTTCAGTTTCAGAAAATAACATATCTGAGGCCTAAGGAAGTGTTTACAGTGGAACTCGCTTAACTGAGACACGCTTATTTAATTTTTGACTTATTAGAGACAAAGCACCAGGTACAAAAAATTGCTACGTAACTCATTACTCTTATTAGAGACACAACACGGATAATAGAGACAGAAACTGCCCACAATCTGTTACAAAAGCAGTTGACCTTTACTTCGCTTGACACACAAACTCTCCCTGTGAGGGAACCCAAAGAGGGTTCCAGGA